>Ga0070658_10003496_pt1 | contig 12900 bp, 11 predicted proteins | sample KBSC13metaG_FD_64664 | JGI IMG/M metagenome (GOLD analysis project Ga0070658, IMG submission 64664) | Corn rhizosphere microbial communities from Kellogg Biological Station, Michigan, USA - KBS C1-3 metaG | ecosystem: Host-associated > Plants > Roots > Rhizosphere > Soil ... | reverse complement strand
CTTGAGAGTCCCGGTCAGCTTGCGAACCGCTAGGAATTCGAGGATGCGCTCCTTGATTTTGGGCAGGCCGTAATGGTCTTCGTCAAGGATCGCTTCGGCGGCCTCGATGTCGATGACTTCGTCGGTGGACTTCGACCAGGGGAGGGCGAGCAGGGTGTCGAGGTAGTTCCGAATGACAACGCCCTCGGGAGCGGCGTAGGGCATCTTCTCCAGGCGGTCTACTTCCTTGAACGCGCGCTCGGCGACGGTCTCGGGCATCAGGGCTTCGAGGACTTTGGTCCGGTACTCCTCAATCTCAGTCTGGCGCTCATCGCGCTCGCCGAGTTCCTGCTGGATGGCCTTCATCTGCTCGCGTAAGATGAACTCGCGCTGCGTGTCGCCCATCTCCTTCTCTACGCGGTTGCGGATGTTCTTCTGGATTTCGAGGATCTCGAATTCCTTTTTGAGAAGCAGACTGAGCTGTTCCAGACGCGCGTGTGGATCGAGCGTCTCGAGCAGCTCTTGCTTGGTCTCGACTCGCAGCGATGGCAGGTGCCAGGCGATGTGGTCGGCAAGTCGACCAGGCTCCTCGATGTTGAGGAGGGAGACCACAGCCTCCGGTGGGATATTCTTGCCGATGTTGACGATCTGCTCGAACTGGGCGACCACCGACCGCATAAGAGCCTCGGCTTCGAGGTCGCGGTGCTCCTCGACGGGCAGACGCTCGGTGCGTACCATGAAGTAGGGCTCGGTCTCCAGGTACTCGACGACCTTGACGCGCTCGATGCCTTCGAGCATGACGCGTACAGTGCCGTCAGGGACCTTAAGGATTTGCATTACCTCGGCCACGATTCCGACGGTGTATAGCTCTTCGGGTTCAGGATCCTCGGTGCCGACCTCGCGCTGAGTCACGAGCAAGATGTGCTGATGCCCCGCCATGGCTTCATCCATGGCGCGGACGGATTTCTCGCGCCCAACGAAGAGCGGAAAGATCATTTTAGGAAAATGAACGTTGTCGCGGATGGGGAGCAGAGGCAGGTCGACCGGAAACGCGGGAGCCCTGCGGGCTGTTTTACGTTTCTGTCCGGTTCGCGGCGTGCGTTCAGATGGTGTCCGTGGCATAACGGGTCTAGGCGCCCTTCTATATTAAGGAATGTGGAAATGGAAAAAGAGTTTATCCGCAGATGGCGCAGATGGCCGCAGATGTAAGATCAGGAGACCTACTATCTCCTTCCGAACATCTGCGCAATCTGCGTAATCTGCGGATAAAAACTCCTAAGACGCGGCTTTAAGCTGGGCAGTCGGCACGACGATCGGCGACGTGCGGCTGCGCACGGTGTCCTCGTCGATGATGACTTTCTTGATATCGCGTTGCGACGGGATCTCGTACATGATGTCCCGCATCACCTCTTCAATGATGGTGCGCAGAGCGCGGGCACCTGTCGAACGGGTGATGGCTTCGTCGGAAATCGCGTGCAAAGCGTCGTCGGTGAACGAGAGGTCGACGCCGTCGTACTCGAAGAACTTTTTGTACTGCTTGACGAGGGCGTTCTTCGGCTCAGTCAGGATCGACATCAGGGCCTCATGGTCGAGGGCGCGCAGGGTTGTGACAACCGGTAGGCGGCCGATGAACTCGGGGATCAACCCGTACCGAAGCAGGTCTTCCGGCATCACGTGGGCGAGTACATCGCCGATCTGCCGATCGTGCTTGCTATGGACGCTGGCGCGGAAACCGAGAGATTTCGTGTTGATGCGACGCTCGATCGTCTCTTCGATGCCCTCGAACGCACCGCCGCAGATAAACAGAATGTTCGTGGTGTCGATCTGGACGTATTCCTGCTGCGGGTGCTTGCGGCCGCCTTGCGGGGGGACGTTGGCGACAGTGCCCTCAAGGATCTTGAGAAGGGCCTGCTGCACGCCTTCGCCGCTGACGTCGCGCGTGATCGATGGGCTGTCGGACTTGCGGGTGATCTTGTCGATTTCGTCGATGTAGATGATGCCGCGCTGAGCGTTCTTGACGACTGTCTGAATATTCTCGCCATTGTCCGCGGCTTGCAAAAGCTTGAGGAGAATGTTCTCGACATCCTCGCCGACGTAGCCTGCCTCGGTGAGCGAGGTGGCGTCGGCAATGGCAAACGGCACATTGAGAATCTTGGCGAGTGTCTGGGCCAGGAGCGTCTTGCCGCTGCCGGTGGGGCCGATCAGAAGGATATTGCTCTTCTGAAGCTCGACATCGCTGTTCTGAACATTGATGCGCTTGAAGTGGTTGTACACCGCAACCGAGAGGCTGCGTTTGGCCATCTCCTGGCCAACGACGTACTGGGAGAGGATTCGGTAGATTTCCTTGGGCTTGGGAATCATCCCAACCGCATTGAAATCCTCCACCTGCGCGAGATCGCTTCGGACAATCTCATTACACAGATCGACACATTCGAGGCACACGCCGCCGTGAACACCAAGAATTAGCTTCTTGACTTGTTCACGACTCTTGCCACAAAGCAGACACCGACTGTCGTTCCGTTCCGTGCCGATTCGCGCCATGTGGATCCTTCCTGTCGCGCTCTCGTTCGTGCGTCGTCGGGGTCGATCGCGAGTGAGCGCATTCCTATCTTATTATATATACTTCGTTGTCGGGCCAAACGGCCTCACAAATATTTTTCCGATGTCCGCTCATTAGCGCCAGAGCTACCGGCCCGCCAGGAAGCGGGCCGGCAACCGGCAACTATCAACGAGGCCTGAGCACCAGGTCGATTATTCCGTACTCGACGCCTTCATCACCAGACATCCAGTAGTCGCGGTCGAGGTCCCTGGAAAGCTCGGCGAATTCCTTGCCGCAATTGTCGGCGAGGATCTGGGTCAGCTTTTCCTTGTAGCGCAGGACTTCGCGGGCCTGGATCTCGATATCCGACGGCGTTCCCGAAAAACCCGCGCTGCCCTGATGGATCATGATGCGCGAGTTGGGAAGCGACGATCGTTTGCCCTTGGTTCCACCGGAGAGCAGTACCGCGCCCATCGACGCCGCCATGCCTACGACGGTTGTAGCGACATCAGGCTTGATGTGCTTCATCGTGTCGTAAATCGCGAGGCCAGCGATCACCGATCCGCCCGGAGAGTTGATGTAGACCTCGATGTCCTTATCGGGATCTTCCTTCTCGAGGAACAGGAACTGGGCGACGATGACGTTCGCCATCTGGTCGTAGATCTGGTCGCCGATGAAGACGATGCGGTCCTTCATCAGGCGGGACCACAGGTCGTAGGCACGCTCGCCGCGCGGGCTCTGCTCTACAACTGTTGGGATCCAGGTGTTCTCGATCGATCGAATATTCGCCAGAATATCGGCATCACACAGTCCGAGCTTATCGATGCTCATTGGTCGTCGCTCACTTTCTTGGACTTAGTGGACTTTTTAGCGGCTTCTTTTTTCGCCGCCTTAGGCTCTTCCGCAGGCTCCGTACCTTCGGCCTGCGCGCTGACGACCTTCTCTTTCATTATGGCGGAACCCCGCAGAAAATCGAGGACTTTCTTTGTCTGTACTCGATTGCGGAACGAGTTAATCGTACCACGAGATTCCAGCAATGCCCGCAACGCAGCGGGCGTGGTATTTTCGCCGCTTGCTTGCTCGGCGATTGCGGCGGTCACATCATCGTCGGTGACTTCCAGCTTTTCCTGCTCGGCCACTTCGCCAAGGACGAGACCGGCGCGGATGCGCTTTTCCGCCTCGATGCGAACGTTAGCCAGAATCGCCTCCGAGGTGGTGGCATTTCGCTGGGCGTACTGCTCCAAGGTGATCTGAGCGCGGTCGAGTTGCTGCTTGAGGTCTCGGAGATCGTCCTCGACTTCCAGGTCGACAAGTACGGGCGGATAGCTGATGGTCGACACCTGGGCGATCTGGTCGATGATGCCGGTCTCGACTTCCTGCTCGGACCGCCGTCCCATGACGGATTCGGCGTCCTTGCGCAGTTCCTCACGCCAGCTCGCCACGGTCTCGGCTCGGCCCTCGGTGAGCTTCTTAGCCAGTTCATCCGTGAGTTCGGGAATCTGCTTCTCGCGTACTTCCTTCACCTTCACGGTGAATTCGGCGTCCTGGCCCTGGAGGTCCTCTTCGGGATACTCGGCGGGATAGGTTAGCGGGAAGGTCTTCTCGTCGTCGACCGACATGCCGATGACGTTGTCGTCGAAGCCGGGGATGTTGTCACCGCCGATTTCGATCATAGTGGCGCGCGGTTCGGCCATGGTGGGGCGGATCTCGACATTGGCGGCGATATCGGCAATCACGAGGTCGCCTGTCTTTACCGGGCGCTCGACCTTGGGGTATTCGGCCGCCCGCTCACGCCGGCGGTCGATCTCGTTGTCGATCACGCTCTCCGGTACTTCGTAGACGGGCTTGTCGACGCTCAGGCCTTTGTACGTGCCCAGTTCAACCTTAGGCGGAAGCGGGACGACGGCCTTGAAGATAAATGGCTTGCTCTCAAGTTCCAACTGAATTAGTTCGAGCTTGGGCTGAGCATAAGGGGTGATGTCGTGCTCTTTGAGGGCTTCGGCATATGCCGGCTCAACCAGAAGCTCCGCGGCCCGCTGACGAACATCGGAGGCCGGAATGCGCTGGCGCACGAATTGCAGAGGAGCCTTGCCTTTCCGGAATCCGGGCACGTTTACGTATTTCGCGTATTCTCGATAGGCTCGGTCTACGGCGTGGACAACCTTGTCCTCTTCAACTTCAATCGTAAGAGCGACCTGACACTGGTCCAGGGGCTCCTTCGTCACCTGCATGGGCTTACGTTACTCCTGTTTTTTATCCACGTTAAACGCCGCCGCCCGGCACTCGCCCGATAGCTGCGGCTGAAACACATAAGGGGGATTATCGTTCAGGGCATTTTACCTGAGTGAGGTGGGCTTGTCAATCAAATGGATCAGCCGGAAAAACGAGTCGACCCGATGATTGTGACACCGCGGGAGACCAGAAAGTCTTGGATAATGAGAAGGGTAGGCGCCGGGCTGCTATATGCTCGCCGATATTAGCCTGGATAATTCACGAACCTGTCGTCTCCTTCGACGAGCATCGACGGAGTCAGCTAGTTGGCAGCGGCCGCAAATCACGCAAGCTCAAAGCTGTACCGCTCCTGTTAGCGGCCCCACAGGGATTACGCCGCCATGCTAATTTGGCTAGCCTGCCAGGAGCTTAAGATCGGCTCCGGCGGACGTGCTGACTTCAGCCATCGTTGCCTCGATATCGGCGTCGGAAAGCTTCAGGAGGTCCAGCACGCGGGGGTCGAGAGGATAGCTTAGACCGTCGGCGCCGAGACCAACCCCGAGCATCAGACACACCACATCGGCGACGTGGACCAGGCACGCAAGGGCCGTCGGCTGTTTGCTCGACAGTGGCGCATGATGGTAGCGAACCGCGTGGACCAGCGACACCGGCAGGTTCCACTTCTCCAGCATGCGTGCCCCGACCTGGGCATGGTCGAAGCCCAGGACCTCGCGCTCAGCGTCGATGAAAGGCACTCGGCGCTTGTTGGCTGCATAGACGACCTGATTGAACTTGGCGCGGAGATGGACGCTGAGGAGCACCTTGCCGACATCGTGCAGCAGACCGGCGACGAATGCTTCCTCGGCCACCGGATATTTGACACGCGCCGAAAGGGACTGCGCGACGAGGGCAGCGCAATAGGAATGTCGCCAAAGGTCGCCGCGCCCGAGATAGTATCCGCTAAGCTCAGCCGCTAGCAGTTCCTGACAGCTTGCGGCCATGGCCAGGTTCCGGACCGTTCGAAGGCCGAGCAAAACTACGGCGTCGGACACGGTGGAGATCGTTCGTATCGCGCCGTAGTGCGATGAGTTCGCCAGCCGGAGCACGCGGGTGGTAAGCGATTGATCTCGCGAGATAATGCGAGCGATTTCGGACACGTTTGAGCGGTCGTCGTCAGCCGCCTTCATCACCTGCAAGGCGACGTCGGGCAGCGCGGGCAGATCCTTTAGCTGTCGAAGTAATTCCTGAATGCGAGATTCACTGTCAACCACGAAGGATGCCCTCCTTTCCAAATGATTCGCCGATGGGACCCTGTCGCTCCGAGAGCGTCACCAGCACCCTTTCCTCGGCTCCGATGGGGCGTACGCATACCTGCCCCTGCGTGACGTGAAACGTGACCGTTCGACCGCAATACCCGCCAATCATCTCTGCAACAATGGGAATACGAGCTTGGGCGAGGCCCCTCTTGACGGCCTCGACGTTTCTTGGACCAATTTCCAGGCGCGCGGACATCGCGCTGCCGTTAGGGCCATTGTTGGTGGGGCTAAAAATCTGAGCCCCACCAACAATGGCCGACTTTACCCGCCCGAGTTGCGCTCCCGCCTTCTGAATTTGTTCGAGTAGGTTGGGGATTGCCGTATCCGCGCATTTCCCGGGGAGGTGAACAACAGGTCGACGGCCCGGCGAGGCGGGCGGCAGCGAGGGTGTGCGAGGGAGTACGATGTGAACCATCGCCGCCACGCCGACCGTTGGGTCGAACAGGCAAACGCCCACACAGGCCCCCAGGCCAATCGCGAGTAGTCGATCGCCCGGACGCGCTGAGATTTGCGTCTCCCCCATTTCAACCGGAATAACGGCCATTTACTAGTAAAGAACTCCTAGCTCTATAGTTGGCGTTCGTGACCCATAACTTTAGCCAATTAGGATTAGGGCGTAATCCCTGTGGCCAATTAGCATTGGGGCGTAATCCCTGTGGGTCGGGCTGACCGTTTCGGTATCCTCAAGATATTTCGGGGATTGGCGGCAATTGTCGGCCATGCTTCGGGCAAAGGATATGCCCGCACATGCGCTGGTTCAATTCGTAGGTGCGCGTTTCGCGAACGATGCCAGAGGGAAGGAAACTGTGACGAACTACGTTCAGGAGGAACTAACCAATGGCAGTAGCAGATGTTGCAAAGGATATGACGAACCTGTGCCGGCAAGGCAAGCTCGACGAGGCAGCGGCGAAATATTACAGCCAGGACATCATCAGCATCGAGGCACACGGCGAGTTCCGGCAAGTTCAGGGGATGGATGCCATTCGCAAGAAATCGGAATGGTGGGACGAGAACTTCGAGGTCAACGGCGTTGACGTTGTCGGACCGTTCATCAATGGCGACGACTTCAGCGTCACGTTCAAGTTCGACACCACGAACAAGAAGAACGGCGAGCACATGATGATGGAAGAGATCGCCCTTTACACGGTGCAGGGCGACAAGATCGTCAAAGAGCGCTTCTTCGACAAAGCGTCATAGCGCGCCCGGGTCGATAATCATCGCTTTGACGACCGATCCTGTCTTAACGACGGAGACGTCTTCTGACACTATAATGAAGCAATTGGCGGCGACCATGGCGTGGAGCATTCCCGAGTCCTGGCCGCCGCTCTGCTTCACACCGTAGCCTACGCCTTCCCGGCGCGCCACGCCTCGGACGAATGACCGGCGGCCCGCGCCATGTTCGAGATCTTCGTCGACGATAGCGTCGACGATCGGTCTGGTCGGCTTCACGTCGCCGAGCATTTTTCTGAGCAGCGGTCTGGCGAATAGCTCGAACGTCACCATCGACGACACCGGGTTGCCGGGCAGTCCGAAGAAAATCTTGTTTTCCCAGCGCCCAAACGCAAGCGGCTTGCCGGGCCGAATTGCCACCTTCCAAAAGCCGAGTGTGCCCCGTTCCTCGAAGATATCCTTCACATAATCGAACTCACCCACGGAGACTCCGCCCGACGAAATAATGATGTCGCTTTCCGCGCACTGATCGAAGGCGGCGCGGATGCTGTCGGGGTCGTCGACGGCGTGGAGAACTTTGTCGACAATACCGCCGGCCTCGGCGACTTGAGCGGCGATGGCGAATGAGTTGGAGTTGTAGATCTTGCCGACGTCGAGGAACTTGCCGGGCGGCGTCAGTTCGTTTCCCGTGGCAATCACCGATACTTTGGGACGGCGATGAACGTGGATGTGGCTCACGCCCGATGCCGCGCAAATCGCAATGCCCGCCGGTGTGACAATCTGGCCGGCATTCAGCACCATCGACCCCTGCGTCACGTCTTGGCCGGCGGGGCGGACGCACTGGTTCGGGCGCACGGCCGCGGTGATAGTGACTAAGTCGCCGTCGACGGTGCAGTCTTCGATGGGAACGACCGTGTCGACGAAGGGCGGGAGCTGGGCGCCGGTAAGGATCTTACACGCCTGCCCCTCAACCACAATCGTCTTGTGTCCCATGTCGCCGGCACGTACCATGCCGTTGATCGTCAGCGGCGTACCCGAGACAAAGTCCGTGTAGCGCGCGGCGAATCCGTCCATCGCGCTCGCCGTAAAGGGAGGGATGGCGGTGGACGCCCCGACTCCTATGGCGACGACCATACCGAGCGTGTCGGCAATGGGAATGCGAATCGCCTCCGTCGGATTCGCTGACCGGAGCACCTGCTCCAGGGCTTGTTCGTAGGTCAACATGGCGCTAGGGCTCGGGGTGGTTCGTCTCACGGTTGCGAAGAACGTCGACCGCGTGTGACAGCAGAGGACGGAGCCAGCCCGCGCACTCGGCGGCGGCTTTAGGACTGCCGGGAAGGTTGACGATCAGGGTCGACCCGCGCACTCCGGCGATGCCCCTCGACAATGCCGCCGCGGGATTGACCTCGACGCCCTTGATAAGAAGGTACTGGCTGACGTTGGCGGCGTCGCGGTCGATCACCTTCGCGGTTGCTTCGGGGGTGACGTCGCGAGGGCCAAATCCGGTCCCGCCGGTCGTCAAGATGACGTCACATTCGAACTGATCCGCCCAACGCTTGAGGGTCTCGGTGAGAACCTTCTTTTCATCTGGAACCACGGCATAGAGGATAACGACGAATTCTTCCTCAGTAAGCTGGGCCTGAACTGCCGGGCCCGAAAGGTCCTCTTGCTGCCCTGCCGAACAGCGATCGCTGACGGTCAAAATCCCGACACGCACCTGTGCATGCTCGGACGTCGAGGCGCTCGCCTCAACGGATGTCTCATCGGTCGTCACCATGCAAAGTCTCCGCTCTTGCCGCCGGTCTTAGAAACCAGATGCACTTCACCGATCTCGATCCTCTTGTCGACCGCCTTGGCCATGTCGTAGATCGTCAGCGCCGCCATTGTCGCCGCCGTCAACGCCTCCATCTCGACACCGGTCTGCGCGGTTGTCGTCACGGTGGTCGTCACAACGATACGGTCGTCGCCAAGGTTGAAGTCGACATCGGCCTGACTGATTGGCAGCGTGTGACAGAGGGGGATCAATTCGTCGACACGTTTCGCGGCGAGTATGGCGGCAATGCGGGCGACACCAAGGGCGTCGCCCTTGGCCAGGGCATTGTCGCGGATGGCACTGACCGTCGACGGCAACATGTGCACCACCGCCTGCGCCTTGGCGACGCGACGCGTGACGTCCTTCGCACCGACGTCTACCATGCGCGCCTTGCCATGCTCGTCAAGATGTGTAAGATCGGACATTCGCCCGCATTATACCCCGGCGTCCAGGTGATGTCAGAAACACCAGCGAGCGTAATATATGCGACTAGCGACGCGGCACATCGCGTCGTGCTGCCTGGTTTGCGAAAGCCTCGTCTTCTTGTGATTGGAGAGTCTTGCTAGGCGAATATGCGAAGCCAGCACGGTTACCTTGACTATCGCTTGAATATACCGTTAATCCGGGCTTAAGCCAATACGCGAGCTCGAACTCCGCAAATGATACCGATTGGACTTTTGCCGATATTAGGGAATACGCGATGCGCAGTGATGGTTTATCGGTTGATCCATCATAGTACACAGCATCCACGTGTTTGGGAATCCACGCGGACTTGATGAGGAGTTGATCCGACAAGTTCCATACCCTGCCTGGTTTATTATGCGAACTTGCTTCGATTCGCGTTATTTGCGAAACTCCATTCTTCCTCTGAGTGTAGATTACCGCGGGAACATAGTGAGTGGCCGATAGGCCAGGGGCAAGAACTGCTGCTGAATATCTTCCAGTTGCATTCTCGGACGCTGACATGACGAAAGGAATGCTTTGAAGCCCGGCACTGATAATGGGTAGATATTCCATTCTCTCTGGATTGAATTTGCGAGCAATATACAGGCAATTCTCTGTGAAGTATCGGTCAATCGTTCTGTCGGCCGAACAGATTGTCACACCTGACACAATTCCGTTATGACCGTGCTTGTTATCTGGCATATTCAATTCATAGTAGAGTGATTGATTGTGCGTCGAGATGGTAATGTTGCAGTCCGTTGGCTCTAGTGTCAGAGCAGCCAATCCCGAGTTGGTCGAGCTAAGCTGCGCTGCTATATCCGCGTCAACCTGGGAGGTAGTAGGCTCGATCCCGGATTGCTCCATCTGCAATCGAATGGCTTTGCGCACACTCTCGAGTCGATCTGGGTTGAGCTGTACCGGCTTGGGAATCAACAAGCGCGTGATAGTCGCGTGATAGATAAGTGTTACATCATCCGGCAAAAATGAATTGACCGGCGTTACATTTGGTTTTGCGCTTAAAGGATTTGCCCATGCAACCACCAAGAACATTGTCAAAAGCCAGCTTTTCATCAACGGCCTCCGTAGTTCCGATTGCTCTACACACCCGCACGGCGAAGCAAGTTGTGAATTGGCTAGGAGGGGTGTGCCCATTCGACGTGGACGATATTGGGGTCCGCTTCGAGCGCGGGCTTGACTCTGTCCCTCGCGCTGGAGTTGGGCAACCGCAGGGTGAGGTGCACGATCTGCCCGCCCTGCACGGGGTCGATGCGAAATTTGCCCGTGCGAACGCCGAGATTGTGCAGAATGTTGAGCGCGTCGCCCATTCGCTGCAGAGCGTCATGGTCGGTGGCAATCACGAATGTCAGGTCCTGATATCGACGGTTGCGGTTGATGAAGGGCTCGAGGTTGTCCATCAAGGCGAGCGTCAGGAAGACGATCGCGGTGGTGACGGTGGCAAGTTCCGCGAAGAGCCCACCGTTGCCGACGGCCATTCCGATGGCCGCAACCGTCCAAATACTCGCCGCGGTCGTCAGGCCGCGCACCATGGTGCCGCTGTTGTCGCGGAGGATCGTTCCGGCGCCGAGGAAGCCGATGCCGGTGATGATCTGCCCCATGATGTGACCGCCAGCCTTCGCAATGGACAGGTCGATCATGGTAATCAGGGAGGCGCCCACGCAAACCAAGATATGCGTTCGAAGTCCGGCGGGATGCTCCGTCCGCTCCCGATCCATTCCGACGACGCCACCTAGCAGGACTGCCAGAAGCAAAAGAACCGTGTCATGTTGAAGAGCCGCGTGGTTGGCGAGAGGCATGCCGCGATATTCCACATCGACGGGGCCGTCTCCTTTGTCGATCATTCGATCGGAGGTTCGTGGACGATGAGGCGCTTGTCGACCGGCAGTTTGCTGAGGTGCTGGACGATGCCGCTGGGCCACTTGACGGTGACGTCCTTCACCGCGATCGTCTTGCCGATGCCGAAGTGGACGGCGGAGTCGGACGACGACATATATGAGCCGTCCGAATGACAGAACCGCAGCAGTTTCATCGACCCAGTATCGACGGTAACCTGCGCGCCGTAGCCGTCTCGATTGCTCGGTGTACCCACCAGCTTGAGGCTGAGCCAGTGCTCGGTCGACGGCGTCTCGTTGTGAAGTAGAAGGGGCCGGCCGTCACTGTCGACCACCAGGATATCCTCGCGGCCGTCATTGTCGTAGTCGCCGATGGCCAGGCCTCGACCCACGATCGGCCGGTCGGCGTCCCCGATTAAACCGGCGGCGACATTGTCGAAGTGCTCACCGCCTTTGTTGTGGTATAGCATCGTCGGCTGGCGGAGCGAAATGGCGGGGATGGCGTCATGAATGTTGTCCTGAACGTGCCCGCAGGAGTAGGTCAGGTCGAGGTAGCCGTCGTTGTCGTAGTCGATCCACTTGACGCCGAACGTCATCCAGGGATTGCTACCGGGTTTGAAGCCGAGTTCCTGGTACTGGTTGGTGAAGAGGCCGTCGCCTTCGTAGTGAAAGATGCCTTTGTCTTCGAGTTGAAACGCCATGAGGGCCAGGTCGAGATTGCTGTCGTTATCATAGTCGCCCCAGTCGACGCCCATTCCTGAGAAGGGCATGCCGTCGTCATGGGTTGACGTGCCCGACTGATGCCCCTCGTCGGTGAAGTTGCCGCGTCGATTGATCAACAGATTGCCCGGTTCCGTGTCATTCGCCACGTAGAGGCTTGGGCGGCCATAGTCCTCGAAATCCGCGAACGCCGCCCCAAGCGACTTGCCGCCGGCACCACCGACACCGGTGGTGTCTGTTATATCGACAAAGTGACCCTGCCCGTCTCCGCGGTAGAGGTGGCCCTGATCTCCTTGATAACGAGTGGGGCTGCAAGCCGCATGGATTTTGCCGAACAGACACGTTTGCGCCATCATGGCGTCGAACTTGAGGTAGTTGCAGATGAAGAGGTCGAGCTTCCCGTCCCCATCGACATCCGCCCACGCCGATGACGTACTCCAGGTCGAAGTGTCGATGCCCGAGGCGGCGGTGACGTCGGCAAAGCGTTTGCCATCAAGATTGCGGAGAAGAAGAGCGGTGTGAAATCCGGAGATAAAGAGATCGTCGCAACCGTCGTTGTCGAAGTCGGCTACGGAGCAGCCGAGGTAATCGCCACGGAGCTTGTCGAGGCCAGCGCTGTGGGTGACGTCCGTAAAGTGTCCGCGGCCGTCGCCCTTATAAAGCGCCAAACGCGGGCCCACTAGAAGGATGTCGAGGTGACTGTCGCCGTCGAAATCGAACATCGCGCAGCCGTTGCCGATGGTCTGCTCGATGGACCTCGGCGATGTTCCCGGCATCGTCCACTGATAGTTGAGGCCTGCTTTTCCGGCGACGTCGACAAAGTGGGTGGCGGCGGCGGGTGTCGATGGGATGTCGGGG
>Ga0070658_10003490_pt1 | contig 12916 bp, 8 predicted proteins | sample KBSC13metaG_FD_64664 | JGI IMG/M metagenome (GOLD analysis project Ga0070658, IMG submission 64664) | Corn rhizosphere microbial communities from Kellogg Biological Station, Michigan, USA - KBS C1-3 metaG | ecosystem: Host-associated > Plants > Roots > Rhizosphere > Soil ... | reverse complement strand
TATCGGATATCGCGGCTTCCGTTCGTACGCATTTTTCGGCGGCACATCCAACAACGCCGTCACGCTCGATACCGATCTCGGCCGCATCGAATGGTCGCGGCATTTCGACGCTCCCGCGAGCCCCGCGGGGCCGGCGGCATGCCCCGGCGGCATGACGTCCGGCATCAGCCGCCCCACTGCGATCAGCGAAGCGCCAGCCGCCGCCGCGGCAGGCGGTGGTGGAAGACGCGGCGCCGCCGCCGAGAGCGCTGTCGGCAAACCCGGCGAGGGAGCCGTACAAGTCGCGGCGGCGCTGGCAGCCGCAAGCGGCGGACGCGCTGGTGGTCGCGGTGGACGCGGTGGCGCACGCCCCGGCCCGTTTCCCGGCAACAGCCTCTTCGCCATCACGAGCGACGGCATGCTCCGCATGGTTCTGATCTCGAACGGTGAAGATTCCGCTCCTCCTGTTCGCTTCCTTCCCGCCAACGCCAATGCGACCGGCCTCATCTTCACGGAAGACGACGCTTTCGTTGCCACCCGCAACAACTGCGGCGGCGCGCCGAATGGCGTGTGGGCGATCAACCTCACCGATAAAACGGTTCACACCTGGAAGACAAATGGAGGCAGCGCCATCGGCACGGCGTTCGCCCCGGACGGAACTGTCTTCGCCTCCACCGGCGATGGTGAATACGGCGCCACAAGCTTCTCCGATTCCGTAGTCGCTCTCGATCCCAAAGATCTCCACCTGAAAGACCAGTTCTCCCCCGGTAAATCGGAATTCACCACCGCGCCGGTCGTCTTCAATCAGGGCGGCCGCGATCTGGTGGCGGTGGCGAACAAAGATGGCAAAATCTATCTGCTCGACGCGAAATCGCTCGGCGGCGCCGATCACAAGACTCCGCTCGCCGTTTCCACCGCGGTCGGCAATGTCATCACGGGCGATCTCTCCACTTTCGAAGCCGGAGGCACACGCTGGATTCTCGCGCCCGTCGCCGGCGGTATGAATTCAGCCACTCACTTCGCCGGCATAAATGGCGCCGTAACGAACGGGGCCGTCGCCGCGTTCAAAATAGTGGATCAGGGTGGAAAACCGGCGCTCGAACCCGCCTGGGTCTCGCGCGATCTCACCAATCCGCTGACGTCTTTGATCATCAACGGCGTGGTATTCGCGACCTCCGGCGGTAACTCCCAGCGCCCGGCTGTCCTCTACGCGCTCGATGGCGCGTCCGGTAAGGAACTCTGGAACAGCGGCGGCACGATTACCTCGTACTCCCGCGCGGCCGTCTCCGGCAGCGCCAGCCAGATGTACCTCAGCACGGCGGACAGCACGATTTACACCTTTGGATTCGAATTGGTCAAGTAAGGCACGCAAAAGGATCTGACATGCGAAAACTCATATTCGTTGTTTCGGCGCTCACGTTCTGCAGCATCCTTGGTTGGAGCGCGGAATGGCTGACGGATGGCTACGACAGCCAGCGCACCCATTGGCAGAAGGACGAAAAAATCATTAGTCCTTCCACGGCAAAAGACATCAAGCTGCTCTGGAAGCTTCAGCTCGATTCCAAGCCGCGCGTGATGACGAATCTGTACACGGCGCTCATCGCGGATCCCGTCACCACAAATTCCGGCTCGAAGCAGATCGCTCTCGTCGCGGGCGTCACAGATAAGCTCTTCGCGATCGACGTCGATAAGGGCACGGTCATCTGGAGCAAGCAGTTCACCAGCACGCACGGCGATTACGGTCCGCTGGACAACGGCGCGATTCTCTGCCCCGGCGGACAGACGGCCACCCCGTACCTCCAGAAAGTCTCACCCGGCAAATACACGGTCTATGCGGTCTCGGGCGACGGCATGCTCCACCAGCTCAACCTGTCGGACGGCGAAGACATCGCCCCCCCGAACAAGTTCGTACCTCCGGGCGGCAAGATCTGGGCGCTCAACGTCGTCAAAGGCGTGATCTACACCCACACCTCGCAGGGCTGCGGCGGCAATCCGAACGTTGCCTATGCTTACGACCTCGCCACCAACAAAGTGGGTAGCTGGGGTCCGGCAGGCGGCGGCATGTGGGGTCGCACCGGCCCCGCGGTCAGCCCGACCACCGGCGCCATGTACACCGGCACCGGCGACGGCCAGTGGCATCCCGAAAACGGCGTGTATGGCAACGGCATCGTCGGTCTGAAGCAGGATCCGAACACCAAAGAGCTCAAGCTCTATGACTATTTCGGACCGCCCAACGCCGCCTGGCTCGTCAAGCGTGATCTGGACGCCCAGGTCACCCCCGTGATCTTTCCCTTCAAGGGCAAGGAGCTCATGGTTAGCGGCAGCAAGGAATGCCGCCTCTGGCTAATGGACACGGCATCCATCGGCGGCGATGACCACCGCAGCGACCTCTACACCACCCCCAAATTCTGCAACGAAGACGTGAATTTTGCCTCCGCCGGTATCTGGGGTTCGCTCGCCACCTGGCAGGATTCCAAAGGCAATCGCTGGGTGCTCAGCCCGTTCTGGGGCCCCAAAGACTCGCACTTCAACGTGCCCGTCCAGAACGGTCCTGTAAAGAAGGGCGGCGTGATGGCGTTCAAAGTCGTCGATCACGGCAACGGCAAGATCACGCTCGATCCCGCATGGATGTCGCGTGACCTCGATCAGGGCGAACCGCCCATCATCGCCAACGGCGTCGTCTTCAGCTACGCCAGCGGCGAAGCCACGGCGCAGGCGTATCCCGATGTTGGCCTGCAGGACACCTCACAGCGCCGCATCCCGGCCTCCACGCACGCCACGCTCTACGCATTCGATGCCGAAACCGGCAAAACGCTGTGGTCCAGCGGCGATGACATCAAGTCGTGGCTCCACTTCGGAGAGCTTTCCGAAGCCAACGGCCGCGTCTACATCGGCACGTGGGACGGCATTCTCTACTGCTACGGCATCAAAAAATAACTCGCTCCCGTGGGGCAGGGCTTCGGCCCTGCCGCCGGGCTCCCGCCCGGCGCGGAACCTCCACAATTCCGTTAGTGGCGAAAGGGGATTAGCCATGAAAACGCTCACTCACCGTCTCGCATCCACAGCAGGATGCACCTTGATTTTCGCGAGTCTCGCCGCGGCGCAGTTTGGCGGAGGTCCCGCCTGGAACGTCACCGGCGGCGACGCTCAGCGCACCTCCTGGGTACGCACAGACGCCGAGATCTCGCCCGCCAACCTGCAGAAACCGGGCTTCAAATTCCTCTGGAAGATCAAACTCAACAACGAAGCGAAAGGCGATTACGCGCTCTCGCAGGCCGTCGAGTTCCCGCGTTATATCAGCTATCGCGGCTTCCGCTCCTATGCGTTCTTCGGTGGCGCTTCGAATACAGCCATCACGCTCGATAGCGACCTGGCGCGCGTCGAGTGGGAGCACAAATATAACGTCTCCGCGCCCGCGCCCACCCCGGGCTGCCCCGGCGGCATGACGGCAGGCGTCAGCCGCCCCACGCCGCTGACCGATAATCCGCTCGGAACAGTCGGACCCGGCCGCGCCGCCACTCACGCGGAGAGCGCCGTCGGCGAAGCGAAGGAAGGCGCCGTACAAGTGAAAGCGGCTCTCGAACATCCGCCGGCCGCGCGCGGCCCACGTCCTCCGGCCGCATTCGGAAGTAATGCCCTCTTTGTGCTGACCACGGACGGCATGCTGCATCTCGCCCTCGTATCCAACGGTGAAGATTCCATGCCTCCGTTCCGCTTCCTCCCCGCGAACGCGAACGCCTCCGGTCTGATTTTCAACGAAAACCAGGTTTACGTGTCCACCAGCGGCAAGTGCGGCGGTGTGCCGAATGCGGTCTGGATGATCGATCTGACCGGCCCCGATAAGTCGCCGAAGTCCTGGAAAACGACCAATGGCGGCGACGTAGTCGGCACCGCTTTCGGCACCGACGGCACGGTCTTCGCTTCGACCGGCGATGGCGAGATCGTGGCGCTCGACGGCAAGACCCTGGCGAAGAAGGATTCCTTCTCAGCCGGCAGTTCGCCGTTCACAACTTCACCTGTCGTCTTCTCGAACAACGGCAAGTACCTGGTGGCCGCGGCAAACAAAGACGGCCACATCTACATTCTGGACAGCGCCTCGCTCAAAACTCCGCTCGCGAAATCGGACATGGTCGGTAACATCACCACGGGCGAGCTCGCGACATGGGAGTCGAACGGCACGCGCTGGATTCTCGCCCCCGCGAATGGGAAAGTCGCAGCGTACAAGCTGGTGGATCAGGGCGGCAAGCTCTCACTCAATCCCGCCTGGTCCTCGCGCGATCTGCTGATGCCCCAGACGCCCACCATCGTCAACGGCGTAGTCTTTGCCCTCGCCGGCGGCGACGCCCAACATCCCGCCGTGCTCTACGCGCTCGATGGCGCCTCAGGCAAGGAACTCTGGAACAGCGGCAACACGATTACCTCGTATTCGCGCACCGCGCCTGCCGGCGGCTCAAGCCAGCTCTACCTGAGCACGCACGACAGCACCGTCTACACCTTCGGCTACGAACTGGTGAAGTAAGAGTGGGGCAGGGCTTCGGCCCTGCACGCCGAGCTTCGGCTCGGCGCAAGCGACCCGAAATAACTCAATCACGCAAAACTCGACGCGGCGGACTTCCTTCCGCCGCGTTCGCCTTCAATCCGCCGCAGATAACCGCTCTCCCGATGCGCGCCGAGCGGATTCTTCGGAATCCCACGCGACTCCCGCCACTCCGCAATCGCCGGCCGCACATCCGCCGCAAACGCATCCTTCAGGCAATTCTCCGCGTCCACCAACTCCCCATTGCGCTGGCACGCCGCAAGCTGATCGTGATCCACAATCGCCGCCTTCGCCACCATTTCCTGCGCCGTCATCACCGTCTGGATCATCGCCTCGATCTTCGGCTTCAAATTGTGACTCTGGTCCACCATGTAAGCGATATCCGTTTCGCGCCCGGTCTCCCACTCGAACATCGCAATCTCGTGGAAGATCCGAAACACCTGATACGGATCGATGGACCCCAGCGTCAGATCGTCATCCGCATACCGCCGGTCATTGAAATGAAAACCGCCGAGCATGTCAAGATCGAGCAGCCACGCCACAATCTGCTCGATGTTCTGCGCCGCGTAGTGATGCCCGGTATCCACCAGCACCTTCGCGCGAGGCCCTGCCGAACGCGCGAACTCAAGCGCCATCCCCCAATCGGCAATATCCGTGTGATAGAAAGCGGGCTCGAACGGCTTGTATTCCACGAGCAGCCGCTGATCGCCAGTGAGCGCATCGTGAGATCGCTTCAGCCCGTCATTAAACCAGGCGCGCCGCTGCCGAATATTCTGCGTCCCCGGATAATTCGACCCATCCGCGAACCACAGAGAAATGTCGCGGCTGGCAACAGTGGTCGCAATCTCGACGCTGTCCAAAATATGTCGCAGCGCGGCTTCGCGCGCGTCGGGGTCCGGATTCCCGAACGAACCCAGCTTATAGATCTGGTCCTGAAACAGATTCGGATTGATCGCCCCGGCGCTCACCCCCGTCTCGCGCGCGAGTTCCAGCACGCTGCCAGCGCTGGCTTTACCGTCCCGAAAATCCCACAGAACATGCAGCGCGAGTGTCGGGCAGATCCCGGTCACCCGGTTGACTTCCGCCGCGTCGCGGAATTTTTCTTCAATCGTGACCGCCGCTCCTGGCTGGTGGAATTTCCCAAATCGCGTGCCGGTATCGGCAAACCCCCACGAGGGCAACTCGATCCGAAACCGGTCGAGTGCCTGACCAATGCGCGCTCCCTGTGAGTCTGTCATATGTGTATAGTAGTCCCGTATGGATCGTCGATCTTTCATGATCTCCGCGGCCTCGCTCGCGGCGAGCCAGCTTCACGCTGCGCCATCGACCGGCATGTTCCTGGCGCTGAACAACGCGCTCATCGGCAACAAAGTGCAATGGCCGGATTCCGCCCGTCTCGCCGCCCGCGTCGGCTTCGGCGGCATTGACCTCAACCTAAACGCCGCCATGAAGGAAGGCCTCGAACCGACCCGCAGCCTCATGGAAAGCCTGAAGCTTCGGCTCTCCTTCTGCAGCCTGCCCGTCAACGTCACAGGCGCTGAGGACGTCTACCAGCGCGGCCTGGCCGGCCTCGAAGAAGTCGCGAAGTTCGTCTCCGGCGTCGGCTGCGGACGCATGATGATGGTCCTCCCCACATCCAGCGAAACGCCCGCCGACGAACTACGCAAAATGTTGAAAGAACGCCTGACCGCCGTCGCCGAAATCCTCGCCCGCAACAACTGCCGCCTCGGTCTCGAACCCCTTGGCCCGTTGATGTTCCGTACACGGGCGCCACACGTATTCATCTGGAAAACCAGCGACGCCGTCGCCTTCGCGAAAGAAATCGGACCCAACATCGGCATCGTGCTCGACTCCTGGCACTGGCACCACTCCGGCTCCACAACGAATGACATCATCCAGGCCGGCAAATCCCGCATCGTGACGATCCACCTCTCGGACGCCGCAAAGATGCCGCCCGAAGACGTGAAAGACAATCAGCGCCTGCTGCCCGGCGAAGGCGTCATCGACCTCGTCGGCTTCTTCCGAGCCCTCAAACAGATCGGCTATGAAGACGGCGTCAGCCCCGAAGTCCTCGGCCGCATCCCCGCCAGCATGTCCGCCGAAGAAGGCGCAAAACTCGGCCTCGACGCCTCGCTGGCCGTTATGCGCAAAGCCGGCATCGCAATCTGATTCGAACCTGCCAATTCAAAACTGCAGTCCACAGCCCAGGTGGGGCGGGGCTTCTGCCCGGCGCTAGCGTGGTGTCTCGAAAGTATCCAATCTAATGTGGCAGGTGTGGGGCAGGATGAAATCCTGCGCGCGATTGTGAATCGCGCTGGCCCGGTGTTTGCAATAGTGCAGGCCGATTGGACAATCGACCGCAGTTTCCAACCCGCCCCACAGATATCCGTCTACAGTAAAGAAACTTCAGGAGCGCCACACTAGCGTCCGATCTTCTCGCTCAACTCCGCCCACCGCTCATACAAACGATCCACCTCCGCCTGCACCGAATCCAGCCGAGCCGCCGCCTCAGTCAATTTCCCAGAATCAGACACAATCACCGGATCCTCCAGCGCCCCGCGCGCCGCATCCAGCCGCCCCTCGGCCTCCTCGACCTTCCCTTCGATCTGCTCCCACTCCCGAGCCTCCATATACGAAAGCTTCTTCTTCCCCGGCTCCACACTCTTCGCCGCCGGGGCCGACTTCACAGCCTTCGGCTTCTTCGCCGCATTCGCCTGTTCCCACTGCGCCAGTTCCGCAAAGAACTCCGCCCCGCCCTCGCCATCCAGCGCCAGCAGCATACTCGTCAGCCGGTCCAGCAGGAAGCGGTCATGCGTCACCAGCACTAGCGCCCCGGGAAAATCGCCCAGATTGCTTTCCAGCACTTCCAGCGTCGGAATATCCAGGTCGTTCGTCGGCTCGTCGAGAATCAGAATATCCGCCGGCTGCAGCATCAACCGCGCGATATGCACCCGCGCCCGCTCGCCGCCCGAAAGATTCTTCACCGCCAGATCCAGCTGCTCCGCGCGAAACAGAAACCGCGCCGCCCATCCCGCCACATGAATCGGCCGCTCGCGAAAAATCACCGTATCGCCTTCGGGCGCGAGAGCACGCCGAAGCGGCAGCTCCGGATCGATCCGATCTCGATTCTGATCGAAGTACGCGACCCGCAGCCCCTCCGCCAGCCGAATCTCTCCCGCATCCGGCGCGAGCTCACCCACAATCAGCCGCAACAGCGTCGACTTCCCCGATCCGTTCGCCCCCAACAGGCCCAGCCGCGCCCCCGGCCCCAGCACAAAGCTCACGTCGCGGAACAGCTCCCGCCCGCCCATGCTCTTGCTCACGCCTTCGCACACCACCAGCCGCTTCGTCAGTCGCCCCGTGGCGGAAAAATCGACGGAAGAACTTCCGCCCACCGACCGCGAGGTCACGTCCGCCAGCTGCGCCTTCAATTCCATCGCATCCTGAATGCGCGCTTTCGATTTCGTCGTCCGCGCCTTCGCTCCGCGCCGCAGCCATTCGACTTCGCGCTCCACCAGATTTTCCAGCGCTTCCTGCTGCCTCTGCTGCGCTCGCAGGAATTCCGAGCGCTTTTCCAGAAACTTGCTGTATGTTCCCGGCACGGCGAACAGCCCCAGCGGGTACGAACGGTTGATCTCCGCCACCCGCGTGGAACAATTCTCCAGGAAGTAGCGATCATGCGTTACGAAGACCGAAGCGAACGGCGCACCTGTCACCAGCTTTTCCAGCCAGAGAATGCCTGCCACATCCAGATGATTGGTCGGCTCATCCAGCAGCAGGACGTCCGGCTTCTCAGCCAGCGCCACCGCAATCGCCAGCCGCTTGCGCCACCCGCCCGATAACGTTCCCGCCGCGGCCGATGCATCCTCGAAGCCCACGCGGCTCAAAATCTTCGCCACATCCGTCTCGCGGTCATCCGATTCCGCCGCCGCGGCCAGCACGATATCGTGCACGCTCGCGTTCGCGTCGAAGACCGGATCCTGCACCACCATGGCCAGCCGCACGCCCTTGCGCTGCGACACGGCGCCGTCATCCGGAGCCATTCGGCCGCTCAGCACTTGCAGAAATGTCGATTTGCCCGCGCCATTCGGACCGATCACACCGAGACGCTCGCCATCATGCAGGCTAAGCGAAATGTCGGTGAACACCGTGCGGGAACCAAAAGATTTTGCGATTGAATCGCAGGTTAGAAGAACAGCCATTCAGTTTTAGCGAACCAACTCGATTTCGTGCAGCGCAGTTTCCAGAGGACCATACGCCACGCTCACATCCGCCATTCCAGGCTCAAGCCCAGCCGGCAGCAGCGCATTCACCTGCCGCGAATCACCCTCAGGCGCAAGCCAGATCGCGGGCAAATCGAAGCCATTCAGACGCACGCGAATCTCTTCGTCTCGCGCAGTGCCAGGCAACCCAGCCACCCAGATCGAAATCGCGCTGTCGTCACCCACGTGCACCCGATTCGATTCAAACGTCTTCCCATCGCCGATGCGCGTCACCCGCAGCCCAGCCATACCCGCCGGACGCCAGGCTCTCCGCTCCACATCGACCCCAATCTGCATTGGCGAACTCGCACGGCTGCCGGCAATGCGCAGCTTCGCGGCATGCCATCCCGCCCCGAGCCCCAGCGGCAGTTTGAACGAAGCCTGCCATCCACCCCCAGCCTTCGCCACATACAACGGACGCGACCCGTACCCGCCAACCTCCGGATAAACGTTGTCGCAATTCAGTTCCGCATCGCCAGCGGTGAAGTAAAACGTCACGTAATCGTCCGCCTCAGCCGAAAACGAATGATCGTGTGTCGCGCTGTTCTCCACACACCGAATCCGCGGCGCATCGCCCGCGCCCTCCGCCTCATCCCATTTCCGGTAAGCGCTCACATGCCCGCGCTCCGCAAGCACGCTCTCGAATCGAACCCGCGCGAACCCGGCCGTACGCGCGAATGCCAGCAGACAAGCGATATTCGGCCCGCACCAGTTATCGAGCTGCCCGCGCAACTCCCCGGTCTCATAAAACTCCATCGAAGGAATGCCGTCCGGCGTCGCATCCGTCACGAATGATTCGATGCATGCCATCTCCCGGCACATCCCGCAGACATTTTCGAGCGCCAGAAGCGGATGCTTCAGGTGATACAGCACCCCAAAAAACAGCACAATATCGAACTGGCCGATGTCCTTCCACGTCACCCGGCAAATATCGCCCACGTGATAGTCGATCTTCGACCCCAGCAGCTTCTTCGCTTCCAGCAGCCTCGTGTTCCGCGCCGAATCGAGCGCCATCACGCTCGCCCCGCGCCGCTCCATCTCGAAGCTGAACCAGCCGTCCCACGCCCCGATATCGAGTACGCGCTTGCCCGTCAGATCTTCCGGAATCGAAAACTGCCGCAGCCGCTTTCGCTGCTGCTCGATGCTCTGATGCCCCGGAATGACGGTTCCATCCGGCAGCTCAATGCTGTGATACCAGCCGAGCTTCGAAAGCCTCTCCACCTGCCGCTGGTTATCCGCGATGAAATGACTGTCGCGCGCTTCGCTCATGCGTTCGCGATCTGAAGAAGATCCGCGTTCTCAGTCTCCGTATCCGTATTGGATTCCGGATCGTAGAAGCGCGTATCCAGCAGCCGCCCCGGCTGAATGTTCGACATCGCCTTGAGAATGTTCTCGCGCAGATACGGATGCTCGCGCTCCCACTCGGCAATCGTTTCGCGAATGCCGCGCCGCACCGTGCCGGTCCGCAGCGAACAACCGCAGGGCACCACCGGCGCGCCCTTCTTTTCCACCCATGCCCGCGTCAGCTCTTCGTTCACGAACACAAGGGGCCGGATCAGCCGGAAATCCTTCTTGCGCGACACCGTCACCGGCGGCAGCGAACTGATTCGCCCCGTGTAAAGAATATTCCGAAACAGAGACTCGCACAGATCGTCCGCCGTATGCCCGAACGCGATCACATTCGCGCCCATCCCGCGCGCAATCTCATACACCGCGCGCCGGCGGAACCGGCTGCACAGGTCGCAGCCATGATCGGGCTGATCTTCCAAAAGACGCAGCGACGGATTATCCGTGTGGTAAGTCCACGTGACGCCCAGACTCTTGATGTACTCGCCCACCGCCGCCACCGGAGCCAGAAACTTCCCCTGCTCCACCGTGAACGCGCACACGCTGAAGTCAATCGGCGCGCGCTTCTGCAAAAGCAGCAGCGCATCCAGCATCGCCACGGAATCCTTGCCGCCCGAAACGGCCGCCGCAACGCGGTCGCCCTCCCGGATCATCCCGAAACGATGAATCGCCTCACCGACCTTCCTCAGCAGGGTTTTCTCAATATCCACTCACACTATTATCGCGTCAGCTCGCATATGGAAGAGCTCAGGCTTCCCACGTATACGCACAGAACGTCCGAACCGTCCGGAACCCGCTGCGCTCATAGAGCGCAATCGCCCCCGCGTTCGATTCCGTTACCGTCAAACTCACCAGCCGCGCTCCGTTGCCCCGAAGCACGTCATCGGACCGCCGCAACAACTCGCGTCCCAGCCCCAAACCGCGCAGCCCCGGCAAAACGCATAATTGCGAAATATGTCCCGCCTCTTCCGAGACGAAGCTCGCCAGCGCCATCCCCACCGCTTCGCCGTTCTGCCGGTCGAAAACCACAAACGACGCCGGCGCATGGAACAAACCGCATCCGGGAAACTCCACAATATTGCTGAGAAACCGCCGCGCTCCCGAAGGCGAACGATACTGCGAATTGATTTCGCTGTCGGTCTGCCCCTTGTAAGACGCCGCAATAATCGCTCCCGCCAGGTGCAGAAACGAATCTTCCCACGGGTCGAACCGGAACCGCCCCTCGGGCAGCGCTGCCGAAGGCGCAAGCGGACCCGCATCGTTGCGAACCATCAGCCGCCGCGCGAACGTCCGCACCGGCCGGCCCGCCGAACGAATCAGCTCCGCCGTTTCGCCTGAAAGCAGCATCAACTGACTCTCCATGCGCGAAACCCGTGGCGTCGCCGCCAGCGCATCCAGCAGTGACCGGAACAGTTCCGCCTCCGCGCCCGCCTCGCGCATATTCGGACGCAGATACAGGTCGCCAATAATTCCCCGCGGCTCTTCCAGAACCGCATATCCGTATCCCGCGACTTGCCCGTCCACCACCAGCGCCGCGCCGCCCAGCGACCCCGAACCCGCATAGCGCCGCACCAGAGCCGCCGAAGGTTCGAAGTCCCACGCCAGTTCCCGCCGCCACTCCGCGACTTCATCCGCCAGCAGCGGCTCCAGATCGCGTACCGGGATACGGCGCAGGTCCACAATCTCCCGTTGACCCGCATTCTGGCCCATCAGATTGGCTATGGCAGCCATGGGAAAGAGTATATAGGCAGAATAACCACGGGTGTAGATTGGTCTGCGGGGGAAATTGCACAAATGTCTTCTGCTGCTCAGCCGACCGGCGTCACTCCGGAAAAAGTGATGCGTTACGTCTGGGGTTACGCCCCGCCGTTGATCCTCGAAGCTGCGGTCCGCACCGGCGTTTTCGACTCGCTGAAAGATGGTTCCCAAACCGCCGCGCAGGTCAGCGGCGCCACCGGCGCATCGCTCCGCGGCATCACATCCATCCTGAATGCGCTGGCCGGACTCGAACTGCTTGAAAAGACCGGCGACGCCTACGCGCTCACGCCCGAAAGCCGCGCCTTCCTCCTTAGGGACGCGCCCGGCTACCTCGGCGGCATGATCGCCCATATCTCTTCGCAGCTCATCCCGAAGTGGCTCGATATCGAAAACATCGTTCGTACAGGACGCCCGTCCGCAGTGGTCAACAGCCCCGCTGAAGGCTCCGCGTTTTTCGAAAAGTTCGTCTCCGCGCTCTTCCCGTTTAACTACGCCGCCGCCAGCGCAGCCGCCGAACCGCTCGGCGTCGCTCACGCAACGGCGCCCGTGCGCGTGCTCGATCTTGCCGCCGGCTCCGGCGTCTGGGGCATCGCAATCGCTCAGCGCTCTCCGCAAGTCACGGTGACCGCCGTCGATTGGCCCGGCGTCCTCGAAATCACGAAGAAGACGGCCGCGCAGTTCGGCCTTACCGAGAGGTTCAATTTCATCGCAGGCGATCTCGCCGACGTCAACTTCGGCCGCGGCTACAACATCGCGACGCTCGGCCACATCCTCCACTCCGAAGGCCCCGAGCGCAGCAAGGCTCTAATACGGAAAACCTTCGACGCGCTCGCGCCCGGCGGCACAATCGTCATCGCTGAATTCCTCGTCGACCCCGAACGCAAGGCCAACACCATGGGCCTCATCTTCGACGTCAACATGCTGGTGAACACCGAAAAGGGCGGAACCTACAGCTTCGAAGAAATCCGCGACTGGCTCAGCGAAGCTGGCTTCGTGAAAGCAGGCCTCGTCCCCGCCCCCGGCCCCTCACCGC
>Ga0070658_10003489_pt1 | contig 12920 bp, 11 predicted proteins | sample KBSC13metaG_FD_64664 | JGI IMG/M metagenome (GOLD analysis project Ga0070658, IMG submission 64664) | Corn rhizosphere microbial communities from Kellogg Biological Station, Michigan, USA - KBS C1-3 metaG | ecosystem: Host-associated > Plants > Roots > Rhizosphere > Soil ... | reverse complement strand
CCAGACCGTCGCCTCCGGCCCGCAGGCCGGCATGCTGCGGACCGAGGTCGGCGGCGTCATCTACACCGAAGGCGCGCAGAAGGCCGCGCGTTTCATCATGGACTGTAACCAGAACCTGGTGCCGCTGATCTTTCTGCACGACGTCAACGGCTTCATGGTCGGTAAGGACGCCGAGTGGTCGGGCATCATCCGCGCCGGTGCCAAGATGGTTTCGGCCGTCAGCACCAGCGTGGTGCCCAAGATCGCGATCATCATTGGCGGCAGCTTCGGCGCGGGCCACTACGCCATGTGCGGCAAGGCCTACGACCCCAGTTTCATGTTCGCGTGGCCCACCGCGCGCTATGCCGTCATGAGCGGCACCGCGGCAGCGACCACACTTGCTGAAATACGCGCCAGGCAAATGGAGAGCGGCGGCAAAACCATCTCCGAGGCTGAGCGCAAAGCGCTGTTCGAAGAGATCAAGGCCACATACGATTCGCAGGCCGACCCACGCTATGGCGCCGCGCGGCTGTGGGTGGACGCCATCATTGACCCGGCGAAGACGCGCGAGGTTCTGATGACCGCGCTTGAGGCCTGCGCGCTGCGAACGGATGTGCCGAAGTTCAATCCGGGCATCCTACAAACGTAGGGGCCGGCCAACGCAGAGACCCGGGAAACGTAGAGACGTCAAAAGACAAGAGCTCCAAATGCACCCCGCTTCACCCTTTTGGAAAGGCGGCCATGATGAGCACCACCACACAAGTTGAAGACGTCCAGAGCCTCTACCCTTTCATCCTTAGCGAGGACCAGGAGCACCTCCGCCGCGAGATCCGCGACTTTGCCGCGCGCGAGATTGCACCCAACGTCGCGAAGTGGGACGAGAACGCCGAGTTCCCGCTCGATGCAATCAAGAAGCTCGGGGCAATGGGTCTGCTCGGAATCATCTTCCCGCCCGAGTACGAGGGCGCGGGCATGGGATACGTCGACTACATCCTTGCGCTCGAAGAGCTCTCCGCGGTCGACGGATCGATTGGCCTGACGATCGCTGCCCACAACTCGCTCGGCACCAACCACATCTTCCTCGCCGGCAGTGATGCGCAGCGCCGCAAGTATGTCCCGCGGCTCGCAACCGGCGAGTGGATCGCCGCATGGGCGCTCACCGAGCCGGGTTCTGGATCCGACGCAGGCGGCGCACGCACCACAGCGGTCCGCAAAGGCGACAAGTACGCCCTCAATGGAACCAAAACCTTCATCACGAATGGCCACTATGCCGACGTCATCGTCGTCATCGCCGTCACGGACAGGAACAAAGCCACGCACGGCCTGTCGGCGTTCCTCGTCGAGAAGGGCACACCCGGTTTCCGCACGGGCAAAAAGGAGAACAAGCTCGGCCTGCGCGCCAGCGACACCGCCGAGCTGATCTTCGACAACTGCGAGATTCCCGCCGAAAACCTCATTGGCAAGGAGGGTGAGGGTTTCATCGACGCCATGCGCGTGCTCGACGGCGGACGCATCTCCATCGCCGCACTCTCGCTTGGCATCGCGCGTGGTGCGCTGGATGCAGCGCTGAAGTATGTCAAAGAGCGCCGCCAGTTCGGCAAGGCCATCGCAGAGTTTCAGGGTATCCAGTGGAAGCTCGCCGATATGGCAACAGAGCTTGACGCCGCGCGTCTGCTCACGCAACGCGCGGGCGTGCTCAAGGATGCCGGTCGCAAGGTCACACGCGAATCCTCGATGGCCAAGCTGTTCGCCAGCGAGGTCGCAGTGAAGATCTGCAACGAGGCGGTGCAGCTTCTCGGCGGCTACGGCTTCATCAAGGACTACCCGGTCGAGAAGTACTATCGCGATGTGAAGCTATGTACGATTGGCGAGGGCACCAGCGAGATCCAGCGCATGGTGATCGCGCGCGAGATTCTGAAAGTGTCGCCCTCACGCGGCTGAAAGTAGGACGGAATGACGGAAGTCGTCAAGATCGTCGAATGTCCGCGCGACGCCTGGCAAGGGCTGCCGGGCATCATTCCCGCAGAGGTTAAATCGGACTACCTGCGCATGCTTGGAACTGTGGGCTTCAGGCACGTCGATGCTGTCAGCTTCGTCTCGCCAAAAGCAGTGCCACAGATGGCGGACTCTGAGCAGGTGCTCGACTATCTTCATCCGCCGCTGCCCGCTGAGATCATCGGGATCGTCGTGAACGAGCGGGGTGCGATGCGAGCCATTGAAGCGCCGGGCGTCCAGACTCTGGGCTTTCCATATTCCATCTCACCGCAATTTCTGCAGCGCAACCAGCACCAGGATCCCGAAGAGGCTCTGGAGCAGCTTGAGGTCGTGCATGACATTGCGACCGGCGCGGAACTTGATGTTGTCGTCTACATTTCGATGGCTTTCGGCAATCCGTACGGGGACCCGTGGAGCATCGGTGAGGTGATCGCTGCGTGTGACATCCTCGACGACTTTGGCATCCCGCAGGTCTCGCTGGCTGATACCGTCGGCCTCGCAACTCCGCAGCAGATCAGCACGCTGGTGAATGCGGTACGCAATGCGCATCCCGCGCTTGAGCTTGGCGTCCATCTGCATGCCCGGCCGTCGGACGCAGCGGCAAGGATTCGCGCAGCGTATGAGGCTGGCTGCCGGCGTTTCGATTCCGCCATCGGAGGGCTTGGCGGCTGTCCGTTCGCGCAGGACCTCCTGGTCGGCAACATCGCAACGGAGACGTTGATTGCGGTGCTAGGGGAGTGTGGCGCGACGCTGCCAACGCTTGCGCCGCTGGACACCCTGATCGCGGCCAATGCTGAAATTGTCGCCCGCTTCGGATCGGCGGGCAGGAGCGTGCATTGATCTTCAAAACTCTTCTTGTCACTGATCAGACCATCGCGGACGGGCGGGTGCGCACCGTTACACTGAATCGCCCCGACCGCCGCAATGCGCTCTCGCCGGAGATGCAGGCGGAGTTGATTGTCGCCATGGAGCAGGCCGCGCGCGACCGCTGCCGCGTGCTGGTGCTGACCGGTGCAGGCGAGGCGTTCTGCTCTGGCCTCGATCTTGCGGTACTGCGCACCATGACCGATGCGAGCGATATGGATCACCGCGCACACGCTGCCAACGTCGCGCGCATGTTCCGCGTTCTCTACGAGCTGCCGATTCCGACCATCGCTGCCGTGCGCGGTCCAGCCATCGCCGGTGGCACCGGCCTCGCGACCATCTGCGACTTCACGCTGGCGACTCCGTCGACGAAGTTCGGGTTCACAGAGGCGCGCATCGGTTTCGTGCCCGCGCTGGTCTCCGCCTTCGCGGTGCTGCAGATCGGCGACAAGCGTGCGCGCGACCTGCTGCTGACAGCCCGCATCTTCGACGCCAATGAAGCATTGCGGCTCGGGCTCGTCAATGAAGTCGTCGCACCGGAGGACCTCGACGCCCGCGTCCAATCGCTTGCCGAGACGCTGGTGGCGGTCAGTCCACAATCGCTCGCGGCGACCAAGCGGCTGCTGGTCGCGCAGAATAAACTGTGGCTCGATGCGGCGATTGCCGCTGCGCTCGATGAGCACGAGGCTGCGCGCGGAACTCACGACTTCCGCGAAGGTGTCGCGGCGTTTCTCGAAAAGCGCAAGCCGAGGTGGGCGTAGTAGCGTCAGCGAAACCGCACCGGAGCGGCGGTGCGCTGCTCGACCATTTCGCGGGTCGCGCCTTCGGCGAGCTCCATAACCTCAAATCCTTCCGACGTGACGTCGAGGACGCAGAGGTCGGTGATGATGCGGTGGACGACGCCTGCGCCGGTGAGCGGCAGCGTACACTCGCGGAGGAGCTTCGGCTCGCCGCTGGCACTCGAGTGCTCCATGACGACGACGACGCGGCGCACGCCGGAGACAAGGTCCATCGCGCCGCCCATGCCTTTTACGCGCTTGCCGGGAATCATCCAGTTGGCGAGGTCGCCGCGCTCGGAGACCTGCATGGCGCCGAGGATTGCGAGGTCGATGTGGCCACCGCGAATCATTGCAAACGATTCGGCGCTCGAGAAGATTGCTGCGCCGGGGACGAAGGTCACGGTCTCTTTGCCGGCGTTGATCAGGTCCGCGTCGACTTCAGCTTCCGTGGGGAACGGACCCATGCCGAGCAGCCCGTTTTCCGATTGCAGCGTCACCTTCATCCCGGCGGGAATGTAGTTGGCGACCAGCGTTGGGATGCCGATGCCAAGGTTGACGTAGAAGCCGTCGCGGAGCTCCTTGGCGGCGCGGGCGGCGAGTTGCTGGCGCAGATCTGGTTTCGACATCGCTCAGGCCTCGCGGACGCAGCGCTTCTCGATGCGCTTCTCCGGCGTTGCATTATGAACCAGTCGCTGAACGTAGATGCCGGGCGTGTGGACCTCGTCGGGATCGAGCTCGCCGGGCTGCACGATAATCTCGGCCTCGGCGACGGTGAGCCTGCCGCAGGTGGCGGCGACCGGGTTGAAGTTGCGCGCGGTGCGGCGGTAGACGAGGTTGCCGTGTGTGTCCGCTTTCCAGGCCTTTACCAGCGCGAGGTCGGCGCGGATTCCGCGCTCGAGGATGTAGGTCGCGCCATCGAAGTCCTTGTGCTCCTTGCCTTCGGCGACCGCGGTGCCGACGCCGGTGCGGGTGTAGAAACCGGGAATTCCGGCGCCGCCGGCGCGCATGCGCTCGGCCAGCGTGCCTTGCGGGCAGAATTCGACTTCGAGCTCGCCGGCGAGGAACTGGCGCTCGAACTCGGCGTTCTCGCCAACGTAGCTGGAGATCATCTTGCGAACCTGACGGGTTTCCAGCAGCTGGCCGAGACCCCAGTGGTCGACGCCGGCGTTGTTGCTGGCGATGGTCAGGTTGCGAACTCCGGTGTCGCGGAGCGCGGCGATCAGCGCCTCGGGAATTCCGCAGAGACCGAAGCCGCCGATGGCAAGCAGCATGCCGTCGTGGACCTGGCCTTCGAGGGCGGCGCGAGCGTCGGGCCAGAGCTTGCCGGTCGGTTCCATTTCGCTGCCCATGCTACTCGCGGGGCTGCGGCGGTGTCGACTACCCCCCGGGGGGTATATACCCCTGTTTTGTTGGAGCAGCAGGAGGTTACGGGAGGGGAGTCCCGAACTCGACAACAGGCGGTTACCCCAGTGCAAACTCATAGGGAATGGGCTGCGCGGCGAGATGACAAAGAGGAAGGCTCGGACCTGGGCCCGCGGAGGAGGTCCTGCGACCAGCGCACGACAGCTCTTTTGCTCCTCTTTTTAATTGTACGGGTGGTGTCAAGGGTGGGAGAGAAACGGGCCTGCCGCGGCGAGCGCGAAGATGATCTCAGCCGGAGGATCTTCCGTGGCAGAAGTCAATTTCGGCTTGTGGATCGCGGCTCAACGAGTGATTCTGCGGTTTATCAACAACTGAGGCAAGCATTCGTATCGGAGAACAACGTCATGGACCTGCTTTGCTCCCACGCGATGACGCCCGCGCCGGAAACCCTGTCTCTACGCTTTCTCGAGCACAAGGTGGGTTGCGTATTCCGAAGCCTTGCGCTCGGTTATGGAAAACCCCAACGCATGAAGGTCCAGACCATGGAACAGCAGTTCTCCCTGACCGAGAAGAACGGGTGCCGACACGAGGTGGAGAGAGTCGATCAGGCCAGCTCTCAGATACTGCCGCACTGTCGCGACGCCGCCTCCGATCTTGATGTCTTTGCTGCCGGCAGCCTCCTTCGCAAGGACCAGCGCCTCCTCGATTCCGCCCGTCACAAAGTGGAACGTGGTGCCCCCTTCCATTACCAGCGGTTCACGTTTGTAGTGCGTGAGGACGAAGGTAGGTGCGTGGTACGGCGGATTGTCGCCCCACCAGCCTTTCCATGAGCCGTCCGGCCACGGGCCGCGCACCGGACCGAACATATTGCGGCCGAGGATGAAGGCGCCGAAGTTCTCCATGGCCCGTTGAGCGAACATATCGTCCACATCACCTGTGGTTCCCCCTTCCTGGCCGTGCATGGAGCAAAAGCTCCGCGTGTGAAAGCACCACGCAAAGATTTCTGTTCCCCGCTTACCCAGCGGATCGTCCAGACTCTGTTCGATTCCAGCGCTGAAACCGTCCAACGAAACACTAAATCCGGCGACTCGGACCTTTGACATCCCAACCCTCTCCTTTATATGGCGTAGCTCTGGCCTGAAGCCACGGGAGCTTCAGCCAACTTCAACGGGCCCGGAATCGGCTCGCCGCAAAGATCTCAGCGATGTTCTCGTGACTCTGCTCTCGGCGGCACTTCAGCGTTGGCTGAGCTTGCGCCGGCGCTGCTCGCTTGCCTTCATCATTTCGCTCATATCGAAGGTTGGACGTATTTCGAAAAGCGTTCCGTACTTCACGGCCGGATGCTGCGACATGATCTGGATGGCATGATTCATGTCGTGTGCTTCCAGCACGAGAATGCCGCCAAGCTGTTCCTTGGTTTCGGCGTAGGGACCGTCGGTAGTCGCGACTTTGCCGTTTTTCCAATACACGGTCAAGGCGGTTTCACCCGGTTGAAGAGCTTCTCCTCCAGAGAAGTGCCCGTTCGCGCGTAAGTGGTCGTCGTACTCAAAGCACTCGTCAAACATTGCGTTTCGCTGGTCCTCGGTCATGGCCGCGTGTTTTGCCGGCTCGTAGTATCCCAAACAGAGGTATTTCATAGGTTTCTCCTTATGTTGGTTTGTCAGAAGCGCAATCCGCTCACTGGTTGATCACCCTATAGTCGTTGGGCGGACGGGAAATCGACAGCAGAGCCAATTTTTATTTCAATTCCTTGAGCCGCCCCGAAAGGAACCGACGCTCCGGCTCCCGCCGAGCCAGGGCAAGCGCCTTCTCATAGGAAGCGCGGGCCTCCGGAAGCCGCCCCAGCCGGCGACACAGATCCGCACGGGCGGAGTACGCGAGAGAGTAGTTGGCGAGTTCCTCGCGGGCCAGAAGGTTATCGATGAGACAAAGCCCCTGCTCCAGGCCTTCGTACATGGCGACGGCAACTGCGCGGTTGAGTTCCACGACCGGAGATGGCTGAATCTGAATCAATCGATCGTAAAGCAGCGTGATCTGGCGCCAGTCCGTGGATGATGCCGAGTGAGTCTCGGCGTGAACTGCCGCGATGGCCGCCTGCAGGGTGTAAGCACCGAAACGGCGCGATCGAAGAGCTCTCTCGGTGAGCGCGATGCCTTCGGCGATCTGATCTCGATCCCAGAGGGAGCGATCCTGCCGGTCCAGCAGGATCAGCTCCCCTTCTGGAGAGCTTCGAGCAGCGCGGCGTGACTCCTGCAACAGCATGAGCCCCAGCAGGCCCATCACCTCAGGCTCCGGGAGTAGGTCGAGGAGCAGTTTACCCAGACGGATGGCCTCGCGGCTCAATCCAGCTCCTGTTGCTTCCGCTGAATAACCCGCGTTGAAGACCAGGTACACAACCTGAAGTACGGCGCCCAATCTCACGGATAATTCCTGCGACACGGGCACCTGATAAGGAATCGCCTTATCGCGGATGACGGCTTTCGCACGGACGATGCGTTGAGCAAGCGTCGCCGGCGTAACGAGAAATGCCTGGGCGATCTCCTCCGTTGTCAGGCCGCAGACCTCACGCAAGGTGAGCGCAACCTGCCCCTCCGATGGCAGTGCAGGATGGCAGCAGGTGAAGATGAGACGAAGACGGTCGTCCTCCATCTCCTCTTCCTGGTGGGCTATCTTGACGCGCGCTTCGAGCTGGAGTACCAAGTCACGCTGTGCGGCGTCGAAGCGTCCCCGCCGGCGCATCACATCGATGGCCTTAAATCGCCCAGTCGATATGAGCCACGGGACCGGCTTGTCGGGAGGGCCGGTCTGCGGCCAGGTCTCCAGGGCGGCAGCGAAGGCCTCGTGCACGGCCTCTTCGGCGAGATCGAGATCGCCCAACATGCGCACCAGCGTAGCGAGAATTCTGCCCGATTCTGACCGGTAAAGAGTTCCTATGAATCTACTTAGATCCTCCGGCGCACTCGGCTGCATGGATATCAAAACTAGCAAACGGATAGGCTCGACAACAACTGCAGTTGATTGTTTCTCCCACGCCTTCCAGTAATAGGCTAATTGCTGATTGGGCAGCTTTGAACGATCAAGCCAAACGGACCACTAGTAAAAGGGCAAAGGGCCCGCGCCTAGCTTACAGAGCAATGCACTCATGGAACCCATCCACCGTCCGAAGGAATGTTTATTAGCTTCCACGCGAGTCGATCCACAAGATCTGCATCCTTTTCGGCAGCTTCGCGTCTAGGCGGTTAGAGGCTAAGTGTTGAATAAGTCCTTACGGTTAGGCGTAGGTTGTCTGCTTCTGCCTGGGCTGATGGCCATGGGACGAATCGATCTTCGCCTCAACGGGCAGCTCCTGCATGCAGACTCTCCGCTGCCCTCGTTCGACGTAGCCACGATCCGGCCGTCGAAAAGTGAATCGCTGCGTACCGTGAGATCGGCAAGCGAACTCCACATGCTCGATGTCACCGTTCGTTACCTCATGGAACAGGCGTACGACATTCCGTGGACCGACGGCTCGAAGGATCGCATTCGTGGCGGACCGGACTGGATCGACAGCGACCACTATGACGTTGACGCAAAAATTGCGCCTGAAGTCGCCGTGACTCTCGAGCAAATGCCGGAGGAGCAGCGTCGAAGGCAAACGAACCTCAGGTTGCAAACGCTGCTGGCAGACCGCCTCAAGCTCAAGGTGCATTTTGAAACCCGCCAGGAGCCTGTGTTCGCAATCGTGATTGCGAGGAATGGCCCGAAGCTCACATCTGTCTCCAGCGCGGAGCGCCAGCAGGGTCCTGGCATTTACGTCAAATACAACGGCCAGGGAGCGCAGATGATCGCGAAGGGAGCCACCCTCGGAGATTTGGCGAAGTGGTTGACCGGCTACTCGGAGATGGGAGGCCAAACTGTAGTGGACCAGACCGGTCTTACACCGCGATACGATTTTGTGCTGAATTGGACACGAGAACGGGCGTTGACCAGCGGAGAACAAAATGGAGAATTGGAAACACCGGCCGCTACCGGCGGCCCATCGCTCTTTACCGCAATGCAGGAGCAATTAGGACTGAAACTGGTGAAGATCAGAGGAACAGTAGAGATCATCGTTGTCGATTCCATCGAGCGTCCAACGGAGAACTGAACCTCGACGCGTCGGTGACTGTTTCCGTGGACTGCAGGATCGAAACACGCTCAGCTGCGGTGAGACCGGCAGAACTAGCGTTCCTATCGGATCACCGGCAACTCGGAAGTAATTCTCAATGAATTGCCAACAGGCCAATGCGCTCTCCACTCCGGTTTGTAATTGCGGGAAGTTGAATTGATTCGCCTTGGGCGGCGGTAACGCGTAGAAAGCGGGAAATTCGGGCGGGGTGGGGTAAACTGAAGGTGACGCGCCTTTTCACCGTGCGGCGCAATGTGAGCTCGCGGCCGCAACCGGCGCCAGCTCCATCTATCTCGGTAAAACACAGGACATCTTAGCCTTGAGCACTCCCCAGACCATTCCGACTCCCCAGACCGCCGCCCGCTCCGCCGGGACGCAGCCTATTTTTAACATTGCCATCATCGCGCACGTCGACCATGGCAAGACCACGCTGGTGGATGCGATGCTGCGCCAGTCCGGCACCTTCCGTGCGAATGAGGCTGTGGCCGAGCGCGTGATGGATTCCAACGATCTGGAGCGGGAGCGCGGCATCACCATTCTTGCCAAGAACACTGCGCTCTACTACCACTCCAACAAAATCAACATCGTGGATACACCGGGCCACGCTGACTTTGGCGGGGAGGTGGAGCGCGCGCTGAAGATGGTGGACGGTGTGGTGCTGCTGGTGGATGCCAGCGAAGGGCCGCTGCCGCAGACACGGTATGTGCTCTCGAAGGCGCTTGAGGCGAAGCTGACTCCGATCCTGGTGATCAACAAGATTGACCGGCCGGACGCGCGGCCGCAGGAGGTGCTGAACGAGGTGTATGACCTGTTCATCGACCTGGATGCGGACGAGTCCATGCTGGAGTTCCCGGTGCTCTACACCAACGGCAAGCTGGGCACGGCGACCACGGACCTGAATACGCCGGGCACGGACCTGCAGCCGCTGTTCGAGCAGATCATCGCGACCATTCCGCAGTCGACCGGCGACGCTGACGGCCCGGTGCAGATCCTCGTCACGAATCTCGACTACTCCGATTACCTGGGGCGGCTGGCTATTGCGCGCGTGTTCAACGGGACCATGCGCACCGGGCAGGAGTACAACGTGGCGCGCGTCGATGGCACGTTTGCGAAGTACAAGATTACGAAGCTGTTCAGCTTCTCCGGCCTGAAACGCACGGACATTGAGCAGACGGAGGTGGGCGACATCGTCGCGATCGCCGGCATTCCGGGCATCACCATCGGCGAGAGCTTCTGCGATGTGGAGAACCCGAAGCCGCTGCCGCCGATCACGATTGACGAGCCAACGATTGCGATCCAGTTCAACGTGAACAACTCGCCGTTTGCCGGACGCGAAGGCAAATGGGTGACATCGCGCAATCTGCGTGACCGGCTGGAAAAGGAACTGCTGACGAACGTGTCGCTCAAGATGCACGACACGGGGTCGCCGGACTCCTTCAAGGTGCTGGGGCGCGGCGAATTGCAGCTCGCGATCCTGATTGAGATGATGCGCCGAGAGGGCTTCGAGCTGATGGTCTCGCGGCCGGAGATTGTGACCAAACGCATCGACGGAAACCTGATGGAGCCGGTGGAGCACCTGACGATCGACGTGCCGGAGAACTTTGTGGGCACGGTCATCGAGCGGCTTGGGCCGCGTAAGGGCGAGATGGTGAAGATGACCAACCACGGCTCCGGCCGGGTTCGTATGGAGTTCCGCATTCCATCGCGCGGGCTGATCGGGCTGCGGTCTGAAATGTTGACGGAGACGCGCGGCACGATTGTGATGAACGCGATCCTGGATGGGTATGTGCCGTACCAGGGCGAGATTCCGCAGCGCGTCTCCGGCGCCCTCATCTCCGACCGCCAGGGCGTCACCACTACGTACGCGCTCGACGGACTGCAGGACCGCGGTGTCCTCTTCGTGCCGGACGGCGTAGAAGTCTATGAGGGCATGGTCATCGGCGAGCACTCACGCGACAACGACCTCGACGTCAATTGCGTGCGCGAAAAGAAGATGTCCAACATGCGCGCGTCAGGCGCGGACGAAGCTCTCCGCCTCGTTCCTTACAGGAATCTGACGCTGGAGCAGTGCATCGAGTTCATTGCGGATGATGAACTGGTGGAGGTAACGCCGAAGTCGCTGCGGCTACGGAAGCGCGTGCTGCAGGCCAATCGGCGGCCGAAGAAGGGCCAGCCGGAGTAGGCACTGAAACACGGACTCGAACGGCCAGGCGCACGCCTGGCCGCTGTCCTTTGTGCCCGGTGTACATTGGTGCGGAGGTCCCGCCGAGTTGCTAAAGCCGCTGCTAGTTGCCATCGCCCTCCTGAGTACCTCTGCTATTTCGCCGGCATAAACGCCGCTATCACCTAACGAAGCGCTCGCGCAAATCTACAGGGACTACGATCCAGCAAAGCAACAATCGAAATGGGTCTGCGCTTCCAGTCAAAAGGCAACTGATCCGATTCATCGAGATGGATGGCCATGTGAGGAACACGAGGTCACGAGAGTCTCACTTCTCCTTATGTCTCAATTACAGGAGGGCTCCGTTTGGAACACCTACGTCGTGGCGAGCGCCACTCCTGGGGAGAATCCACACAATTACGAGTGTCACGCCTGTGGGCCAGCGATAGGTGTAGCCAGGTTCGAATGGCTGGATGACGGTTGGCGGCTGAAGAACGCTAACGCTGCGGTAGGTTTCTATGGCTCATATGGAGCCGGGCCAGGCGTAGAACTGGTTGCCATTGGGCCTAGAAGGCACGGCGTAATCCTCTGGACGTCGGGGAGCGGGCAGGGCTATCACGGATCCGAGAAGCATCTCATTGCTCCCATCGAAAGCACCGTCCGTGAGATCTGGACGCTGAACGATGAAACCGATAACTCGGGAGCATACGACCCGACCGACAAGTTTGCTCCACACCGGCGGTATAGCGCCGAAGCGGCCTTCAAATTCTTATTCGTCGGTAACGACGATTTCTACGACATACTCGCGATGTCACGCGGGACCGACTCGGCGGGCTCCGCAAGCTGGACAGAGCAGTACCGGTTCCGTGGCGGCAAGTATCGCTTGCTCCGGCGTACAAGGTATTCAGAACGCCGTCTGCATTCCAAATAACCGAGGAGCGACGGACACTCCCTCCGCCTGCGCCAAAAGGTTGTGCAAACCATCGGCCGCCCCAAACGCGACCAGCCGGAGTCGTCACAGCCGCAGGATCACGGCGGCAAGCTGGTCCCAGGCGTGCGTGGCGCCCAGGCTCTGCGAAGCGACGAGTGAGGCCACCAGCAGGGCGTACCCGTAGGCAAAGGTGCGTTCCAGGCTGCGGGTAAGGGCCACCTGGAGAAGCAGCAACACTGCGCCGAGACAGAAGATCGGCGCGTACAGCCCCACCCATCCCGCGCGCCCGAAGACCGGATACAGGAAGTCCATCCGCACCGTCGCCGCGGCCAGCAGTGCGAGGCAGGCGAGTGTCATCAGCGCGCGGTGAACCCTGGGCTTCCTGCGCATCAGCAGGCCGGCCGTCACGAAGCCGGTAAACAACGCGATCTCCATCAGCATGCCTAACAAGAAGCGCGAGTACAGCATGCCGAAGAACTGGAGTTGAGGCGGCGCCATCCGCACAGAACGGATGGCAACCAGCGGCCCGGTGATCGCGATGGCGATTCCGACGACCACAGCGCCCCAGCCCAGAGTCATATGCACTTTGCGCTGCCGTACGGTGATCAGCATCGCCTGGACGAAGTAGAGCGCGTACCAGGCGGCGATCGCGAGGCCATGCACCGTCACCAACGCGAGCATGGCCGGTGAGATCACTCGTCC
>Ga0070658_10003488_pt1 | contig 12921 bp, 15 predicted proteins | sample KBSC13metaG_FD_64664 | JGI IMG/M metagenome (GOLD analysis project Ga0070658, IMG submission 64664) | Corn rhizosphere microbial communities from Kellogg Biological Station, Michigan, USA - KBS C1-3 metaG | ecosystem: Host-associated > Plants > Roots > Rhizosphere > Soil ... | reverse complement strand
ACTCTCGAATTTCCCCTCGCGCGCCGCAGTCTCCAAGGCGAATTGCGGAATGCCGGCGGCACGATCTTCTTCGAGATAAAATCGGGAAAAATGTTGGCCGAGAATTTCGTGCTCGTCATAGCCTTTAAACCGACGGGCACCGGGATTCCAACTCGTAATGATCCCATCTGGATCCAACATGTAAATCGCATAGTCGGAAATGGCGTCGATCAACATACGATAGCGACCGTCCTCGGTCTGGGACGCGTCATACCGCTGAATCTGCTCCATTCAAACTACCAATCCGCCACCATTAATGTAGGGCAAACTCGTGAACCAACAGCAGGTTCCGGACCCGCTTACCGTTATCTGCGATTTTAACTTCCAAGGTCCGCCCGAGCGCAAACCATCTAATAGGCAAAACCCCGATTTGGGGCGCACCGGACGTTATGCAAACAGAAATTCGCCTATCGTTTCCTCGATCGTGCGGCGATTGACGAGCGTGACCAGTCGAGCGGGGAATCGCCGCTTTAATTACCGGGTAACAAGGGCATTCGGTGCTTCTTTTTAATGCTCCCCTTCAAGACGGTGCAATTGAACCGTGGCCGCACGATGGGCATGGCCAGCGAGGACGTTTAGTCGAGCGCCTGCGAACGGCGGCGCTTCACGAAAACGAGACTCGATTTGGGTCGCCGACATGGCAAGATGATTTTTGGGTGTTCAATCACCCTTCCTTCAAGGCTGCTCTTAGCCCTGCCCTGCCCTTGCCCCCTCAGCGGCAGGGCTTTTTTTTCAGCATATAAGCGCCGGACGGCGCGCCTTTATCGCTGATACTTGCCCCGTACCATGGTACTCCGCACAGCAGAACAAATGTCAAAAGCGCCACGTTGAATTTTCGCGCCCTCACGAATCCTGCTTGACCGTCCGCATCCGAGAGAGTCAGAATTTAAACCCCTACGGGAGGACACAACAATGAAAGTTGGACATGTCTATCAGCCCGAAGAACTGATGATGCTTCGCGTCGTCATGGAGCGGGCGATCGATAGTTTGCCGGTTGCGAAGCGGACGCCTCATGCAAAACAGAAAATTGCCCATCGCATCCTCGATTGCGCCGCGAGTGGCGAGCGTGATCCCGTTGAGTTGAAAATTGCCGCTTTGATGGACTTCAATGAAGTGGAGCCGCACCGACTTACCGGGTGATAGAAAGCCCCGGTTCTACCGACCCGCAGTCTGGCCAACGAGGCGTTTAGTCGAGGGCCTGCTCAAGCGCCCTCGCCGCCCTGAATTCATCCATGTGGTGCACATTCGAAGTGTAGGCGGCTTCCTTGGCCAGCAGATGGTAGACACGCGCCACGGTGCGCCGCTTGTTGCGCAATGTCCCTCGCGGTGCGCGCCTCGCCTTCAAGGTTGCCTCGATCGCGTGAGCCATGAAGTAATGATGGGCGTCGGACATGGCTATGTCCGGTGAATCGGTACGGAGGTTTGTTCCGGTCGCGGCGGCGATAGAAAAAGTCGCCATATGGCGACAGATGAGGCGGCTGTCAGGTCATCGGCTGTGACGCACCCATCCAAAAGATGCGCCAGCCGTAAGGCTGGCTAGTTATCACTTAAAGAAACTGAGATCGCAAAATAGATGCTGAAAACCTTTTAAGTAGTAGCAATGCAATAAATAAAGCACCGAACGGTTCGCTCGGATATGGCGGAATTATCACAGAGCACGCGTTCCTGAAGCGGAACGGGCCTCATCGATATAACGACTTCAACTTCCGGGCGGGCTCACTCCGAGCGTCAGATCCAATCTGGGTCCGCGGTCAAATCAATAGTGAGCCAGGCTTGTGGCCACGACGCGCCCAGGCGGGTGGCGACTTCCCGTCGAATGTCATCCACCGCGTGAACGGTTTCCACACGAAAATCAGCCGGCACAAGGATGTGTATCTCGATGAATCGTACGCGTCCAACCTGAGCTACGTGGCTTGAGTAACGCAAGAATCCGCGCTCAATCATCAGAGCATCCAGAACCGAGCGCACACTCTGGTCGAGATCTTTTGGTGCCACCTCCAACACGTCACGAATGGCCGCGACCAAGGTCTTCAATGGGATCGGCAAAAGGACCCACGACATGCACAGCAGCGCGATGGGGTCAACATAAGGAATCAAGTGGCTGTAAGTCGACCCATCCAAAACTACCGCAATTCCATAAGCGACCAGAAGGGCCAAGCTCAGCAGCGCACTTAGAAGCCAACCGCGCGCGTCGACAGTAAGCAATATCGACTTCTGCAGCCGCGCCAACCGACCCATGTAGATGGCCATGGCTATTCCTGAAACAAACATCGTGGCGGCCCAGACGACGCCAATCCCATACGAGACGGTCTGCCCGCCACTCGTCAATCCCTGCAGCCCCTCCATCACTGCGTAAACGCAGGCAGTAACAAGAATTGCACTTTCGATCACTCCAACTAAAGGCTCCAGGTGCCAATAGCCGAACTGAAATCGCCGTGTCGGCTCCTGCGTTAAAAGCTTTGAAACAGTGAGGGCGCCAAACGTCAGCATCACGTCAATGAAGCTGTACATGCCGTCGAACATGATTGCTCTGGAGCCGATTGTGAGGCCGGCCGCGACACTCGCTAAGCCTGTCAATGACGTCACCAAAATGGACAGCTTCAGCGCGGCTTGTTCCGAGGTCGGCTTTAGCTTTCTTTTCATCGTCGACCAACTGAGTTTCGGCTTCGACATCGTAGCACCATTCGTACTGGCGCGCCGCCCGTCGGGAGATCGGCATAATAGGCATAAGCCGTTGGCGGTGAACACAGCTAAGAGGCCGCGGTCGAACGGATTGCTGATGCTGATCGCGAACCGGCCGACCGTGGCGCAGTGGTGCTCGTAAGGGGTGCATAAGAGATACCCCGGCGCCAATAGATTGTGCGAGTGGCGTGCGCCATGAAAAGCCAGGTTCATGGCTGCAGCAGCAGATGAGGGAATGGAAGGCGGCGTAACGTGCGGTTAGTTAACGAACCGACTGCTTTCCGCCTTTTGGCCACTCTGAACTTGGTAGATGAGTCTGCCGAGATTGAAACCCTGCGCGACGCCTCATCCAAATAGACGCACCGCTTTGCCGGCATTTCCCGCGCTCCGCGAATTAGCACTATCGCTTGCTCGACCTACTTCGCGTGCCGGCAACCACCGGTACGGCGCGTCGCCTTGCAACGATCATGCGCTGTCTTGGGATTGTCCCGATCAAATCGCGGCGCCTGATGCCCGGCGGCCGCTGCGATAACACGGTAACACGGTGACACGCGGCTGGGCTCGACCGATCCGCGAAATTTAAACCGTCCCCCACGGTGCAGATGACGTCATATTACGCAGACCGGTCCGCGACGAAAGGATTGAAGCATGAATAAGCTATATTCCGATGAGGCCGCACCGCGCCTTTTCAAATGCTATCTTGAGCGCGCTCAAACTGACATTCCAAGCTTCTACCTTCCAGGCGCCCAAGGCGCTTGGATCGCCGGCGACGATATGTTGCACGCGGCTGGATACGTTTCGGGGTCATATCGACCGCGTGGCTGGACGCTAGCCAAGCCCGGTGTCTTCCAACGTCGTATCGGCGACTATACTCTTCAGGTTAGGCAATGTGGGGATCGACATTCCCATCGCTGGGTTATCGAGCACTTGAGCACCTTGACAGTAAATGGAGCTTTGATCGTCCTCGGGAACGACTACCGAACTGTCCAAACTTTAGCGTGCGCCTTTGGATTGGTGCCAATTTGGGCGCGCAAGTATCAGGCCGCAATGAGGCTGGCGGAGCATTGTCACCCGATGCCGCGTTCACCCGTAGCGACTGCTGGAGTGAAGCGTACCGAAAAAAAATTTTTAATGACTGATAGTCGCGAGCGGCATGTCAATGGCGTTGCCGCGTGAGTTCCACAGCGCGATCGATCAGCGATCCATTATCGACATCTCGCGCGGAAGATGATCGAGCTGGGCTGGCGCCAAATGTGCGCTTAAAAAGCGCTAGTTCGCGTCGCACCCACGCCGATTTGTCAGCGCGTGCTGAAATAAAAATCCTCGCTGCCGGACAATGAGCCGTAGCTGTAAGGCTGTTGCTTCCTATTGGTCGCGGCGAGCACGTCGTCGCGCACGAGATCGAACAGGCGCCGGACTTCGAGATTCGGTGTCTTTAGACGGCGCAGCAGCGCGATGGCGAATGGGCTGTTGTCGCCATCGCCGTCAAGCGCGAGTTCGCCGTGTTTCGCGGAACAAACGATCAGTGTGCCGGCATCAGGCTCGGTGCGCACGAGACCGCGTGTAATCGAGGGGCTAGTGATGGTGCGCTTCATCTGGCCGATGAACGGATTGTTGCAGCAGGCATCCAGAATTAGCAGCCGCAAGCGGCGCGCGGACTCCTCGGCGCTCGGGACTTTGCCCATGTCGACCGATTCGAGATCGATGTCCCGATCGACGCGCAGACGAGCATCCACCGGGATCAGAAAGTTCGTACCTTTGTACTCGATTCCGTGGCCGGAGTAATACACCAGAACTGGCGGTACCTCATTATACGCGTTTCATCCGATGCGCTTTTCCCGTCAAAGGGATAATCGTTCTGTCCTCTTGACAACACACAGCGGAAGCTAAGCAAAAGATGCCGTAGGTCTCACGGTGGAAATCTCTGCGGCCGAACGTCAGCTTGCTTCAGCACTTGCAAATTGATCATATCTTGGGCGAATTGTCTGGAGTTTCCTACACGAAGGTCACCAATGGCGATGCCATATGAAACGATCCTCATCGTCGTTCTCGCGCTCCCCTTCGTCGGAAGCTTGCTTGCTGCGCTCTTTCAAGCCAACGCCCGCAATGCCGAAGCATGGCTGGCCGGTGCAGTTGCGTTCGTGAGTCTGTTGCTGTTGGTTGCGAGCTATCCGCGCATCGTCAGTGGCGGGGTCATCCGATATACCGTGGAATGGGTGCCGAAACTCGGTCTCAATTTCTATCTGAGGATGGATGGCTTCGCCTGGGTGCTCGCCGCACTGATCACGGGTATCGGGCTGCTAGTGGTGCTGTATGCCCGCTACTACATGTCCCCCGCAGATCCCGTACCGCGCTTCTTCTCATGCTTGCTTGCCTTCATGGGAGCGATGCTCGGAATCGTACTCTCGGGCAACCTGATCCAGTTGGTCTTCTTCTGGGAGTTGACCAGCCTCTTTTCATTTCTGCTGATCGGCTATTGGCACCAGAGCGCGCAGGCGCGCGATGGCGCGCGCATGGCGCTGATCGTTACGTCGGTCGGCGGATTTTGCCTGTTCGCAGGCATACTGATCCTGGGACATATCGTGGGCAGCTACGACCTCGATCGAGTGCTCGCGTCCGGCAACGTCATTCGTTCGCATTCCCTCTACATCCCGATGCTCGTCCTCATTCTTATCGGAGCCTTGACGAAGAGCGCGCAGTTCCCGTTCCATTTCTGGCTCCCACAGGCGATGGCCGCGCCCACGCCTGTCTCCGCTTACCTTCATTCCGCCACGATGGTCAAAGGCGGGGTATTCCTTCTGGTGCGGCTTTGGCCTGCGCTGGGAGGAACCCACGAGTGGTTATGGCTCGTGGGTACTGCAGGCCTTGTTAGTTTCATACTCGGCGCGTTCATCGCTCTTTTCCAGCAGGATCTGAAAGGGCTACTCGCCTACTCGACCATAAGTCATCTCGGCCTGATCACTCTTCTCATCGGCCTCGACTCACCACTCGGACAGGTCGCCGCCATTTTTCACATCATGAACCATGCGACGTTCAAGGCGTCGTTGTTCATGGCGGCCGGGATCATCGACCACGAAACCGGCACCCGGGACTTGCGCCGCCTGAGTGGCCTGCGATGCTTTATGCCGATCACAGCGACACTTGCGATGGTCGCTGCTGCCGCCATGGCCGGCGTTCCCCTGTTGAACGGGTTCTTGTCCAAGGAGATGTTCTTTGCCGAAACAATCGAAACCCACGATAACTCTGTCATGGATCAGGCGCTGCCGTATATCGTTACAATGGCCAGCATGTTCACCGTCGCTTACTCACTGCGGTTCGTAGTCGAGGTGTTCTTTGGTCCGCCTCCGCTGGACCTTTCACGCACTCCGCACGAACCGCCGTTCCTGATGCGCTTCCCCGCCGGGCTGCTCGTCCTCGCGTGTCTTCTCGTCGGTATTGTACCTAGCCTTACCATCGGCCCACTACTCGACACCGCGCTCCGCGCTGTGCTCGGCAACACTATTCCGGAGTATAGCCTTGCGGTCTGGCACGGCTTCAGTCCCGAGTTCCTCATGAGCTTGGTGGCGATTTCCGGCGGCGTGGCCCTATACTTCGCATTGCGCTCATATCTGCTGGCTACTGAAGGCCCGCCGCTGCTGCGCCACATCAAGGGTCAGCGCATTTTCGACCGGGTGCTTGTGGCCGTCTCGTGGCAATTCGCGAGACGGTTAGAGGAACGATTTGGCACGCGGCGCCTGCAGCCGCAGTTACGAGTGCTGGTTTGTGCAGCCTTACTGGTCGGGTTGGCACCGGTGTTCGAGCGCGGGATCGGCTTGTGGGGAACAGCGCGAACCAATTTTGATGTCGGGTTCGCGCTGATCTGGGCTGTAGGAGGCGCCTGCGCACTCGCTGCAGCTTACCACGGCAAGTTTCATCGCTTCGCTGCTCTCATTTTTGTCGGCGGAGCCGGTCTTATGACCTGCGTCAGTTTCGTTTGGCTGTCTGCGCCCGATCTGGCGCTGACCCAGTTGGTAGTCGAGACGGTCACCACAATTCTGCTTCTGCTAGGGCTGCGCTGGCTGCCGAAACGTATCGAGAAATTCCCTGCGGCCGGCTGGCCGGAACGCGGCGTCCGCTGGTACCGCTTCCGTGACATCGGCATCGCGGCCGCTGCCGGAGGGGGATTGGCAGCGCTGGCATACGCGGTAATGACCCGCCCGGAGCCCAACAGTATCGCGCGCTTCTTTGTCGAGAACGCTTACACCTTGGGAGGCGGCACCAACATCGTGAACGTCATCCTAGTCGACTTCCGTGCGTTCGATACGTTCGGTGAGATCACGGTGCTCGGCATCGTCGCAGTCACCGTGTACGCGTTGCTGCGGCGATTCCGACCTGCTGCCGAAAGCATTCCCGTGCCGGAGCAGCAGCACAGCCAGAACCTCTTTGACGAAGCTCAACCGAGCCGTCGGAAGGGCGACACGATCAGGAGCGCGATGGCCGTCCCTGCGTTCATGATGTCAATGCTTTTCCCAATCATTGCCATCGCAGCCGTTTTTTTGCTCCTCCGCGGGCACGACCTGCCTGGCGGCGGCTTTGTCGCCGGCATCACGATGGCCGTGGCATTCATTCTCCAGTACATGGCCCGCGGAACCGTCTGGGTGGAGGCGCATCTGCGCATCCTGCCTATGCGGTGGATGGGCATAGGCCTGCTCCTGGCGGCCTGTATTGGAGCAGCCGCGTGGTTGTTCGACCGGCCGTTCCTAAGCTCATCGTTTTCTTACATCGAGATTCCGTGGATCGGCTCGGTTCCACTGGCAAGCGCGCTGCTATTTGATCTTGGCGTGTTTGCGCTGGTCGTCGGCGCCACCGTTCTGATGTTGATCGCGATTGCGCATCAAACCGTGCGCAGTCACCGGACGCCCAGCAGCCGTATACCTGACCTGCCCGCGCCGTCTCCAAAGGCTGAGGTACAGTAATGGAGATCGTACTTGCTCTCGGCATTGGGCTGCTCGCTGGTTCGGGCGTGTGGTTGCTGCTTCGACCACGCACATTCCAGGTAATTATCGGGCTGTCGCTGCTCTCCTACGCCGTCAATCTTTTTATTATCGCCATGGGGCGGCTTAAGACCGACACTGCTCCGATCCTGACTTCGCGCGCGGCCGGTGATCTTGCACACTTGCCGGATCCGATACCGCAAGCGCTCGTCTTGACCGCAATCGTCATCAGCTTTGCGACCACCGCGCTATTTCTGGTCGTCTTGCTTGCATCCCGTGGTCTGACGGGTACTGACCACGTCGACGGACGGGAGCCGGAACTGTGAATCATCTTATGATCGCGCCAATCGTGCTGCCGCTGATCGCCGCCGCCATTATGCTTGCTCTTGGCGGAGAGCAGCGCCGCAACCTCAATGCTGCGCTCAGTGTTGCCAGCACTTTAGCCTTGGTGGCGATATCCATCGCCTTGCTGCGGGCTGCGGATGCTGTCCCGACGGGCATGGTGGGCGTCTACCGTCTGGGCGACTGGCCTGTCCCGTTCGCCATCGTGCTTGTGGTGGACCGGCTGGCCACGCTCATGCTGCTGTTGACTAGTCTCCTCGCGGCAGCTGCGGTTCTATTCTCGCTTGCGCGCTGGCACCGCGTGGGAGTGCTTTTCCATCCTCTATTTCAGTTTTTGCTCATGGGCATCAACGGTGCGTTCCTCACCGGCGATCTGTTCAACTTGTTCGTTTTCTTCGAGGTACTGCTCGCGGCTTCATATGGCCTGGCGCTGCATGGGTCGGGATCAGCCAGGGTGATGTCCGGGCTGCATTACATCGTCATCAATCTCGCAGCCTCACTGTTATTTCTGATCGGCATCAGCCTGATCTACGGTGTGACCGGCACGCTCAACATGGCCGATCTGGCTGTGCGCATTCCGGCGATCCGCATAGAGGATCGAGCGTTGCTGGAGGCGGGCGCCGGCATCCTGGGCATTGCCTTTCTCGTCAAGGCGGGAATGTGGCCCCTGTGCTTTTGGCTTCCCGGCACTTATGCCGCCATACCGCCTCCCGTGGCAGTGATCTTCGCGGTCCTGACGAAGGTTGGCGCCTACGTCGTTCTGCGATTATGGCTGCTTTTGTTCGGAGACCAGGCGGGAGCATCCGTTCAATTCGGCGGGGAGTGGTTGCTTCTGGGCGGCCTCGCGACCGTGGCATACGGCACAGTCGGAAGCCTTGCTGCGCAGGACATGGCGCGGCTCGCCGCCTTTTCGGTCATTGTATCCTCCGGGACGATACTCGCCGCCATCGGTTTGGGACAAGTCGGCGTGACCGGTGCTGCCCTCTTCTACATGATCAGTTCAACCCTCGGCCTAGGCGCATTCTTTCTTTTAATCGAGCTTGTAGAGCGCGGCCGTGAGCCTGGCGCTGATGTGCTTGCAGTGACCCGGGAGGTGTATGGCGACGAGGACGAGCTAGAAGATTCAGAGGAAATCGGCATCGCGATCCCAGCGACGATGAGCATCCTTGGTGTAGCGTTCATCGGCTGCGCCCTGGTCATTTCCGGCCTGCCGCCGCTCTCTGGTTTCATCGCCAAATTCGCGATCCTGACAGCTACGCTCAATTCCCCGGATAGCGGTATCTCGATTGCTGGCTGGACTTTACTTCTCATGTTAATCTTATCGGGGCTGGCGGCCCTGATCGCCATGACGCGTGCCGGCATTCGTACATTCTGGGCTTCACCCGATCGCACCATCCCGCGCGTACGTCTGATCGAGATGGCACCTGTCACACTTCTTTTGTTGCTCTGCGCAATCCAGACGATCGAGGCCGGTCCGATCATGCGCTTCATGCAGGCGACAGCGCAATCTCTGCACGCTCCTCATGACTACATCCGTGGCGTTCTTGGTTCCCGGGCTGAGCGACCAAACGGCTCGACGGGGCCGACATGACTGGGCTGATCCCCTTTCCCATCGTGAGCGTGGGCTTGCTTGCCTTCTGGCTGCTGCTCAATCAGTCACTTTCGCCGGGGCATATTCTTTTGGGCTGCGCCGTCGCCCTCGCTGGCGGCTGGGCACTCGCCGCGCTGCAATCACCGAAAGCGCGTCCACGGCGGCTGATTCCGATCTTCCGGTTAGCTGCTTTCGTCTTTGCAGATGTTGTGCGGTCCAACATCGCCGTCGCCGGCATTATTCTCGGCCTGAAACAAAGACGAGGAACGTCCGGGTTTGTGGAGATTCCGCTTGAGCTTCGTGATCCTTATGGCTTGGCAACGCTCGCCTGCATCATCACATCGACACCTGGCACCTTATGGGCGGATTTCGATGAAGCGAGCGGCAATTTGACCATTCATGTCCTTGATCTGGTCGACGAAACCGAATGGATCCGCATCATCAAGGGACGTTACGAACGGTTGCTGCTGGAGATTTTTGGATGAGCATAATGCTTGCTTGGTCGATTACCGCAGCACAGATCCTGTTGGGCTGTGCGATGGCATGCGCTGCTATCCGCATTCTCTGGGGTCCACGAGCGCAAGATCGTGTCGTAGGGTTCGACAGTCTATATGTGAACGCGATGCTGCTTCTTCTCGCCTTCGGGATCCGAACAGGCAGTACGCTTTATTTCGAGGCGGCCCTGATCATTGCCCTGCTCGGATTCGTGAGCACGGTGGCGCTCGCCAAATTCCTGCTTCGTGGAGAGGTGATCGAATGAATCCAGCAGGCGAAATTCCTGCGCTGCCAGCCATTCTAACCGTGGTGTTATTGGTCAGCGGAGCCGTAGTCACCCTGATCGGCTCGTTCGGATTGCTACGACTCCCGAGCTTTTACGAACGGGTCCACGCGCCCACCCTCGGCACCACGCTTGGCACGGCCTGCATCGTAAGCGCGTCCATAATCTACTTCTCGGCGTTAGGTAACCGCCTGGTGCTGCATGAACTGCTCATCATCGTTCTGGTCACGGTGACGACGCCGATCAGCCTGATGGTTCTAGTCCGGGCTGCACGACTTCGGGACGGCGCCGAAGACGACGAGATCTCCTCACACAAAGAGCGAAACAAACATCTCTAACCTGGTTATTTGTTGGGAGGCACGACAAGAATGTCCACGGTCAGCGAACGAAGGGCTTCTTCCGTGACGCTGCCAATCAACGCTTTGAGGAGCGCAGACCGACCGTGTGTGCCCATCACCAGCAGGTCAGGAGATAGGTCTGACACCGCGCGCGAAATGACCTCCATTGCTTCGCCCTCCTCGACGCGGAGCGACCATCGTCTACGGGCGAGATCGTTCGCGACTAAGAACGCTGCCAGTTCATCCATGGTCCACTGGCGCTCGCTGGCGACATAACTGTCAATGCTGGCTGCGTCGGTCCCAGCGACAAACATTTTTCTCTTCGCTAGGGCTGAGAAAGCATGAAGAAGTGTGACGCGCTCATCCGGGACTAGCCACGTCGACAGGACGAACCGAAGCGCATTTGCCGACGCATCCGACATATCGACCGGTACCACGACGTTTTCGTATGTCCGCTGCGCCTCATTGTTCACCATCAGAACGGGCACGCTGCCTTTGCGAATTACGCGCTCTATGGTGGTTCCGACAATGATATCGAGCAGGAGCTGCTTGCGGTGAGTACCCATGACAATGAGATCTGCCTTGACCGAGGCACATGCTCGCAGAATCCCGTCGAAGGGGTCGCCGGCAATCACCATCGGAGTGGCGTCAACGCCTCGAAGTTCCGGCATTGACTCCATTTGCTCGCGAAGCACTCGCTCGGCCTCGCGTTTTTCCATATGAATCAATTCTTGTGGTTGGTCGTCGTCTACAACGTGCAGGACATACAGTTGCGACTTGTCGAGATGGATCGAAAGTCCAGCCTGTCGCAGAGCTCTGTTGGAACGAGTGGAGAAATCTGTCGCTACAAGAACCCGCATCGGCTGCCTCACATTGTCATCCATCCGACATGCATTTAGTCGCTGTGATAGCTCTGCGCGAGACCGGAAAGCGTTTGGACATCACCTGCTTCGAACGTTGCCACATTTGATCTGCATTTCGCAACCTCGTGCAGCGTCCCGCGGGTGGCCAAATCATATTTTATGGGAACGCTTGAAACCTAGTGCAGAGCTCGAAGATCGGGACTGTTGGTAACGTCCTTCGTTCGTCGATGCGGCTGCCCGATGATATGAGATTAAGCAGGTATCCATCAGGGTCCCCGGTCCAAAGCGACCATTTTCTCCCGTTGGCGGCTCCTTCCGGGGTCTATGGCAACAGACTACCGTCGACAGGCCACAATCATGCCAATTATACATCTCATTATGAATGAGGCACGCGCCAATCATGCCATTACTTGGTATCGGTTTTATACTTCTGCTCAGCCTACCAAATTGGAGGCGCCGTGGGAAAGCGTGAATCCGGATTACTTCGGCCGCAGAGATCGCACCTGAGCGATTGGAAACCTTTCAGACTATATTTCTACTGTGTAATGCTCAGCGCCTTTGCCGCAGTATTCGCTTCTGTTTTCGCTCTAATACCATATTGGCTTGGATGGTAAATCGTGGGCTGAGCCCGGCGGGGAGCGATGTCAATCGGAGCGCGCACCGCACGGGTTGTGTCACGGTGTATCGTCTGAGCGCACAATCCCGACCTCGCCTTCTAAACGCATAATCTGTTTCACGTCCTGGCGGGTAAATTTCAGTCGGACGCCAGCACCCATACCATCATCCTCATCGGTAACAACGACTCCAAATTTTCGAAAGCGCTTCTAACAGCTTCAGCACCATCGTCTGAATGGAGCCATGCACTGCCATTCGCCTCCATCAGAGCTATCGTCTCGGCTGAAATTTTAACAGCTACCGTCGTCAAGCAGCGCGCTGCCGCAATCAACCGTCCGGTCATTTTTTGTCTTGGAGCCCGTATTCGCATCTCTTGCATGAAATGCAGATGATCCCCTATTTGCACTTTTGAACAAGGCGAACTCCGCCGTAGGCCCCCAGCGCTCTTGGCGAACCTTTGGCGGCTGTCCCGCCGCGGTCATCGCCCGTCGTGCGCAAGAGAGCACAAGATTGCGCAGAAACCACTGGCAATGCTGGCCGAACGGAGCGTTACTGTCAGGGTGCTAGGGCGTAACCTTTCCTGAGCGGACCTGCCCCGTCGGCCTGTTGGCTGTGACGGGGCTTCGGTGGTGGCGGCGATGGTCGCTGCCTGAACCGGAGAAGGTCCCGATGACAAAGACTGTTTCAAAGCGCAGCGCCA
>Ga0070658_10003487_pt1 | contig 12922 bp, 8 predicted proteins | sample KBSC13metaG_FD_64664 | JGI IMG/M metagenome (GOLD analysis project Ga0070658, IMG submission 64664) | Corn rhizosphere microbial communities from Kellogg Biological Station, Michigan, USA - KBS C1-3 metaG | ecosystem: Host-associated > Plants > Roots > Rhizosphere > Soil ... | reverse complement strand
CTGGATAATCGCGTCCCGGACGACGTCCAAGCGAAGATGTTCGTGGATGTCGCGCGGCTACTCGAACGCTCGGCGCTCTGGTTCCTGCGACAATTGCAATCGCGGAGCGCGCAAGCGACGAGCGACGGCGAGGACGTCGCGGCGCTCATCGAGCGTTGCCGCGAAGCGGCAGCGCGGCTTGCCGCGCGCCTGCCGGCGCTGCTGCCGAGTGCCGAGCTGGAAGCGCTCGACGCGCGTCAGCACGTGCTCGAGCAGGCCGGCGTCGATGCCGAACTGGCCGGGCGTGTCGCGAGCGGAGAAATTTCGGCGGCCGTGCTCGACATCGCGGAGGTGGCCTCGAGCGCCGCGCAGCCGCTCGAACTCGTGGCGGGCGTTTATTTCGCGCTCGGGACGATGCTCGATTACGGTTTCATCGGCGAGCGCGCAAGCGCATTGCCCACGCACACGCATTGGGACATGCTTGCGCGCGCGGCCGCGCTGGCCGAGCTCGCAAGGCTCAAGCGTACGCTCACGGCGAGTGCGCTCGCCCATGCGGGCGGCCGCGCATCGGCTGAAACGATCGCGGCGGCTTGGCGTGGGCAACGTGCGCCGCAATTGGAGCGCTTCGCGCGGTTGGTGGCGGAGCAACGCGCATCGGGCGGCGCGAGCTTGTCGATGCTGCTCGTGCTCGTGAGAGAAATGGCGGTATTGGAACGGGGATAAACAAGGCAGTGTATGAACGATCGATATGACGAAAACGCACATTCAAAAGGAGTCGGGATGCCGCGCTTGACGAGCCTTTCGCACGGAGGCGGCTGCGGCTGCAAGATTGCGCCGGGCGTGCTCGCGCAGTTGCTGGCGGCGCAGCCTGCGGCGCCCATGCCGGCAGCCGTGTTCGCCGATTTGCTCGTCGGCAGGGAAACGGCGGACGATGCCGCTGTCTATCGTCTCAACGACGAGCAGGCGATCGTCGCAACGACGGATTTCTTCATGCCGATCGTCGACGATCCCTACGACTTCGGGCGTATCGCCGCCACCAACGCGCTGTCCGATCTCTATGCGATGGGCGCGCGTCCGATTCTTGCGCTGGCGATCGTCGGTATGCCGATCGACGTGCTGCCGCACGAGACGATCGCGGCGATTTTGCGCGGTGGCGAAAGCATTTGCGCCGAGGCGGGCATCCCGATCGCGGGAGGACATTCGATCGATTCGGTCGAGCCGATTTACGGCTTGGCCGCGCTCGGCATCGTCCATCCGGCCCGCGTCAAGCGCAACAGCACGGCGCGCGCGGGCGATGTGCTCGTCCTCGGCAAGCCGCTCGGCGTTGGAGTGCTGTCGGCAGCCCTCAAAAAAGGCGAGCTCGACGAGGGCGGGTATGCGGCGATGATCGATTCCGCCACGCGCCTGAACCGCCCCGGTATCGCGCTCGCCGAAATGCCCGACGTGCATGCGCTAACGGACGTCACGGGCTTCGGCCTGCTGGGTCATACGCTCGAATTGGCGCGCGGCGCGCACTGCGGCATTCGTCTGCATTATCGGGACGTACCGTTGCTGGCCGGGGTTGCGGCGCTTGCCTCGCGCGGGCTCGTGACGGGGGCATCGGCCCGCAACTGGACCTCGTATGGGGCCGACGTCGAACTGCAGGCGGGGCTGCCAGAGGAGGCACGCGCATTGCTTACCGATCCGCAAACTTCCGGGGGCTTGCTGGCTGCTTGTGCCCCGGACGCCGTCGAGGACGTGCTCGCCTGCTTTCGTGCCGAAGGGTTTGCCTATGCCGCGGTGATTGGCGAAGTGATAGGGGGCCAGCCGCGCGTTATCGTGGCTTGACGTTTAGAAGTGGCGCGACGGCCCCGTTTTGGGGATCGTTTGGGCGAGAACGAAGTCAGAGGGGCATCTAGCGAGCCGCGGCGTGCCTGCCCGGCTTGCGATCCCACGTTGCCGTTTCCTGCTCACGTCTCTATGCGTAAATTATTGTTCGCCGTTCTGCTCTTTTTGTCGTTCTATGTTTCGTCCGCCTATGCCGCGTCGGCTTCCAGCCCGGCAGCGGCGCAGCCGGTCTCCAATCCCTCCACCGTCGCACTGACCCCCCAGCAAGCAAAAAGCGCGCTGCAAGTGCTCGGCGATCCGAAGTCGCGCGCTCAAATGGAGGACACGCTGCGCGCGATTGCCGCAGCCGGCGCGCTGGCGATCCCGCCGGCCTCCAGCACGTCCGCGGCGGCGCCGGCCAGTTCCGCCTCGGGCGTGTTGTCGGCGATCGCATCGAACGGCCTAGTCTCCCAGGTCGCCCACCAGGTCGTCCGCGGCATCCGCAGCATCGGCACGGCGTTGCGTCACTCGGCAGCGGCGTTGCTCGACGTGCGCTCGGTGCGCGCATGGTGGCGCTACGAGATGACGAGCGCGCAGGGGCGGGCGCAACTCGAGGCGTTGGCGTGGACGCTCGCCGCGACGTTCGTGCCGGCTTGGCTCGTCGGCTGGCTCGTGGCGCGGCTGCTGCGCAAGCGCACGACTGCCGTCGCGGTCGGCAAGGTCGACGGCAACCGGGACGGTACGGCTGCGGCTGACCCCGGCGACTCGGTGAGCGCGGTTAGTGCGGTTAGCGCGCGTGACGACGCGGCCGTTCGCCAACTCAACGCGAACGTACCGGCGGCGAGCATCGACGAGAATGCGCTGCGCGCAGCCCGTGTCCAACGCAATGCGGCCCACGCGGGGCTACATAGGTCGCTGCTGCAGCGTTTGCCCTATGCGCTGCTGCATACGCTGCTGCGAGCGTTGCCGCCCGCGGCGTTCCTCTGTGCGGCGACCGTCTGCATGTCGCTGCTGACCGACGATGGGACGCCCGAAGCCGACGTCATCGAAGCGGTCATCGAGATCTACGCGATCGCGCGCGCGGTCGTCCTCCTGGGGGAATTCCTGTTCGCCAGCGGCGCGCCGAGATTACGCATGCTGCCGCTTGCCGATGCGTGGGCCACATTCGGCGAACACTGGGTGCTGCGCCTCGTGGTCGTCCTTGGCGTCGGCATCACACTGGCCGAAACGCCGGTGCCGCTCGGGCTCACCGACGCTGCGCATCTGGGCATCGCCAAAGCCGTCGCGCTCGTCGGCCATGTGATGATTGCGGTGCTGATCTTGCAGATTCGCCGTCCCGTGGCCGACTGGATTCGAGCGAAGTGTGCGACGTCGGGGCTGCTGCGTTTCTTGGCGAATTGGATTGCCGATATCTGGGCGCCCCTCGCCGTATTCCTCGTCATGGCGCTCTGGTTCATTTGGGCGCTCGACGTGCGCAACGGCTACGAAGCGCTGCTTCAGCGTGGCGGATTGTCGTTGCTGATTCTGATCGGTGCGCGCGTGATCGCCATCGTCACTTTCGGGCTGCTTGGCCGGATCTTCGATATCTCGAACGGTGCCGGCTCGGTTGCGCTCCAGCGCGCGCAGCGCTATTACCCGCTGTTTCGCCGCCTAGTGTCGCTCGTTGTTCTCGTCGCGGCGGCGGCGCTCGTATTGTCGGTATGGGATGTCCACGTTTGGCGCATCTTCACGGGTAATTTCGTCGGCCGGCGGCTCACTTCCGCCTGCGCCACGATCGCGATCGCGGTTTTTGTGGCACTCCTGATATGGGAGGCGATCAACGTCTCCATCGAACGCCGGCTGCATCGATGGACCGATAGCGGCGACCTGATGCGCGCCGCGCGACTGCGTACGTTGTTGCCGATGCTGCGCTCATCGTTGTTGATCGGCATCGGGCTCATCGTGGGGCTCACGGGCTTCAGCGAGCTCGGCGTGAACATCGGGCCGCTGCTTGCCGGGGCCAGCGTGCTCGGCGTCGCGCTCGGGTTGGGTGCGCAGAAGGTGGTGCAGGATTTTCTCACCGGCACGTTTCTTTTGATGGAAAACGCGATGCAAGTCGGCGATTGGGTCACGCTGGCGGGCCTGTCGGGCACGGTGGAGTATTTGTCGATTCGCACCGTGCGTTTGCGCGGCGGCGATGGCGCGCTTCATACGGTGCCGTTCAGCTCCGTATCGACGGTGACGAACTCGAACCGGGGGCTAGGCAATGCGTCGGTCAAGATCAGCGTTGCATACGGGCAGGACCTCGATCTCGCGGTGAACACGCTCAAGGAGATCGGCGCGGGATTGCGCGAAGATCCCGCTTTCAAGGACGGCATCATCGGCGATTTCAGCTATTGGGGCGTCGATCAGGTGGATGGCGCGATGGTGACATTGCTCGGGCAGCTTCAATGCCGCGATACCGCGCGTTGGCCGACCCAGCGCGAGTTCAACCGGCGCATCGCCGACGCGTTTCGCGAGCGCGGCATCGTCATCGCCAATCCGTTGCGCAACGTACTGGTGCCGAGTGACGGCCTCGCGGAAAACGAGGGCGAAGACGGCTCGCCGGCCGAGGACGACGGCAGCCGCGAAAAGCACCCTCGGATTCATGACGGGAGCTGAACGCCCCTCTATACTGACGCGCGCAGCACCCGCATCAGTGAGCGATTCTCCCGAACAAGTCACGAATCCAAGGAGCGCACATGCTTACTCGCACCATTCTGTCGATCGGCGCCGTCGCGCTGACGGCCTGCGCGGCCACGGCCTCGAATGCGCAGGACAACGAAGCTGCCTTCTCCGAATCCGCGTCGCACGGCGGCCGGCACGTCAAAGTCATGATCATTTCGATGTTCGCGCCGGAAGGACAAGTCTGGCTCGATCACCTCGGCCCATGGGAGTCGATTCCCGTGGCCGGTCTTTCGCCCGACTATCCGGACGTGCATTGCAATAAGCAGGACATCTGCGTGATGACGACCGGCATGGGGCACGCGAACGCGGCTGCGTCCACCATGGCGCTCACGTTCTCGCCGCGCTTCGACCTGCGTCGTACTTATTTCATGATCGCGGGCATCGCGGGCATCGACCCGGCGCAAGGCACGGTCGGATCGGCGGCGTGGGCCAAGTACCTCGTCGATTTCGGAATTCAATGGGAAATCGACGGACGCGAGATTCCTCCCGGCTGGAATACGGGCTATCTCGGTATCAACACAACCAGCCCTACTCAAAAACCCCCGCTCGATTACAAGACCGAGGTGTTCCAATTGAACCCGAAGCTGGCCGATGCGGCTTATGCGTTGTCGCGCAACGCCGTGCTGACCGACAGTGCGCAAACGCAGGCGGCGCGCGCCAAATTCACCTACGCGCCGGCGAACCAGCCGCCCGCCGTTATCCAATGCGATACGCTGGCCGGCGATACATGGTTTTCCGGCACGGATCTAGGCCAGCGCGCGCGCGATTGGATGAAGATCATGACCGACGGCAAGGGAACCTACTGCACGACGCAACAGGAAGACAACGCGACTTTCGAAGCGTTGACTCGGGCGGCGAACGCGCAGCGCGTCGATCTCTCACGCGTGGCCGACTTGCGCACGGCCTCGGACTTCGACCGGCCGTACGCAGGCCAAACGAGTGCCGACAATCTGCTTAACTATCAAGCGCAGGGCGGCTTTGGGCCTGCGATCGCGAACCTATTTGTGGCAGGTAACCCGCTCGTGCAGGACATTGCGACGCACTGGGGAGCGTGGCGCAACGGCGTGCCGCAGCACTAAGCGTGCCGGCCGCGGCGGTCGTCCGCCGCCGCGGCTGAAACGGCGTCCAAACAGGCGCGTCGCTGTCCCAATGGTCGAGCACGGAAGACGATACATCGAACATTTAGGCATTCCCTTAGTTAGGATTACTAACGAACGATCATTCGCCGGCGCGCGCCAAGTTGACGCGCGCGTTGCGGCCTTCGTTCAGGGCCACGCGTGCCGCTTGCGTTTGCCCTTCGAGGCTGAGGTTCGGATAGCTTTGCTTATTCAACGCCGGCAGCGTGCCGTCGCGTCGTGCTGCAACGAGTTCTGCGCGAACTTGGTCACGCGTCTTCGTGCTCGTGCCGATCCAGGACTGATCTTGATACGAGCCGTTGTGCCCGATACCGCCGTCCGCGAATGCGGCCGTGCTGGCGAAAAGAGAAACGAAAAGGGCGGCTGCGAGAGTGCGCTTCATGGTGTGCTCCTGTCTTTTCCGGTTGGAGCGACGCGGAAATCGGCGTCGCGACAGGAGCAAATGTAGGCGCCGGCGGAATCAGGATAAACCCGTATTTCGCGAAATGATTTGTCAGCGCCGCAAAACAATCGCGGTTAGGCCAGTCAAGCCATCCACTCGGCCAGTACCGGTGTATCGAGCGCGGGCCCGTTCTCGCGCTCCTCGAGCGTGCGCTTGCTGCAAGGCGCATCGAGGCTTTGGCGACCGCTCAGCAGCGGGCAACGGTCGAACACTTCGGCGATCCAGTCGACGAAAACCCGCACTTTCGGCGAAAGGTGGCGGCTGTGCGGGTAGACCGCCGAAATGGGCATCGGCAACGGCTTCCACTCGGGCAACACTTCCTTGAGCGCGCCGGAGCGCAGATGCGGCAGCACCATGAACAACGCCGCTTGGATGAGGCCGAAGCCTTCCACGGCGCAGGTGACATAGGCGTCGGCGTCGTTGACCGACACCGAGCCTTGCATCTTCACCTCGACTTCCTTCCCGTCTACGAGGAAGTCGAAGTTGATGGTCCGGCCCGTTCGGCTCGAAAAGTAATTGACGGCTTGAAACTGACTGAGTTCGTCGATCGTGCGCGGTTCGCCGGCACGCGCGAGGTAGTCGGGCGCGGCGCACGTGACGCCCTCGAACAAACCGATGCGGCGCGCGACGAGCGAGGAGTCTTGCAGCGCACCGACCCGAATCACGCAATCGACCCCTTCCTGCAGCAAATCGACGGGCCGATCGGAGAAGCCGAGTTGAAGATCGATATCCGGGTACCGTTCATGGAATTCGCAGAGCGCCGGAATGACGACGGTGCGCCCGAGCGCGCCCGGCATGTCGACGCGCAACTTGCCGCGCGGCTTCTTGCTGCCGTTTTGCAGCGTGCTTTCGGTTTCGTCGACATCTGCCAAAATGCGCACACAGCGTTCATAATAGGCCGCACCGTCGGGCGTGAGGCTGAGCCGCCGTGTCGTGCGGTGCATGAGCCGTACGCCAAGGTACGCTTCCAAGTTCTGGATGATCGTGGTGACGGACGCGCGCGGCAGATCGAGTGTCTCCGCAGCCTTCGTGAAGCTGTTCGTGTCGACCACACGCGTGAAGACCTGCATGGCCTGAAGCCGATCCATCATGGTTCTCCGGAATATTCCCATCAATGATCCCAACAAATGGGAACAATTGTTCGGGCGCGGTGAATTGTGTTGCCGGATTATAGGCATTTATCTCGGGGTTTGCTGAAGCCACAATCCGCAGCATTGTGAAACTGCTGCGCTTTGCGCGTTCGATCATGCGAACTACGCATTCCCGTGGGCTTTTCGCGGGATCGCCCTGGGGCACACATCCGCTTGAAGCCGACGAGGTTCAGATTGCCGGATACGAGAGCAATATTCCGCTACGACTTTATCGGCAAGCGGGTGTACGTTCATTGCCCGTCATGCTTTATTTTCATGGCGGCGCATTCGTGCGCGGATCGCTTGATGACGCCGAATGCGCTGCCCGGTATTTCGCCGAGCATCTTTCGGTATTAGTGATATCCGTAGGTTATTCGCTCGCGCCCCAACATCCGTTTCCGGCGGCGCTCGAAGATGCCTACCGCGCGGCCCGCTGGGCGCAAAGCGCGAGCAGGGAGATCGGCGCCGACGGCAAGCGGCTGCTCGTGGCAGGTCATTGCGCGGGTGGACACATCGCCAACGGCCTCGCGTTCATCGCCCGGGACCGCGGCGACGTGCGCATCGCCGCGCAGGCGCTGTTCAGCCCAATGCTCGATCCGAGCATGACGTGCCTGGCAGATGAACGCGTCGTGGATTCGGACATCTCGCCGCGTCAGTGTTTGGCGAGCTATCGGGCGTATCTGCCGCAAGCTTCACAGCGCATGCATCCGTACGCCGCGCCGTTGGAATCGGCACGGTTGGCGGGGCTGCCGCCCGCGTTTATCGCAACGGCGCGCAACGACGTCCTGCACGTCGAGGCGGAGCGATATGCCGCATGCCTGATCGGCGCGGGCGTGCCCACGCAGGTGATGCGCTACGCGAACGCGACGCATGAGGGGATCGCGTGCGATCCGCAAGCTTTGCAAGATGCCGCACGTTTTTTCGAGTATCACCTCGAGCCGCGCAATGTCGCAATCGGTTGATCACGAACGTCATACAACAACACTACACCGGAGCCTCGTCATGTCTAAGACACCTCTTTCTCGTACTCGCATCGCCTACGCCGCGCTTGCGCTCGCCGCAGTAATCGGGGTCGGTGCATTCAGCGCGATTCGCGTGAACGCGAGCGCGCCCGCACAAGCCGCGCCGAAGGCGCCCGAGGTCGATGTCGCCTCCGTGCTCAACAAGACGGTCACGGATTGGCAAACGTACTCGGGCCGGCTGGAAGCCGTCGACAAGGTCGACATTCGTCCGCAAGTCTCGGGCACCATCGTGGCGGTCGATTTCAAAGACGGCGCGCTCGTCAAGAAAGGTCAGACGCTGTTCGTGATCGATCCGCGCCCCTATGCGGCCGAGGTCGATCGCGCGAAGGCACAGCTTGCCGCGGCGAAAGCGCGCGAGAGCTATGCGCAGACCGATTGGCAGCGCGCTCAGCGCCTGATGGCCGATAACGCCATTGCCAAACGCGACTACGACGAGAAGCAAAACAATGCGCTAGGCGCCGCTGCCGACGTCAAGGCGGCGCAGGCCGCGCTCGAGGCTGCGCAGATCAATCTCGGCTATACCACGATCGTCGCACCGGTGGCCGGACGCGTTTCCCGCGCTGAGATCACAGTAGGCAACGTGGTTTCGTCGGGGGCGAATGCGGCGCCGTTGACGACGCTCGTCTCGGTTTCGCCGATCTACGCTTCGTTCGACGTCGATGAGCAGACCTACCTGCGGTACATCGGCCGCGCGCGCAACGGCGCGAACGTGCCGGTGGAGGTGGGGCTCGCAAATGAAACGGGCTACTCGCGCAAGGGTGCGATCGCGTCGGTCGACAACCGGCTCGACACCTCGTCGGGCACGATCCGCGTGCGTGCGCGCATCGACAATGCCGACGGCACGCTGGTCCCGGGCTTGTATGCGCGCGTGAAGGTGGGCGGGGGCGAGCCGCACCCGGCCCTGTTGATCGACGAAGCCGCGATCGGTACCGACCAAGACAAGAAGTTCGTGCTCGTGGTCGACAAGCAAGGTGTCGTTGCCTACCGCGACGTCAAGCTGGGCACGCTGCACGGCAACTTGCGCGTCATCACCGCCGGGCTTAGCGCGGGCGATCGCATTGTCGTGAACGGCGTGCAGCGCGTGCGGCCCGGGCAAACGGTGCGTGCGCACATGGTGCCGATGACGGACGATCCGGCGGGCGGCGGCGAGGGTAGCGCAAGCGCCGACGCCGGCCAAGCGGGCGCGGACCCATCGACGAATTCCTGAGACACCGCTTCGGCGGCGATCCGAAGAAGCGATCAATCACTCAGAACGCGATATGAACATTTCTAAATTTTTCATCGACCGGCCTATCTTCGCAGGGGTGCTGTCGGTCCTGATCCTGCTGGCGGGCGTGATCTCGCTGTTCCAGCTGCCGATCTCCGAGTACCCCGAAGTGGTCCCGCCGTCGGTCATCGTTCACGCCCAGTATCCGGGCGCGAATCCGAAGGTGATCGCCGAGACGGTGGCTTCGCCGCTCGAAGAGCAGATCAACGGCGTAGAGAACATGCTCTACATGCAGGCGCAAGCGAACAGCGACGGCAACATGACGTTGACCGTTACGTTCAAGCTCGGAACCGATCCCGACAAAGCGCAGCAGCTCGTGCAGAACCGCGTGTCGCAAGCCATGCCGCGTCTGCCCGACGATGTACAGCGGCTTGGCGTGACGACCATCAAAAGCTCACCGACGCTCACGATGGTCGTGCACCTGATCTCGCCCGACAATCGCTACGACATGACGTATCTGCGCAACTACGCGCTGCTCAACGTCAAGGATCGGCTCGAGCGCATTGCCGGTGTCGGCCAAGTCCAGCTGTGGGGCGCGGGCGATTACGCCATGCGCATTTGGCTCGATCCGAACAAGCTCGCCGAACGCAATCTCACGGCGAACGACGTCGTCACTGCCATTCGCGAGCAGAACGTCCAAGTGGCGGCAGGGGTGATCGGCGGCTCGCCGTCGTCGGCGGACGTGCCGCTGCAGTTATCCGTGAACGCACGCGGCCGCCTGCAGACCGAATCGCAGTTCGGCGCGATCGTGCTGAAGACATCGCCCGACGGTGGCGTGACGTATCTGCGCGACGTGGCGCGCGTCGAACTGGCCGCGTCCGAGTACGGCCTGCGGTCGCTGCTCGATAACAAGCCGGCCGTCGCACTCGGTATCAATCAGCAACCTGGTGCGAACTCGCTTGCGATTTCCGATCAGGTGCGCAAGGACATGGCCGATCTGAAGAAGGACTTCCCGGCCGGTGTCGACTACAGCATCGTCTACGACCCGACGCAATTTGTGCGCTCGAGCATCGAGGCTGTGATTCATACGCTGCTCGAGGCCATCTCGCTCGTCGTGATCGTCGTGATCGTGTTCTTGCAGACGTGGCGCGCGTCGATCATTCCGCTCGTCGCCGTGCCGGTGTCGATCGTTGGGACGTTCTCGCTGCTGCTCGCCTTCGGTTTCTCGATCAACGCGTTGTCTCTGTTCGGCATGGTGCTCGCGATCGGTATCGTGGTGGACGATGCGATCGTCGTGGTCGAAAACGTCGAGCGCAACATCTCGGCGGGCTTGAGCGCGAGAGCGGCTACCTATAGAGCGATGCGAGAAGTGAGCGGACCCATCATCGCGATCGCCTTGACGCTCGTCGCCGTGTTCGTCCCCTTGGCGTTCATGAGTGGCTTGACGGGCCAGTTCTATAAGCAGTTCGCGATGACGATCGCGATCTCGACGGTGATTTCGGCGTTCAACTCGTTGACACTGTCGCCGGCCCTTTGCGCGATTTTGCTGCGCGGACACGATGAGCCGAAAGATTGGCTGACGCGCGCGATGGACCGCGTATTCGGCGGGTTCTTCAAGCAATTCAATAAGGTGTTCAAGCGCGGTTCGCAGTCGTATGGCCGTGGCGTGACGACGGTGCTCGGGCGCAAGTCGCTCATGCTCGGCGTCTATGCCGTGCTGGTCGGCGCGACCCTGCTCGTGACCCACGTCGTGCCGGGCGGCTTCGTGCCTGCGCAGGACAAGGAGTACCTGATTGCCTTTGCGCAACTGCCGAACGGCGCGACGCTCGATCGGACGGAGAATATCATCCGCGAAATGGGCGATATGGCGATGAAGCAGCCCGGCGTCGAGCATGCCGTGGCCTTCCCGGGCTTGTCGGTGAACGGCTTCACGAACAGCTCCAGCGCGGGCATCGTATTCGTGACGCTCAAGCCGTTCAAAGACCGCGGATCGAAGGCGCTGACGGCCGGTGCGATTGCCGGTGCGTTGAACCAGCAATACGCGGGGATCAAGGGTGCATTCGTCGCCGTGTTCCCGCCACCGCCGGTGCTCGGTCTGGGAACGCTCGGTGGCTTCAAGCTGCAGCTCGAGGATCGCGGCGCGCTCGGCTATGCGCAACTCGACGAAGCGACGCAAGCGTTCATCAAGCGCGCGCACGCGGCGCCCGAGCTGGGCCCGCTCTTCACGAGCTATCAGATCAACGTGCCGCAGCTGAACGTCGATCTCGATCGTGTGAAGGCCAAACAGCTTGGCGTATCGGTGACCGACATCTTCAATACGATGCAGGTCTATCTGGGTTCGCTCTACGTGAACGACTTCAACCGCTTCGGGCGTGTCTATCAGGTGCGCGTGCAAGCCGACGCACCGTTCCGCGCACACTCGGACGACATCTTGCAGTTGAAGACGCGCAACGCCGCCGGCGAAATGGTGCCGTTGTCCTCGCTCGTGAAGGTTTCGCCGACATTCGGCCCTGAAATGGTCGTGCGCTACAACGGCTACACGGCGGCCGACATCAACGGCGGTCCCGCGCCGGGCTATTCGTCGGATCAGGCGCAGGCGGCGATCGAGCGCATCGCCAAGCAAACGCTGCCGCGCGGCGTGAAGTTCGAGTGGACCGACTTGACTTATCAGCAAGTGCTGGCCGGCAATTCGGCGATCTGGGTGTTCCCGATCAGCGTGTTGCTCGTGTTCCTCGTTCTAGCGGCGCTGTACGAGAGCTTGACGCTGCCGCTTGCGGTGATCTTGATCGTGCCGATGAGCGTGCTGTCCGCGTTGACCGGCGTCTGGCTGCTGCACGGCGACAACAACATCTTCACGCAGATCGGTTTGATGGTGCTCGTTGGGCTGGCGTCGAAGAATGCCATCTTGATCGTCGAATTCGCACGCGAGCTCGAGCACGACGGCCGCACGCCGATGGCCGCCGCGATCGAGGCAAGCCGGTTACGGTTGCGCCCGATCTTGATGACGTCGATCGCGTTCATCATGGGTGTCGTCCCGCTCGTGTTGTCGACGGGCGCAGGCTCCGAGATGCGACATGCGATGGGTATCGCCGTGTTCTTCGGGATGCTCGGTGTGACGTTGTTCGGCCTCATGTTGACGCCGGTGTTCTACGTGGTGTTGCGTACCCTTGCGGGCGGCAAGATCCATGTGGCCGGCAAGGACTCGAAAGAGGATGCCAACGTCGAAGCTGCTCTGACGGACGCTTGAGGCTTAGGGGAAAAAACAAGATGAAACGATTCGATCTAATTGCCGGCGGTCCGCGTCTCGCGCTGCGTGCGTTGGCCGGTGGCCTCTTGATGGCGCTCGTGGCGGCGTGCTCGATGGGGCCGACTTACCAGCGGCCCGACGTGGCCACGCCGGCAGCGTTCAAGGAAGCGCCGTTGCCCGCTTCGGAGGCGGGGACATGGAAGAGCGCGCAGCCTTCGGAGGCCGCACAGCGCGGCCAATGGTGGGC
>Ga0070658_10003484_pt1 | contig 12924 bp, 10 predicted proteins | sample KBSC13metaG_FD_64664 | JGI IMG/M metagenome (GOLD analysis project Ga0070658, IMG submission 64664) | Corn rhizosphere microbial communities from Kellogg Biological Station, Michigan, USA - KBS C1-3 metaG | ecosystem: Host-associated > Plants > Roots > Rhizosphere > Soil ... | reverse complement strand
GTGCTTGTGCGGCAAGTACAAGCGCATGAAGTACAAGGGCATCATCTGCGAGAAGTGCTCGGTCGAAGTGACGCTCAGCCGCGTGCGGCGCGAGCGCATGGGCCACATCGAGCTCGCGGCCCCGGTCGCCCACATCTGGTTCCTGAAGTCGCTGCCGAGCCGCATCGGCCTGCTGCTCGACATGACGCTCAAGGACCTCGAGCGCATCCTGTACTTCGAATACTACGTCGTCCTCGAGCCGGGCCTGACCCCGCTCAAGGACCGTCAGCTGCTGTCCGAGGACGAGTACCTCAAGGCGCAGGAAGAGTTCGGCCCCGACAGCTTCACCGCGATGATCGGCGCCGAGGCCATCCGCGAGATGCTCAAGGCGATGGATCTCGACAAGCTGCAGGTCGAGCTGCGCGCCGAGATGGGCGAGACCGACAGCGACATCAAGAAGAAGAAGTACGCCAAGCGTCTCAAGCTGATCGAGGCCTTCATCCAGTCCGGCAACAAGCCGGAGTGGATGATCCTGACCGTGGTGCCGGTGATCCCGCCGGACCTGCGCCCGCTCGTCCCGCTCGACGGCGGCCGCTTCGCCACGTCGGACCTCAACGACCTGTATCGCCGCGTCATCAACCGTAACAACCGCCTGAAGCGGCTGATCGAGCTGCGCGCGCCGGACATCATCATCCGCAACGAGAAGCGCATGCTTCAGGAAGCGGTCGATGCGCTGTTCGACAACGGCCGCCGTGGCCGCGTCATCACCGGCGCCAACAAGCGGCCGCTGAAGTCGCTCGCCGACATGCTCAAGGGCAAGCAGGGCCGGTTCCGCCAGAACCTGCTCGGCAAGCGCGTCGACTACTCCGGCCGTTCGGTGATCGTCGTCGGTCCCGAGCTCAAGCTGCACCAGTGCGGCCTGCCGAAGAAGATGGCGCTCGAGCTGTTCAAGCCGTTCATCTATTCGCGTCTCGACGCCAAGGGCCTCTCGACCACGGTCAAGCAGGCCAAGAAGCTCGTGGAGAAGGAGAAGCCCGAAGTCTGGGATATCCTCGACGAGGTCATCCGCGAACATCCGGTGCTTCTGAACCGCGCGCCGACCCTGCACCGCCTCGGCATCCAGGCCTTCGAGCCGGTGCTGATCGAAGGCAAGGCGATCCAGCTGCATCCGCTGGTCTGCGCCGCCTTCAACGCCGACTTCGACGGCGACCAGATGGCCGTGCACGTCCCGCTGTCGCTCGAGGCGCAGCTGGAAGCGCGCGTGCTGATGATGTCGACCAACAACATCCTGCACCCCGCCAACGGCCAGCCGATCATCGTGCCGTCGCAGGACATCGTGCTCGGCCTCTACTACCTGTCGCTGATGCGCGACGGCGAGCCGGGCGAGGGCAAGCTGTTCGGCAACCTGGCCGACATCGACCATGCGCTCAACGTCAAGGCGATCACGCTGCACTCGAAGATCAAGTACCGCTGGGACGGTCTCGATGCCGACGGCAAGGAGATCCAGCGCTGGTACGAGACCACGCCGGGCCGCGTCGTGCTCGGCAACGTGCTGCCGAAGAGCCCGAAGGTGCCGTTCGACGTCGTCAACCGTTTGATGACCAAGCGCGACATCTCCGGGATGATCGACACCGTCTACCGCCACTGCGGTCAGAAGGAGACGGTCATCTTCTGCGATCGCATCATGGGTCTCGGCTTCTATCACGCGTTCAAGGCCGGCATCTCGTTCGGCAAGGACGACATGGTGGTGCCGGGCTCGAAGTGGACGACCGTCGAGAAGACGCGCGAACTCGCCAAGGAGTTCGAGCAGCAGTACAACGACGGTCTGATCACGCAGGGCGAGAAGTACAACAAGGTCGTCGACGCATGGTCGAAGTGCACCGAGACCATCGCCGAGGCGATGATGAAGGAGATCTCGTCGGCCAAGAAGGACTCGACCGGGCGCGAGGCGCAGATCAACTCGATCTACATGATGGCGCACTCCGGAGCGCGCGGCTCGCCGGCGCAGATGCGTCAGCTCGCCGGCATGCGCGGCCTGATGGCCAAGCCGGACGGCTCGATCATCGAGACGCCGATCGTGTCGAACTTCAAGGAAGGCCTGACCGTGATGGAGTACTTCAACTCCACCCACGGCGCCCGTAAGGGTCTGGCCGACACTGCCTTGAAGACGGCGAACTCGGGCTACCTGACGCGTCGTCTCGTCGACGTGGCGCAGGACTGCATCATCACGCAGTACGACTGCGGCACCGACGCCGGCATCAACGTGCGGGCGATCATCGACGCCGGCACCGTGGTGGCGTCGCTGGCGACCCGCATTCTCGGCCGCACCACGGCCGAGGACGTCAAGGATCCGACGTCGAGCAAGGTGCTGGTCAAGAAGGGCACCCTGCTGCAGGAGCCTGAAGTCGACCTGATGACGCGGTCGGGCGTGCAGGAGCTGCGCATCCGCTCGGTGCTCACCTGCGAGGCCAAGAACGGCGTCTGCGGCGCCTGCTACGGGCGCGATCTCGCCCGCGGCACGCCGGTGAACATGGGCGAGGCTGTCGGCGTCATCGCCGCCCAGTCGATCGGCGAGCCGGGCACCCAGCTCACCATGCGCACGTTCCACATCGGCGGCGCGGCGCAGATCTCGGAGCAGTCGTTCATCGAGTCGAACTTCGACGGCAAGATCGTCTTCCGTGCCCCGAACATCGCCAAGAACTCCGACGGCGAGGTGGTGGCGATGGTGCGCAACATGGTCGTCGCGGTCGTCGACCCCGACGGCACCGAGCGCGCGCATCACCGCATTCCCTACGGCGCGCGGCTGCGCGTCGAGGACGGCCAGATGATCAAGCGCGGCCAGCGCATTGCCGAATGGGATCCCTACACCCGGCCAATGCTGACCGAGGTCGAGGGCTCGATCGAGTTCGAGGACATGGTCGACGGTCTGTCGATGTCCGAGCAGCTCGACGAGTCGACCGGCATCGCCAAGCGCGTGGTCATCGACTGGCGTACGGGTTCGTCCCGTAACCAGCAGGACCTGCGTCCGGCGATCGTGATCAAGTCCGGCGGCAAGCTTCTCAAGCTCGCCCGCGGCGGCGACGCGCGCTACCAGCTCGCCGTCGACGCGATCATCTCGGTCGATCCGGGCAGCCACGTGAAGGCCGGCGACGTCATCGCGCGTATCCCGACCGAAAGCGCCAAGACGCGCGACATCACCGGCGGTCTGCCGCGGGTGGCGGAGCTGTTCGAGGCGCGCCGGCCGAAGGAAGCGGCGATCATCGCCGAGATCGGCGGCACGGTGCGGTTCGGCAAGGACTACAAGAACAAGCGCCGCATCACCATCGAGCCGGGCGACAAGAGCGACGAGGCGAAGGAGTACCTGATCCCGAAGGGCAAGCACATCCACCTTCAGGACGGCGACGTGATCGAGAAGGGCGACTACATCGTCGAGGGCAATCCTGCCCCGCACGACATCCTCGCCATTCGCGGCGTCGAGGAACTCGCGGCCTATCTGGTCAACGAGATCCAGGAGGTCTACCGGCTGCAGGGCGTGTTGATCAACGACAAGCACATCGAGGTGATCGTTCGCCAGATGCTGCAGAAGGTCGAAATCGACGACGCCGGCGAGACCGACCTCCTGGCGAGTGAGCAGATCGACCGCACCGAGATGGACGAGATCAATGCTCGCGCCATCGAGGAGGGCAAGAAGCCCGCGGTTGGCCACCCCGTCCTGCTCGGCATCACCAAGGCGAGCCTGCAGACCCGGTCGTTCATCTCGGCCGCGTCGTTCCAGGAGACCACGCGCGTGCTCACCGAGGCTGCCGTCAACGGCAAGGCGGACACGCTCGACGGCCTCAAGGAGAACGTCATCGTCGGCCGCCTGATTCCGGCCGGCACCGGCGCCATGATGAATCAGTTGCGCGAGGTTGCGACCAAGCGCGACGCCCTCATCCTGGAGGAGCGGGAAAAGGACGCGGCGAAGGCTGCGGCCGCGGCCGAAGCGGCGGCGGCCCCGGCTCTGCCGGCGGCCGAGTAGGTCAAAGGCCGACGAAACGACAGGTGAGAGGGCCGGCCTTCGGGCCGGCCCTTTGCGCGAGGGGGCAAACGCGGCCGGTTATGGCGGCGGAAGCCTGATGAGGGTCATGAAAGCCCGATATTGCGGCCATTTCCGCTTGACTTGGCCGAGTCGCGCCGATACATACGCCAGACTTTAGGGCAGGCGGTGAGCTTCGCTTGTTCGGAACGGCCCGCCCGGCCAAGTATCTGAAAACAAGATCGTTTTCGCGAGACTTGCCGGCGCAACGCCTCGACCAATGAAGCTCAGACGCTGCCTCTGACAGCCACTGTCAGGCTTGAGTGAGGGCAAACAGGTGCGGACGGGATGGTCCGCGCCTCAAAGCCGTCCGAACGGGAGAGCGCCCACCGCAGGCAATGCGGATGGCGTGTTTCCGTTTTGCGCGCGGATACGCGATCTGCACCGATGTGCAGGCTGCGGAGCCGGCGCCGCGAAGTACGACGACGCGACGGCGACGCCGCGACAGAGACGATGCCGGGCCTCAGGGCCCACCAGTTCCGGCTCGACGAGCCAACCGAGGTAGCGAAGGCCAATGCCAACGATCAACCAGCTGATTGCCAATCCGCGGCACCCGCTGAAGTCGCGCAACAAGGTGCCGGCTCTCCAGGCGTCGCCGCAGAAGCGCGGCGTTTGCACGCGCGTCTACACGACGACGCCGAAGAAGCCGAACTCGGCGCTGCGCAAGGTCGCCAAGGTGCGTCTCACCAACGGCTTCGAGGTGATCGGCTATATCCCGGGCGAGGGCCATAACCTCCAGGAGCACTCGGTGGTGATGATCCGCGGCGGCCGCGTGAAGGATCTGCCGGGCGTCCGCTACCACATCCTGCGCGGCGTGCTCGACACGCAGGGCGTCAAGAACCGTAAGCAGCGCCGTTCGAAATACGGCGCCAAGCGTCCGAAGTAACCGGAGCGAAGCGACGGTTGTTCCGGGCGAGCCAAGCGAGGCCCGGGACCGCCAGAGCAGCACAAAGATAGAAGAGAACGCTCATGTCCCGCCGCCACGCCGCAGAGAAGCGCGAGATCATTCCGGACCCGAAGTTCGGCAACGTCGTCGTTTCGAAGTTCATGAACGCGATCATGTACGACGGCAAGAAGTCGGTCGCCGAACAGATCGTCTACGGCGCACTCGAGACGATCGAGTCCAAGACCAAGCAGAACCCGCTGGGCGTGTTCCAGCAGGCGCTCGATAACGTCATGCCGTCGATCGAAGTTCGCTCGCGGCGCGTCGGCGGCGCCACCTACCAGGTGCCGGTCGAGGTTCGCACCTCGCGGCGCCAGGCGCTCGGCATTCGCTGGATCATCTCGGCGGCGCGCGACCGCAACGAGCGCACGATGACCGAGCGGCTCTCGGCCGAGCTGCTCGATGCATCGAACAACCGCGGCAACGCGGTGAAGAAGCGTGAAGACACCCACAAGATGGCGGAAGCCAACCGGGCCTTCTCGCACTACCGCTGGTAAAGCGGAAAACGGATTTCAGGAACAGATATGCCACGCGTTCACGCCATCGAGAACTACCGCAACTTCGGCATCATGGCCCACATCGATGCGGGCAAGACGACGACGACCGAGCGGATTCTCTATTATACCGGCAAGAGCCATAAGATCGGCGAGGTGCACGAAGGCGCCGCGACGATGGATTGGATGGAGCAGGAGCAGGAACGCGGCATCACCATCACGTCGGCCGCGACCACCGCGTTCTGGAACGGCAAGCGCCTCAATATCATCGACACGCCCGGCCACGTCGACTTCACCATCGAGGTCGAGCGTTCGCTGCGCGTGCTCGACGGCGCCGTCGTCGTGCTCGACGGCAACCAGGGCGTCGAGCCGCAGACCGAGACGGTCTGGCGCCAGGGCGACAAGTACAAAGTGCCGCGCATCGTTTTCGCCAACAAAATGGATAAAACGGGCGCCGACTTCTACAAGTGCCTTCAGGACATCATCGACCGTCTCGGCGCCAAGCCCGTCGCGATCCAGCTCCCGATCGGCGAGGAGAGCAACTTCACGGGCATGGTCGACCTCGTTCTGATGAAGGCCTATATTTGGAATAACGAGGCGCTCGGCGCCAAGTTCGACACCACGGATATCCCGGCCGACCTCGTCGACAAGGCCAAGGAATACCGTGAGAAGCTCATCGAAGCCGCGGTCGAACTCGACGACGCCGCCATGTCGGATTATCTCGACGGCAAAGAGCCGAGTGTCGAGACGCTCAAGAGCCTCATCCGCAAGGCGGTGATCTCCGGCGCCTTCTATCCGGTGCTCTGCGGTTCGGCGTTCAAGAACAAGGGTGTGCAGCCGCTGCTCGATGCGGTCGTCGACTATCTGCCGTCGCCGCTCGACGTGCCTGCGATCAAGGGCATCAACCCCGACAAGGACAACGAAGAAACCATTCGTGAGCCGAAGGACGACGCGCCGCTGTCGCTGCTCGCCTTCAAGATCATGGACGACCCCTTCGTCGGCACCATTACGTTCTGCCGTATCTATTCGGGCACGCTCAACAGCGGCACCGGCGTCATCAATTCGACCAAAGAGCGCAAAGAGCGCATCGGCCGCATGTTGCTGATGCATGCGAACAACCGCGAAGACATCAAGGAAGCCTTCGCCGGCGACATCGTCGCCCTGGCGGGCCTGAAGGAGACGCGCACCGGCGACACTCTGTGTGACCCGGACAAGCCCGTCATCCTCGAGAAGATGGAATTCCCGGAGCCGGTCATCGAGATCGCGATCGAGCCGAAGTCGAAGGCCGATCAGGAGAAGCTCGGTGTCGCGCTGGCCAAGCTCGCCGCGGAGGATCCGTCCTTCCGCGTGTCGACCGACCTCGAGAGCGGCCAGACCATTCTCAAGGGGATGGGCGAACTGCATCTCGACATCAAGGTCGACATCCTCAGGCGCACCTACAAAGTCGACGCCAATATCGGCGCGCCGCAGGTGGCGTTCCGCGAGAAGATCACCCGGTCTGCGGAAGTGGATTACACCCACAAGAAGCAAACCGGCGGCACCGGCCAGTTCGCGCGCGTCAAGATCGTCGCCGAGCCGGCCGAGCCCGGTACGCCGTTCGAGTTCGAGAACGAGATCGTCGGCGGTTCGGTGCCGAAGGAGTTCATCCCGGGCGTCGAGAAGGGCCTTGAGTCCGTGCTCAACGCCGGCGTGCTCGCCGGCTTCCCGGTCGTCGACCTCAAGGTTCGCCTGATCGACGGCAAGCACCATGACGTCGACTCGTCGGCGCTGGCCTTCGAAATCGCCGCGCGCGCTGCTCTGCGCGAGGCGCTGCAGATGGGCAAGCCGGTCCTGCTCGAGCCGATCATGAAGGTCGAGGTGGTGACGCCGGAAGACTATACCGGCTCCGTCATCGGCGACCTGAACTCGCGGCGCGGCCAGATCCAGGGCCAGGACATGCGCGGCAACGCCAACGTCATCAACGCGATGGTGCCGCTGATGAACATGTTCGGTTACGTCAATAACCTGCGGTCCATGTCTCAGGGCCGCGCCACATTCACCATGCAATTCGACCACTACGCCGAGCTACCGGCGAACGTGTCGGCCGAAGTGCAGAAGAAATTCGCCTGATCGCGGGCGACCGCTAGCAAGATCTGAACGGAGAGATCCATGGCCAAAGAGAAATTCCAACGGACCAAGCCGCACTGCAACATCGGCACCATCGGTCACGTCGACCACGGCAAGACCACGCTGACTGCGGCGATCACCAAGGTTCTGTCCGAGAAGGGCGGCGCCACGTTCACCGCCTACGACCAGATCGACAAGGCGCCGGAAGAGAAGGCGCGCGGCATCACCATCTCGACCGCGCACGTCGAGTACGAGACCGAAAAGCGCCACTACGCGCACGTCGACTGCCCCGGTCACGCCGACTACGTGAAGAACATGATCACCGGCGCGGCGCAGATGGACGGCGCCATCCTCGTCGTCTCGGCCGCTGACGGCCCGATGCCGCAGACCCGCGAGCACATCCTGCTCGCCCGCCAGGTCGGCGTGCCGGCGCTGGTGGTGTTCATGAACAAGGTCGACATGGTCGACGATCCGGAGCTTCTGGAGCTGGTCGAGCTCGAGGTCCGTGAGCTGCTGTCGAAGTACAATTTCCCGGGCGACAAGATCCCGATCGTCAAGGGCTCGGCGCTCAAGGCGCTCGAGGGCACCGACGACAAGATCGGCAAGGAAGCCATCATGGAGCTCATGAAGGCTGTCGACGACTACATCCCGCAGCCGGAGCGTCCGATCGATCAGCCGTTCCTGATGCCGGTGGAAGACGTGTTCTCGATCTCGGGCCGCGGCACGGTGTGCACCGGTCGCGTCGAGCGCGGCGTGATCAAGGTCGGCGAGGAAGTCGAGATCGTCGGCATCAAGGCGACGCAGAAGACCGTCGTCACCGGCGTCGAGATGTTCCGCAAGCTGCTCGACCAGGGCCAGGCCGGCGACAACATCGGCGCGCTGCTGCGCGGCACCAAGCGTGAAGAAGTCGAGCGCGGCCAGGTGCTGTGCAAGCCCGGCTCCGTCAAGCCGCACACCAAGTTCAAGGCCGAGGCCTACATCCTCACCAAGGAAGAGGGCGGCCGTCACACCCCGTTCTTCACCAACTATCGTCCGCAGTTCTACTTCCGCACCACCGACGTGACCGGTGTCGTGCATCTGCCGGCCGGCACCGAGATGGTGATGCCGGGCGACAACATCGCGATGGAAGTGCACCTGATCGTGCCGATCGCGATGGAAGAAAAACTTCGCTTCGCCATTCGCGAGGGCGGCCGCACTGTCGGCGCCGGCGTGGTGGCGAGCATCATCGAGTAAGACAGACGGTGTCATGGCCGGGTTCGTCCCGGCCATCCACGTCTTAGTGAGCAAATCGAAGTCGTGGATGCCCGGCGCCAGGCCGGGCATGACGAACCGAGAGAAACGAAAATGAACGGCCAGAATATCCGGATCCGGCTCAAGGCGTTCGATCACCGCATCCTCGATGCGTCGACGCGCGAGATCGTGAACACGGCCAAGCGCACCGGCGCTCAGGTCCGTGGTCCCATCCCGCTGCCGACGCGCATCGAGAAGTTCACGGTGAACCGCTCGCCGCACATCGACAAGAAGAGCCGCGAACAGTTCGAGATGCGCACGCACAAGCGCCTTCTCGACATCGTCGACCCGACGCCGCAGACCGTGGACGCGCTGATGAAGCTCGACCTGGCCGCCGGCGTCGACGTCGAGATCAAGCTCTAAAGGCCCGAGGGAATAGACATGCGTTCGGGAGTGGTCGCACAGAAGATCGGGATGACCCGGGTGTTCACCGAGGCCGGTGAGCACGTCCCGGTGACGGTGCTGCGCCTGGCGCAGTGCCAGGTGGTCGCCCATCGCACCAAGGACAAGAACGGTTACGTCGCGCTGCAGCTCGGATCGGGCGAGCGCCGGACCAACAACATGAGCAAGGCCGACCGCGGCTACTTCGCCAAGGCCAATGTCGAGCCGAAGCGCAAGCTGGCCGAGTTCCGCGTCAGCGACGACGCGGTGATCCCGGTCGGCGCCGAGATCACCGCCGACCATTTCGTGGCCGGCCAGTTCGTCGATGTCTGCGGCATCTCGATCGGCAAGGGCTTTGCTGGCGGCATGAAGCGCTGGAACTTCGGCGGTCTGCGCGCCTCGCACGGCGTGTCGATCTCGCACCGTTCGATCGGTTCGACCGGCGGCCGTCAGGATCCCGGCAAGACCTTCAAGAACAAGAAGATGCCGGGCCACATGGGTGTCGACCGCGTCACCACGCTCAACCTGAAAGTCGTTCAGCTCGACGTCGAGCGCGGCCTGATCATGGTCGAGGGCGCGGTGCCGGGCGCCAAGGGCGGCTGGATCACCGTGCGTGACGCGGTGAAGAAGAAGCTCCCGAAAGAAGCGCCGAAGCCGGGCAAGTTCCGCGAAGCGGCCGCCAAGGACTCCGGTGCGACGTCGGAAGCTCCGGCCCAGCAGGAGGGCGCGTGAGATGGATATGAAGATCACCACCCTCGAAGGTAAAGAGGCGGGCTCGGTCAGCCTGTCGAAGGACATCTTCGGTCTCGAGCCGCGCACCGACATCATCCAGCGCTGCGTCAACTGGCAGCTCGCCAAGCGCCAGCGCGGCACGCACAAGGCCAAGGACCGCAGCGAGATCTGGCGGACCGGCAAGAAGATGTACGCGCAGAAGGGCACCGGCGGCGCCCGTCACGGCTCCGCCCGCGTGCCGCAGTTCCGCGGCGGCGGTCGCGCCTTCGGCCCGGTCGTGCGCAGCCATGCCATCGACCTGCCGAAGAAGGTCCGCGCGCTCGCGCTCAAGCACGCGCTGTCGTCGAAGGCCAAGGACGGCGGCATCATCGTCCTCGACAAGGCGGCGATGACGGAAGCCAAGACCAAGGCGCTCGCCGTGCAATTCGGCAAGCTCGGCCTGTCGAACGCGCTGATCATCGACGGCGCCACGCTCGACGCCAACTTCACCACGGCGGCGCGCAACATTCCGAACATCGATGTGCTGCCGGTGCAGGGCATCAACGTCTACGACATCCTGCGGCGCAAGACCTTGGTGCTGACCAAGGCCGCGCTCGATGCGCTGGAGGCGCGATTCAAATGAGCACCAGCGATCCCCGTCACTACGACGTCATCCTCGCCCCGGTGATCACCGAGAAGGCGACCATGGCTTCGGAGCACAACAAGGTCATGTTCAAGGTGGCGCGCACCGCCACCAAGCCGCAGATCAAGGAAGCGGTGGAGAAGCTCTTCGACGTCAAGGTCAAGAGTGTCAACACGCTGATCCGTGAAGGCAAGGTCAAGACCTTCAAGAACCGTGTCGGGCAGCAGTCCGACGTCAAGCGCGCGATCGTGACTCTTGAAGAGGGTCACCGCATCGACGTGACCACGGGCCTCTAAGGGAACGGCGCCATGGCATTGAAAACATATAATCCGACGACGCCGAGCCAGCGCCACCTGGTCATCGTCAATCGTGCGGGCCTGTACAAGGGCGCTCCGGTGAAGTCGCTGACCGAAGGTCAGAACTCGACCGGCGGACGCAACAATAACGGCCGCATCACCTCGCGTTTCCGCGGCGGCGGCCACAAGCAGGCCTATCGCGTCATCGACTTCAAGCGTCGCAAGTTCGACGTGCCGGCCAAGGTCGAGCGGCTCGAATACGATCCGAACCGGACCGCGTTCATCGCGCTGATCAAGTACGAGGACGGCGAGCTCGCCTACATCCTCGCGCCGCAGCGCCTGAACGTCGGCGACGCCGTGATCGCCTCGGAGAAGGCCGACATCAAGCCTGGCAACGCCCTGCCGATCGGCAACATTCCGGTCGGCACGATCGTGCACAATGTCGAGCTCAAGATCGGCAAGGGCGGCCAGCTCGCGCGCTCGGCCGGCACCTACGTGCAGATCGTCGGCCGCGACCAGGACTACGTCATCCTGCGCCTGTCGACCTCGGAGCAGCGCCTGGTGCACGGCCGCTGCATGGCGACCGTCGGCGCCGTGTCGAACCCCGACAACATGAACACGACGATCGGCAAGGCCGGTCGGCAGCGTTGGCGCGGCCGCATGCCGCACAACCGCGGCATCACCATGAACCCGGTCGATCACCCGCATGGCGGTCGCACCAAGGGCGGCGGTCACTGGACCACGCCCTGGGGCTTCCCGACCAAGGGCAAGAAGACGCGGAAGAACAAGCGCACCACGAAGTTCATCGTCGTCAGCCGTCACGACCGCAAGAAGAAGCAGCAGTAGGACCTCAGGTTATGACTCGTTCAGTCTGGAAAGGCCCCTTCGTCGACGGTTACCTGCTGCGCAAGGCCGAAGCCTCGCGCGCGTCGGGCCGTCACGACGTGATCAAGATCTGGAGCCGCCGTTCGACCATCCTGCCGCAGTTCGTCGGGCTGACCTTCGGTGTCTACAACGGGCAGAAGCACGTCCCGGTGATGGTGACCGAGGAGATGGTCGGTCACAAGTTCGGCGAGTTCTCGCCGACCCGGATTTTCTACGGCCACACGTCGGACCGCAAAGCCAAGCGTTCGACGGGTGCGGCGTAAGATAGTTAGTCAGGATCGAGAGACGAAGTCATGGGCAAGCGCGCACGCGAAAGAGACCTCGCCGATAACGAGGCCAAGGCTGTGAGCAAGATGCTGCGGGTCTCGCCGCAGAAGCTCAATCTTGTGGCGCAGTTGATCCGCGGCAAGAAGGTGGCGAGCGCGCTCGCCGACCTCGAATTCTCGCGCAAGCGCATCGCCAAGGATGTGCGCAAGTGCCTGGAGTCGGCGATCGCCAACGCCGAGAACAATCACGACCTCGACGTCGACGATCTCGTCGTCGCCGAGGCCCATGTCGGCAAGGCGCTGGTGATCAAGCGCTTCTCGCCGCGCGGCCGCGGCCGGGTGGGCAAGGTTTTGAAGCCGTTCTCCCATCTCACCATCGTCGTGCGTGAAGTCGAAGCGCCGGCGGCGCAGGCCTGAGGAGTTTAAAATGGGTCAGAAAATCAATCCGATCGGGCTGCGCGTCGGTATCAACCGCACCTGGGATTCACGCTGGTTTGCCGGCAAGGCCGAGTACGGCACGCTGCTGCACGAAGACATCAAGATCCGCGAAGAGCTGATGAAGCAGCTCAAGCAGGCCGCGGTGTCCAAGATCATCATCGAGCGTCCGCACAAGAAGTGCCGCGTCACCATCCACTCGGCGCGGCCGGGCGTGGTCATCGGCAAGAAGGGCGCCGACATCGAGAAGCTGCGCAAGTCGGTCGCCAAGCTCACCGACAGCGACGTCGTCATCAACATCGTCGAGATCCGCAAGCCGGAGCTCGACGCCCAGCTGGTCGCCGAGTCGATCGCGCAGCAGCTCGAGCGCCGCGTCGCGTTCCGCCGCGCCATGAAGCGCGCCGTTCAGTCGGCGATGCG
>Ga0070658_10003483_pt1 | contig 12929 bp, 8 predicted proteins | sample KBSC13metaG_FD_64664 | JGI IMG/M metagenome (GOLD analysis project Ga0070658, IMG submission 64664) | Corn rhizosphere microbial communities from Kellogg Biological Station, Michigan, USA - KBS C1-3 metaG | ecosystem: Host-associated > Plants > Roots > Rhizosphere > Soil ... | reverse complement strand
CGTTAGGGTCGGAATCGAAAATTGGCGCAAATTCGAAATTCGGTATTGACGTACGCGCGCCAATAATAAGATTAGAGCAGCTTAATGTGCCACCCGCCGCGGTCCAGACCCCCCTGGACGTGGCCGTTCCTCCGCCACATACCCCCTCGCCCCGTGCCTACCAGCAAAAGCACCCGCAAGCGCAGTACTGCCGGCAGCTCCAGCCGTGGTGGCAGCCGCAAGACCGCGTCGAAGTCCTCCTCGCGCCGCACCGGCGGAGGGACATCCCCGGCGAATCCGAGCTCGGGGATCAGCCGCATCGACCAGGAGTCGCGCCGCACGCACGGCTACTTCGTGCGACTCGGCTACAAGATGACCGACGGCGGCTCGCGCCCGAGCGCGAGCGCGTACTTCGGCGACGCCTCGCACGGCGGCCGCAAGAAGGCGTGGGAAGCGGCCGAAGCGTGGCTCAAGAAGGCGCGCCGTTCCGCCGACAAGTAGTCGCGACAGGCGAACTGCTTCCGCAGGCGAAAGCCGCGGCCGGGCTCACCCCGGCCGCGGTTTGCATTTGATGCAGCGGGGATCGCGTGCCTGGTGATGCGCCAGCCATCCGCCGTCCACCGCGCCTGACGTTCCTTGCAGCACGCTGACTGGCGGCCAGCCGGTGCCGGCGCAAGCTTTCCGGACCCCGCGGCGGTTTCTGGCATCGCCCGTCTCACCCGCATCACATCGACATGCTTCGCCTCTCCCCCGCCGCGCTGGCCGCGCCGCTCGCCGTCCTCGCCGCCTGCGCGTCACCGTCAGGCACCTCCTCCACCGCGACTGCTCCTTCGCCCGCCGCGCCGTCGTCCGCGACCGCGGGCGCGATCTCCGCTGCTGACCTTCGCGCCCGGCTCTACGCCTATGCCGACGACTCGATGCGCGGCCGCGAGGCGGGGACGATCGACAACATCCGATCGACCGCCTGGATCGCCGAGCAGGTGAAGCGCATCGGGCTCGAGCCGGCCGGCGACAACGGCACGTTCTTCCAGGCCGTCCCGCTCAGCCGCCGCACCCCGGTCGCGAACACCTCGCTCACCGTCGATGGGACGCGCTACGCGCTCTGGACCGACTTCGGGCCGTTCGATGTCGGTGGTACCGCTCCCGACCTCGATGGCGCCGCTGCGATCTTCGCCGGGCGCCTCGCCGATACGGCGCACCTCGCCCCGCCCTCGGCGGGCGCGGGTCGCATCGTCGTCGTTCGCGCCTCGCCGGGGATGGCGATCTTCAACGCCTATGCGTTCGTGACCGCGCGCTACCCGCAGGCGGTCGCCGTCGCCTTCGGCAACCAGGACAACACAGTCAAGCAGCTCGAGCCCTATTTCTCGGCCGGGAGCGTCCGGCTCGTCGGCGACGACGAGCCCACCGGACGGCGCCCCGCGCTGCTCATGCTCGGCACCCGCCTGACGACCGCGCTCCTCGGCGGCGCCGTCGACGCCACGGCTCCGGGAACGGTCGGTCGCACCGTCCATGGGAAAGTCGGCTTCGCCGAAACGCCGGCTCCGGCGCGGAACGTCGTCGCGATCCTGCGCGGCACCGACCCATCGCTTCGCGGCCAGTACGTCGCGTTAGGCGCGCACAGCGATCACATCGGAGTCCGCAGGGACGCGCAGGATCAGGACTCCCTCCGCGCCTACAACCAGGCGCTGCATCGCCTCGGCGCCGCCGATCCGTTCACCGCGATCGATCCGGCCAAGCGCGCGACGATCCGCGTCAACGTCGACAGCCTGCACCACATCCGGCCGGCGGTGATGGATTCGATCAACAACGGCGCCGACGATGACGGATCGGGGTCGATCGGACTGATCGAGATCGCCGAGGCGTGGAAGAACGCGCACGGCGCCGATCGTCCCCGACGTTCGGTGATCTTCGTCTGGCACACCGCCGAGGAGCTCGGGCTGTTCGGCTCGGAGTACTTCACCGACCACCCGACGATCCCGCGCGACTCGATCGTCGCCCAGATCAACATCGACATGATCGGGCGGGGAAGCGCATCCGACATCGTCGGCGGCGGACCACGCTACGTGGAGCTGATCGGCCCGCGCCGACTCTCCACCGAGTACGCGCGCCTGATCGAGCAGGTCAACGCCGCCGAGCCGGTGCCGTTCAACATCGACTATTCCTTCGACGCCGACGGCCACCCGGAGAACATCTACTGCCGCAGCGATCACGCGAACTACGCGCGCTACGGGATCCCGGTCGCCTTCTTCTCCACTGGCCAGCACAGCGACTACCACCAGGTCTCCGACGAGCCGCAGTTCATCGACTACGACCACTACGCGTCGGTCGTTCGGCTGGTGTACGACGTCGCGCGTGCCGTCGCCAACCGCGATGCCCGCCTGATCGTCGACAAGCCGAAGCCCGATCCGAAGGCCGAGTGCCGGCAGTGACCGCCTAACGCGCCGCGATGACGGTGTCCGGCGCACGAAGGGGGTACGGGTCACTGCGCGGCATACATGACCCTTACACCCCATGTGCGCGACACTGGCAGCGCGGCCGCCGACTCGCCACTATCGTTGCAGCCCGCCCGCTCACGCTCTCAAATTCTCCGGAGAACCGCCGATGGCGATATCGCCACTAGCTTGTTCTGCATTCCCGGTCGTCCGCCGTTCGCTGGCGGTGATCGCGGTCGCCGCCGCCCTCGCCGCGCCGCTCGCCGCGCAGAAGCCCGCGCCGATCGCGTTCGACAGCTATACGCTGCCTAACGGCCTGAAGGTCATCCTCGCCGAGGATCACACCGCCCCGGTCGTCGCCATCGACGTCACCTACAACGTCGGTTCGCGCAACGAGCAGCCGGGCCGCACCGGCTTCGCCCACCTCTTCGAGCACATGATGTTCGAAGGGTCGGCACACGTGAAGAAGGGCGAGCACATGGGATTGCTCGAGACGGCGGGATCGTCCGCCTTCAACGGCAGCACCATCGAGGATCGCACCAACTATTACGAGCCGCTGCCCTCCAACCGGCTCAACCTCGGGCTCTGGCTCGAGGCCGATCGCATGCGGTCGCTCGACATCACCGACGAGAAATTCCACAACCAGCGTGAGGCGGTGAAGGAAGAGCGGCGGCTTCGCGTCGACAACCAGCCGTACACGAAGGTCATCTTCGAGGAAGGCTACAAGGCGATCGACTCGGCGACCTGCTGGCCCTACTCGCACTCGATCATCGGCTCGATGGCCGACCTCGACGCCGCGAAGACCTCCGACGTCCAGCAGTTCTTCCACACCTACTACGCGCCGAACAACGCGACGCTCGTCATCACCGGCGACTTCCAGCCCGCCGATGCGAAGAAGCTCGTCGCCCAGTACTTCGGCGACATCCCGCGCGCCGCGCCGCCGCCGATCCCGCAGTGCACGCCGTCGTTCGACGCCGGTGCGCGCCGCGAGCGGATCGCCGACGCCAAGGCGACGCTGCCGGCGGTGATGAAGTACTACACCATCCCGTCGTACGACAGCCCCGACTACCCCGCGCTCGAGCTCCTCGCGACGATCGTCGGCCGCGGTCAGAGCTCGCGCCTCAATCGCGCCCTTGCCCGTGAGCAGAAGGTCGCTCTCCAGACGCAGGTGTTCGTCGACCCGTTCGGTCCGCGGCGCGGGCCGGGCCCGTTCGTATTCCTCTCCGTCGCCAACAACGGGGTGTCGATCGACACGCTCGACGCCAGGCTCACCGACCAGATCGCGCAGCTCGCCGCCAACGGTGTCAGCGACGAAGAGCTGACGAAGGCCAAGAACATCTGGCGGGCGCAGGCGATCAACGAGCGCTCGCGCGCGATGTCGCTCGCGCAGGCGATTCAGCGGGCGAATCTCTTCCTCGGTTCTCCCGATCGGCTCGACTCGGATTTCGATCGCTACGCCGCGGTCAGCGCCGCCGACATCAAGCGCGTCGCGTCGACCTATCTCCGCCCATCGAACTCCTACACCTTCATCGACGCCGCGGAGGCCGCAAAGTGATCACCGCCCGCTCGAAGCTCTCTTCGCCAACCATGATTTTGCGCGCGCCGCTCGTCGCGCTCGCGGCGTCGGTCGCGCTCTTCGCGTCGCCCGCGCAGGCCCAGTTCCCGACGACGCCGCCCCCGCCGGCGCCGATCCGCCCGACCAGGCTTCCGCCGATCCGCGAGGCGACCCTGCCTAACGGCGTGCACCTGCTCGTCGTCGAGAGTCACAAGCTGCCCGTTCTCTCGGTCAACATGGCCTTCCGCGCCGGCGACTTCACCAATCCCGCCGGCAAGGAGGGGCTGGCCGGGATGACCGCGGCGCTCCTCACCAAGGGTGGTGGCGGGCGCACCGCCGAACAGGTGAGCGAGGCGATCGAAGGCGTCGGCGGGACGATCGGCGCCGGTACGGGGCCCGATGTCCTGTCGGTCAACGTCAACGGCCTTTCGAGCGACAAGGACCTCATCTTCGGCCTCCTCGGCGACGCCGTCGCTCGTCCGGCCTTCGACCAGAAGGAAGTCGATCTCGCCCGCACGCAGCTGCTTTCCGCACTGCGCCTGCAGAACTCGAATCCGTCGGCGATCGGCGCGCGCATCTTCAACCGCGCGCTCTACGGATCGCTGCCGTACGGCAAGTCGTCGACGCCGGCGTCGGTGCAGGCGATCACCCGCGACGACATCCTCGGCTTCTATCGCGATCGCGTGCGCCCGCGTGGCGCGCTGCTCGTCGTCGCTGGTGACATCGACCTCGCGACAGCGACGCGGCTGGCGAACGCCGCGTTCAAGGGCTGGACCGGCGCGCCGGTCGCGCCGCCCGCGCTCGGAACCCCGGTCGCCCCGGCAAAGACCGAGATCATCCTCGTCGACCGGCCATCGTCGGTCCAGGCGAACATCCTCGTCGGCTATCCGGCGTTCACCGCCGCCGACCCGCGCCAGTACGCGCTCACCGTCGCCGACCGTGTGCTCGGCGGCGGCGCACACGCCCGGCTCTTCACCATCCTGCGTGAGCAGAAGAGCTGGACCTACGGCTCGTACTCGTCGGTGTCGGACGTCCGCGGGGTCGGTGATTTCACCGCCGCGGTGCAGGCGCGCAACGACGTCGCCGATTCGGCGCTGGTCGAGCTCCTCGCGCAGATGAACCGCCTCCGCACCGAGCCCATTTCCGCTCAGGAGTTCGCCGACGCGAAGAACGCGATCACCGGCAGCTATCCGCTCGATCTCGAAACCGCGCGGCAGCTCGCCGCCGCGATCGCCAACGCCCGCCTCAACGGCCTCCCCGCCGATTACGTCACCACCTATCGCAACAGGATCGCGGCGGTGACACCGGCGGCGGTCCAGTCGGCGGTCAAGGCCGTCGTCAGGCCTAACGCGGCGCTCGTCGTCGTCGTCGGCGATGCGTCGGTCCTCCGCGATCGCCTGGCGAAGATCGCCCCCGTTCGGGTCGTCACTCCCGACGGCACACCTGCGGTCGCCGCGACGCCGGCGGCTGGTGCCACCGGCGCCGCCAGCGCCGCCTCCCCGCCGCAGGTCGACGCATCGAAGCTCGTCGCCAGCACCGACAGCTCGACCATCCTGCTCCAGGGGAACCCGTTCGGCAGCTCGGTGAAGCAGCTCCAGCGCTCGGCCGATTCCATCACCGTCACCGAGCGCGTCGTGCTCGGGCCGGTGATGAACCAGACCACGAACATCACCTTCAGTCCGAAGGGCGATGTGCGCACGGTGACGCAGCGTGGCAGCGTCCAGGGAACGCCGACGAAGATCGATGCCACGTACGCCAACGGCCGGGTGAAGGGAAGTGCAACCACTGTCGGGCAGTCCGGCGTCAGGAACATCACCTTCGACACCACCGTCGTCGCCGGCACCGTCGACGAGAACGCGGTCGGCTCGCTCGTTCCGGCGCTGCCATGGTCGAAGACCGCGTCGTTCAGCATCCCCGTCTTCTCACCCGGCGAAGGCGTCGCGCGCACCTTCACCATGAAGGTGACCGGTACGCAGAGCGTGACAGTTCCCGCCGGTACCTTCGATACGTACGTCGTCGAGATGTCGGGCGGGCAGCTCCCGGTGATGTTCTACATCACCAGCGCCGCGCCGTATCGCATCGTCAAGACGGCACCGGTCGGTCCGCCGCTCGAGATCGTGCTCGTCAGGTAGCGACGCCCGAGCCGAAGCCCCGCAGCATCGACCGCCCCGCGTGAGTACTCTCACGCGGGGCGGTCGCGCGTGCGTCCCGATCGCTCGAGGGCGCGGCTGGGCGCGGGTGGGCGCGGCTGCCCGGTGGCCCAACAGGGAGCGCGCGTCGCCCGTACTACCTTTCGTCGCCAAACCAGCTTCTCAGCCATGCGCCTCTCTCGTCTGCTCGCGTTCGCCACCATCGCCATCGCCGTCGCACCATTCGTCGCCGCCGCACAGGTCGGCTCGACCACCGACATCATCACGGGCCGTGTCGTCGGACCGGATTCCATCCCGCTCGTCGGAGCGAAGGTCGACGTCACCTCGGCCGAGACCCAGGTCACGCGCAGCACACGCACCAACGACAAGGGCCGCTACACGGTGGTCTTTCCAGATGGGGGCGGTCAGTACGGGGTCACGATCACCTACGTCGGGTTCGCACCGTCGCGGATGGTCGTCCAGCGCAACGCCGACGAGGACCGTCTCATCGCCAATGCGCAGATGTCGGTCAACCCGACGCAGCTCTCCGAGGTGACCGTACGCGGCCGACGGCAGCCTAACGGTCAGCGGACGGAGGCGGGCGGCACCGAGCGAGGGCTGCCGCCGGCGATCACCAACCGGCTGCCGGTCGATGCCGGCGACCTGGCCGCGCTGGCGACGCTCGTCCCCGGTGTCCTCCCCATCGCCGGCACCGATACCACGCCGAACTCCTTCACCATCGCCGGGCAGCCACCGAACCAGAACGCCATAACGCTCGACGGGCTCACCTTCGGCGCGGGTGCGATCCCATCCGACGCCGTCCGCAGCACGCGCGTCATCACCAACACCTACGACGTCGCGCGTGGCCAGTTCACGGGCGGCCAGGTCGCGTCGACGACCCGCGGCGGGACGAACAATCTCGCCGGCACCATCACCTACGTGAATCGCGATCCGTCGCTCGAGTTCTCCAACGTTCGCGGCGCCTTCAGCAACGAGTTTGCGCAGAACCAGCTCAGCTTCGGCATCGGCGGCCCGCTCGTGAAGGATCGCGCATTCCTCTTCGCCAGCGGACAGGTTGCCCGGCGCTCGAGCGGATTGCCGTCTCTCCTCTCGGCCGATCGCGCCTCGCTCGCGCAGCTCGGCGCGAGCAGCGACTCGATCGCGCGGTTCCTCGGCGCGCTCGGGGCGAAGGGAGTGCCGATCGGGCTGGAGAGCGACCGGATCACCGACAACGCGAGCGCGATCGTCCGCGGCGATTACACGATCAACGAGGCGCATTCGTTGACGATGCGCCTCGACTGGCGCGGGTCGAAGCAGAGCAACGCCCGTCTCTCGACGCTCGCCGTCCCCGGCAGCGGCGGCGATGCCAACGGCTCGGGTGGCGGCGCGATGCTCACCGCCACGTCGCGGCTCGACCAGTTCATCAACGAGGCACGCGTCTACGGCTCCGTGGACAACCGCGTCAGCGATCCGTACCAGATGCTTCCCGCGGGGCGCGTCGTCGTCGCCTCGACGCTCGAGGATGGCACCAACGCGCTGTCGACGCTGCAGTTCGGCGGCAACTCGTCACTCCCGTCGGCGACACGGACCACGATGCTCGAGGCGAGCGACGAGCTGTCATGGGTTTCGCCCGAAGCCGCACATCGCGTGAAGCTGGGCGGGCTCCTCACCGTCGACCGCACGCGGCAGGGAAGCTTCGCCAACCAGTTCGGCACCTTCACCTTCAATTCGCTCGCCGACTTCGAGAACGACCAGCCGAGCGCGTTCACGCGTACGCTGTCGTCCCACACGCGCGAGTCCGGGGCGGTGAGTGGCGCGGCCTACCTCGGCGACGGCTGGCGGGTTTCCGACGCGCTGCAGGTGACCGTCGGGGCGCGCGCCGAAGGCACACGCTATCCGACTCGTCCCAGCTACAATCCGGCGATCGACGCCGCATTCGGGCGCCGGACCGACGACGTGCCCTCGGAGCTTCGCCTGTCGCCCCGCGCCGGCTTCACCTGGCAGGTCGGGCGGAGCGACAACGCGCCGCCGCAGGTCATTCTCCGCGGCGGGATCGGGGAGTTCCGGAGCCGCGCCCCGTCGCAGCTCGTCGCCGGTGCGCTCGACGCGACCGGCCTCGGGACGGGCCAGTCGCAGATCGTCTGCATCGGCAGCGACGTGCCAGTGCCCGACTGGAACAGCTACCGCAACGACCCGTCGACGATCCCATCCGATTGCGGCGTCTCCGCCCCGATCGGGTCGCGGCGCAATGTCCTCGTCTTCGACCCCGGCTTCGAGGCGCCGCGGGCCTGGCGCGGATCGTTAGGCCTGACGCGCCGGCTTCACGACCTGTTCGCGCTCTCGGTCGACGCCACCTATGCCCGCGGCGTCGCCCAGACGGGTCTGGTCGACCTCAACCTCCGCGAGACTCCGCGTTTCACCCTCCCCGGCGAGGATGGCCGACCCGTCTACGTCCGCTCCGACTCGGTCGTGCCGACGACCGGCCAGACCTCGATCCTCGCCTCGCGGCGCGTCGCCGGCTTCGGCGCGGTCGACGAGCTGCAGTCGAAGCTGCAGTCCGATACCCGCCAGGTCACGGTATCGTTAGGCGGCTTCGGCCTGCGCGGCGCGAGCTTCAACACCGGCTACACCTACAGCCGGTCGCGCGACCAGGGATCCGGCTTCGCCCAGGGATTCTTCGGCGGTGGAAGCACCGCCGGTGATCCGAACGTGACCGAGTGGGGGCGTGCCGACCGCGACATCCGCCATCAGCTGTTCGCGCAGGTGTTGTACCCGCTCACCACCTCGCTCGATGCCAGCCTCGTGGCCCGGGCGAACTCCGGCGCACCCTACTCGCCACTCGTCGCCGGCGACATCAACGGCGACGGCTCGCGCAACGACCGCGCCTTCGTCTACGATCCCTCGGCTGCGCCCGACACCGCCGTCGCCAACGGGATGACGCGTCTGCTCGGCTCGACCTCGGGCTCGGCGCGCGACTGCCTCGAGCGGCAGCTCGGATCGATCGCGGGGCGGAACAGCTGCCAGTCGCCGTGGACCGGCGCGCTCGACATGCAGCTCAACTGGCGCCCGACGTCGTTCGGGCTCAACCACCGCCTGACGATCTCGCTTCAGATGCTGAACGTACTCACCGGCGTCGATCAGCTCGTGCACGGACCGAACGACATGCGCGGCTGGGGACAGCAGGGCTTCACCGACCGCACGCTGCTCTACGTCCGCGGCTTCGATCCGACGCCGGGCGCCGAGCGATACATCTATCAGGTGAACGAGCATTTCGGCTCGACGAACAACCGCGGTCGCGCCAGCGCGCCGTTCCAGATCGGGCTCACCGGCCGCTACCAGATCGGCTTCGACGATTCGCGCCGCGCGATGTTCAACGTCCTCGGTGGGGCGAACGGCCAGCCCCTCGGTGCTGATTCGCTCAAGGCGCGGATGCGCCGCGGGATCACCAACCCGTTCTACCGTATCCTCGCCCTCAACGACTCGCTCCAGCTCGCGCTCACTCCCGATCAGCGGGCCCGGCTCAGGACGTTAGGCGACACGCTCCAGTCGAAGATCGACCCCGCGATCGACGAGATCGCCGACGCGATCGCGAAGCAGGGAAAGAACGCCGACCCGCAGTCGCTCCGCGTCACACTCGGCCGCCGGCTCGGCGAGGCGAGAACGCTCGTCCAGCAGGCAGGCAAGGATGCGCAGCAGACCCTCACGCCGGAGCAATGGGCGAAGCTTCCGCCCGAGGTGAAGACGCCCGGGATGCGGCGCGGAGGAGCAGGCCCGAGCGGCGGCGACCGTGAGCGCCCCTGACCCGCCACCTTTTCAAGGGGTCAGTTTCAAGGGGTCAGAGTCGTTGAAATCGCGCTCGCGTCGTTTCAAGGGGTCAGAGTCGTTGAATCGCGATGATGCGCGCGATCGCGCGCTGACGCTCTGACCCCGCGCGCATTGCCGAGCTCCGCGCCCGGTTCCGCGGTCGCGACCGCGGGCTAGCTTTCGCGGATGACCGTTCCAGCTATCCGCTCGCTCGTTCGTCTCGTCGTTGCGGCGCTGGTCGCCGCGCCCTGCCTAACGTTCGCCCAGCTCCCCGCGCCGGCCGGCACCGCGACGCCACGCGATTCCGCGCGCTCGCTCGCCGCCGATCCGCCGCCGATCCGCCGCGAGTTTCGCGGCGTCTGGGTCGCGACTGTCGGCAATATCGACTGGCCGTCCCGACCCGGGCTCAGCACCGCCGACCAGCAGGCGGAGCTCATCACGCTTCTCGACAGCGCCGTCTCGCTCCACCTCAACGCCGTCCTCCTCCAGGTCCGGCCGGCCGCGGATGCGCTCTACGCGTCGAAGATCGAGCCCTGGTCCGAGTTCCTCACCGGGACGGAAGGGCGGGCGCCGTCGCCCTGGTACGACCCGCTCGCCTTCGCCGTCCGCGAAGCGCACGCGCGGGGGCTCGAGCTCCACGCCTGGTTCAACCCCTATCGCGCCGGCACGCCGGGCCAGAAGTCGCGACACCCGGCCAGCCACATCTCGCGCACGATGCCGGCGGTGGTGAAGAAGTACGGCCCCTATCTGTGGATGGATCCCGGCGAGCCGGCGGTCCGGCGTCGCACCGTCCGCGTCGTCCTCGACGTCGTCCGCCGTTATGACATCGATGGCGTCCACATCGACGACTACTTCTATCCGTACCAGGAGTACGACCGGCGCGGCGTCGTCATCGACTTTCCCGACGCGCGCAGCTGGAGGAAGTACCGCGCCGCCGGTGGCAAGCTCGCCCGCGCCGATTGGCGACGCCACAACGTCGACCTCCTCGTGCACGAGCTGTACGAAGGCGTCCACGACGTGAAGCCGTGGGTGAAGTTCGGCGTCAGCCCGTTCGGCATCTGGCGTCCGGGCAACCCGTCGACGGTCACCGGCTTCGATGCCTACGAGCGCCTCTACGCCGATTCTCGGAAGTGGCTGCGCAACGGATGGGTCGACTACTACACGCCACAGCTCTACTGGCCGATCGCGCAGACGGGTCAGAGCTTCACGACGCTGCTCGACTGGTGGGTGAGCCAGAACGTCAGGCAGCGCAACATCTGGCCGGGGCAGTACACCAACAAGGCCGGCGCCAACGGCGAGAGTGGGTGGCGCGCCCAGGAGATCATCGACCAGATCAACGCCACTCGCGGCCAGCCCGGGGCGAGCGGGAACGTGCATTTCAGCGGCCGCGCATTTCTCGAGAATCCCGACTCGCTCCACGAGCGACTCCGCCTCGGCCCGTACGCCGATCTTGCCCTCGTTCCTCGATCGCCGTGGCTCGACTCGGTCGCGCCGGCCGCGCCCCGGCTGACCCTTCATCCGGCGCGCGTCGTCGCGCCGCCTGATGGTGGTCCGGACAGCCTGCACACGGCGCAGCGCGTGACGGTTCGTCCCGGCCAGAAGGCGCGCCCCTACCTCTGGACCGTGCGCACTCGCACCGACAGCTCCGCGGTCTGGACCAGCGCGATCATTCCCGCCGCTGTCGATACGCTGCCCGTGCCCGCCGACGCGACCGAGGTCTACGTCACCGCCGTCGATCGCGCCGGGAACGAGAGCGCGCCCGCCCGCCTCGCCCTCCCGCGTTAGGCCTGACGCCGGCCGCTCTTGCCTAACGCCCCCGGTCGCGAAGCCGTGCGATGTCGCGGCGATCCTTCTTGCTCGGGCGACCGCTCTCCACCCCCGACGGCATCTCGTAGCGCATGCGCTCGGCGAGCTTCGCCCGCGCCGCTGCGCTCTCCGCCGTCTCGGCGTAGAGCGTCTGGGCGACCGCGGCCGGCCCACGCTTGTCGGAGAGCGCCAGCACGGTCACTACCTGCTCGAAGATCCCCGACCGCAGCCGCACCACGTCGCCCGCCTTCACGCTCTTCGCCGGCTTCGTGCGCTCGCCGTTCAGCTCGACCTTTCCGCTCGTGACCGCCTCGGCCGCCAGCGAACGCGTCTTGTAGAACCGCGCTGCCCAGAGCCACTTGTCGATCCGCACCCCGCCTGTCGTCTCGTCCATTCTCCCCTCCCGCCCGTTGTCGCCCGAGGAAACATAGCCGGTCCGGGAACCATCGGCAGCCGAAATCGTTCACTACTGAGAGATATGTGTGTTATCCCACTTGATATCGCCTTCAGCCGCTGAACTACCGATGAGCTTCGAAACCGAGAACCAGGTCCTCGACGTTGCCAGCGCGGCCGCCGCCCGGCGCTCCGTTCGCGTTTACCGGCAGGAGCCCGTTCCACGCGAGGACCTCGACCGTATCTTCGAGACCGTCCGCCTCGCTCCCTCGGCCTTCAACGTCCAGCCGTGGCGGTTCGTGGTCGTCACCGATCCCGACCTCAAGCAGGCGCTCGGCGCCGCCGCCAACGGCCAGAAGCAGGTCACGGGCGCGCCGGCGGTCATCGTCCTCTACACCGACATGAAGGATGTCCTCGACAACGTGGACGACATCATGCATCCCGGCATTCCCGCCGAGAAGCGCGCTGCCGGCGCCGCCGGCTTCCGCGCCTCGTGGGCGAAGAAGTCGGACGCCGAGCGCGAGCAGTGGGGCGCCGGCCAGGGCTACATTGCCCTTGGCTATCTCCTCCTCGCCGCCTCGTCGTCAGGCTATGCGACGTCGGCGATGCTGGGCTTCGACCCGGCGAAGGTGAAGGAAGTGCTCGGGCTGCCGTCGCACGTCGCCATCCCGGCGCTCGTCGCGATCGGCCGCGGCGACGAGGAAGGCTTCACACACCACCGACACCCGGTCGAGCGGCTCGTCACCTACCGTTAGGCATCGCCGCCGCCGAGGCCCGCTCCCGTTCCGAGAGGTCCAGCGATGAACACCGTCGAAAACCGTGAAGATGGGC
>Ga0070658_10003482_pt1 | contig 12929 bp, 20 predicted proteins | sample KBSC13metaG_FD_64664 | JGI IMG/M metagenome (GOLD analysis project Ga0070658, IMG submission 64664) | Corn rhizosphere microbial communities from Kellogg Biological Station, Michigan, USA - KBS C1-3 metaG | ecosystem: Host-associated > Plants > Roots > Rhizosphere > Soil ... | reverse complement strand
ACTCCGACGGCGAATCTAAAGGCCAATAAAAAAAGGCGGGGGACAAGCCCTTCGGCCCGTCCCCCTGGTTGTATGCGATAGCTGGAATGAAGTTTACATTGTGAGGTCCTTTTGGTTGTTTGGCTTGTTTCATTAGGTTTTTCTCTGGTTTATCCCAACCCGGTGCTCGTTTACACCGGGCTGAGACAAATGATTACCTCAGTAAATGAGGTTTAGAAGTCGGGCTCATCACTGGGGGCAGCGTTGTACTGCCGACCTGGGCGTTTGCCCGCATTCGGGAACAGTGCAGCAAAATCGTCATCGACACGATTTGCGGGAGCCGCTGTTTGACGAGCAGGCAACTGATTCCCGTTGGCATCAGCGTACGCCAGAGCAGCCTGAAGACTTGGATTGCTCTGATCGGCACGACTACGCCGGGTGCCCTTCTCCAGGCTGGGGACCTGAAGATAACCCATCGCCTCATTGGCTGCCGCCAGCGTGACGATAACTGGATTGGTGTGAGTGACTTGGATGCCCTCTTGACCAACCGTGACCGTCATTGAGTAGTTGACACCAAGCTCTTTTGCAAGGGCTTCCGCCTCCTTTGAGCCTGTGAGTTCAATGAGGATTGCATCCTCACTGCCAGCACCGTATCGGTTGCCAGCAATATGAGACACGACTCGACACTGATGTGCAGTGCCGTCTTTGGTTCCAATGTTGAGCAGTCCGACCACTTCATCTTTGGTCAACGTAGCCCAACGGTTCTCAAAGTCAAGCGCACCACCATTGCGCTTGGCCGTGCCTTTGACTCCGAACAAGCCAGCGGACGACAACGCATCCGTGTTGAAGATAACCGGGCAGATAGCTCGGAAATCACGGGCGTTCAATTGACTACCGACCTGACGAACCAACGACTGCGTGTGAGAACGAGACATACCCTAACTCCTTGTGCCATTCGGCACTATAGAACAATTGCTTAATCGGAAAGCCCGAAAAGCAAAAAACAACCAACAGACTACCAAAGGAAAGAAAAACTGACGCTGTAGCTTGACTCCTTCGGCGGACCTCTGTTGTGCGACACAAGCTTTTGCTCCGTTCTTACAGCAATGGCTCCAGCACGTAACTGAGCATTGCTTCGAATTCAAGGTTATCGACAACCTTCACCCGCTTGGGCGTTTGGAAAATGATCGCTTGGGGAGTGATTTCCAAAATCACCCACTCTTCTCTGTGTTCCATCCGGAATCGATCACCGACTTCCCACTCAACCGCACCAAATGCAGCCTTGCCCTTGTTCACATTTCCAAGGACATGAGGAATGATTCCAAGGAGAATCTCTTCCCCGTGTTCCTGTGTGAACACATAACCTTGTTCGATCTTGGTCACAATGTCCTTCCGGACGATTGAACCAACTTTCAGGTCATTGACGGTGATTCGGCGGTTGATGGGAAGACTGATGCGTTTCATTGTTTTAACTCCGTATGTCAACCAAGACACCGCAAAGAACGATGCCCATGAACAGGATGATGATGTCAATCATCCCAGTCTCCTTTGTCATCCGGCAGCACCAAGATGAAATATCCGATGACGCCGATGACAAACAACGGTAATCTAATCCAGACTGGCACAAACTCGATCCAAGCGATCATTTCAGTCCCACTTCATGACAACCACCTCCTTTCTAGGAACTAAGGGTGGCTTAATCCTCTTCATCCTCTTGGATGAAGTCGATGATTTCTGTTTGTCCACAACGCTTACACTTGAGAATTGAGCCTTGTGGAAGCTCAATCTCGACTAATTGACCTTCGCAGTACGGACAGATCATTTGATTTCCTTCCAAGGCTTCTGGGCCTTCTTGATGCGGCTGAGACAGTCTGATGTCCCTGCTGATGTTGGTCCGTAAACCAGAAATGCATCAGCCAGATCCACCATCCGTTGATTGCGAACGAAGTTCATGTGAACTCCGTTGATATTCAGTGCTGAGGTGTGATAGACATCCTCAGCGGTATATTCAACCTGAGCTGCACCGTTGAGCATGATCTTCGCTTCGTTACTCCTATTCCGTCCAGTGACGGACTTTCGACGCCAGTAATAATCAAGATAACCTTTGTTCGGGATGCACATCACATACGGAATGTTGTAGTGTTGTGCAACCAAAGTGATGAACTCGTCCCATCCTTCAGCCCCTCCGGACATAAGGATCAGATCTGGATGTCGTTCCCTCACTCCTTCCACGTACAATCCAAGACGCTCCAAGATCTCAGGAGCCTGAGGATTGTTTTTCAACGTTCTCGAACCAGTGCCAGCAACAACGAATCCGTCCAGTTTCATGTCCACTCTCCTCACGATACAACCAAACCGAAAAACGACCTACAAACTACCAAAGGAAAGAAAAGGACTAGGATGTCCTTAACTTTCCTTTCGTAGCTCCTAGGGGCCTTTTTGTGCGTTACAGGCGTACTATCTCTGCCCAATGACCGTGGCTGGTGGACAAAGCAGACTCCCCATGAAGTTGAGGCTGGTAGATCTTGCCGTTGTCACGGAAGTAATTCGCAATCATCACAGCCTCCTTTTGGTAGGAGATCCAGTGATTGCGTTTATACAGCGAGAGAAACTTTTCCCACTCAGCATCGTTCTTGAACGTTGTGTCTGTGATGATAACAGCGACATCACAGATAGCAATCTTTGCTCGAACGATGTCTTGAATGCAGAGCGGCAATGAGAGTCCGATTTTCATGAGATGATCTCCTTCTATGAGAGAGGCTTCAGCCAATGGCCACCACTGATATTGAATGGTTCCTGACCATTCACCCTGGGTTGAACGATCCTGCCTGACGCACGCAACTGAATCAGGAAGCGATACGCCTTAGCAGGACTCTGTTTCCAGTACGATTGACAGTACTGGGTATAGAGCTTGTCCCACTCCTCCTCCGTTCGACATTTGGTTGAGGTGATGATGACATGCACATCGTTAATGCTGTGCTTGCCTTCGATCAAGTCCTGGATACAGAAGCTGAGTGACAGACCGATCACAGTTGAACCTCCTTCTCCAACAATTCGTAGGATGCCAAGCTCATCCCAATTGGGAGCGTGCTTGCCTTCATTGAGACGAAAATTGTCCCTCCTTGCTGGTAGAAACGAACAACGTAGATCAGATCCCCAATCTTGACTGTTTCTTGGGGACGTTCAATTTTCTTCAGTACAAGGTCTTCGTAGTTCACAGAATCCTCCAGATCTTCTTGTTGTGCCCAATTGCACAGTCGATGTACTGCCGGGAGCCATGTCTGGTTGGTTGGAGCGCAACCAAGACATCGCACATCTGAACGATCTTTGTACGAATGTTGAGTGCAATGGTTGCGGATGAGTTGTTTCTCATCCAACTGTCACGCTCAACCATCTGATGAGAGATGCTGTAGTCACGGAGAATTTTCATGACCAGATGACCAAACTCATTGTCTGGCAGCAGGAGATGCAAGTCCTGCTTATACTGCGTCTGGAGTGACCGAAGGCAATGTTCGATCATCCTGAGTGTCTCAGCACGTTTGGTTTCGATGTCAACGCCGATCAGTGCGATGTTCATGTCTCATCTTCTCCCGTTCCAGATCGTGTCGTTCTTTCGAATGTTCTCTTGGAGTTTGGTGTCGGTGGTTTCCTTTCGTTTCTTGTCCATCTGCGCCATCAGGAGATGGAGTTTCAGCACTTCATCCATGGGAACAACGGGAATAACAACGTTCTTTTTAATTTTCATCGAGCTAAGTTTCATCGAGCAAGTCCTTTCTGAACGGTTCAGGAGTCCGTAGCGTTTGGCGTTTCTTCCGCCAGTGTTTCTTTGATGCCGATTTGTGTTTCGGAATCTCTCGGGGTGGAGCGAATGGTTGTCCTTCCACCTTGGCATGCTCAACGATGCTTTCGAAGTAGGCTTCCAGAAAGCGACGTTCTTTGTGGTATTTCATCGGGACTCCTTGCTTTCAATCAGTGCGTTGCATGACTCGCACAACTCAGGTGTGGCCATGTGTGAGAAGAAGCTAAGGCAGTAGTAACACTGCCTTTTGCCAACCAAGCGATAGAGGAACGTTCTGAGTGTGGGATTCACTACTCGTCTCATAGTACGTGCAGTGCCACCAAGCACGGAGAGCACATGCCATCGATGGGCTTCTCCGACACTTCCTTGCCGCACATGACGCACCAGTTCTTTTTCTTGTAGTCATTGTAATCAGCATCGCATGTGCAAGCATCAGTGCCGTCACTGTTCTTCAGTGTGCCGCACAACTCACAACGGGGTGGGCAAGTGCAAGCAGGGCCAATCTGGTTGCATGTGGTGCATAGACTGTATGAACCAACGTTTGCCTGTTTCATCGGAGCACTCCTTCTGCGAGACACTGATTCGTCCCAAGCGAACGAATCAAAGAACAACCAACAGAATACCAAAGGAAAGATAGTAGGAGACGGAGCAATAGGAGAGTGGAAGCCCACTCCCCCGATTGCCTAGTTCTTTTCGCAGTCGCCATTGCAGTTGAGGTCCTGGCACACACATACGTTGTCGTAGGCATGGCGGTCGTTGTATGCCTCAAGACTGGAGTAGCAATCGCACTCACCGTCACAGTGGCAGTATTCGCAAGGGCCATCGATCTCGTCGTCCGAGTCATCGTTGCATTCAGTAAACGTGTGTTCGTAGCATGCCTTGCACATGTCGTTGGTGCATGAGGCTTGTTCGCCACAAGCCTTGCAGATGGTTGTATTCAAGAAGCGGGTGAGGAGATTCAGCAACTCGGTTTCGGTAATCATTGCACTACTGCCTTTCAGATAGACCTGTGTTCGCCTAACTGACGAACACCAAACTACCCACAGACTACCAAAGGAAGGAAATGTTTATTGCATTGCTATTAGTTTAATGCCAAAATGCTGACCCCACTCCATTATAAAGAGCACTCCTCAGAGTGCGTTACTGTATAGGAAATTAACCCCTGTTCTCTTAGCCGATGACCTATTGTCTTTTAGCACTATATTCGTTATGTGATCGATCATGTGTATAATGTTCTTGAAATTATTTTTCCCGCACGTAAAAGGGATTTGTCCGATTATATGTGTTATATACAAAGAGGTGATAAACGTGTTTAAATTCTTCAGAAAGAAAGAAGTCGTTCTTCAGCCTCCTACTACTCGTAAGAGTTATAAGGAATATAAAGAGGAACGGTATAAAAGGTTTGAGGTCGAGCATCGAGCCCAACAAGTAGGTAAGGACGAACAAATTGTCCCCAACGAGTCTGAGCTTGTCTTACATGAGCCCATCTCTGATGCACGTATCTCTTCTGAGCTTGGAATCCCGCCCACAAGATTCTATGTGAAGCCAGAAGGAATCACCCGAGTTCGAGTAATTGAGGATGGACGATTATTTGATGGTTCTGAACGCCCACAAGAGTTACAAGATTTTGAGGAAATGATCCTTAAGGGAGCAACCCGTTTGGAACTTATTGATAAGCTTAAATCCTTGGCTATGAGGCAAGGCATTGAAGATGATGCTGACATTAATGCATTCATTACAGCGATCATGGAGCTTCATGAAATTAAGTGATTTGGATAACTGGACAACAGAACCTGTCTGCTTCTTATGTCATCGTCGTGCGGCTCACAAGCATCATAAGATCTACAGAAGTCGTGGTGGTTCCGATGACTCTGGTAATTTAGTCTTACTATGCATTATGTGCCACAATGCAGTACATGGTATACGAAGCGTTATTGATGGACAGACTTGTAAAGATTGTCCAGTCTTTGAAAGGTGTTATTTTGGTCAAGTGGTTGAAAAACAAATCCCAACCGTCCCCGAACCTTGGGTCAGCCGTTCTAGAGGAAGAACTTATGTCCCACCTAGCGAAGATTGATCCAATGATCGATCAGATTATTGATCTGACTGTCCAAGAGAGGAATATCTTAAAGGATCAATTAGATCGTTTAACAATAGAAGGTTTGAAGTTAGAAAGTAAAATAGAGGAACTACGTGAACGATCTGAGCGAGTACATCAAAAGCGAAGTTGATCATGGCATAACCTTTACATCTAAAGGTTCTTATGCCGAAGTTATCATTAAGAATAGAGACACCGTATGGAGACTTTTACTAGATGAGGAGAATTTCACTCGTTTAATATTGAATGCTCATGACGTCTTAAGGGAGATTACATGCCGAGAAAACAAATAGAGCGAGTAAGTTATGCATTAACTGATGTGGATAAGAGAATTTTATCAATGACTGCTGATGATATCTCTCTCTTCAGTGAACATTACTTCGATATCGAGCCTATGCCTTGGCAACATTACTTCTATCATGCCCCACAAAAGCAGAAAATCGTTGTTGCTGGCATTCGTTCAGGGAAAACCTTCTCAGTTTCGTTGGGTTTTCTTCATTTCGCTACTTTTAATCCTTATGCTCGTATTGCAAATGCTTCTTTAAGTCTTGATCAGGCCAAAATTGTCTTTTATTCTGCTCTAGAGTTAGCTTCTAAGCAGAATTATGAACGATTTGTTGAACATGTTGTTAAACATCCTTTCCCAACTATAAAAATGGTCAACGGAGCCGAAATGTGGTTTCGTTCTGTTGGTTACGAGGCAGAATTATGGCGTGGACAGGAATTTGACTGGATTAATGTCGATGAAGCGGCTTATATCCCTCATGTAGCCACTATTTCCACCCTTCAAGGACGTTTGTTGGGCAAAAACAACATGACTAATCAGTTCAGACAAGGTATTTTCACTATTACAACCTCACCAAGAGGGAGAGGGTGGCTCTATGAATTTTGGAGAAAGGGAGACACCAACTTCGATGAGGCTGAACCTGACAAATTCTTGAGTCTCCGAATCAGAACTCTAGATAATCCCCACTTAAATCCAGCCCAATTAGAGATGACATTGGCTAATTACACTGATAGACAACGACAACAAGAGTTGGAAGGTGCATTCCTTGATCCTGAAGATGCTGTCTTTTCTTGGGAATCCATCCAAGCCATGTCTGATGTCGATGGGAGAAGCGAAGTTCAAGAGTTGGTAAAAAAGGTGGATGCCATCGAAGAAGGAAATTTCAAAGCATTTTCGAAACAAGACTACCAAAGATTCTCTCTTCAGCCAGAGAGAGGACATTCATACGTCTTAAGTTGGGATATTGGAACCTCAGCGACTCGTAATCAGGGAAGAAATGCAACAGTCTTGTTTGCTATCGATATTACTGATCGCCCTTGGAAGGTTGTTGCTTACAGACGAGAAACAGTAGCCTCTTATCCTCAAATTATCGAATGGATTCAGGAAACTGACGCCAGATATCGTGATAAGGGCAACAATCAAGTCTGGACAGTCATTGACTCGACAGGTTCCGGCAATGTTGTGAAAGAAATTCTTCAAGATCAATATAATCTTGATGTTGAGGGCTTGGTGTACTCAATGGCGACCAAACCAGAAGTTATTACAGCGGGACAAGTCTGCATCGACCGTAGAATGATTATCTCTCCACCTATCCGAGCAGTGATGGATGAATTCTCTTCTTATGAGATGGACGACAAAAGGATTGTTCAAGACTGTGTAATGTCATTATGCCAAGGACTCTATCATGCTAGAATGAGAGCAGGGGACCAAGCAAGAGGACTTTCTGGAGAAACTCTCGTAACCAGAACCAACACTCTAGAAAACAGACCACGAATTCTCCTCCCCCCAGGCTATGAATCTAATAGAAAGTCCAGAGTTGGACAAAATAACTCTCGTCAACGTGTAAATAATGATCGGACTCTCTAGTGTACGAACCATCACCAAAGCATAGTCGTCTTACAAAGAAGGTTTCGAGATTATTGTCAGAATGGATGCCTTTTTGTCCCTTCTTATGGGAGTGGCAAATAACAGTTAAGGCTGTGGAAAAGGTTCATGATGAAATCGATGCCTGTCTTGCTGTAGAATATGCAGAGTATAATATGTCTGCGAACATTTTAGTTGGCCTAGATGCTCTTGAATTAAGTGATTATGAACTTGAGGAAGGGCTTCTTCATGAGATATGTCACATTTTTATGCATGAAGTCAGCATGGTCTTTAATAATGAGTTGAAAACCTTGGGTGGGAACCCAAAATACGAACATTCTGCGTGGCAGGATGCTGAAGAGAGAGCATGTTGGAGATTTGCCCGCATGCATATGTTGAGGAAAACCAATGAAAACAAAAATCGGAATTGATGTTGATGGTGTATTGGCGATTCATTATGATCGCACCATCGATATGTTGAATGAACGCTACAATGTCTATGTAAATCCAAGAGACTTAGATACATATCACTTCGAAGATTATTACAGTGAGCATTTTGGTCTTAATAAAGACGAAATGACTGCTTACTTGACGGAATTATGGGAAAATCCCAATTATCTGCCAGAATCGGCTCCATCTCTTCCAATGATTCGTGCTTGCCGTGAATTAGCGGGGATGTCTCTTGATCCCCAAGGTCCTTATATTGTCACCGCCAGAGTAGAAAAGACTCGGGATATGACAAAGGCATGGCTTGATCGTTATGGGATTGCTTACAACTCCATTATTCACACACCAGACAAAGCCTCTTTTGTACGAGAGAAGAAGATTAAGTATTTTATTGAGGATGCTCCCCATCAAGCCTTAGAAATCGCTTCTACTGGGTGTGGTGTCTTTCTTATTGACTACCCTTATAACCGAAGGGTGAATGCTACTGGTTTAAATGGGATATGGAGAGTGGAAAATCCTCTTGAGATTCCACATCTGATTCGAGCAGATCTTGCGAAGTAGACAAATAAAGGAAAAAAGGCTTCCAGTTATTGGGTTTGATCTTAATGGTGTGTTGGCAGATGCAGATAGTAAGCTTTTTGCACTAATAAAACAAGAATTTGGTCTAAATATTACAAATATTACCAAATATGGTGAGGCTGGACATCGTTTAGCTGAATATATCAACAATAATGCTCGTGCACATGCTTGGATTCGTAATACTGTTAATGATCCTGAGTTCATTCTTAGCCTAGAACCTATTCCAAATGCTGTAGAGGTCTGGAATAGCTTAAAAGATGTTGAACGACGAGTAGTTTCAGGACACGAAAACAAGCGAGAAACAATCTTAGCAACCGAACGATGGCTGGAAAACCATAAATTCACCAACAAGGCAGACTTTACAAAGTACAAAGATGCTTGGTGTCATCAAGTTCAAGCGAAGTGGTTGGTAGAAGATTCCCCATTACATGCAATTGAATGTAGTGAAGCAGGGACAACGGTCCTCCTTTTGGATAAAATCTATAATAAATCCTGTGAAGGAAATGATATAATTAGAATATCATCTTTATTGGACATTCCTGCCTTAATAAAGGAAAGTATGTAGGGGTGTCTATGTCACATTACAGAATCACCGTTGTTGAAGTTTGCTCAACAACGTACGAAGTTTGGGCTGAGACTGAGAAAGACGCCATTGCTATTGCGGAAGATCCGAACGTTGAACATCCATCACGTCATGAATGCGACCAAGACATTCATCCTCCCAAAGCAGTCGGTGTTGATGTCGTTGATAGAAAATTTGAATGCTAGGAGAAAGCATGCGTTTTACAACACGAGAACACACACAGCAAGTGGCAAATAATCTGGCACGTTCGATTGAGGATGTGGATGCGAAGGTTGAGGCTATTGTCGTCGGGTCTATTTGGAATCAAGATATTTGGGGAGTGCAAGTTTCCATTGCGAATGGTCCAACTTTGTTATATACTCCTTGGGAAATAGACAATGGTGCAGAAGGAGTTAATCTTTCTATCCTTGTAGGAATTCGACAGGCTACTGGGGAAGATATTGAACTTCCCCCTGTTCGAAGCACCGAGAATCGTAAGTATTTCTCCGACCTTATTACGCTTGATCCTATTAAACCAGAGGACCTAGAATGAATACAGCCTATCATGGTGAAGAACCACCAGTTGTTATTGCCGCAGATGTTGTACGGTCAATTTTAAAGAAGAAAAACATCCGTTTGGCCTTTGTAGGACGAGCAGGAGCAGGAAAATCAACAATTGCTTCACTTATCTCTCAAGGAGACTATCCGATCATCAATCATGCCGATACGATGAAAGAAGAGGTTCTAGAGTGGCTGACTGATGCATTAATCCTGGGATTTGATCCAGAATCGCCCGAATCTTTTGAACATTTTGCAAATTTCATGGGAATTTCCTCTTCACGTATCCAAGAAGACTTTTGGACATTTATGGGTCCTGTTTTTACTGCTTTTTCTAAGCTTTATTTCCAAGCAAGGAAAATGGGGCTTCCTGTTATGCAGTTCGTTGGCGTACCTATCGGAGAGAAATTGAGTGAGAAAGTAGCCTTTGTAGAGAAGTACAAGCCCATCTTTCGTGAATCATTGCAGTTGTATGGACAAATGTCTAAAGATATTGCTGCCTGTGAAGAATATTGGGCTGAAAGAACGGTAGCTCGATCTATTGCTCATCCTACTTGCTTCAATTGCGATACTCGTTTCAGAGCAGAAATGGAGAAGCTACGTTATTGTGGTTGGAGTGGAATCTATCTCTGGATTGATGATGCAACCCAACGATTCCGCAGACCAGAAATGACTGAAACAGAGCGAAGTCATATTTCTGAGTGGGCGATTGGACCTGAGGACTGTGATTACGCTATTGATGCTACAAAGCCTATTTCTACTGTATTAATGGGCGTGGCTGACTACCTCACCGTCAAAAATAAGAAAGTGAGGATATTTTAATGGCATTACGTCCAGAAATGGATCATTATCAACGAATTCTTCAGTTTGAGCAAGGCCAGCGTAGACGCTTAGGCAGACCAAGACTTGTTCAATATTTGATTAATAGACGTTACTACTATGGAGACAACACCCAACCTGATGATGTCGATCAACCGTTGGGAATTCGTTATGTTCCAAAGATTGTTAATAAACATGTCCATTACTTATTTGGCGAGTGGGACAAGGATATTATTGACTGGGTTGTGACTCCCTTTGATCAGAGCAATGAAGAGGATATGAATCTCTCGGTTGAGATTACTCGTGCTCTGTATCGAATTATGAGACGTGCTCAAGCAGATGAAATCATTATGAGATCAGCTTTAGATGGTGGAATCTACGGAGATTCTGTCTTTAAACTAAAGTATGATCGTTCGATTGGTGGAGCAACCTTTGAATCGGTCTTGCCAGAGTACTTTCATGCCATGTGGCATCCTTTAAATGTAAGCGATATTACCGAAGCTCTTGTTTCCTATAATCTAGACAGACAGACAACCTTTCAACTTTTTGGTACAACGGGTAATTCGAACTATTTCCAACCATTAAGTCTCTTAGATCCCGGTCATGCTGTCGTTTGGGAACACTGGACTCCTTGGGATTATCACTTGGTTGTTGATGATCAATTAATCCAAACAGGTCCTAATCCTTACGCTCCAATCTCAGATATTCCTCAACCCGGTTGGATTCCCTTCATTCATGTCCCTAATCTAAGTGTTAATGGTGAATTCTTCGGCTTTGGCGATGCAGAACCAATCTTAGATCTACAAGATGAATTGAATATGAGAATTGCTGACTTTGGAGACATTGTTCACTATCACGCTCATCCTATTACGATTGTCAAGAATTATTTCGGTCGATTAGAAGATCTTCGAACAGGACCAGATATCGTTTGGGATATGGGCCGTGAAGGTGAGGCTTCTTATCTTGAGTGGGGCGGAACTCCACCGGGAGTCATGGATTACCTAAATCTCTTAATGACAATCATGTTCGATACTACTTCTCTTCCTGCTGCTGCATTTGGACGATCAGAACAAACACAGGCTTCAGGCTCATCGCTTGTAACGCAAATGTTGCCTATTATTGAAGTTATTCGGAGAAAACGTGCTACATGGACGCCAAAATTAAGACATCTTGCGACACACTTGCTTGAACTTGAAGGAATGTCCATGCCTTCTGCTCAATTTAAGTCTCTCTATAATTTCCTTCCATCTGACCTAGAGAGATTTAATATCGATCCCAAATGGGCTCCGATTATGCCAAGAGACCGTCTCCAAGTGGTTAATGAGAATATTGGTTTGTTGGTGAACAAAGGACGTTCCATCATTACTGCTTTGCAAGATCTTGGTATTGATGATCCTGAAGAAGAGAGAAATAGAATCATGCAGGATGTTCAAGAATTTGCCCAAATCGATATTAAGATTCAAGAACTCATGATGCAGAATGAGGCTAATGTAAATAAAGATTTGGCATCATTCGAAGCACAAATCAATGATATGAATGCTCCATCCGCAGATGGCATCCAAATTGGGACCACACAGACGAAAGTCTCACGAGTAAAAGGAAAACCAATTGAAACACTCAATCGATCTGGTGGGAAGAACAGCGATGCTGCCACTGGAAAGTCGAACACTGACTCATGAAATCATGTTCAAGATGTAAACTCTCTCTAGCAGATGAGCTTTTCACAAAAGACAGTCATAGTAAAGATGGACTGCGGGCTTATTGTAAGTTGTGTAGAGATGCATATATACAAAAGCAGTGTGACAGAGTTCGAGAGATAAAAACCATTTGTGGATGCTTGTTCTGTGGAGAGTCTTATCATCCTGCTCTTGAATTTCATCACATCAATCCGGCAGAGAAGAGATTTGAGATTAGTAAGGGTACACAGGCCGAATGGAAGCTTTACAACGAAATTCAAAAATGTGTCATTCTTTGTAGAAACTGTCACGTAAAAGTGCACAATTTCATAATCAGATTACCGCATGGCACTAGTGTAAGAGATCAGTTAAAACAGAAAAATAAGGAATTAAACGAATATTTTTCCGAATTCCTGGAACCTGATCCTATCGGTCGAAAGGGAACTCTGAATAAATACTACCTTGCTAACAGAGACAAAATTATTTCTCGTCAGAGTACAGAGGATCGCAAATCCTATATGACCGCATGGAGAGAACAAAAC
>Ga0070658_10003480_pt1 | contig 12936 bp, 10 predicted proteins | sample KBSC13metaG_FD_64664 | JGI IMG/M metagenome (GOLD analysis project Ga0070658, IMG submission 64664) | Corn rhizosphere microbial communities from Kellogg Biological Station, Michigan, USA - KBS C1-3 metaG | ecosystem: Host-associated > Plants > Roots > Rhizosphere > Soil ... | reverse complement strand
ATGTGGGGACAAAAGACCTTCCAAGCCGGTACGGGCCTCGGCAACCAATCGGCCTGGCGTGTCGAGGCAGGCGGTATCTGGCACTTCTGAACTCGGCCAACGCGTAGACCTCAGCTTTCGGCGGCATGCGTAAAACCCGGTCCCGTATGCCGCCTTTTTAAATGGAGGACTGCCACCCTCAAACGATTACTGCAAAGCCATGAAGACGTCGTTGCTCTTTCCGATTCCCGGATCTCTAGAGCGGGAAAATGGAAAGGCGATCGGATAGGAGCGCGAAACGGAAAAATCCGGGCGGCGCAAGATTAATGCAATTTGCCCATCGTTCGCCGATGGGTCCACGAAATAAGGTTTGTTATGTCAGAAACTTCAACGAGGCGAGGAGGCGTTCAGTTCTCCGGGGTGACGAAGCGCTTCCCCACGCGCGACGGCTCCGAGAAGACCGTCTTGCGCGACGTCGACCTCGTCATCGAGCCCGGCATGTTTTGCGCGGTGGTGGGACCGACTGGATGCGGTAAGTCCACCACGCTCACGCTTGCGGCTGGGCTTTATCGTCCAAGCGCGGGCGTCGTGCGTGTGTCGGGCGAGATCGTCGACGGGATTACGAGCGGCGCCGGCTTCGTCTTCCAAAACGATGCGCTGTTACCGTGGAAATCGATTCTCAAGAACGTCGCGCTAGGTCCCATCTTTCGCGGCGTGCCGAAGAAGCAGGCAACGGAGGAAGCGCGCGAATGGCTGCGCACCGTCGGCCTGGCAGGTTTTGAAGATTACTTCCCCTATCAGTTGTCGGGCGGCATGCGCAAGCGCGTGAGCCTCGCGGCCGCGCTCATCAACAAGCCGTCGATGCTGCTCATGGACGAGCCTTTCTCGGCGCTCGACGTGCAAACGCGCGCGATCATGTCCAACGAACTGTTGCGTCTGTGGGAGCGCACGCGTCCTTCGGTGATCTTCGTCACGCACGACCTCGAAGAAGCGATCGCGCTGGCCGACCGCGTCGTCGTGATGACAGCCGGGCCCGCGACGGTCAAGGCCGTATTCGACATCGATCTGCCGCGGCCCCGCGGCGCAGTGCAGGAAATTCGATTCCACCCGCGTTTCCTCGATCTTTATCAACAAATTTGGGAGTCCTTGCGCGAGGAGGTAGAGCAAGCCTATTCGCGCACGACCTCCGTTTCCAGTATCGAAAGGAGCGCGGCATGACGAGCGTCAACTCTAGCGCGCAATTGAAAACCGCGCGTACGGATCCCACCGATGTGGCAGGGAACGCGCGGCGTAAGGCCCAACGGCGCAAAAAGCTGGTTTTGCTCGGGCGGATCGGACTGTTCGTGCTGATCGTAGGCGGCTGGCAGCTTTTCACCGATTGGGGAATTGTCGATCCGTTCTTCTTCGGCTCGCCAAGCGGCATCGTTGCGCGTCTCGTCGATTGGGCCCAAAAAGGCACGGCGTATGGCTCGATCTGGCTGCAGATCTGGATCACGCTCGAAGAGTCCCTGCTCGGCTTTATCGTCGGCGTGACGAGTGGCGTGTTTCTCGGCGTGCTCCTGGGCGAGATCCCTTATCTCGCGGATGTCATCGGCCCTTATATCAAGATTGTCAACGCGCTGCCGCGGATCGTGCTCGGCTCGGTTTTCGTCATGTGGCTTGGCCTCGGCATGCCCTCGAAGGTCGTTCTGGCGGCCGTACTCGTATTCTTCGTGGTCTTCTTCAACGCATTCCAGGGCGTGCGCAGCGTCGATCGCAACTTAATCGCCAACGTCCGCATTCTCGGCGCGTCGCGCTTTCAGGTGATTTGGCACGTGGTCTTCCCGTCGGCGATGACGTGGATCATCGCGAGCCTGCATGTTGCGCTCGGCTTCTCGATCATCGGTGCGATCGTCGGTGAATTTCTGGGCGCACAGCAAGGCTTGGGGCTCGTCATTGCGACGGCGCAAAACACCTTCGATGCCAACGGCGTGTTCGGCGCAATGCTGATCATCGGCGTCGTGGCACTAAGCGCGGAAGTGCTAATGGGCATCCTCGAGAAGAAACTGCTCTCGTGGCAGCCGCCGTCGGCGACCGACGGCAACCGAGCCGGCACGTAACGCCGGATCAACCGAAAACGTTTAGAGCTGCTTCATAAGAGATCCCGTCAAGGGATGGGATCTCCAATAACCAAGGAGATATGTGTCATGAAACAGAAGTCACGCGCGACGATGCTGCTGGCGGGCTTGGCCTGTGCGGCCGGCGTATTCAGTTCGGCCTGCATGGCAGCGCCGCTGCCGAAGGTCTCGCTGATGGTGGGGGGCATCGACAAACAGATCTATCTGCCTTATCAGCTTGCTCAAAATCTTGGCTTCTTCAAGAAGTATGGCGTCGACATGCAGTTAAGCACCGAACAAGCCGGTGGTGTGGGCGCTGAAGATGCCGTGGTGTCGGGGCAGGTCGACATGGCGGGTGCCTGGTACGTGCATACGCTCGAATTCCAGGAGCACGGCAAGAATGTGATCGGCATCGTTCAGTTGAGCGGCGCGCCTGGCGAGCGCGAAATGTGCACGCCGAATTCGGGTGTGAAAACCCCGGCTGATTGGAAGGGAAAAACCGTCGGCGTGACCGACGTTGGTTCGGGCACTGATGACTTGACGCTGTATTTGGCGGCCCGCTATCACCTTTCTTCCAAGGATTTTACGCGCGTGGGCGTCGGCGCCGGTCCGACTCTGATCGGTGCGCTCAAGCACAATCGTATCGCGTGTGGGATGACGACGCAGCCGACCGTCAACGCTGTCGAGAAAATGAAGCTCGGCTACTCGGCGATTGACCTCGCGACGGGCCCGGGCGTGAACAAGTGGCTTGGCGGCTACTGGCCCACGGCAACCGTGCTCGCGCGCGCTGAGTGGGTGAAGGCCCACCCGACCGAAACCCAAGCCGTCGTCAATGCGATGGTCGCCACGATGCATTGGATCAACACGCATAGCGCGGCCGACATCGCCGATCATCTGCCGCCTGACTTCGTGAGCAACCAGTTGTCGACGAAGCAGGAATACGTCAATGCGCTCGCGCAGGACAAGGGTCAATTCTTGCCTGACGGCATGATGCCGAAGAATGGCCCGGATACGGTGCTGGCGGTCGAGAAGCTCGCGGGTAAGGTGACGAAACCGATCGACCTCGATAAGACCTACACGAACGAGTACGTGATCAAGGCCAACGCGCTGCTGGCCACGGAGGGCGGTGCAGGGAAATAACCGATTGTGGATCGCCCGGGAGGTGCGTACTTTGCGATAACCTCCTCCCGGCGATTCGGCAAGCGACATTTCCAGGGATATTCGTTCATACATGTGCGGATGTCCCTGCAACGTAGACCGTTTATATCGCCGGCAATTAAATAAATGAAGCGATTAGACCGGCTTCGGTAGGCCTCGATGAAACTGCTGCTCGTGGAAGACAACGTAGAGTTCGCGCTCTGGCTCGGTAAAGCACTGCAGGCGGAACGCTTCACCGTCGACTGCGTGCACGACGGCGCTGCCGCGATCGATCGTCTTAGCCAGTCGCAATACGACCTTTTGCTGCTCGACCTTCGCCTGCCGGGCATGGATGGCCGCAACGTCCTTAGCAGCCTGCGACGCCGCCGTAACGACACGCCCGTGCTCGTGGTGACGGCGAACGCATCCGTCGACGCCAAGGTCGACTGCCTTGATCTTGGCGCAGACGATTACGTCGGCAAACCGTTTGAGATGCGTGAGCTCGTCGCGCGCATCAAGGCGCTCATCAGGCGGCGTGGACGCAGTAGTCAATCGATCGTCCAATGTGCCGATCTTCATTTCGACCTCGATACCCACGAATTCCGCGCCGCAGGTCAGCCGCTCGAGTTGACGCTGCGCGAGCACGACGTGCTCGAAACGTTGATGCTGCGTCAGGGCAAAACGGTCACCAAGGCACAGCTCATGCTGAAAGTGTTCGACATTGGCAGCGAAGCGAGCGAGAACGCGATCGAAACCTATGTGCATCGCCTGCGCCGTAAGTTGACGGGCTCGCAGGCGCGCATTCTCACGTTGCGTGGGCTCGGATATCTGCTGCGCGACACGAATGCCGCGACATGAATCGGTTGCGCGTACGGCTGTTGTTATGGGTGCTCGTACCCATGACGTTGGTGCTGGCATTGATGGCCGTGCTCTCCTGGCAAAACGCGCGACGCACGGCCTTATTGGTGCAAGATCGCCGTTTGCTTGCCTCTGCCGAGGTCATGGCCGGTGAAGTTCGGTGGCAGCAAGATTGGTTGAGCGCCGAGACGCCGCCTGCGGCGCTCCAAATGTTCGCGTCGCGCGAACAAGACCGCGTCTATTTTCAGGTGCGCGCGGTGCCGGGCGAAGTGCTCGCGGGCTGGCCCGATCTAGCGAAGCGCGATCCGACGCCGGGCACTGGGCCCCGCTATAGCGATATCGAATACCACGGCGATGCGTTGCGCATGGTGACGCTGACGCGCCATTTATACCGCGATGGCCGTACGACCGCGGTGCTGGTCAGCGTGGCCGAGAGCCGCCGCGCCTACCACCACCTCCTCCGAGCGCTTTGGCGGCCCGTCCTGGTCCAGGAGTCGGCGCTGCTCGCGCTCGCGTTGGCGCTCATGGTCATCGGCCTCACGCTTGAACTCAAACCGCTCCTGGTGCTGCGCAGAGATTTACAGGCGCGCGAAGCGGACGACCTGACGCCACTCGACACCGTGCGGCTGCAGCGCGAACTGCGGCCCATCGTCGAAACGATCAACCAATATGCCATGCGTTTGACTGCACAGGTCAGCATTCAAAAGCGATTCATTGCCGACGCCGCACATCAATTGCGTACGCCGGTCGCGCTCATGAGCACGCAGCTCGATTACGCGGCGCACCTGGCCGAGGACCCCGAGCTCAGCGATACGCTGCGCGCGGTACGTGCATGCGCTCGCCGGCAAAAAGATCTCATCAACCAGTTGCTGACCCTGTCTCACGCCGAATCGAGTCCCGGCGCGAAACTGCCGCGCAAGAAGACAAGCCTGCTCGATCTCGCGCAAGAGGTACTGGTCGATCTATCGGTCCTGGCCGACGACAAGGGCATCGATCTTGGCCTGAGCGCGACGAGCGCCGATGTTTCGCTATGGACCTATCCGACGCTGTTGCACGCGATGCTCTTCAATTTGGTGGACAACGCCGTGCGCTATACCCCGCAAGGAGGCCACGTCACGGTCCACATCGGGCCCGACGGCGAGGGCGCGATTGTGCAAGTCGACGATACCGGGCCCGGTATCCCGGACGCGCTCAAAGCCCGCGTGTTCGAACGTTTCAGCCGCGGCAGCATGTCGGACAACGACGGTTTCGGGCTCGGGCTTGCGATTGTCAGTGAAGCCGCGAAAGCATGCGGGGCTCGCATCGAGCTCGCGACGAGGCCTGGCGGAGGACTCAGCGCGATCGTGTGGTTGCCGGCCGGTGAGACGTGAGGACAATTATTCGAGACGACGCGCGCCTTGGCCAACCGCGCCGACGGCAGACAAATACAACGTGGAGAGACCACACATGGGTACCGTAAGACGCGTAGCTGCAATGGCCGCGATTATGGTCGCGACGTGCTCGGTGGCGAAAGCCGCCCACGCCGCGGAGAAAATCACGATCATGGTCGGCGGCATCGACAAGATCATTTATCTGCCCGCGATCCTTACAGAGCGGCTCGGGTATTTCGCGCAGCAAGGATTGGACGTCGACGTCGTGACCGAACCGGCAGGCGTCGCGGCCGAAGACGAAATGATCGCGGGCGCGGTGCAGGGCGTAGTGGGCTTTTACGACCACACGATCGATTTGCAGAGCGAAGGAATCGAATTGGAATCGCTCGTTCAATTCACGACGGTTCCCGGCGAAGTGGAACTCGTCGCGACGTCGCACGCCGCGGAAATCAAAACGCCGGCCGACTTCAAGGGGCGATCGTTGGGCGTAACCGGCTTGGGATCGTCAACCGATTTTCTGACTGAGTACTTGGCCACGAAAGCCGGACTTCGAAGGAAGGACTACCGTCTCGTGCCTGTTGATGCGGGCCGGACGTTCATAGCGGCCATGCGCCAGCATCGCATTGTTGGCGGGATGACAACCGATCCCACCGCGGCCGCACTGCTCACGAGCGGCCGAGCGAAGGTGCTGATCGATCTGCGGACGGAAGCGGGCACGCGCGAGGCGCTAGGCGGCATCTATCCCGCCGCTTGTCTTTACATGCCGCTGGCCTGGGTCAACGGGCATCGCGAGGAAGCGGCAAAGCTCGTCCACGCCTTTGTGCAAACGCTGCAGTACATCCATTCGCACAGCGCGGAGGAGATCGTCGCTCAATTACCGCCTAGCTTCTACGAGGGAAAGAAGGCGCTCTACATGGAGGCGCTCAAGGCTTTCCAGCCGATGTTCTCGACCGATGGCCGCATGCCGGACGGCGGTCCGCAAGCGGTGCTCGCCATTCTTTCGACGATCGACCCGGACGTGAAAGCGACCGATGTCGATTTGTCGAAGACCTACACGAGCGACTTCTTGGACTCCGCCAAGAAGTAAGCGTAAACAGCAGGATCGCGCGACAGCTAGTCGTCAGGTTGCGTGGCCTACCATCGTCGTCCTGTATGGGGTTCAACGGGATTTACGATGCGAGACGAGAACGTCGTGCCGTCGCGGCTCGAATCTGGCGGTGCGCCGTGGCGGCAGCCAGGGTCCGCTGGCGCGGTCACTGTGTTCGAGGCGGCGGCGAGAGGCTATTTGATTGAGGGCATCACCCGTCAAGGCCACGCATTCCGGCCATCGGACTGGGCCGAAAGACTTGCCGGCGTGGTAACCGTCTTCGTCGAGGAACGGGCAACTCACACGGCTGCACACGCGCGACAATTCGCAAGCCCGGTCGTGCACGACGGCATCAAGTCATTGCTGATCGACGCTACCCTGCGCGATTTTTGTCCGAGCGCTTTTGACTTCCTTTCTAGCTTTGCTACCGACAACGGATTGACCATCCAGGCCTGCACGCACGAGGGCGGAAGTGGCTTGCTACAGCCGCCGTCTTGCTAGGCCCTCGATATGGCTTTAGGCCCGCCCGTTCGCATTGCGCGATTTGGATAAGGACGGCTTAAGGATACGTCGTCAAACTCGCTTGTCATATCGGCAGCCTGTCCTTGGTCCTCGACGTTTTATTGGCGCTTACTTCAGGAAACCTTATCTTGCCCGTCTTTTATGTCGCCACCGTCGCGCGACGGCGCCGAGTCGCTGCGGCGTTCACCCATGCGTTCGGGCGCTTGCTCCTGCCTTCGTGCGTGTTGCTGCTCGCTGCGTGTTCCTGGTACCGCCCCGAACCGCTGACCCGGCAGGACACGTCGACGAAGGCCGACGAGTTGGCGCGCATTCGAATCGATCCTTCGACCATGCCGCTACCGTCCCTCGCCGCACATCGTTTCGATCCCACCACCGGGCTCGACGTCGAGGACGTGGCCATGCTGGCCGTCGTCAACAACCCGGACCTCAAGCTCGCGCGCGACGACCTGGGGATCGCGCGCGCTCAAGCATTCTCTGCTGGGCTTCTGCCGGATCCTCAGTTGAGCGCATCGAGCGATTTTCCGGGCGCTACCGGTTTCTCGCGCGCGTTCAGCTACGGCCTGAGCATGGACCTGATGGCGATCGTCACGCGTGGTGCGAACAAGCGCTCGGCCGAGGCCGGCACTGCGAAGGTCGATCTAGGGTTATTGTGGCAGGAGTGGCAGGTGATCGCTCAGGCTAAGCAGCTATACCTCAAAGCGTCCTTGTCAGCGCAGACCTTGCCGCTTCTCAAACAGCAATTCGAGCTTGCTCGGCAGCGGTACGAGTGCACGGAACAAGCGCTGAATGCACACGAAGTGACGGATGATGAATCGGGTGCGGCGCTGCTCGCATACGGCGACGCGCGCAAGCAATACGATGAAGCCGAACGCGCTGCCGAGCAGACGCACCACGACCTGAATGCGCTGCTCGGATTGTCGCCCGACGTGCAGTTGCGACTGAAGGCGGCCGTCGATGGTGCCCCCGTCGACGACAAGTACATTGGAGACGCCCTGGGCGCTTTGCCCGCGCGGCGGCCCGATCTCATTGCGCTACAAGCGGGCTATGCGTCGCAAGAGGAGAAATACCGAGCCGCGGTTTTGAACCAGTTTCCGAGTCTTTCGATAGGCTTCGTGCGTGCGAGGGATACATCGGAAATTTATACGAGCGGCTTTCAAATCAACTTGACGCTGCCGATCTTCAACCGCAATCGCGGCAATATCGCCATCGAGCGCGCGACACGCACGAGGCTGCGCGACGAATACCAGGTGCGCCTGAATGAAGCCTACGCTGACGTTGCGCATTTGCGAGCCGACATCGTGATCCTCACGCGCGAGCTGCAGCGTGCGCAGGCTGTACTGCCCGGCATCGAGCTGGTGGCGCGCGACGCCGAGCAAGCGTACGCGCAGCACGACATCGCGCTCGGCACGTATGTCGATGCGATGAGCGAGTCGCTCTCCAAACGCGTCGATATCGCGACGCTGCGCGAGTCGCTCGCCGAGCAGCGCATCGCCCTGCAAGCGTTGCTCGGCAACGCGATTCCCGATTCCTCGAACTACGAACACCGCTTTGCGCAAGCCCATGCGAAATAAACTCCTTTCGACGCGCCTTCGACGCGTAACGACAAGCCTCGCAGCCGCGGCCGTTTGCGTGGCTGGCGGCACATACAACGCGCATGCCGACGAAGCCGATACCGGCACCGTCGCGGTTCAGACCGTACCGGCTCAGCGAGGGCCGATCGGACAGCCCGTGCGCGCCTATGGGGTGGTGTCCGCATCGGGTTCGAGCATCACGACGGTGACGCTGCCGTATGTGGCGCACATCGCGCGCTTGCTAGCGCAACCGGGTCAACCGGTCAAGCGGGGCGCGCCGCTAGCGGCCGTTACCGCGGATCCGTCGGCCTGGCTTGCCGCTTCGCAGGCGAAGCGCGCATTGACGTTTGCGCAGCGCGAGCTGTCCCGCACGCAGTCGCTGTTCGACAAGCGGCTCGCGACGGCCTCGCAAGTGTCGGCTGCCCAAAGGAGCGTGGATGATGCCCGTGATGCGCTCGATGCGCAGCGACACATGGGCGTCGGCGCCGGCATCAAGACGATCTATGCACCGATCGGCGGTGTGGTCCTGCAAGTATCGGTTTCGCAAGGCGATCAGATTTCGGCCGGCGCGGTCATCATGCAGATCGCGCGGACGGACTACGGCAAACCCTCGCGCCCCGACGTGGTACTCGGTATCGATCCGGATGATATTGGCGCCATCCACGAGGGGGACGCGGTTACGTTGCGAGGGTTGTCGTCCGGACTGTCGCATTCGACGGCCACGGGCCGCGTCACGATAGTCGGTGCGGCCATCGACAGCCAAACCCAGCTCGTCGACGTGGGCGCGAGCGTCCCGCTAGGAGGTTCGGCCTTCATCCCCGGAACTCACGTGAGCGCCGACATCGCCACAAAAACAGGCACTCATTGGATCGTTCCGCGCTCTTGCGTCCTGACCGACGATCAGGGCACCTATCTGTTCCAAGTCGGACCGGACCAAAAAGCTAAGCGCGTGAACGTGCGCATTGCCGTCGAGGACGGCCAGCGCTACGGCGTGGACGGCTCACTCGATGCCGCGCTTCCCGTGGTTTCCGTCGGCAACTATGAACTGCAGGACGGCATGGGCGTGCGCCGGGCGGGAGGTGCTGCCCGATGACCTTCGGTCAATGGATGCAGTTGCACCGGCGCTCGCTGTTGTTCGCGGTAGCGCTGCTTGCCGCCGCCGGCGCGCTGGCGGCGTTTCGCGTGCCGATTTCGCTGTTCCCCAACGTTTCGTTTCCGCGTGCGGTGGTGTCGCTCGATGCCGGTGACCGCCCGGCCGAGCAGATGGAGACGCTCGTCACGGCGAAAGTAGAGGAAGCGCTGCGGCGTGTGCCTAATGTCGTCGATGTGCAATCGACGACAAGCCGCGGATCAGCGCAGATATCGCTGAATTTCAACTGGGGGACCGATATGGCGCAAGCCACGCTGCAAGCGCAATCGGCCATCAGCGAAATTCTCGCCACGCTGCCGAGCGGGACGACGATGCAAGTGCGTCGCATGGACCCGACCGTTTTTCCCGTCCTTGCATACAGCCTTACGTCGAATACCCAATCGCTCTCGGCGCTGCGCGACGTAGCCCAATATCAGCTTCGTCCGCTGCTCTCGTCGATCGACGGCGTGGCGCGCGTGGACGTGACCGGCGGAACCGAGGACGAACTCGAGGTCGAGATCGATCCCGCACGCCTTGCGGCCTACAAGCTGTCTATCGAGGACATATCGAAAGCAATCGGTGCCGCGAACGTCTTGATGGCGACCGGACGCATCGAAGACCATGACAAGCTTTTTCTGGTTATCGCGAACGCACCGCTTACAAAGGTCGACGAACTCAAGCAGGTGGTCGTATCGGCTGCCGGGGGCACACAGGTGCGCCTCGGCGACATAGCTCAGGTCTATAGCGGCGCGGTGCCGCAATGGATTCGCGTCACCGCCGACGGCCACGACGCCGTGCTCGTCAACGTCTATCAGCAGCCCGGTGCCAACAGCGTCGCCATGACGCGCGCGGTGCAGAGCCGGCTTGCGGCGTTCGAACGCACTATGCCTGCCGGCGTGCATTTATCGAACTGGTACGATCAGAGCCAGCTCGTGACCGCCTCGGCCGCGAGTGTCCGCGACGCCATTTTGATCGGCGTGGCGCTTGCGGCACTCACGCTGTTCGTGTTCCTGCGCAATTGGAAGATCACCGCCATTGCCGTGGCGCTCGTGCCCGTGGTCATGGCTTCGACGATCCTGCTACTCGATGTGTTCGGCATGGGCTTCAATATCATGACTCTCGGCGGCATGGCAGCGGCCGTTGGCCTTGTCATCGACGATGCGATCGTCATGATCGAGCATATCGCCAGGCGCACACGTGAAGCGGGCGCGCATGCGTTCCATGGCCGTGTGATGTCGGCGGCGCTCGAGTTCACGCGGCCGCTCGCCGGCTCGTCCGCCGCCACGCTCATCATTTTCGTGCCATTAGCATTTTTATCCGGGGTCACGGGTGCGTTCTTCAAGGCGCTGTCGATCACGATGGCAAGCGCACTACTGATTTCGTTTCTCGTCACGTGGATGGCCGTCCCGATCCTCTGCGATCATTGGCTCACCGCCGAGGACGCGCGCGAGCATGCGCCGTCGCGCTTCGGCGCTTGGCTCACCGAACGCTACACGCGACTCGTGACGGCCGCCACCAAGCGCCCCATGCTGGCGCTGCTCGCGCTGGTACCGCTCGTGGCCGCTGCTGGGTTCGCCTTTACCCAAGTGGGAAGCGGCTTCATGCCTGCCATGGACGAAGGCGGTTTCGTGCTGGACTATCATACGGAGCCGGGCACCTCGATCAACGAGACGGATCGCCTGATGCGGCAAATGGAAGCGATCTTGCGGGCCAACGCCAACGTCGAAACGTATTCAAGGCGTACCGGCGCGGGGCTTGGCGGAGATTTGAACGAACCCAACGCCGGCGATTTCTTTGTTCGATTGAAATCGGGCAATCGTGAACCTATCGACACGGTCATGGAAGAGATCCGTGCCGCGATAACCAGGCAAGTGCCGGGTGTCGACATCGAGCTCGCGCAGTTGATGGAAGATTTGATCGGGGATCTGACCGCCGTTCCGCAGCCCGTGCAGATCAAAATTTATTCCGACAACGCCACGTTGCTCCACGGTACGGCCAAGAAAGTCGCGGCGCGCATCGGCAAGATTCCCGGCATCGTGGATATCGACCCCGGTATCCATCCGGCCGGAGACGCGCTTGAGGTTCGCATCCGTCCCGATGCGGCCGCGGCCGAAGGAATGGATCCGCAATCGATCGCACAAGTCGTCTCGCAGATGATCGATGGCGACGTCGCGACGCAATTTCAACATGGGCCCAAGACGATCGGCGTGCGCGTCCGTGCGCGCGGTGCGATGAAGTTGACGGACACGGAGTTGGCGCAGTTGCTTATCCGCGCGCCCGACGGCCATCTTTTCCCGCTCAAACGGGTGGCCGAACGTGTGGTGTTGACGGGCCAACCGGAGATCACTCGCGACAACCTTAAGCGAATGGTGGCTGTGACTGCGCGCATCGACGGGCGCGACCTCGGATCCACGATTGCCGACGTCCAGCGCGCGCTTGGGGAACCGGGCCTGCTGCCGTCGGGGGTCTACTTCGAACTCGGCGGCCTGTACCAACAGCAGCAGATCGCCTTCCGTGGCTTGATCATGGTCTTCGGTGCGGCCGTGGCGCTCGTGTTTGGGCTGTTGCTTTTCCTATACGAGCGGCTGCGCGTGGCGCTCGCGGTGATGATCATGCCGTTGCTGGCTGCGGGCGCCGTATTCATTGGACTGTGGGTCACGCATATCGAGTTGAACATCTCGGCGATGATGGGCATGACGATGATCATCGGCATCGTGACGGAGGTGGGCATCTTTTATGTGTCGGAACTGCAAGGCTTGATACGTGACGAGGGCGTGCCGGTCGAGCGCGCGCTGATCGAAGCGGGGCGCAACCGAATGCGCCCCATCGCGATGACGACGATCGCCGCCATTCTTGCGCTGACGCCCCTCGCGCTTGCGCTGGGGCAGGGCTCGGCGATGCAGCAGCCGCTCGCAGTCGCCATCATCTCGGGGCTTATCGTTCAACTGCCGCTCGTGCTGTTGCTGCTGCCGGTCGTGCTGCGGGTGGTGCTGCGCAGTGAGGCGGTACGTGCATAGCCTTGTCGAAGCGATGTTTCACGTGGGCGTGCCACGGGCGTCGGCCCCCGGGCAGGATAAGGTCGCCGCTGCAGTGCGGCGCGCAGGTGATTCGATCGCCTCGTGAGGCAGGCCGACATAGTTCTCCGCGATTGTCCTGCGCCCCGCCTCCGAACTCGTGTAGTACGCGT
>Ga0070658_10003479_pt1 | contig 12938 bp, 12 predicted proteins | sample KBSC13metaG_FD_64664 | JGI IMG/M metagenome (GOLD analysis project Ga0070658, IMG submission 64664) | Corn rhizosphere microbial communities from Kellogg Biological Station, Michigan, USA - KBS C1-3 metaG | ecosystem: Host-associated > Plants > Roots > Rhizosphere > Soil ... | reverse complement strand
GACGAGGTCTCGGCATTGTGGCTGCTGCCCTCGGCTGGTGGTGAGGCGATTCCGGTCGTGCGCGCGGCCAGCAGCATTGGCAGCGTTTTGGTGGCCCGTGATTCGGGAGCTGTTTTCGTCACCCGAGGCGTCTTGCCAGGTGATGCCCGAACCGACGGCGCTCGCCGCAAGGCCCGTCGCGAGGCCGGCGTGTCGGCGCTGCTGCACGAGGCGAGCCCGGTGCGGCACTGGGACCACGACCTCGGGCCAGACCAGACGCGGCTCTTCGCCCTCGATGGGTCCTTTCCCGATTCAGCTGCGGCCGTGCAGCTCCGCGACCTCACGCCCGATCCCGGCCAGGGCCTCGAAGACGTCGGCACCGCGGTCAGTGCTGACGGTTCGCAAGTGGCGATCGGGTGGCGCACGGCACTAGGCCGTGGGCAGGAAGGTCGAGCCCTCACCCTCATCGACGTCGCGACCGGCGCCACCCGGGTGCTCGCGCAATCACGGATCGATGCGGCGGAGAAACGCGACTGCGACGAGCCGGCGTTCTCACCCGACGGTCGCTTCGTGGTCTGCGTCGACGAACGCGACAGCGACTACGACCGCGCGCCGACCCGCACGCTTCGGCTCTTCGAGCTGGCCACCGGGCAATCCCGCGACCTCACACCTGAATTCGATCGCTGGCCGTCTGCTCCGGTGTTCTCGGCCGATTCGCGGGCGGTGTTCTTCGGCGCCGACGACGGTGGGCACCACCCGGTGTTCCGCGTCGACATCGAGACGGGTGACGTCGTCCGGCTTACTACTTCGGGGGCCTACTCGCACCTGTGCGTTGCACCTGACCCGACGACGCTGTTCGCGTTGCGTTCCGCCATTGATTCACCGCCCGTGCCGGTGCGACTCGCCGCTGATGGCCCCGGCCAGCAACCGGTCGTACTGCCCGCGCCCGGTGCCATCGACCAGCTGCCCGGGCGGCTGATCGAGATCGAGGCGACTGCTTCCGACGGAGTGCCCGTGCACAGCTGGCTGGTCTTGCCGGACGACGCTTCGGCCACGCGGCCGGCGCCGATGTGCCTGTGGGTACACGGTGGTCCGTTGATGAGTTGGCATACCTGGAACTGGCGCTGGAATCCCTGGCTGCTCGCGGCCCGAGGCTATGCAGTGCTGATGCCCAACCCTGGGTTGTCGCAAGGCTACGGTGACGAATTCGTCCAGCGGGCGTGGGGAAAGTGGGGCCCCGTACCGTTCGGCGACCTGATGGCCGCGGTCGACGCAGCGGTTGCGCGGCCCGACATCGACGAGACGGCTACTGCTGCGATGGGCGGTTCGTACGGCGGATTCATGGCCAACTGGATCGCCGGCCACACCGACCGCTTCAAGGCGATCGTCACCCACGCCAGCCTGTGGAGCCTCGAACACTTCACCGGAACAACCGATCACCCGGGCAGCTGGATGCGCGAATGGTCGCACCCGCTCGAACGCCGTGAGCGGTTCGAGCTCAACGACCCGAGCCGACATCTGAATGCGATCCGCACGCCAATGCTCGTCATTCACGGCGACTTGGACTACCGGGTGCCTATCGGTGAGGGTTTGCGGCTTTGGTCAGACCTCGTGCACCACGGCGTTGATGCGAAATTTCTTTATTTCCCAGACGAAAACCATTGGGTGCTGAAGCCGGGCAACGCCAAGGTGTGGTATCAAACGGTGCTCGCGTTCCTCGACCATCACGTGCGAGGCGCGGCGTGGGTAAAGCCAGAACTGCTGTGACCACTGTCAAAATCGATGCCATCGACGTCGAGCACCTGTTGCGGATCGGCGTTGCAGCGGCTCGCGAAACGGGCGACTTTCTGCTTGCGCATCGGCCCGCCGACCTGACTTTTGCCACGAAGTCGACGCCCACCGACGTCGTCACCCAGATGGACACCGCCGCCGAGCGCATGATCGCTGCGCGGATCCGGGCCGAACGTCCGGGCGATGTGATCCTGGGGGAGGAGGGCCAAGCGGCCCGCCCCGATGTCGCGGCCGCCGGCGTGCAGGTGCGCTGGATCGTCGACCCGATCGACGGCACCGTGAACTATCTGTATGCGTTGCCGCAGTGGGCGGTTTCGATCGCGGCCGAGGTCGACGGAACCGTCGAGGCCGGGGTCGTGTTCGACCCGAGCAAGGACGAGTTGTTCACCGCTGTGCGCGGCGGTGGTGCGCGCCTGGGCGAGAGTTCGATCGCCGTGAGCGACTGCGCCGACCTGAGCCAGGCCTTGATCGGAACCGGGTTCGGCTACGACACCACCCGTCGGGCCGGCCAGGCTCGGGTGCTTCTCGACGTCCTTCCTGTCGTTCGTGACATCAGACGGCTCGGGGCGGCGTCACTCGATCTGTGCGCGCTGGCGTGCGGCCGGCTCGACGGCTACTACGAGCGCGGCCTCAACCTGTGGGATTACGCGGCGGCCGGGCTGATCGCAACCGAAGCCGGCGCGCGGGTCGGCGGCCGTAACGGTGCTCAACCGTCGAGTGAGTTGTACGTCGCGACGACGCCTGCGGTGTTTGCGCCCCTGGTCGACCTGCTCGACCGGCTCGGTGCCGATCGAGACTGAAGACGCGCGAACCGATTGCTGCGAACAGCCGATTTATCGGCGTCCAGATGCCCTCAGGTTGTGTTCTCGACCCGCCGATGTGTGCGCGAAGAACGCGCGTAAACCCCGATGGTTGGACGGCGCAAGCCCGGGCATACCGGACGGCACCAGCGCCCGGAGGTACCGTGGCGAACCGCCGCGACAAGGCACTGACTATCGACGTGAGACGGATCACGATCCCGTACGGCGGGTCGAGGTCGCGTTTGGCGATCAGATAGGGCACAATCTGCGCTCCGGACCGGGCACAACTGGACCGGGTTCAGCGTTACACCCCGCACCACGACACGGCGGCCCTCAACCGAGGCGTCGCCCGTGGCGCGGGACCCGAGCGAACAACCGCACGAGCACAACTGAGGACGACGAGGCATCCGGAGGTTCCCATGGCGACCGATTACGACACCCCCCGCAAGGTCGACGAGGACCTTGGCGAAGACAGCCTCGAAGAGCTGAAGGCGCGACGCGCCGACCGGCAGGGCGGCACCTTCGAAGGAGACGAAGCCGACCTGGCCGAGTCGTTCGAACTGCCCGGCGCCGACCTTTCGAACGAAGAGCTGTCACTTCGGGTTCTGCCGCGCCAGGCAGATGAGTTCACCTGCTCGCGTTGCTTCTTGGTGCACCACCGCAGCCAACTTGCGACCGAATCGGGTAACCAGATGATCTGTCGCGAGTGCGCCGCCTAGCGCACGCGATCTAGGCCCACGAGCAGCCTGCGCGACTCACAAATCGCGCGGGCTGCTCGTCACAGGTGGCTGTTCGCTGACCCGTTGCCAGGTGCCGGCGGCTTTGCGGGTTGCGGCCAGCCTGGCGATGCCGACGAACACTCCTGAGGCCACCGACCATCCGACCGCTTCGGCCCACGGAACTTCGAGTTTGTGCGGGTCGTCGGGCGGCGTTTTCCCGGTCACCTTGACCCATATCTTCTCGACCACTTTGCGGGCCACGATGCCGGCCGCGATTGCGGCTACCGACGCGTAAAGCTTCCTGGCGATCGATTCCGGCTTGCCGCCGGCGTCCGGCTTGAAACCGTTCTTGCCGTTCTTGCCGTTCTTGCCGTGCGCGTCACGCGGCCCGGCACCCGGCGATTTCCCGTTCGCCTTCGAAGCGATTTCTTCGACTTTGTTGACGGTTTTGATGGCGAGCTGGTCGGTCTTGGCCACGGTGCCGCCTTCTCTTCATGAGGTTGATGACAGGTCGTCGACGGTGCCTGCTCGGGCTGATCCGTCTCCGACAAGCCCTGCATGCCCGCGGCTGCTCAACCCAAGCGCCGTGAGCACGTCAGCGAGTTCGTTCGGCCGGCGGGTTGCGACGACCCAATACGGCGGTCGGACGGCGCCGGGCGTACCGGTTACTTCGATCTGCACCGCGGTGTGCACCCACGGCTTGATGCTGAGGTAGGCGTCAGCCCGGGCATCACGGCCGAGCACAGTGCGTGCCGTCTCAGCGTTGAGCACCCGGACCCAGCCCACGGCGTCGGGGGCGAGCGTGCGGCCACCGGCGTGGAGGCCGGCCGCGTCGACGACGACACCGGATCGCGAAAGGCCAAGCAGGACGGCGGCGATCACGACGGCCGTGACCACGAAAGCGATCGTTGCGGCGAGCCAGGTGGCGTTGTTGGTCATCTCGGGGCCGAGAACGGCGACCGCCTCAATACTGGGCACCGCGAAAACCAGCGCGACCACCCACCACCACCACGGCACCGCGCGGCGTTCGTGAAAGAGCTGCGGAGCAGATGATCCTGAGAACGAGGGGGCCACATCGCCAAGGCTACGCAGTGCAGGCGAAGGCTACGCAGTGCAGGCGAATGCGCGGCGGGTAGTCTCGCCCCTCGTGACACAACCGTCGGGCCACGCGCCTCAGCCGCCTGCGGATAGAGGTGAATCCGTGAACGACGTCCCGGTGTTGTTGAAACGGCTTGATCCCGAGGTGCCCGCGCCGTCCTACGCGCACCCCGGTGACGCGGGCGCTGACCTGGTCACCACCGTTGACGCGGTGCTGGCGCCGGGCGAACGCACGGTACTTCCGACCGGGATCGCGATCGCGCTGCCTGCCGGATTCGCCGCCTTCGTGCATCCGCGGTCGGGGCTCGCGGCGCGCTGCGGGGTCGCCCTCGTCAACGCTCCGGGCACCATCGACGCCGGCTACCGCGGCGAGATCAAAGTGATCGTGGTCAACCTCGACCCCACTGAGCCGGTGCGGTTCGCCCGCGGCGATCGGGTCGCGCAGCTCGTGATCCAAAAGGTGGAGCGGGCCGCCTTCCACGAGGTGACCGAACTGCCGGGTTCTGACCGCGGAGCCGGTGGGCACGGCTCCACGGGTGGCTTTAGCTCGTCTCCAGAGCAGCACTTTCCACAGGCGCACACTCAACAGCAGCACAATCAACAGCTAGGCGGAGGTTCGTGATGGGACTGCTACGCGGCAAGAAGAAGGCCGGGCAGCCCACCGGCGCCGACGACGAGAACTCGCACCTTGGCGAGTTCGCCGACGACACCCACGACGGGTCCGGCGGTGCTGCCGGTGCCGGTGATGGCGTCGAGGTACGTGGCGATGCGAGCGGCCTGATCGACGAGCCTGCCGGGGGTGCTCTTCGTCGTCCGCTTGACGAAAGTGAGGCCGGTTCCGACGACACCGCCATGCCGCGACTCAACCTCGGCAGCATGCAGGTGCCGGTGTTCAGCGACATGGAAGTGCGGGTCGAACTCAACGAGGCGCGGCAGCCGGTGGCGGCGACGCTGCTGCATGCCGGGAGCACGGTGCAACTGCTCGCGTTCGCCGCCCCGCGAAACGACGGCATCTGGGACGACGTGCGGGCCGAGATCGCCGAGGGCATCCGGGCTGACGGTGGGCACGCCGAGGAGGCCGAGGGTCCGTTCGGCACCGAGCTCAGGGCGCGTGCCCGGGCCCAGGTTCAACCCGGTCAGTTCACCGAGCAGGCGTTGCGGTTCGTCGGCTTCGACGGTCCGCGGTGGTTCGTTCGGGGCGTGTTCAGCGGTCCGGCAGCGACCAACCCTCAGCAGGCCGCCCCGCTTGAAGCCGTGCTTACCCGAGTGGTGATCTCACGCGGCGACGAGCCGATGGCCCCACGCGACCCGCTGCCCCTGCGGCTGCCGACCGACGTGATCGGCCTGCCGCAGCCTCCTGAGGAGGAGAAGCCCAACGCCAACCGGCTCGAGCGCGGACCCGAAATCACCGAGACCCGGTGACATCGAGACCGGGTGACGTCGAGACCGGGTGACATCTCGCATGCCTCGTAAGCCGAGCTCCCACGTTTCAAGCCCCGCAGGCCTACTCTCGAAGTGTTGGAGCAGGCGTTTACCGAACAGCCAGCGTTTACCGAACAGCCAGCGTTTACCGAAACAGCAGGAAACGGTCGCATGATGACAGAGGCACAGACGAGCCCGGACGTCGAAAAGCCGCAATCGCAAGGCGTATTCCGCCGGGCGATGCACCGCCTGACGAGCCCTGACTCGGTGCTCGAGGCCGAGGCCCGGCAAGTTGATGTGGCGCAGCACGGCGGTACCCCGGTCGGCCGGTGCAGCGACCGCGCTCAAGTCTGCGTGGTCGGCACGCTGCGCACGGTGACGATCCAGCCGCGCGGGCAATCGCCCGCGTTGCAAGCCGAGCTGTGGGACGGCACCGGCACCGTCGACCTGATCTGGATCGGTCGCCGCAGGATTGCCGGGATCGAACCCGGCCGGGTGCTTCGCGCCGAAGGCCGCATCACCTCGCGCGACGGCCAGCGGGTGATGTTCAACCCCCGCTACGAACTGCACCCTTCGAAGTAGGAACTGCACCCTTCGAAGTAGACCGTGAAGCCGGCTCAGGCGCCGTGCATCAGCAGGTTGCGCAACTCGTCTTCGACCTCGGCCGCCGCGACGAACAGCAGCTCGTCGCCGCCCTCGAGCGGATCGTCGCCGCTGGGCACGAGCACCCGGGCATCACGCAGGATCGCAACTAAAACGGTGTCGGCGGGCCATGGAACCGACGCGACCCGGTGGCCGATGAACGGCGCGTTGGGCGGCAAGGTCCACTCGACGAGGTTGGCCTGACCCTGTCGGAAGGTCATCAGCCGCACGAGGTCGCCGACGCTGACGGCTTCTTCGACCAGCGCCGAGAGGAGCCGCGGAGTGGAGACGGCGACGTCGACGCCCCACGATTCTTCGAAGAGCCATTCGTTGACCGGATCGTTGACGCGCGCGACCACGCGTGGCACGCCGTATTCGGTCTTCGCCAGCAACGACACGACGAGGTTCACCTTGTCGTCACCGGTCGCGGCGACCACGACCTGGCAGCGTTCGAGGCCGAGTTCGTCGAGGCTGGCGATCTCGCAGGCGTCGGCGAGCACCCATTCGGCACCCGGGATCGCGTCGGTGTCGATTGCTCTTGCGTCTTTGTCGATGAGCAGCACTTCGTGGCCGTTCTCGACGAGTTCTGCGGCGATCGAGCGGCCGACCGCTCCGGCGCCGGCGATGGCGACGCGCATCAGTGCTGCTCCTCGGGTGGCGCGCCGAAAAGGGCGGTCGCGGGTTCGAGATTGCTGTCGGAAACGAGCACGTGCACGAGATCGCCTTCTTGGACGACGGTGTCGGGCTGCGGCAGCACGCCCTCACCGAAGCGGGTCAAGAACGCCACCCGTGCGTGGCCGGCGGCTTCGAGTTCGGCGACCCGCTTGCCGACCCACGCAGAGTCGACATGAACCTCGGCGAGTTGAACGGTGCCGGTGGGGTCGCGCCACAAGGTCTGCGCACCCGAACGCAGCACTCGGCGCAGCATCTGGTCGGCGGTCCACTTCACGGTGGCCACGGTGGGGATGCCAAGCCGCTGGTAGATCTCGGCCCGGCGGATGTCGTAGATGCGGGCGACGACGTTGTCGATGCCGAACGTCTCGCGGGCCACTCGCGCCGCGATGATGTTGGAGTTGTCGCCGCTGCTCACGGCGGCGAATGCGTCGGCCTGCTTGATGCCCGATTCCTCGAGCACCGAGCGGTGTAGGCCCATGCCGTGCACCTTGCGGCCGCGGAAGTCTGGGCGCAGCCGGCGGAAGGCCCGCGCCTCCATGTCGATGATCGCCACTGAGTGACCGAGTTCGTCGAGGCCCTCGGCGAGCGTGGATCCGACCCGGCCGCAGCCCATGATCACAACGTGCACGGTGGTCTCTTTCGTGTCCTTCTTGTTCGCGGACGACTCGCGGGCATCTTGTCGATCTGCCGAACGGTACACGGTAGCCCGCCGCGCGCGTCGCGTGGCGTGGGCACGGTGCGTAGCCGGCCATCACCTAGCATCATCGGCGTGTCCATCGCCTCCGGAGCGCTGAAGCGGGTCCTCCTGGGCCGCGCGCTGCGAAGCGACCGCCTTGGTGAAACGCTGCTGCCCAAGAAACTCGCACTGCCGGTTTTTGCAACCGACGCGGTGTCGTCGGTCGGGTACGCCACGCAGGAGATCCTGCTGGTGCTGGCCGCCGGCGGTGCCCTGCTCTACCGCTGGACCTGGGTGGCTGCCGGCGTCGTCGGTCTCATCCTGCTCACGGTCGTGGCGTCCTACCGGCAGAACGTGCGCGCCTACCCAAGCGGTGGGGGCGACTACGAGGTGGCCACGACGAACCTCGGCCGCAACGCCGGTATCACTGTGGCCAGCGCCCTCATGGTCGACTACGTCATGACCGTCGCGGTCTCTATCTCGTCGGGCGTCGATACGTTCTTGTCGACGCCCGCAATGGCGCACCTGCGCCCGCACAAGGTCGAGATCGTGCTGGCCTGCCTCGCCCTTATGGTGGTCGTCAACCTTCGCGGTGTGCGCGAGTCGGGCAAGCTGTTCGCCTTGCCGGTGTACGGCTTCATGGTCGGCATTTACGGCATGGCGATCTACGCGGTCGTGCGTATCGCCTTCTACGGCGACAAGTTGCTGGCTCCCACAGCAGGCGCGCATATCGTGCCGACCGCGGCAGCACCTGCCGGTCTGGCACTGCTGTTCCTCGTGTTGCGTGCGTTCGCCTCAGGTTGTACGGCGCTTACCGGAATCGAGGCAATCAGCAACGGTGTGCCTGCGTTCAAGGAGCCGAAGCCGAAGAACGCGGCAGCCACGTTGCTGATCATGGGCACGTTGGCTGTCGGCATGTTCGGGGCGATCACCGCGCTCTCGCTTTACACGAAGGTGCGCATCACCGACAACGACAGCAATCTGCTGATCAACGGAAAGCCTCCGGTGCACGGCCAGGAAACGGCGGTTGCGCAGGTGGCGCAGGCGGTGTTCAGCAATTTCTCGCCGGCCATCTATTTCGTCACCGTGACGACGTTGATCATCTTGGTGCTGGCCGCGAACACGGCGTTCAACGGATTTCCCGTGCTGGGCTCGATTCTGGCCCGCGACGGATACCTACCGCGCCAGCTGTATACACGTGGCGACCGGCTCGCGTTCAGCAACGGCATCTTGTTGCTCGCCGCTTTCGCTGCCGCGTTGATCATCGGCTTCGACGCGAACGTCACAAGGCTGATTCAGCTTTACATCGTGGGCGTTTTCGTCTCGTTCACGTTGAGCCAACTCGGCATGATTCGGCACTGGAACAGGCACATCGCTGCCGAGCCCGACTCAACGAAGCGTAACCGCATGCGCCGCTCGCGAGTCATCAATGGCATCGGATTCTGTGCCACCGGAACCGTGCTCGTAGTCGTCATCTTGACCAAGTTCCTCCACGGCGCGTGGATCGCCATCGTGGCGATGATGGTGTTTTTCGCCATGATGAAGGCGATCCGCAAGCACTACGACACCGTGCACGACGAACTCTTCGACGATGTCGAGTCCGAGACGATGCTGCCGGCGCGGGTGCACGCGATCGTGCTGCTGTCGAAGTTGCACAAGCCGGCGTTGCGCGCGCTTTCTTATGCGAGGGCAACCCGGCCGTCGGTGCTCGAGGCGGTCACCGTCAATGTCGAACCCGAAGACACGGCTGCCCTTGAACGGGAATGGGAAAGGCACAACCTTCCGGTTCCGTTGAAGGTGCTCGATTCGCCATATCGCGAAGTCGCCAAGACGGTCGTCGAATACGTGCGCAGCATCAGAAGAAGCAGCCCCCGCGACGTCGTCACGGTGTTCATCCCCGAATACGTCGTCGGTCACTGGTGGGAACAGCTGCTGCACAACCAGGCGGCGCTGCGGTTGAAGGGTCGGTTGCTGTTCACCCCTGGCGTCATGGTCGTGAGCGTGCCGTGGGTGCTGAAGTCGTCGGTTGCAGCCGCTGATCGGTTGGACGACGGCAACGGGCCGCCCGAAACCGCTCAGCGGGGCGTCGGCCCGTGAGTTCTGTCGGTGCCGTCGTCGAGCTTCAGATCGGGCCGCCCGCTTATGGTGGTTCGTGCGTTGCGCGGCTCGACGGTCAGGTGTTCTTCGTGCGCCACGCGTTGCCCGGTGAGACCGTGCGCGCGCAAATCACCGAAGTAGCAAAGCGTTTCGCCCGCGCCGACGCGATTGAGGTGCTGCAACCCTCACAGCATCGTGTCGAACCGCCGTGCCCGGTTGCGCGGCCTGCCGGTTGCGGCGGGTGTGATTGGCAGCACGCCGACCTCGCCTACCAACGAGACATCAAGGCGACTGTGGTGGCCGAGCAACTCCGCCGCCTCGCCGGTCTCGAACGCAGCGTCGTGGTCGAAGGTCTGCCTGGCGGGGGCTTCGGCTGGCGTACCCGCGTTCGATTCGCAGTCGACGACGCCGGTCGGGCCGGATTCCGTCGAGCCCGTTCGCACGTGGTCGTGCCCGTCGACCATTGCCCGATCGCACATCCGGGCGTCGAGGCCGCCGGTGTCGAGACCAAGCAATGGAATCGCGCCAGCGAGGTCGAGGTCGCCGCTTCTGCGTCGTCCGGTCAGAGCTTGTTGCGGGTTACCGGGCGACGTGATGGTGTGGTGCGCACCCACGGTGGCGATGCGATCGTCGAGGAAGCAGCCGGACGACGTTTTCGCGTCAGCGCCGGCGGTTTTTGGCAAGTGCACCCTGCTGCGGCAGACGCCTTGACCGCCGCGGTAGTGGCCGGTCTCGGTGTGCGGCCAGGCGAGCGGGCGCTCGATTTGTACGCAGGCGCAGGGCTTTTCGCGGCTGCGCTGGCCGACGGGGTCGGTGCGGACGGCGCTGTGACCGCAGTCGAGTCGTCGCTTCTGGCGGGCGCCGACGCGTCATTCAATCTCGCCGACCTGCCGCACGTGAGCGTCGTCCGGTCTGATGTTGGCAAGGCACTCGGCGGCCTCGTCACGACACGCGAGCGAGTTGATGTGGTCGTGCTGGATCCGCCGCGTTCAGGTGCCGGAGCGAAAATCGTTGCGGCGCTCGTGGCGCTCGCGCCGCGCGCAGTTGCCTATGTGGCTTGCGATCCTGCTGCTCTCGCGCGCGACCTCGCCACCTTCGCTGCGCAAGGCTTCGCGCTCACCTCGTTGCGGGCGTTCGATTTGTTTCCGCAGACTCATCACGTCGAATGCGTCGCGATTATCGAGCCGGCCACGCCGATGGAGGAGGGCGCGCGATGAAAGCCACGCTGTTGCTATGCGACGCGGCGCAGGTCGATCCAGCGGGCAAGGTGCACATCCTCGGAGCGGGCTGGACCGTCGTCGGCGTGGGCAGCGGTGCCGGGCTTCCCGGCCAGGCGGTCGTCGTCATGTTGCACGTGCCGTGGAACGAGACCGTCGACATGCACTTTCTGCGATTGCGGCTCGAAGACGCAGACGGTAACCCGGTCTTGCTTGGTCCGCCCGGCGAGCAGCGGGCACTGGTTCACGAGCAGCCGTTCGCGGCGCACCGGCCGGCGGGGGCACCCGAGGGAATCAGCATCGACTTCCCGGTTGTCGTCTCGGTCGGCCCAGGTGTCACGCTGGCACCTGGGCGGTACGCCTGGCGGCTCGAGATCGACGGCGCGAGCCACGAGGACTGGATGACCAGCTTCCACGTGATCGGGCCGCGCTAACGCGGGTACGCCGGTAAGCCGGTAACCGAGAATTCCCGGGCCCGACGCGACACGCCGGCGCAAGGGGCTTCCGGCGTCCCGCTTGATAGCAGTACGCTTGTCCTGTTTGCAGAACCCGAGGCGCGAGAGGGATTGACGTGGACACCTTCGGCAGTCGCAGCACATTGCAGGTTGGCTCGCAGTCGTATGAGATTTGCCGGCTTGATGCCGTCGAAGGCGCGGCGCGGTTGCCGTTCTCGCTGAAGGTGCTGCTCGAGAACCTGCTGCGCACCGAGGACGGCGCGAACATCACCGCCGACCATGTGCGTGCGCTTGCCGGGTGGGACGCCGATGCTGAGCCTGACACCGAGATCCAGTTCACGCCTGCACGGGTGCTGATGCAGGACTTCACCGGCGTGCCGTGTGTCGTCGACCTCGCCGCGATGCGCGAGGCGATGGTGGCGCTCGGCGGCGATGCGTCGAAAATCAACCCGCTGAGCCCGGCCGAACTGGTCATCGACCACAGCGTGATCGCCGACGTGTTCGGCCGCCCCGACGCGTTCGCGCGCAACGCCGAACTCGAATTCGAGCGGAACAAGGAGCGGTACCAGTTCTTGCGGTGGGGCCAGGGCGCGTTCGACGACTTCAAGGTGGTGCCGCCCGACACCGGTATCTGCCACCAGGTCAACCTCGAGTATTTGTCGCGGGTGGTCTTCGACCGTGAGGTCGATCGAGACGGTGCTCGGGTGCGCGTCGCGTATCCCGACACGCTGGTGGGCACCGACTCGCACACCACGATGGTCAACGGGTTGTCGGTATTGGGCTGGGGCGTCGGCGGTATCGAGGCCGAGGCCGCGATGCTCGGCCAGCCGATCTCGATGCTCATCCCGCGCGTGGTCGGGTTCAAGCTGAACGGCGAGATGCCGGACGGCGCAACCGCCACCGACCTGGTGCTCACCGTCACCGAGATGCTGCGAAAGCACGGCGTGGTAGGCAAATTCGTCGAGTTCTACGGCCCCGGCGTGACCAACGTGCCGCTGGCCAACCGGGCCACGATCGGCAACATGAGCCCTGAGTACGGGTCCACCTGCGCGATTTTCCCGATCGATGAAGAGACCTTGCGCTACCTGCGTTTTACCGGCCGAAGCGACGAGCGGATCGCGCTCGTCGAGGCGTACGCCAAGGAGCAGGGCCTCTGGCACGACCCGTCGGCCGAGCCGAGTTACTCCGAGCGGCTCGAACTCGACCTGTCGACGATCGTGCCGTCACTGGCCGGGCCGAAGCGGCCTCAGGACCGCGTCGCGCTCTCCGATGCCAAGCAGTCGTTTCGCCGAGTGCTCGGCAATTACGCACAGCAGCGGCAGCCGAGCGGTGGCTCGCTCGACGCTGGCTCGGCGGAGTCGTTTCCC
>Ga0070658_10003477_pt1 | contig 12942 bp, 10 predicted proteins | sample KBSC13metaG_FD_64664 | JGI IMG/M metagenome (GOLD analysis project Ga0070658, IMG submission 64664) | Corn rhizosphere microbial communities from Kellogg Biological Station, Michigan, USA - KBS C1-3 metaG | ecosystem: Host-associated > Plants > Roots > Rhizosphere > Soil ... | reverse complement strand
GCATCCCCACGCGTGACGACGACGTCGAGATCGAAGCTCTGGGTTGCAGAATCGCTGTGCGGCACGCGGGGAATCCGGGAGGATGAATCTGAAAGATAATACTCACCCCGTCGCTATTGGACTGGCGACGACCCGTGGATGCGAAGCTGGTCCTTCGTCGGGGAGCTCCGGTCACCCCTGCCGGTGAGAGCGGGGACGCGTCGCTGCGGCGGATCGTTGGCTGTCGCGCCGGATCGCCGCCGTTCCGATTCCGGCCAGCGTCGTCGCGCCGCCGACGATGGTCGTCATGCCTGGGACTTCGTGAATGCTCGGGATGAGGAAGGCGAGGATGGTCGCGCCGACCGGCTCGCCGAGCACCGTTAGGTTGACGATGTACGCGGGCAGGTAGCGCAGCGCGTAGTTCATTCCGGTGTGGCCGATCAGCATCGGCCCGGCCGCGAGCGCGGCGAAGATGAGCAGCTCGCGGGGCGGATATCCGGTCAACGCCACGCCCCGCCCGAGCGAGATCGCCGTCAGGACGGCGAACGCCGCGCCGTAGACGACGGCGACGTACGGCCAGAGCGAGTACGCACCCCGCAATCGGCGCCCGGCGACGAAGTACACGGCGACGGTGAGAGCGCCGATCAGTGCGAGCCCGTCACCGACGAGGGCGCTGCCCGGGTGAGCGCTCCCTCCGATCCGGCCGGAGTCGCCGGCCGCGACGATCGCCGCACCGACCATCGCGACGGCGATGCCGATCCATTGCAGCGGCCGCGGGCGCTCGCGAAGCCAGATCGTCGACAGGAGCGCCACGATCGGCGGGTGCATGTTGACGAGCACCACCGACGCCGCGACCGTCGTCAGGTGGACCGACGCGTTCCAGCTCCAGAAGTGGAGCGCGAGCATCGTCCCCGCGCCGAGCGCGATGGCGAGGTCGATCGGATGGAGCCGGCGCAGCTCGCGCCAGCTTCCGGTTGCGGCCAGCGCGATGGCGACAACGATCAGCGAGAACCCGAGTCGGTAGACGGCGATCGCCAGCGGATCGCTGGCCGAAGCACGGACGAGCGGCCCCGATGTCGAGATCGCGAGGAGCGAGAAGAAGAGAACGACCCAGGGATTCATGCGGCCTCGCGTCCCACCGCTCGTCCGGACGAGTTCGCGATCCGGCGAGCCTGCCCGGGAAGGAGCACGCCGCCGATCAGAAGACCTTGATCATCCCCTTCGTGTAGCGCTTCGGGTCGCGGCGGACGTCGGCGAGGATCGCGTTGAGGTCGGTGACCATCTTGTTCAGCTGATCATACAGCTGCTGGTCGGTGAGCAGCTTGCTCGCCGTCCCCTTCCCGCTCGTCAGCATCTTCACCAGCGAGTCGCCCCCTCGCGCCATCCCGACCAGCGACGTGTAGAGGGAGTCGTCGCGAAGCAGCCGTCCCATCGTCCCGTTCTTGTTGTTCATCGCGATCAGCAGCGAGTCGGTCGAGGCGAGGACGCCGACGAGGTGGTCGTAGAGCGCGGGGTCGTCCACCATCCGGCCGAACGTACCGTTAGGCTTCTGCAGCCGGGTGAGCAGACCGTTCATCTGCGTCATCGTCCCGGTCAGCTGGTCGTAGAGCGAGCGGTCGGTGACGAGCTGCCCCATCGTCCCTTCGCCGCGGACGATGCCGCCGGTGATCGCCTTGAGGTCGGCGGTGAGCTGGACCAGATCGCCGACCGCGCCCGACGCCTGGGCGATCACCGCCTCGTAGTCGAGCGACGGCGCGAGGGCGATCGTGTCGCCCGGCTGCAGCGGCGAGGTCCGCGGCGTGCCGGGGGTGATGTCGAAGACCTTGTCGCCGAGCAGGCCGAGCGTGCGGATGTGCGCCTTCGAGTCCTCGCGCACCTGCTGCTGCAGGTCCTGATCGACCTCGACCGTCAGCTTGAGGTTCCGGGTCGTGTCGGCGTCGTTAGGCAGGAACTCGATCTTGCGGATGCTCCCGGCCATCTGCCCGGCCACCAGCACCGACCCGCCGACGCGGAGCCCGTTCGCGTTAGGCACGAACGCCACCAGGTCGTACCGCTTGTTGAACAGCCCGGCCGCCTTGCCGAGGTAGACGATCGCGACGCCGAGGACGAGCAGCCCGACGAGCAGCAGGCTTCCGACCTTGAGCTGATCCCACGTGATGAACGTCGAACGTTTCATTGTGTCGCCTTGTCCTAGAAGCCGCCGAGGAAGTCCCGGATATACTCGTTCTCGCTCGCCGCCATTTCCTCCGGCGTGCCGAAGAACACGATGTGCTTTTCAGCCAGCAGCGCAATGCGCGTGGCCATCCGGAACGCCGACCGGATGTCGTGCGAGACGACCACGCTCGTCACGTCGAGCTCGCGCTGGAGCTTCATGATCAGTCGCGTGATCGTGCCGGTCGTCAGCGGATCGAGCCCCGACGTCGGTTCGTCGTAGAGCATGATCTGCGGATTGTTCGCCATCCCCCGCGCGATGCCGACCCGCTTCTTCATCCCGCCCGACAGCTCGGCCGGGAGCTGCTCCATCACCCGGTCCGGCTCGAGGTCGACGAACTCCAGCTTCTCGCGTACCCGTGCCTCGATCTCGTCCTCGTTCAGGTCCGTATGTTCGCGGAGCGGATAGGCGATGTTCTCGAAGACGGTCATCGAGTCGAACAGCGCGGCGCCCTGGAACACCATCCCCATCTTCTGCCGCACCTGCAGCGCCTCGTCGAACGAGAGATGCGAGATGTCCTGTCCCTGGATGAGGACCTGCCCCGAGTCGGGGACGAGCAGACGCAGGATCAGCTTGAGCGCGGTGCTCTTGCCCGTGCCCGATTCGCCGACGACGACGATGGTCTCGCCCTCGTAGGCGGCGAACGACACGTCCTGGAGGATCGGTTCGTCGAAGGCGAGCGAGACGTGATCGAGCTCGATGACGGCGACCCCTTCGTGCTCGCCGGTCTGCCCGCGATCCTCGGACAGCGCACCGCGAATCGCCTTCCGCACCTCGGCGATCTTCTGCTTCGGACCCTGATCTTCCTGTCGGCGGAAGGGAGCCTGCACGTCAGCGATCGTCGGCGCCCCCGCTCGCGGTCCGACGTCCTTGCCGCGACGCCCGCCGCTCCCCGGTGGCGCGTTTCTCGGCGGACGCGCTGGGCCGCCGCTCTCGCCGGCGCCCCCCGCGCTCCCCGCGCTGCGCTCTTCGCTCGGCGGGTTCGGTTCGCTGCCGACGCCGCCCTTGCCGACCGTCGACCCCGTCGCCGTGTCGGTGCCGCCGGGGGACGGACCGAGGTTCCCCGTTTCCGTCGGCTGCGCGCTGATCCCCGTCCCTTCGCTGACGCGGTCCTGCGGCGCGCCCCCGTGCTCGCCGTTCGAGGCGTCCGAAGTCGTCGAGTCGCGCGGTGCGCCGCCGCCCGCACCGGACCCTGCGTCGCGAGGCCGGTCGCTCATGAGCCGACCACCGAGAGCAGCACCTGGGTCAGGAAGTAATCCATGATCAGGATCGTGATGCTCGTCGCGACCACGGTGCGCGTCGTCGAGAGGCCGACACCTTCGGTGCCGCCCGTCGTCCCGAGCCCGTAGTAGCACGACGTGATCGCGATGATTCCTCCGAACACGAAGGGCTTGATCAACCCCTGGATGAAGTCGTTCGGGATGTACGTGAGCGTGAAGCCGTCCGCGGCGATCTGCTCCCACACCGTGCGCCAGTAGAAGCCGCCGGGGAGACCGAACATCAGGCTGGCGATGATCATCCCGCCCATGATGCCGACCATGTTGTTGATGATCGTCAGCACCGGCAACATGACGAGCGCGGCGAGCACGCGCGGCGTGACCAGCTTCTTGATCGGGTCGGTGCCGAGCGTGTTGAGTGCGTCGATCTGCTCGGTGACCTTCATCGACCCGAGCTGGGCGGCGATCCCCGAGCCGACCCGGCCCGCGACCATCAGTCCCGCCAGCACCGGCCCGAGTTCGCGGATCATCGATGCCGCGACCAGTCGCCCGATGTACATCGTTGCGCCGAACGTCTGCAGCTGCACAGCCGATTGCAGGGCGAGCACCATTCCGGTGAAGAACCCGGTGAGGAGCACGATCCCCAGCGACTGCACACCGATCGCGTCCATCTGTTGAACGAGATCGGTCGCGTAGAACGGGCGCGCAAAGATGAAGCGCAGCGCTTTCCACGCGAGGCCGAAATACTCCTGAATGCGAAGGACCTTGCCCTTCGCCGCCGCGTTCACGCGGCTTGCGAACGAAGCCAAAGAGTAGGGACGGGAGGGGGGTGGAAGCGTACTCGGCGCTTCATGGGCAAGCGTCGTGCCCGCCGCCTGCGCCAAGTATCGCGCCGCATCACAGCCTTCAAGGGGTCAGAGTCGTTGAAATGACGCCGCGGTCACTTCAAGGGGTCAGAGTCGTTGAATGCCGCCGATGTGCGCATCCGAATGATGTCGCGTTGCCGCCGAAGAAGCGAACCCGATAGTTTTGGGCCCATGCCACTCTCCGTCCCCCGCACTCGCATCGTCGAGCTCCTCGGCCAGGCGCGCACCCACCGCATCGCCATCGTCGGCGACGCGATGCTCGACGTCTACCTGCGCGGCGACGTCGATCGAATCTCCCCCGAGGCCCCCGTCCCGGTCGTCCGCGTCCGCGAGCGCAAGCTCGCGCTCGGTGGCGCTGCCAACGTCGCGCAGAACGTCGCCGCTCTCGGCGCGAAGGCGGAGCTGGTCGCGATCGTCGGCAAGGACGTCCCCGGAACCCTCCTCCGCGAGATGCTCGGCGCGATCGGCGCCGAGGAGCGAGCGCTGGTCGAGGGCGCGCGCCCGACGACGACGAAGACCCGCGTCCTCGCCCGCGCCCAGCAGGTCGTCCGCTTCGATGAGGAAGAGGACGCGGACGTCGCCGGGACGGAGATCGAGGCGCTGATCGCCGCAGTCGACCGCGCGGTGGAGGACGCCGACGCGCTCGTGCTTGAGGACTACAACAAGGGAGTCCTCGTCCCGCACGTCATCGAGCACGCGATCAGCCGGGCGCGGGCGCGGAAGATCCCGGTGGTGGTCGACCCCAAGTTCCGGAACTTCTTCGCCTACCGCGGGGCGACCGTGTTCAAGCCCAACCGCCGCGAGCTCGAGGCCGCGTTAGGCGCGGCCGTCAGCATCGATCACCCCGAGGCGCTCCCCGAGACCTTCCGGCGGCTCGGCGTCGATCACCTCCTCCTCACGTTAGGCGAGCGGGGCATGGCGCTGCTCTCGGCCGACGGCACCAGCCATCGCGTCCCGACCACCGCCCGCGAGGTGTACGACGTCGTCGGCGCGGGGGACACCGTCACCGCCTACCTGGCGACGATGCTCGCCGCCGGCGCGACGATGCGCGAGGCGTCGGTGATCGCGAACTTCGCCGCCGGCGTCGAGGTCGGGAAGCTCGGCGCCGCGACGGTCAGCACCGAGGAAGTGCTCGAGGCCTACGACGAATATCGGGCGCATCACACCACGGCGTGACCGGGAGCGCCGCGCGCCAGTCCACGATTCGTGCGCACTCGAATTCGACGATTCCCGATCTTCGCCCTCGCCACCGCCGCGAGCGCGAGCCTCCTCTGCTCTTCGGCCGCGCGCGCGCAGTCGCGCGCCTGTGACTCGCCCGCCTGGCGCGTCGCCTCGCGCAGCACGCTCGGCGCGGCCGCTGTCGGCGGCAACATCGCGCTCTACCAGTATTTCAGGCAGGCGTGGTGGAACGGCCAGCCTGCCCCGCACATGTGGCTCAACTGGGAGCATCACGAGCCGTTCCGCGAGATGGACAAGTTCGGCCACGCCTGGGGCGGCTATCACCTCTCGCGCATCGGCGGTGAGCTGCTCGACGGCGCCTGCGTCTCGCCGACCCGGGCCGTGTGGTGGTCGGCGGCGTATGCGGCCGCGTTCCAGCTCCAGATCGAGATGTGGGACGGCAAGCAGGCCGCGTACGGCTTCTCCCCCTTCGATCTCGCCGCGAACACGGCCGGCGCCGGGTACGCGGTCGCGCAGCACTACCTGCCCGCGCTGCGGACGGTGAAACCGACGATCTCGTACGCGCGCACGCTCGCGTCGAAGCGTTATGGTCGCGCGCAGGGGAGCCAGCTCCGACCGACGACCGACTATTCCGGCCAGACCTACTGGCTCAGCGTCGACGTCGACGCGCTGCTCCCCGAGCGTGCGGCGCGCTGGTGGCCCGGGTTCGTGCGTGCCAGCGTCGGGCACTCGATCACCGACTACGTCGACCCTGCGACGGGGGGCGGCCTGTGGGCGAGCCGTGAAATCGTGCTCAGCCTCGATCTCGATCCGGAGAAGCTTCCCGGCCGGAATCCGCTCTGGCGGCAGGTGAAGCACGAGCTGAGCTACTACCACTTCCCGGCGCCGGCGCTCGTGCTGACACCGACGGCGCGTGGCGTCCGGTGGTACCGGTGATCGACGTCGGCCGCTCCGCCCGGCCGCGATCGCCGGCGCCGTTAGGCAGGAAGCTGTTGTGCCTCGCCCTTCTCGTTTTCCTCGTTCTCCCGTCGGCCGCGCGCGCGCAGCGGGTGGCGTACATCCCGCTCGATGATCCGGCGATGGCGACGATCGACGCGCTGGTCGCGCGCGGAGCGTTGCGCACCCTCTCGTCGATCGACCGGCCGTACTATGCCGCCGCGGTCCGGGACGCGGCCGCGGACGCGCTCGACTTCGCCGACCGGTTCCATGCGAAGCTCGTCGCGCCGCGCGCCTGGTACGAGCAGGCGATCGCCAGCGGCCAGCGCTACGCCGGACCCGATGTCCGGATCCACCGCTGCGAGAGCACGATCAACGCGCGGCCAGGAGTGACCGACGTGCGCTGCGTCGGCGGCGGCGACGGCATGCGCGCCGGCGACGCCTCGATCGAGCTCGATCCGTTCGTCACCGCGCAGACTACCGGCAGCCGCGAGCTGCTGCTCGGCAGCGAGGACAAGTCGGCCGAGCCCGGGGGCGACGTGCGCTTCGGCCTCGACGCGGAAAACGTCGGCGGCATCGCCCGCCTGCGCATCGACCGAGCGCTCAAGCGCGATCCCGAGTTCGCCGGGAAGAAGGACCGCTCGGTCGCCGCGCGCATGGAGGAAGCGTACGTCGGTGGGCGCTGGCGCTACGTGGCCCTCGCCACCGGACGTGTCGCGCGCAACTGGGGTCCGGCGCCGCTCGGCGGGCTGCAGGTTGGCCACTACGCCGACAGCTACGACCACCTCTATCTCCGGTTCGGGACCGACGCGCTGAACCTGAGCAGCATCGTCGCCCGGCTCGACGACATGACGTTAGGCACGGACAGCGTCGCGCAGCGGTATTTCACTGCCCACCGCCTGGCGATGCGCTGGCGCGCGCTCGACGTCGCCGCGAGCGAAGCCATCGTTTACGGGGGCAAGGCCCGCGGCTTCGAGCCGTCGCTGGCCAACCCGCTGTCGGTGCTCGACCTGGCGCAGTACACCGACCACCAGTCGATGAACGTCAATTATGGATTGGACGTCGCGCTGCGGACCGCCGGCCGCGGCTATTACGCCGCGCAGTTCCTCCTCGACGACTTCCAGATCGACAAGTGCAACCCGAACTGCAAGGAGCCGTCGAGCACCGGGCTCAGTGTCGTCGCCGAAGCGGTGCCGACCGGCACCGCCGCGCGGGCGTTCGGATCCTACACCCGCGTCACCAACCTCACCTACCGCGCGCCTAACGCGTGGGAGCGCTACAGCTACCTCGGCCTCGGGCTCGGCCGCGGCCAGTCCGATTACGACGAGCTGCGCGCCGGCGTCGAGCTCGCGCCGCCGGCCGGTGGCCCGCTCCGTCTCTATGTCGCGACCCGCCGCCAGGGACAGGGCGATTATCGGCTCCCCTTCCCCGCACCGGTCGACTACGCGACGACGCCGGCGATCTTTGCCGGCGTCGTCGAGCACGTCCATCGCGCCGCGATACGCTGGACGACGAGCGGACGCGTCTCCCTCGACGCCGACGTCGGCTATGACTGGATGCGCGACGCCGACCACGTTGCCGGCCGCGATCGCGATGGCTTCGTCGGGCGGGTTCGCCTCTCGCTCACACCCGCGCTGCGCCTCGCCGGCTCGTTCGCGCAATCGCAATAACGACGCGCGCATCCGCGGCAACGGTCGAATGCTGGCGGTCCGCGAGAGCGGCGTGTATCCTGATTTCGCGGCGAATCGCCGCACCCGGGCCCTTAGCTCAGCTGGTCAGAGCAGCGGACTCATAATCTGACGGTCGCGGGTTCGAACCCCGCAGGGCCCACTCACGGCGGAGCACGCATGGCATCGCGAGACGATCCGGTGCTGCGACATGACTCGAGCGAGCGAAACGGTGCACTGGCGCGAACGCCCCGCCATCACTGGGTCGTTCGCGTGACGCACTGGATCAACGCGCTCGCCCTGACCGTTATGGTCGGCAGCGGACTGCGGATCTTCGTCGCCTATCCGAAGTTCGCGCGGCAGGGCGAGAGCTTCTGCTGCTGGCCGGCCGGCGGCGTCCACGTTCCGCACTGGATGCGCTTCGGCGGCTGGCTCGCCGGCGCGCGCAACTGGCACTTCGCCGCGATGTGGGTGCTGGTGGTGAACGGGCTGGTCTACCTCGGGTTCATCTACCTCCATGGCGAATGGCGCGACCTCGTGCCGAGGCGCGGCTGGCTTCGCGACGCCGGCGAGATGCTGAAGTTCTACCTCTTCGCGCGACGCGAGCACCCCGAGCAGGGGAAGCACAACGCGCTGCAGCGCGCGACCTACTTCGTGATGCCGCTCGCCGGCGCCCTCGCCGTGCTGACCGGCCTGGCGATCTGGAAGCCGGTATCGTTAGGCGCGCTGACCGCCCTCTTCGGCGGCTATGCCTGGGCGCGATGGTGGCACTTCATGGCGATGGCGGCCCTCGTCATCCTCTCGGCGGTGCACATCTTCATGGTCTTCGCCGTCGATCCATACTCGCTGCGTTCGATGACCACCGGGGGATATTCCGAGCGGCTCTCCCCCGAATCGCGGAACGCGCGCCCCTTCTATCACCTGCTACCGAAGTGGGCGCGCCGCGACCGGAGCCACGGTGCGCGGACCTCCGGCGGCGGGACCCTGCCGGCCACGGCGGCCGAGCCGGGCGTCGGGGATCGCCGGTGAGCGACTCGCGCCAGGATCCTCGCTTCGATCGCATCGTCGAGCGCGCGGTCGAATCGCTCCGTTCGACGCTGCGTGATGGTGCCGATCCGTCGCTCGTCACGCGCAGCATCTTCGACATCCGGCGCCGCGACTTTCTCTCGGCGGGCGCGCTCGCGATTTCGTCGGCGCTGCTCGCGGCCTGCGATGCGCATGGCCCGGAGGGCAGCAAGCGCCTGCTCCGGTTCGCCGAGCGGAAGAACGAGGGCATCGAGCGCTGGCTCCTCCGCCACACGAGCATGGACGCGCCGAAGGCCGGATGGCGTGCCGCCGGCGAGTCGTTCCCACGCTACTACGTCGCGAAGACGATGCCGGTGTGGGACCCGGCGGCGCGCGGCCCATGGTCGCTCGCCGTCGACGGTATGGTCGAGCGGCCCCTCCGCCTAACGCTCGACGACCTGCTCCGGATGCGGCAGCAGCGGCAGCGCGTCGAGCACTTCTGCGTCGAGGGGTGGACGGCGGTCGCGACGTTCTGGGGGGTGCCGATGACCGCGATCGCGAAGGCCGCCGGAGCCCGCCCCGACGCCCGCTACGTCGACTTCGCGAGCTTCGACGACGACTATCACGAGAGCTGGGACCTCGAGAGCGCGACGCATCCGCAGACGATGATCGTCTACGCCAAGGACGGCCGCTTCCTCTCTCCCGGTTACGGCGCCCCCGCCCGCCTGCATTCCCCGGTGAAGCTCGGCTACAAGAACGTGAAGTACCTGACGCGGATCACCTTCATGCGCGAGCGGAATGGCGGCTACTGGAGCGATCAGGGCTACGAGTGGTACGCGGGGACCTGAGTGCCAGGCGGGCCACGACACCGCGACGCGGAACGTGCGACGAGCAGGACGCGGGATGAAAAGCCGCACGCGGATGCACCGACTGGCGACCCCTGACCACTGATCCCTGCCTGAGTTCGCTCCACTACCACTGACTGTTACTGCCCGTTATGTTGGGACGTCTACAGGGAGCCGGACACGTTGCCCCTGTCGATCGCCAGCTTCATCGGCGCAGGAGGTCGCGTAGCTCAGCTGGTTAGAGCGCTGCTTTCACACAGCAGAGGTCCGGGGTTCGAGTCCCTGCGCGACCACTTCTCGCTAGTCCCCCCGCGGTGAGACGTTTCAACAATAGTTCGAAATGATCCGAATTCGACTCGGGTCGCTGCTCGCGGCTGCGCTGCTGTGCGCCGGAGCGCGACCCGTTTTCGCGCAGCGGCCGACGCCGGCCCAGGCGGAAGAGCTCCTCCGTACGCGCCCCGACCTCGTCGCCCAGCTCCGCCAGCGGCTGGCGGGCAGCGGGCTGACCCCTGACCAGGTGCGGGCCCGCCTCCGCGCCGAGGGGTATCCCGAGGACATGCTGGACCCGTACCTGGCCGATGCGCGTGGCGACACCGCAGTCGCGCCGAGCGACAGCGCGCTGGTCGCCGCCCGCGCGTTAGGCATCACCGACTCGACCGACCTCGCGCTCGCCCCGTCGCGGACCCGTCCTGTCCCGATCCCGGCGCCGCTCGACACCGCCGCGCTCCGTGCCCGTCCCGGCTTCAGCGACACCAGCGCCTTCGTCCTCCCGCCGCGCGACAGCGGCTACACCGTCTTCGGCCTCAACGTCTTCCAGGGCGGGACCTCGCAGTTCGACCCTAACGGCGCCGGGCCTGTCGACGCCAGCTACCGGCTCGGCCCCGGCGACCAGCTCGTGCTCATCCTCACCGGGGACGTCGAGCTCGCGCACACACTCGACGTCACGCGCGAGGGCTTCGTCGTCATCCCGCAGGTCGGCCAGCTCTACGTCGCCAACCTGACGTTAGGCCAGCTCGAGGACGTGCTTTACTCGCGCCTTGGCCGGGTCTACTCCGGCGTCAGGCGCGGCGGTGGCACGACACGCTTCTCGGTCAGCGTCTCGCGGCTCCGCAGCAACCAGGTCTTCGTCGTCGGCGACGTCGTCACGCCCGGCAGCTTCCGCGTCTCGAGCGCCGGCACGGCCCTCACCGCGCTGTATGCAGCGGGCGGCCCCGCTCTCAGCGGCTCGCTCCGCGCCGTCGAGATCCGTCGCGGGGGAAATGTGGTCAGCACCCTCGACGTCTACGACTATCTCCTTCGCGGCGATGCATCGAAGGACGTCCGGCTGGAGAACGGCGACATCGTCTTCGTCCCCCCGTACAAGGCGCGCGTGCGCGTCGTCGGCGAAGTCGTGCGCCCCGCGACCTACGAGGCGAAGGCAGGCGAGACGCTCGCCGACCTTCTCCGCGACGCGGGCGGCTTCACCCCGCGGGCCGCGCGCCGGCGGGTGCAGATCGAGCGCATCGTTCCGGCGGCGCAGCGCAGCGGATCGGGACGCGACCGGATCGTGATCGAGGTGGCGTCCGATGCCCTCGCCACCAGCTACGGGCCGGCGGTGCCGGTCGAGGCGGGCGACGTCGTCCGCGTCTTCGCCGTCGACGAGCGCGTGCACAACCGGATCACCGTGAGGGGCAACGTCTTCACCCCTGGCCCGCAGGGAATGGAGCCGGGCATGACGTTAGGCGCGGCCATCCGGAAGGCGGGCGGCCCGCGCCCCGACAGCTACCTCGGCCAGGTGCTGATCACGCGACTGCTCCCCGACTCGAGCTCGATCCAGCTGCGTGCGGTGCTCCGTGATTCGACCGGCACCCCGGTCGAGGACATGCCGCTGCACGAGGACGACGAGATCACCGTCTTCTCGCTGAGCGATTTCCGTCCCCAGCGCTACGTCTCGATCGGCGGCGCGGTCCGTCAGGGCGGACGGTTTCCGTATCGCGAAGGGATGACGATGCGCGACCTGGTGCTGCTCGCCGGCGGGTTGGAGGAAAGCGCGTATCTCAAGGAAGCGGAGATCGCTCGTCTTCCGGAGAGCAGAGCCGGTGGCGTCACTGCCATAACGTTCCGTGCACGGATGGACTCCAGCTACCTCTTCGAGCGTGGCGCGTCGGGGCTGCATCGCTACCTCGGCCCGCCCGGACTCGATGCACCGTCAGGCGGTGCGCCGGAGGTGGAGCTCAAGCCCTACGACAACGTCCTCATCATGCGCCAGCCCGATTGGGAGCTCGAGCGCACGGTGACGATCGCCGGTGAGGTGGACTACCCGGGGCGCTACGCGCTGATGACGAAGAACGAGCGGCTCTCCGACGTGCTGCGCCGCGCGGGTGGACTGACGAACGAGGGCTTCGCCGGCGGTGTCGTCTTCTATCGCAAGGATCGGCACGTCGGACGGATCGGCATCGATCTGCCGTCCGTGCTGAAGGACGAGAAGAACCGGGACAACCTGGTGCTGCTCGAGGGCGACTCGATCTACATCCCGCGCTATGTCGGCGTGGTCAACGTGCGCGGTGCCGTCGCTTCGCCGGTGGGCATTCCGTACATCCCCGGCCGCTCGCTCGACTACTACATCGAAGCGGCGGGGGGCACGACGCGCCTCGCCGACGGCGGCCGCGCCTACGTGACCCAGGCGAACGGCAAGGTCGAGAGCAAGCACCGCACGTTAGGCATCCGCATGACGCCGGAGCCGGGTCCGGGGAGCGTGGTGTTCGTGCCGGAGAAGGACCCGAACGACAAGAAGGACTACACGGCGATGGCGGGGTCGGTGGCGCAGATATTGGCGAGCCTGGTGGCGATCGTGGTCGTGGTGACGAGGAAGTAGCGGTGGCGATGACTCCCTACACCGGCGATCCGCAGGCGCGCGACGGCACCCTGCGGCCGACGAGCAACTACGTGCCGCCACCGAGCGGCAACTGGAGGCTCGCCGCTATTCGACGAGTGCTGCTCGCGCGGCGAGGTCTCCTCGCCGCGGTGAGCGCTTCCGTGCTGCTCGTCGGGCTGGTG
>Ga0070658_10003472_pt1 | contig 12946 bp, 9 predicted proteins | sample KBSC13metaG_FD_64664 | JGI IMG/M metagenome (GOLD analysis project Ga0070658, IMG submission 64664) | Corn rhizosphere microbial communities from Kellogg Biological Station, Michigan, USA - KBS C1-3 metaG | ecosystem: Host-associated > Plants > Roots > Rhizosphere > Soil ... | reverse complement strand
AGGGAGTCCCATAGGTCCCATGGGAGGTATGCCTCAATTCAACAGAAACGCCCTAAAGAACAGGATCGTGGCCTGGAACTGAAAATCCACATTCGGTTTCTTGCTGAAGCCGTGGCCTTCGTCGTTGGCCATGAGGTACCAGACCTTCCCGCCCGCCTGCCGAATCGCGTCGCGCATCCGTTCGGCTTCCGTCACGGGGACCCGTGGATCGTTTTTGCCCTGGATGATGAACAGGGGCGCGCGGATCTTCTCCGCGTGCATGGCGGGAGAAATCTGGTCGAGGAAGGCGCGAACCTCGGGCTTGCGTTCGTCGCCGTATTCTTCGCGACGATTGCCGCGGCGATAGTCCGACGTGTCACGGAGAAAGGTCGCGAAATTCGCGATCCCCACGCTGTCGACTCCGCATCGCAGCCGATCCGGATAATTCACGAGCGACGCGAGGGTCATGAAGCCGCCATAGCTTCCACCCATCACGCCAATCCGACTGGCATCGAAGCCCGGATCGGCGGCCACACGGTCCAACACGGCGCCGATGTCGTGAATCGCGTCTTCGCGTTTTACTCCGTTGTCGAGGGCCATGAACTTTCTCCCGTAGCCGATGGAGCCGCGGACGTTCGGATAGACGAGCGCAATCCCGAGTTCGTTGAGATAGTAATTAGAACTGTCCCGAAACCCGGGCCGGGACTGGCTGGAAGGCCCGCCATGGATGATGAGAAGCACCGGTCGCCTGCCGGGGAACTTCTGCGGATCGGGCCGATACACGAGCGAGGAGATGCTCAGGCCATCGGCGCTTTTCACGCGCACGATTTCCGGCTCCGCAAAATGCATCTCGGTGGCGGGTTTGCGCGTGCGATCGGTCCAACGCGTGAGCTGGCCGCTGTCGATATCCAGTGACCAGGCGTCGCTGGGCGATTGCGAGCCATTGACCACGAAGCCGAGCTCGCGGTGTTGCGGACGCCAGCTCAAGTTGCCCAGCAGGTCGCCGGGAATCTTTGGGACCGGCAATTCCTGGCGGGTGGACATGTCGAGCAGGTGCAGGCGGCTGAAGCCGTCCTCGTTCATGGTGAAGGCGAGCGTGCGGCCATCCGCGGAGAGGGCAAACTCCTCCACGTCCCAACCGGGTGGAGTTGGGAGCGGGGAGCGAAGGCCCGTGGAGATGTCGAGGCGCGTCAATGTGAGAAAATCGGAATCGGCGTCCGTGAGCGCGTAGATGGCGGTATCGCCTTCCGCAAGACGCGGCCGGCTGAGGAAGTGCCGGTCATTCTTCGAGGTCAGCCGCCGGCGTTCCCCCGTTTTCGCATCGACCAGCCAAAGCTCAGTTTCTGTATCGGACAGACTGCGCCGCACGAGCAGGTGTGTGCCATCGTGCGTCCAATCGGCGGGAGCCCAGCCAGTCGATGGGTTGGTGAGCAGGCAGCGGGTGGTTTTGGGGTCGGCGGGATTGACCAGGTAGATGTCGCTGTCCTTGCCATTGCGCCGGGTCGACGCGTAGGCCAGCCACTGGCCGTCGTACGACCATACCGGGCTGGTATTCCTCGACTGGCCATCGGTCAAAAGCACCGGAGCGCTTTGGAGATTGGCCGTGTCGCACGCGTAGAACTGGAAGTTCTCGTTGCCGCCCTGGTCGGCCTGGTAGACGAGAAGGTCTCCGCCATTCGGCGGATACCAGCCGAAACGGACCGCCTCGGGTCCGCTGGTCAGGGGCGTGCGCGTGCCTTGAGGATCGGCAATCCGGTGCAGGTGAATAACGTTCCCCGTCCGAGTGGTGATGAGCATTTCCCGCCGGCTCCCATGCCAGCCGCGGAAGCTCGCCCCGCCCAGGTTAAGATAGCGGGAGACTTCCGATTGGAGCGCCTGCGGAATCGGAGGAACGCCCTCGACCACCAAATTGGGCAGCACTTCCGCGCAAAGGGTCGCAGCGCAAAACAGCGCGGAGACGAGAAGGGCGGGGGAACGCATGACGGCGGAAGCTAGCCAGCGAGGACACACGGTGGCGAGGCTGTTCACAAAAGTATCGCCTCCCGTTTTCCGCGCTGGACGCCTTTGCGTGGTCCCAGTGATTCTTCCGTCCATGCACCCCCTCCGCTTGATTGCTCTCTTTACCGTCGCCATGCTCGCGGCGACGCACGCCCGCGCTGAAGATTACGATATCGTCGTCTATGGTGGCACCGGCGCCGCCGTCACGGCGGCCGTCCAGGCGAAGAAGATGAACAAGACCGTCGTCATCGTCAGCCCCGACAAGCATCTCGGAGGTCTTTCGAGCGGCGGACTCGGATTCACGGATACGGGCAACAAGGCGGTGATCGGTGGACTTTCCCGCGATTTCTATCATCGCATCTGGATGCACTACGACCAGGACTCCTCCTGGAAGCAGCAGAAGAAATCGGATTATGGGAACAAGGGGCAGGGAACGCCGGCAATCGATGGGGAGAATCGCACGATGTGGATTTTCGAGCCGAGCGCGGCCGAGGGCGTTTACGAAGGCTATATCAAGGAGTTCTCCATCCCGGTGATACGCGATGAGTGGCTCGACCGGGCGAAAGGCGTGAAGAAGGATGGGGCGAAAATCACCGCGATCACCACTCTCAGCGGAAAGACCTACGCCGGGAAGATGTTCATCGATGCCACTTACGAAGGAGACCTCATGGCCGCCGCGAGAGTCACCTACACGGTGGGCCGCGAGGCGAGCAGCACCTATGATGAAAAGTGGAATGGCATCCAGGTCGGCGTGCTCCATCACCGTCACCACTTCGGCGTCCTGAAGGAGCCGATCAGCCCCTACGTCGTGCCCGGTGACCCGAAGAGCGGGGTACTGCCACGGATCAGCACGGAGCCGCCCGGAGAACTCGGCGCCGCGGACAAGCGGGTGCAGGCCTACTGCTTCCGGTGTTGCTACACCAACTTCGAGGAGAACCGGATCCCATTCCCCAAGCCCGATGGCTACGACCCGAAGCAGTACGAATTGCTGTTGCGCGTCTACAACGCGGGCTGGCGCGAGACTTTCGAGAAGTTCGATCCGATTCCGAACCACAAGACCGATACGAATAACCACGGGCCTTTCAGCTTCGACAACATCGGCATGAATTGGGACTACCCGGACGCCTCCTACGAGCGCCGCCGCGAGATCATCAAGGAGCACGAGACGTATCAAAAGGGCATGATGTATTTTATCGCCAACGATCCGCGTGTGCCGGCGGAAGTGCGGGAGAAGATGCAAACGTGGGGCCTGCCGAAGGATGAGTTCGTCGACAACGGCCACTGGCCACACCAGATCTACGTGCGCGAGGCGCGGCGCATGGTCGGGCAATTCGTCATGACCCAGAACGAACTCCAAAAGACGAAGCCGACGCCGGACTCCGTGGGCATGGGCAGCTACGGCATCGATTCGCACAACGTGCAGCGCTACATTACGCCGGAAGGTTCCGTCCAAAATGAGGGAGACATCGGAGTCGGGCTCAAGGCGCCTTACGAAATTGCCTATGGGGCACTCGTGCCGAAGAAGGGGCAGGGGGACAACCTTTTCGTGCCAGTGTGCGTGTCCGCGACGCATATCGCCTACGGATCGATTCGCATGGAACCCGTGTTCATGATTCTCGGGCAATCCTCGGCGACGGCGGCAGCCATGGCCATTGATGCCGGGGTGCCTGTGCAGGACTTGCCCTACGCGAAGTTGCGGCAGCGACTGCTGGCGGATGGTCAAATCCTCGAAGCACCGAAGCCGGTGAAATGAATTCGGCAACTCACGGCGGCTTCGTGCGTTGAAGGGTAACGGCCAAGGGCCGGTCTCCACAAATCCCCCACACGTCGTCCTCCCCGTTCATGAAAACATCCATCCTCGCTCTCTGCATCCTCAGCCCGGCCGCCTTCGCCGATGTGAAGCTGCCGGCCATCTTCTCCGATCATCTCGTGTTGCAGCGGGAAGTGAGCGTGCCGGTATGGGGAACAGCGGATCCAGGCGAGGAAGTGAGTGTCACCATTGCCGGGCAAACGCAGGCTTCGAAGGGCGATGCGGATGGGAAATGGAGCGTGAAGCTGAGCAAGCTGGCTGCGGGGGAAGGCCAGACGCTCACCGTCAAAGGAAAGAATACGGTGGTGGTGAATGATGTCCTGGTCGGCGAAGTGTGGCTCGGCTCCGGCCAGTCCAACATGGCGCTGACGGTGAATCGCGCGCTGGACTTCGAGAAGGAAAAGGAGGCGGCGAATCTGCCGCAGATCCGGATGTTCACCGTGAAATCGGGCGCGGCCAAAACGGCGCAAGCCGATTGCGCCGGTTCCTGGGTCGTGTGCTCGTCCGAATCGGTGGGCGCGTTTTCCGCCGCGCTCTATTTTTGCGGGCGGGAAATTCACAAAACGCTCGGGGTTCCGGTGGGGTTGATCAACTCTTCCGTCGGCGGCACGCCGATCGAGTCGTGGATCAGCGCCGAGGCGCAGCAGGCTTCTCCGGAGTTGAAACCTTATCTCGAGGCAGGGTCGAAGGTGGATCAGCGCTTTGATCCCGAGAAGGCAAAGGCCGTTTACGAGAAGCAGCTCGCGGAATGGAAGGAAGCGGCGCAAAAGGCGAAGGCCGACGGCCAGCCCGTGCCGGTGGCTCCGCGTGATCCCGTGGCTTTGCGCGAGCGCAAGGGGAACGTGGGCGGACTCTTCAATGGGAAGATCGCGCCGCTCATCCCCTTCGCGGTGCGAGGGGTGCTGTGGTATCAGGGAGAGGCGAATAGCACCCCCGGGAAGGCGGAGTATTACCAGTATCAGCTCCCGCTGCTCGTGAAAGATTGGCGCGCCCGCTGGGGGGCGGAGTTGCCCTTTGCCTGGGCGCAGTTGCCAAATTTTGAAGCGCCCGGCCGCGACTGGCCGACGATCCGCGAAGCCATGCTCAAGACACTTTCGCTGCCCAAGACCGGGATGGGCATCAATATCGACATCGGCGAAGCGAAGAACATCCATCCGCAGAACAAGCAGGAAGCCGGACGCCGGCTCGCGCAGTGGGCCCTCGGGGCCGTGTATGGAAAACCCGTGGCGACCAGCGGCCCGCTGCCGGCCGGCCATGAACTGCGCGATCACGAAATCGTACTCAAATTCACCCACGCCGATGGCGGCCTGATGGCGAAGGACGGGGAACTCCGAGGCTTTGTCGTGGCCGGGGATGACAAGCAATGGAAGCCCGCCCGAGCGCGGATCGATGGCGACCGCGTCATTGTCTCGTGTTCGGATGTTCCCCAGCCGCGCGCCGCACGCTATGCGTGGGAAAACAACCCCTCCTGCAATCTTTACAACGCCGCCGGTCTCCCCGCTTCGCCGTTCCGCACCGACGACTGGCCCGCCGATGCTCCGGCAAAGGCGGCGAAGTAAAGGTCTCCATTTCATGAAACGCCTCCTCCTATTCCTCAGCCTGGCCCTCTCGTTTCACGCCGTCGCGGCCGACAAGCCGAATATTCTGATCATCCTCATCGATGACCTGGGTTATGGCGATGTGGGTTGCTACGGTGCAACGGCCGTGAAAACTCCCAACGTGGATCGCCTCGCCCGTGAAGGGTTGCGATTTACGGATGGGCACTGCACCTCAGGAACCTGCACTCCGTCGCGCTACGCGATCATGACCGGCGAATATCCCTGGCGGAAAAAGGGGACGGGTGTTCTGCCTGGCGATGCGGGCCTCATCATCGAACAGGAACGTGGTACCGTTCCCGCGACTTTGCAAAAGGCGGGCTATACGACGGGTGCAATTGGCAAGTGGCACCTCGGCCTCGGACCGCAGGGCGGGCCCGATTGGAATGGAGAAATCAAGCCGGGGGCGCGCGAAGTGGGCTTCGACTACAGCTTCATCATGGCCGCGACGGGCGACCGGGTGCCGTGCGTGTATGTGGAAAATGGACGGGTCGTCGGGCTCGACCCGAAGGACCCGATCAAGGTGAATTACAACGCGCCGTTTCCCGGCGAACCCACCGGCAAAGCGAATCCGGAGCTTTTGAAATTGCACTACAGCCACGGGCACGACATGGCGATCGTGAACGGCATCAGCCGGATCGGTTACATGCAGGGCGGAAAGTCGGCACTGTGGAAGGACGAAGACATGGCCGATACGTTCACGCAGAAGGCGGTAAAGTTTGTGGAGGAGAACAAGGATCATCCGTTCTTCCTCTACTTTGCCACGCAGGACATTCACGTGCCGCGGGTACCGAATCCGCGCTTTGCGGGCGCGACGACGATGGGCCCGCGCGGGGATGCCATTGCGGAGATGGATTGGTCGGTGGGCGAAATCCTCTCCGCGCTCGATCGGCTCAAGCTCACGGACAAGACGCTGATCGTTTTCACCAGCGACAATGGCCCGGTTGTTGATGACGGCTACAAGGATGAAGCGGTCGAGAAGCTCGGCAGCCACAAGCCGGCGGGCCCGTGGCGTGGAGGAAAGTACAGCATCTACGAGGGCGGGACGCGCGTCCCGTTCATCGTGCGCTGGCCGGGGCGGGTGAAGCCAGGCGTTTCGAGCGCCCTCGTTTGCCAGGTGGATTTCCATGCGTCGTTCGCGGAACTCGTGGGGCAACCTCTCAACACGGAGAAGCAATGGGACAGTCAGAATCAATTGGCCGCGTTGCTGGGCGACAGTCAGGAAGGCCGCGATTCGATGATCGAAGACGCCAACGGACGCGCCGTGCGCGCGGGCTCTTGGAAATACATTCCGCCGAGGCCCGGAGTGAAACGCAGCGCGGCCAACAATGTGGAGACCGGTAATGATCCCCAAGGACAGCTTTACGATGTCTCTGCCGATAACGGCGAAACGAACAACCTCATTGCCGCGCACCCCGAGAAAGTTGCCGAGTTGAACAAGATGCTCGACACCACTCGCGACGCAGGTCGTCATCCATAGCCGTTATGATCCGATTCCTTTCAGTCTTCCTCGCGCTTAGCCTTCCGGCTTTCGCCGCGGAACGGATGAACATCCTTTTCCTCTTCGCCGACGATTGGGGCCGCTATGCCAGCGCTTATGCGAAGATCGATGGCAAGCCATCGCTCAACGACGTGATCAAGACGCCCAACGTGGATCGCGTGGCGCGGGAGGGTGTGCTTTTCCGGCGCGCTTTTGTCAATGCGCCGAGTTGCACGCCCTGCCGCAGCTCGTTGCTTTCGGGGCGCTTCTTTTTCAATACGGGACGCGGGGCGATCCTCAATGGCGCGGTCTGGGATAGCTCGATTCCGGTGTTCCCTCTCATGCTCCGCGACTCGGGTTATCAGATCGGCAAGAGCTACAAGGTCTGGAGCCCGGGCACGCCCGTGGATGCGCCATTTGGCGAACAGAAGTACGCCTACGAGAAGTCGGGAAGATTGCCGAACCACTTCTCGAATGAAACGGCGGTCCTGGTGGCCAAGGGAGCCACCCTCGAGGAGGCGCACAAGAAGATCCTCGAGCAGGTGCGCGGCAATTTTGATTCGTTCCTGGCCGACCGCAAGCCAGGCCAGCCGTGGCTCTATTTCTTCGGTACCACCACCACGCATCGGACCTGGATCAAGGGTTCGGGCAAACGGGACTGGGGCATCGAACCGGATGCACTGAAGGGAAAGATGCCCGCCTTCCTCCCCGATGTTCCCGAAGTGCGCGAGGATGTGGCCGATTACCTCGGCGAATGCCAGGCGGTGGATGCGTGCCTCGGGGTCCTGTTACAGCAACTCGAGGCCGCGGGCGAACTCGAGCGGACCGTCATCGTGGTGAGCGGCGATCATGGCATGCCCGGCGTGCCCTCGGGGAAGTGCAACCTTTACGATCATGGGCTGAGTGTTTCGCTCGTCGTCCGCTGGCCCGGCGGGAAAGCCGGACGTGTGGTGGACGATTTTGTCACGCTGCCGGACCTCGCGCCGACGTTCATGGAGATCGGAGGAGTCACACCTCCGCCGGGCCTTTATGGACGCAGCATCATCCCACTGCTGAAATCAGACAAAGACGGCCAGATCGATCCCACGCGCACTTCGATCATCGCGGGGCGTGAGCGCCACGTGGCCACGGCGCGGGAAGGAAACCTCCCGTACCCGATGCGGGCGTTGCGCACCTCCGAGTATCTTTACATCCATAACTTCGCGCCCGAGCGCTGGCCGATGGGGGCGCCGGGCGATCTCACCGACGCGGAGACGCCCGACGGCCTGGCTTACGAAAAGAATACCTACGCGGCGTTTCCCGACATGGATGCCAGCCCGACCAAGGCGTGGCTTATTCTGCACCGGAACGATCCGGCTTGGAAATGGGCCTTCGAGCATGTGTTCGGGAAGCGCCCGGAGGAGGAATTCTACGATCTGCGGAAGGACCCGGACCAGATGAACAACGTCGCCACCGATCCGGCCTATGCGGCGGAGAAGGACAAATACGCCGCGCGTTTGCAAAAGACGCTGACGGAAGCCGAGGACCCGCGTGTGACCGGCGATGGCGGCACGTTCGACCGTCCGCCGTTTACCGACGCAGGGCCGCCGCCCAAGGGACCGAAGAAACCGGGCTCCGACGGGGCCGCACCAAAACCTCCTGCCCAATGATCCGTTCCCTATTCCTGATTGCCGCTCTCTCCTGCGCCGTTCTGAACGTATCCGGCGCCGATCGCCCGAACTTCGTTTTCATCAACATCGATGATCTTGGCTATGCGGACATCGGCCCGTATGGCTCGAAGCTGAACCGAACGCCGAACATCGACCGCATGGCGGCGGAGGGACGCAAGCTGACCTGCCACTATGCGGCGCCGGTCTGCTCGCCGTCGCGCGCGTCGCTGATGACGGGCTGCTATCCGAAGCGGACTCTGGCCATTCCGCACGTGCTGTTTCCTGGGGATGCGATCGGGCTGAGCACGAACGAGCACACCGTCGCCGGACTACTCAAGGCACAAGGTTATGTCACGATGTGCATCGGCAAATGGCATCTCGGCGATCAGCCGGAGTTCCTGCCGACGCGGCATGGCTTCGATCACTATTTCGGCCTGCCCTATTCCAACGACATGGGGCCCGGCGAAGACGGCACGAAGAGCAGCCTTGGCGAACCACTCCCGCCGAAGAAAGGCCCTGGTCAGCCACCGTTGCCGTGGTTGCGCGACGAAAAAGTGCTTCAGCGCGTCGTGGCCGAAGACCAGACGATGCTGGTCAAGCGCTACACCGAGGAGGCGCTGAAGTTCCTGGAGGCCACCAAGGATCGCACATTCTTCCTCTACCTGGCGCACAACGCGGTGCATTTTCCTTACTACCCGGGCAAGGCGTTCCAGAAGAAGTCGCAGAATGGAAACTATGGAGATTGGGTGGAGGAAATGGACTGGAGCGTGGGACAAGTGCTGGAGACGATCCGCAAGCTAGGCCTCAGCGAAAAGACGCTCGTAATCTTTACGTCGGATAACGGCGGTACCAAGCGCGCCGTCAATGCACCGTTGCGCGATTTCAAGACGACGACGTGGGAAGGCGGCATGCGCGTGCCGACGATTGCCTGGTGGCCGGGCAAAATTCCCGCTGGAACCTCCACCGATGAGATTACTGCGATGATGGATATTCTCCCGACCTTCGTGAAGCTGGCCGGAGGCGTGGTGCCGGCGGATCGCAAGATCGATGGCGGGGACATCTGGCCGATCCTGACCGCGCAGCCGGGCGCCAGGACACCGCATGAGTCCTTCCTGTTCTATCGCGGGCTGAAGCTGGAAGCGGTGCGTTCCGGCCCTTGGAAGCTGCGATTGGTGAATGGCCAGTTGTTCAATCTCGAGACCGATATCGCGGAGTCCAAAGACGTCGCGGCGGAGAATCCCGAGGTCGTGAAACGCCTTCAGGCCATCGCCGCCGCCACGGACGACGATCTGGGCGAGGACGAGTACGGTCCCGGAGTCCGTCCGCTTGGCCGGGTTGCCAATCCTCAACCCCTCATTGGCGTGGATGGAAAGGTCCGTGAAGGTTTCGCGGCGCCCTGAATCCACGTTCACCTCCTTAACTATGAAACGCCTCGTCCTGCTGCTCTGCTTTTTCGGCCTTGTTACGTTCGCCGCCCACGCGGCTCCGCCGCTGAATTTCGTCTTCATCCTCGCCGACGATCTGGGCGGGACCGATCTCGGCTGCTACGGCAGTTCGTTTTACGAGACGCCGAACATCGACAAGCTGGCGCACGACGGGGTGAAGTTCACCCACTCCTATTCGGCTTGCACGGTCTGCTCGCCGACGCGCGCGGCGCTGATGACGGGGCGGTATCCGGCCACGCTGCATCTTACCGATTGGATTGCCGGACATAACCGTCCTGCGGCGAAGCTCAAGATACCCAATTGGCAACTGAGTCTGCCCCACGATGTGCCGACACTGCCACAGGCGCTGCACGCTGCGGGTTACGTTTCGTGCGCCATCGGCAAGTGGCACCTGGGTGATGACGGACCCGAGAAATACGGTTTCGACACCGCGATTGCGAACAATGGAAAGGGGCAGCCGGCGACCTATTTTTCGCCCTACAAGAATCCGCAACTGGCGGATGGGCCTCCCGGCGAATTTCTCACCGACCGGCTGACCAGCGAAGCGGAAAAGTTCATCGAGCAGAACAAGGATCGTCCCTTCTTTGTTTATCTGCCGCATTACGCCGTGCATCAGCCGATCGCGGGCAAGCCGGAAGTGATTGAGAAATTCAAGGGCCGCGTCTCGCCGAATGATCCGCAGCACAACCCGGTCTATGCGGCGCTTATCCAAAGTGTGGATGACAGCGTGGGGCGCCTGCGCGCCAAGGTCGAGCAACTCGGTCTCACGGATCGCACGGCTTTTGTTTTCACGTCGGACAATGGCGGCCTGACCTTGGGGCAGACGACATACAACCTGGGGATGCGCGCCGGAAAGGGCTCGGCTTATGAAGGCGGAGTGCGGGTGCCGGCGATCGCGTTCGTTCCCGGTGTGACGCATCCCGGCACGGTCTGCGAAACGCCGGTCATCTCGAATGACTGGAGTTCCACGCTGCTCGATCTCGCTGGCGCGAAACCCCTGGAGGGATGTCAGGGAGTGAGCCTGTCGCCTCTGCTCCGGGGCGAATCGCTGGCCGCGCGCCCCTTGTTCTGGCACTACCCGCACTATCATCCCGGCGGTGCGACGCCCTACAGCGCCGTGCTCGACGACGGCTGGCGGTTGGTCGAATTTTTCGAGGACGATCACGCAGAGCTCTATCATCTGACGGATGATCCGGAGGAGAAGAAGGATCTCGCGGCTGCGCAGCCGCAGAAGGCGGCGGAATTGCGCGCGCGGTTGAAGGCGTGGCGCGAGTCGGTGGGCGCGCAACTGCCGGCGCCGAACCCGAATTATGATCCAGCGAAGGATGCCGCTCCGGTAAAGAAGGCCAAGCCGGAGCAGTGAGCGGCCTTTTGGGGGCAAGTAATCAGTAATCAGTGAGGCAGTAATCAGTTTCCCCCGCGGAACTCTATGGCTCGCGGATGAAGACAGCCTGTGATGTCGCCGGATCAAATGGAACCGAGACGTGTTCGTGGATCACCCGCCATTGGCCGTCCGTGCGCTGGTAGGTGACGGAGACCCGTACCCAGCCGCAGGTTGCGGCTTCGTGGGTGTCGGCATTGATGAGGCGCTGGAGGCAGTGCATCGCCGCGAGGTCGCCGCTGACGGTGATGTCCAGGTCGCGCACTTCGGAGCCGAGATGGGCCGGGAGGAACGCAAACATGTTCTCCCAAGTGCGGCGGTAGGCGCCAGCGCCTCGGTGAACGTGCGGCGGGACGGCATCGAAGAAGACTACGTTCGGTGAGTAGTATTGCATCAAACGATCCAGATCGCGGGCGCACAGGGCGTCTCTCCACTCGTGAATGATTTGACGGATTTGCGTTTCGTCGGCGGATTCGGGGGAATTGCTCATGCGAAGTGGGGTCGGAAATTGCAAAGCAGATCTGAGGCGCTTGAATTTTACCCACCGGCCATGGCACCCACGATGAGGAAGGGCTCGGCGCCGGAGGTCACGGGTTCGGGGAGCAGCGTTTCAGGCGGTTCGTGCGAGAGATCTTCCTTGCACGCGAAGAAGCGAACGAAGGGTCTCCGTTGGAGAGTGCCGTGTTCGCGAATGGATCCCCGCAGCATTGGGTAGCGGGTCTCGAGCGCATCGAGGACCGAGCGCAGGGTGGGTGGTCCCTCGACCTCCAATTCCACTTCGCCGTCCACCCGCGCGAGCGTCCGCAGGTGGTACGGGAGCACGACGCGAATCACGGGAGGAGGATTATGGCAGGGTTTGGACCTCGACCGAAAGGACCGCGGGGAGATCGCGGACGATGGCTTTCCACGAATCGCCGCCATCAGCCGAGCAATATACCTGGCCACCGGTGGTGCCGAAGTAGATTCCGCAGGAATCGAGCGAATCGACGGCCATGGCATCGCGCAGGACGTTCACGTAGCAGTGCTCTTGCGGCAGCCCATTGGTCAGCGCTTCCCATTCATTGCCTCCAGTGCGGCTGCGGTAGACACGCAGTTTCCCGTCGGGTGGATAATGCTCGGAGTCGCTCTTGATCGGCACGACGTAGATGGTCTCCGGTTCGTGGGCGTGAATATCGATCGGGAAACCGAAATCGGATGGCAGATTGCCGCTGACTTCGTACCACATCTCGCCCGCGTTGTCGGATCGCATCACATCCCAGTGCTTCTGCATGAACAGAACGCCGGGTCTTGAGGGATGCATGGCAATATGATGCACGCAGTGGCCCACATCCGCCTTGGGGTCGGGAATCTCGTAGGCCGATTTCAAACCGTGCGTAATGGGTTTCCAAGTCTGGCCGCCGTCGTCGGTGCGAAACGCTCCCGCCGCGGAGATGGCGACGAAGATGCGCTGCGGATTGCCCGGGTCGAGGATGATCGTATGAAGGCACATGCCGCCAGCGCCGGGTTGCCACAGGTGGCCCTTGGCGGCGCGCAGGCCGGGAAACTCCTGCCAGGTGCGGCCGCCATCGGCGGTCTTGAAGAGGCCGGCATCCTCGATGCCCGCATAGAC
>Ga0070658_10003470_pt1 | contig 12954 bp, 9 predicted proteins | sample KBSC13metaG_FD_64664 | JGI IMG/M metagenome (GOLD analysis project Ga0070658, IMG submission 64664) | Corn rhizosphere microbial communities from Kellogg Biological Station, Michigan, USA - KBS C1-3 metaG | ecosystem: Host-associated > Plants > Roots > Rhizosphere > Soil ... | reverse complement strand
CATCGACGCGTCCAATGTGGACTCCGAGCACCTCGTGCTGCTGCCGGTCGACCCGGACGCCTCGGCCCGTCGGCTGCGCTCGGCGCTGCGCGAGCGGTACGGGCTGGACGTCGCGATCGTCGTGAGCGACACGATGGGCCGGCCGTGGCGCTCGGGACTCACCGACGTGGCGCTCGGCGCGGCCGGCATCGACGCGCTGCACGACTACCGCGGCGACCTCGACGCCTACGGCAACGAGCTGCACCTGACCCAGATGGCCGTCATCGACGAACTGGCCGCCGCCGCCGAACTGGTCAAGGGCAAGTACGACCAGGTACCCGTGGCGGTCGTGCGCGGGCTGGCCGCCACCGGGGCAGCCGACGGCCAGGGCGCCCGGCCGCTGGTACGGGACGCGGCACAGGACCTGTTCTCGCTCGGTACCGCCGAGGCGCGCGCGACCGGGATGCGCCGGGCGGCAACACTGTCCAATGTGGACGCTTTCGCCGAGGGTCCGCTGGACGACGAGGTGCTGCGCGCCGCGCTCGACAGCGTCACCTCGCTCGACGGGTTCGCCGGCTTCGTGGAGATGCCGGTGAAGGCCGGCATGCCACCGGGTACCGCACGGGCCCTGGTGCCGCACGCGGGTACCGATGCCGACGCGCTGGCGCTGGCCCGGGCCGGGGCGGCGGTACACCGGCTGCGCGCCGCGCTCGCGGCGGCCGGGGTACAGGCGGCCTGGCTCGCCGGTCCTCAACCGCTGCCGGTGGACCTGCCGCCCGGCCGGATCGCCCTCGGCGTCCTCGCGCTCGGCCTGCCCCGCGACTTCAGGTGAGGCGGTGGTCGCCGCGCTCCTTGAGCCGGTCGACGAGCGTCTTGACGTCCTGCGCCCGATCGCGCGGGCACACGAGCACCGCGTCCGGAGTGTCCACCACGATCATGTCGGACAGGCCGAGCGCCGCGATGAGCCGGCCGGAGTGCGGTACCACAACGATTCCGGTCGAGTCGAGCAGCAGCACGTCCGGCTTCTCCGCGGCCTCGCCCGGGTCGACCACCACGTTGCCCTGCTCGTCGCCGGGCAGCACCTCGCCGAGCGTGTCGTAGTCGCCGATGTCGTTCCAGCCGAAGTCGCCCGGTACGGTCGCGACCAGCCCGGCGGTCGCCGCGCCCTCCATGACCGCGTAGTCGACCGAGATCTTCGGCAGCATCGGCCAGGTCTCGCCCAACACCCGGTCGCGCTCGGGCGTGTGCCAGGCCGCGGCGATGCGGGTCAGTCCGGCGTGCAGCTCGGGCTGCTGGCGGGCGAGCTCGCCGAGGAACACGTCGACGCGCCACACGAACATGCTCGCGTTCCACAGGTACCGGCCGGAGTCCACATAGGACCGTGCCACCTCGTACGGCGGCTTCTCCTTGAACTCCTCGACCCGCCGTACCGGTTCGGCGATCATCTCGCCGCACTGCAGGTACCCGTACCCGGTCTCCGGATGGGTCGGGGTGATGCCGACCGTCATCAGGAGGCCGCGCTGCGCGCCGGCAACCGCCTCCCGTACCACCTCCACGAAGCGGCCACCGTCGCGGATCAGGTGGTCGGCGGCGAAAGAGCCCATCACGGCGGTCGGGTCGCGCCGGGCGATCAGCGCGGCGGCCAGCGCGATGGCCGCGCAGGAGTCCCGCGGCGACGGCTCCACGAGGATGTTGTCCGCCGGTATCGACGGCAGCTGGCGGGCGACTCCGGCCGCGTGCGCGACACCCGTCACCACGTAGATGTGGTCGGCCGGAGCGAGCGGAGCGACCCGGTCGACAGTCGCCTGGAGCAGGGTCGACGCGGTACCGGTCAAGGCGTGCAGGAACTTGGGGTTGCCCGCACGGGACAAGGGCCAGAGCCGGGTACCGCTACCGCCGGCAGGGACTACCACGTACAGCATCAGCCCATCATCCAGGTCCAAACTCAACGTCGCAGCGCGGGGGTCCGGCCAAAGCGCCGGAAATATGGTCGAATCTGGCCGAGCTGGCGGAAACCCGACTACTGGCCGGCGGCCCTGGCCCAGGACGCGAGGTGTACCTCCGCGCTGGACTCCCAGGTGAACTCCTTGGCCCGGTCCGAGCCGGCCTTCGCCAGTGCGAGCCGGCGGGATTCGTCGTCCAGCAGGGCACGCAGGTCGGCCGCGATCTCCTCGGGGCTCTCGCCGGTGTAGGCCACCGCGTCGCCGCCGACCTCGGGCAGGGACAGCCTCGGCGTCGTCAACACGGGCGCGCCGCACGCCATGGCCTCCAGGATCGGCAGGCCGAAGCCCTCGCCGTGCGACGGGTACGCCGCGACGAGCGCGCCGCCGAGGTACCCGGGCAGGTCGGCGTAGCGCAGGTAGCCCGGGCGCAGCAGGCGCAGGTTGGCCGGTACCTCGGCGACCGCCTGGTCGATCTCGTCGTCGTGCCCGGAGCCGCCGGCGATCACCAGTGCGGGCGGCTCGGGACGGTCGGCGACCGCGGCGACCCAGCCGCGGATCAGGTTCGGCACGTTCTTGCGCGGCTCCTTCGCGCCGAGGAAGGCGACATAGGGCGTCTGGCCCAGCCCGAGCCGGGCCCGGACGCGGGCCTTCTCGTCATCGCTCGGCGCGTGGAACGCGTCCTGGTCGACACCGTGGTACGCCACGTCGATGCGCGTCGGATCGGCGTCCAGCAGCCGGATGAGCTCATCGCGGGTGGCCTTGCTCGGCACGATGACCCGGGCGGCGCGGCGCAGCGAGGTCTTGATGGCGCTACGGAAGAACGTCCGCTTCGACTTGTCGTAGTGCTCGGGCTCGGTGAAGAACGTCGCGTCGTGCACGGTCACCGTGACCGGCGCCGAGGCCCGCAGCGGGCAGGTGTAGAACGGCGAGTGCAGCACCCTCGCGCCGACCTGCTGGGCGAGCAGCGGCAGGCCGGTCTGCTCCCACGCCAACCGGGCCGGGCGGTGGGCGACGGCGGCCGGTGCTCCGATCACCTCGGCGTTCGACAGCCACCTTCCGTAACGCTCCGCATCGGTGCGTTGGCACACCACGGCCAGATCGGCATCGAGCGCGTCGAGCGCCTTGAGCAAGCCGTCCACGTAACGACCGACGCCACCCCGGTCCGCAGGGACACTGGTCGCGTCGACTAGCACGCGGTTGGCTTGACCGCCGGTCACTGTCAACTCCTACGGGTCGCGCGTTTGAGAACTACGTCACCAAGCGTACGCCCGGAGGGCAGCGAGCCAGTGACCGCAACGCGACCTTCACCCGAACCTGGGTCGGCCGAACTCTGACCGTGACCTGTCAACGACAGCCAGCGAGTGCCTGGGCGAGCGCAGCAGCGCCGGCGCCTTCTGGACTGACGAACGCCGCCTTGCCGATCCGGCCCAAGTGCCGGATCACGAGGAGGCGTCGCGAGCGAAGCGAGTGCGGCGACGAGGGAAGAAGGTGCTTAACAGGCGCTGCAAGCTCGCCGTGAATACTGCACCTGATGGACAACGTCAGCGAGCTCCTGTCCGGCGCGATCGCCGCCGACCCGACCCGTCCGCAACTCACGTACTACGACGACGGCACCGGCGAGCGCACCGAGCTTTCCGGCGCGACCCTGGCGAACTGGGTAGCCAAGACCGCGAACCTGCTGGTCGACGGCCTCGGGCTGGGCCAGGGCGACCGGGCCCTGGTGCTGCTGCCGCCGCACTGGCAGACCGCCGCCGTACTGCTCGGCTGCTGGTCGGCCGGGCTGTCCGTGGTGCTCACCTGCCCGCCGGGCGGCGGTACCGAACCCGTCACCGAGGTGGCCTTCGTCGCCGCCGGGCGAGCCGACGAAGTTACCGTCGGTGACCGGTACGCGCTCGGGCTGCACCCGCTCGGGCTGCCGCTGCGCGAGGTGCCGCCCGGGTACCAGGACTTCTCCGTCGAGGTACGCGCGTTCGGCGACCGGTTCGGCGGAGTACGGGTACGGGACCAGGGCGCGCTGTGCGCCGACGCCGCCAGGCGCGCGGCCGAGTGGGGCATCGGCGCGGGCGACCGGGTACTGGTCGACGCGGCAAGCCATCCCGACCCGGTCGACTGGCTGCTGGCTCCGCTCGCGGCGAAGGCCACCACCGTCCTTTGTGGACACCTGGACCCGGACCGCGTCGCGGCGCGGGTCGCCACCGAACGCGTCACCCGCGTGCTGGGCCAGCCCCGCCCGGGGTCCCGACCCCTCTGAGCCTGGCCAGTTCCTCGAAGGCGAGCAGGGACTCCGGGTTGGCCAGCGCGCCACGCGCCGCCGCCGAGTCCACCGGAGTACCCGTGAGGATCCGCTTCACCGGTACCTCGAGCTTCTTGGCCGACAGCGTCCGGGGTACCGCGCGCACCTGGTGGATCTCGTCCGGTACGTGCCGTGGCGACAGGGCACCGCGCAGCTCGCCGGCGATCCGCGACCGCAGCGCGTCGTCCAGTACCAGATCCCCCGCCAGTACCACGAAAAGCAGCAACTCCCCCGCGCCGCCGGCGTCGTCCTCGAGGTGGACCACGACGCAGTCCGCGACCTCCGGCAGTCCCTCGACCACCGAGTAGAACTCCGCGGTGCCCAGGCGCACGCCGCCCCGGTTGAGTGTGGCGTCGGAGCGGCCGGTTATCACGCAGGTGCCGCGCTCGGTGATGGTGATCCAGTCGCCGTGCCGCCACACGCCCGGGTACACGTCGAAGTACGCCTCGCGGTAGCGCTCGCCGGTCCCGTCGCCCCAGAAGCCGACCGGCATGGACGGCATCGGCGCGGTGATGACCAGCTCGCCCTGCTCGCCGATGACCGGTTGCCCGGTGGCGTCGAACGCCTCCACCTTCGCGCCCAGCGCGCGGCAGGCGATCTCCCCGGCGTGTACCGGCAACAGCGGCGATCCGCCGACGAAGCCGGTGCACACGTCGGTACCGCCGGACAGCGAGGCGAGCAGCAGGTTGTCGCCGACGGCCTCGTACACCCAGCTGAACCCCTCGGGCGGCAGCGGCGCACCGGTCGATCCCAGCCCGCGCAACCGGTCGCCGAGCAACTCCCTCGGTACCAGGCCGGCCTTGCGGCAGGCGAGCAGGAACGGCGCGGACGTACCGAAGTAGGTGATGCCCAGCTCGCCGGCCAGCCGCCACAGCGCGCCGGCGTCCGGGTACACGGGATTGCCGTCGAACAGCACGATCGCGGCGCCGACGGCCGGGCCGGACGCCAGGTAGTTCCACATCATCCAGCCCGTGGTGCTGAACCAGAAGAACCGGTCGCCCGGGCCCAGATCCTGGTGCAGCGCAAGCATTTTGAGATGCTCCAGGAGGATGCCGCCGTGCCCGTGGACGATCGGCTTGGGCAACCCGGTGGTACCCGAGGAGTAGAGCACGTACAGCGGGTGGTCGAACGGTACCGCCGCGAAGGTCAGCGGCTCGTCGGTCGGCGCGGCCAGCTCCCGCCAACCGTTCGGCGCACCACTGTCCAGATAGGACAGTGTGACCACGTGTCGCAGCGAGGGCAACGCGTCGACGATCGCGGCCACCTCGACCCGCCGGTCCACCGGTTTGTCGCCGTACCGGTACCCGTCGACCGCGACGAGTACCTTCGGCTCGATCTGCCGCCACCGGTCCACGACGCTGCGCGTACCGAACTCCGGCGCACACGAGGAGAACACCGCGCCCAGGCTGGCGGTGGCCAGCATCAGCACCAGGGTCTCCGGGATGTTGGGCAGGTACGCGGCCACCCGGTCGCCCCGCTCCACACCGAGGCGCACCAGGCCGGCGCGCACCCGGCGGACCTCCTCCCGCAGCCCGGCCGCGTCCAGGGTTACCGGCGGCCGGGTCTGCGAGTGGCCGAACACCACCGGATCGCCGTCGGCCAGGCCGGGCATGCGCAGCACATGTTCGGCGTAGTTGAGCGTCGCACCGGGGAACCAGCGGGCGCCGGGCATGTGGGTGTCGGAGAGCACGGTCGTGGCCGGGGTGTGGCCGATCACCTGGAAGTAGTCCCAGACGGCGCCCCAGAACCCGGGCAGGTCACTGGTGGACCAGGCCCACAACGCCGGGTAGTCGGCGAGGTCCAGGCCGCGCTCCCGGGCCAGCCAGTCCATGAAGTCGCCGACCCGCGAGCGCTGCCGGGCATCCGCCGGAGGCGTCCACAGCAGGTCACCGGCTCTCATCGCATCCTCCGTACCTCGCCCAGCGGTAGCACCATCCTGCCCCGGCCGAATGCGCACAACCACGTGGGTCGGGCATATTGATCCACGTGAGACGTCGCCACAGGGTGTCCGTTCTTGCCCGACACGGTACGGTGCGCGTTATGCGACACATCGGAACCCTGATAGCCGCGATCGTCATCGGTCCGCTGGCCTGGATCCTGATCGCCTTCGGGCAGGACCGGTCCGCAGCCGCGTTCGCGAATGCGCAGAAGAACGGCGCCTTCCACACCGGTGACTTCGTCCGTCCGCTGATCTTCCTCGTGGCGGCCGGACTCATCCTCGGGCTCATCGCCACACTCCGGTTCTCGCCACTCGGTGCCGGCCTCACGGGCGTGGTGTACGTGATGAGCTTTGTGTGGCTCTTCATCGACGCCAAGGGGCTGCTGGACATCTTCAAGCACCCCCTGAGCATCGGCGGCGAGAGCGCTGATCCCACCATCCCGGTACGCACCGGGACAACTCTGCTCGTCGGCGCACTGTTGCTGGTCTCGGTTGCCAGTACGGCGCGTTGGCGGCGCTGGCCACACACGGCGGCCACACCCGCGGTACCGGCCGGTGTCGGCCCCGACACGGCGGAGCCGTACGGGCTGGGCGCCGGCGACCCGAACATGTTCCGCTCGGAGACCACGGCGGTACCGGTCGGTGCCGGCGCCCCGGTCAGTTCAAGCGCCGAGTCGGCCGAGTCCGGCATCCCGGCCCAGTCGAAGGCCGCCGAAGAGGCACCGAGTTGGCCGGTGGCCTCGGAGAGCCAGACGAGGCTGATCGAGTCGGACCAGTCCGGATCGGCTGGCCACACCCCGACCGGCTCCCCGTGGTCAACGCCACTGCGGGACGAATCAGACAAGTAACGCCGGCCACGCCACGGCCCGACCACTCCCGGCTCCCACCGGTGCGGTGGCCGGGCCGAGCCGCCGGCCGGCTCCGGCGCTTGCGTCACGGCGCTACCTTCCAGGCGAGGTTCTCACCCGCCGGAGGCACCATTGCGCCACCTGGGATCCATCGTGCTGTCCCTGATCCTCGCGCCGGTCGTCTACCTGCTCGCCGGCGTCGGGCTGGTGGAGGCGCTGCCGAACTCGTCCTTCGCACCGCACCTCGACCGCCTCAAGGTGACCCTGGGCATCCTGGCCCTGATCGGCGCCGGGCTGCTCTACTGCCTGCTGGTGCTCACCCGGGTTTCGCCGCTCGGTCCGGTACTGGCGTCGCTGCTCTACTTCACGGCATCGGTGTGGGCGCTGTTCGACTACCCAAGCCTCGGCCGGCTGCTGCCCGACTCGGTACTCGGCGTGCACGGCGCCGCCGACCTGCCACTCAACGGGGTTTCGCTGGTACTGGCGGTGCCGCTGCTGCTGACGTCGGTCAGTCCCCGCCGGTGGCGCCGGTACGCGCAGCCGCCCGCTCCGTACGGGCTCAGCTACCCGCCACCGCCCACGCCGTGGCAGCCGCCGGACGCCACCCTGCCGCTGTACCCGCCGCCGGTGGATCCCGAGGCGCCGACCCCCCGGCTGGGCATCCAGTAGGTCAGCCCTTCAGGAGTTGCCGGGCCGCCACGATGCGCTGGACCTGGTTCGTACCTTCGTAGATCTGCGTGATCTTGGCGTCGCGCATCATCCGCTCCACCGGGAAGTCCCGGGTGTACCCGTACCCACCGAGCAACTGCACCGCGTCCGTCGTGATCTCCATGGCGGCGTCCGAGGCGAAGCACTTCGCGGCCGCCCCGAAGAACGTGAGATCGGCGTCGCCGCGCTCCGACTTCGCCGCCGCCGCGTAGGTCAGCTGCCGCGCCGCCTCCAGCTTGATGCCCATGTCCGCGAGCATGAACTGGATGCCCTGGAACTCGGCGACCGCCTTGCCGAACTGGCGCCGTTCCTGCACGTACCGCTTAGCGAAGTCCAGCGCTCCCTGGGCGATGCCGACCGCCTGGGCGGCGATGGTGACGCGGGTGTGGTCCAGGGTCCGCATCGCGATCCGGAAGCCCTCGCCCTCGGCGCCGATCATCCGGTCGGCCGGGATGCGGGTGCGGTCGAAGTAGACCTCGCGCGTTGGCGAGCCCTTGATGCCCAGCTTCTTCTCCGGCGCGCCGAAGCTCACGCCCGGGTCCGACTTCTCCACCACGAAGGCGGTGATCCCGCTCGCGCCGACGCCCGGCGTGGTGACCGCGAAGACGGTGTAGTACTCGGAGATCCCCGCGTTGGTGATCCACCGCTTCGCGCCGTCCAGTACGAACTCGTCCCCGTCCCGTACCGCGCGGGTCTTCATCGAGGCCGCGTCGCTGCCCGCCTCGGGCTCCGAGAGGCAGTAGGAGAACATCGCCTCGCCCCGGGCCACCGGCGGCAGGTACCGCTGCTTGAGCTCGGCCGAGCCGGCCAGCAGGAGCGGCATGGTGCCCAGCTTGTTGACGGCCGGGATGAGCGAGGAGGACGCGCAGGCCCGGGCTACCTCCTCGATGACGATCGCGGTGGCCAGCGCGTCCGCGCCGGCGCCGCCGTACTCGACCGGGATGTGTGGCGCGTGGAAGTCTGCGGCGCGCAGGGCGTCGTACGAGGCCTGCGGGAACTCGCCCGTCTCGTCGGCGGCGGCGGCGTTGGGCGCCACCTTCCCGTCGCAGACGGCGCGTACCGCCTCCCGCACGGCCTCGTGCTCCTCGGGTACCTGATACGCGTCGAAACCGGTCATCGGGGGCCCTTCTCTCGCGATGGGACAACGCGGCTTTCGCCGATGGGGCTACGCTGGGCGCGTACCGAGGCCAGCGTACCGACGAGTAACCTGCCGTGGTTGCGTGGCCGGCGGCGATGTACCACTATCGTCGCTCGGACGGCACAGACAGCCGCGCGTGCCGGCCTGGTGGCTACCGCCACGAGACCGTCAAGCACGCCGGCCCGGGTGCGAGTGGAGAAGACAAGCGTGACGATTTCCTACCCTGGCAACCAGCCCCTGTCCCCCCCGGAGCTGCTTGTTCCCCCCTCGGGCGCCGGACGTCCCCGACTCACCTTCCTCGGCACCGGCTACCTGGGTGCGACCTACGCCATCTGCTTTGCCGAGATGGGGTACGAGGTCCTCGGGTTCGACGTAGACGAGCCGAAGATCGCAAAGCTGGCCGGCGGCGAGGTCCCCTTCCACGAGCCCGGCCTCGACGAGTTGCTGCGCAAGAACCTGGCCACCGGCCGGCTGCGGTTCAGCACCTCGTACGACGACGTGGCCGACTTCGGCGACGTGCACTTCATCTGCGTGGGTACCCCGCAGCGGGCGGACGGTCTCGCGGCCGACCTGAGCTACGTGGAGAGCGCGGTCACCGGTCTCGCCTCCCGGCTGCGCCGCAAGGCGCTGGTCGTGGGCAAGTCGACGGTACCGGTGGGTACCGCGGAGTGGGTCGAGGAGCTGATCGGCCGGCACGCGCCCGCCGACGCCCAGGTCGAGGTCGCGTGGAGCCCGGAGTTCCTGCAGGAGGGCTTCGCCGTCGAGGATGTGCTGCGGCCCAACCGGGTGATCTTCGGCGTGAAGAGCGACTGGGCCTACGGCATGCTCTACGCCGCCCACAAGGGCGTCTTCGACCTCGCCGCGACCGAGGACCGCGAGGTACCGGTCGTGGTCAGCGACTTCGCCACCGCCGAGCTGGTCAAGGTCGCCGCCAACGCCTTCCTGGCCACGAAGATCTCGTTCATCAACGCGATGGCCGAGGTGTGCGAGGCGGCCGGCGCGGACGTCACCCAACTGGCGCGGGCCATCGGGTACGACCCCCGGATCGGCAACAAGTTCCTGCGTGCCGGCCTGGGCTTCGGCGGCGCCTGCCTGCCCAAGGACATCCGGGCGTTCCAGGCCCGGGCCCAGGAGCTGGGTGTCGGCGAGGCGCTGCGCTTCCTGCACGAGGTCGACCTGATCAACAACCGGCGCCGGCAGCGCGTGGTGCAGCTCGCCGCCGAGCTGCTGGACCGGTCCAACGGTCCGGCCGGCCCGGACCTCTCCGGGCTGCGCATCGCGGTGCTCGGCGCCACCTTCAAGCCCAACTCCGACGATGTACGCGACTCGCCGGCGTTGTCCGTGGTGCGCAAGCTGTCCCGCACCGGGGCGACGGTCAGCGTGTACGACCCCGAGGGCATGGGCAATGCCGAGCGCGAGCTGCCCGAGGTGCGGTACGCGAAGACCCTGCCCGACGCGGTCACCGGCGCGGACCTGGTGTGCGTGCTGACCGAGTGGGAGGAGTTCCGCAACGCGGACCCGATCGCGCTCGGGGAGCTCGTCGCGGGCAAGGTAGTTATCGATGGACGTAACTGCCTCGACCAGACCCTGTGGGTACGGGCGGGCTGGCGGTACCGCGGGATGGGCCGCCCCAGCGCGGACTGAGGCCGACCGTCCTCATTAGCCTCTGTCTCCCTTGAGGGACGCCCGTTCCGTGCGGAAAATTGGGGTGGTCGCTGTCCGCTGACGCCGTTTCCACCTTGATCTTCGAGGTCGTTCATTAGCCGGGCGCGGGGAGCCAACTCACGGGCCCTTCAGTGTTGCTTCGAGCACGAGGATTAGATTTCTCCAACTGTCCCTTTGGTTCCTGCGGGCAGCGGCCGCCTTCGCCAGAGAGTGTGAGGAGGCCAGATGCTGACCGAGACGCAAGACGACGAGGAGATCATCCAACGAGTGGCGGCGTTGGACATCGGCAAGGCCGAACTGGTGTGCTGCGTGCGGGTGCCCGGCCAAGGCCCGTCGGGTAGGCGGATGCAGGAGGTGACGACCTACTCCACGATGACCCGTTCGCTGCTGGGTCTGGCCGAGCGTCTGGCCAACCTGGGCGTGACCCGGGTGGTGATGGAGGCAACGTCCGACTATTGGAAGCCGGTGTTCTACCTGCTGGAGACGCACGGCTTCGACACGTGGCTGGTCAACGCGAAGGACGTCAAACACCTACCAGGACGACCGAAGACCGACAAGCTCGACGCGGTGTGGCTGTGCAAGGTCGCCGAGCGGCAAATGATCCGCCCGAGTTTCGTCCCACCACCACCGATCCGCATACTGCGGGACCTGACCCGCTACCGGGCCGACCTGGTCGGGGTCCGCACGGCGGAGAAGCAGCGGGTGGAGAAGCTGCTGGAGGACGCGCAGATCAAGCTGAGCGTCGTCGCCTCGGACATCTTCGGACTCTCCGGCAGGGACATGATGGCTGCGCTGGTCGCTGGCGAACGTGACCCCAAAGTACTGGCGCAGATGGCGCGACGCACCATGCGAGCCAAGATCGCTCTGCTGGAGGAGGCGTTCACCGGTCACTTCACCGACCATCACGCGTTCCTGCTGCAGCGGATGCTGGCCCGCGTCGACGCGATCAACATCGACATCGCCGCCATCGAAAACAAGATCGAAGCTGAGGTAGCCCCTTTCGCGACGGCGGTGGCCAAGCTGGATGAGATCCCCGGCATCAACGCCGCCGCCGCGCACGTGATCCTCGCAGAACTCGGCACCGACATGAGCCGTTTCCCCACCGCCGGGCATCTGGTGTCCTGGGCCAAGTTCGCCCCCGGAGTGAAGGAATCCGCGGGCAAGAAGAAGGGCAAGAACTCCACCGGGCACGGCAACACCTACCTCGCCCGAGTGCTCGGTAACGCCGCCGCGGCCGCCGGCAAGACCGACACCTTCCTCGGCGAACGCTACCGGCGCATCGCCCGCCGACGCGGCAAGAAGAAAGCGATCGTGGCCATCGGCCGATCCCTACTGGTCATCATCTGGCACCTGCTGTCCCAGAACGAAGCGCACTTCCAGGACCTCGGCGCCGACTTCTACACCGCCCGCATCGACCCCGAGCGGCGCAAGCGAGGCCACGTCCGCCAACTCGAAGCACTCGGCTACACGGTCACCCTCCAACCCGCAGCCTGACCCAACCCTCACCACCCCGACCACCCACCCACCCAGACGCCACGGGTCGATGTCACACGCCCTGCCGCACCAATTTTCGGATTAGACGTGTATGGAGGGGCGCCCACTCGGGCGCCCCTTTTGTCGCTAGCATCCGGGAGAGATCACCGGCATCCTGTCCGTAGCTGGCGGCGACGGGAGAAACGGCCTTGGGGACATACCCCTGCTCCAACTGCGGGGCGACCGCGGACACCAACACCGGCTGCCCCAACTGCGGTCGAAGCGTCCAGCAGGAGATCACCGAGCTCAGCAGGGTGATCACGCAGATGCAGTTCCGCAACCGCGACATGGTCGAGGAGCGGACCCTGCTGCTGCGCCGCATCCAGGGCGCCATCGCCACCCGGAGCCTGCTGCAGGAGAGCGTCGACCAGCGCCGTACCGCGCCGCGCCAGGCCACGCCCGTCATCGGTCCCGGCCGGCGGCGCATGGGCCGTACGCCGCGCCAGCGCCCCGCTACGCCGCCGGTACCCGAGCAGACGACCACCGTCACCGGGCGACCGATCCGCCCGGGCCGTCAGGTACCCATGCCGGAGCACCCGCACGGCCACGCCCCCGAGACCTCCACCCGTACCACGCAGAACGCCCTGCTCTGGCTCGGCGCGCTGTTGTTCGCGGTGACCGGTACCGGCTACCTGCTGCGCCAGTTGCACGGCGGCCCACGGGTCGCGGTGTTCACCCTGCTCGCCGCCGCCGTGCTGGCCATTGCGCCGCCGATCGCGAAGCGCGCGCTGGTCACCACGGCCGAGACGCTGGCCGCCGTCGGCCTGCTGTTCGTGCTGCTGGACGGGTACGCCGTGTGGGCCACCGGCGGACCGGCCCGGCTGGGCTTCTCCGGCGACGTGTTCGCCGGCGTGATCTGCATCGCGGCGGCCGCCGTGGCCGCCGGGTACCGGGCGATCAGCCACCTC
>Ga0070658_10003469_pt1 | contig 12957 bp, 16 predicted proteins | sample KBSC13metaG_FD_64664 | JGI IMG/M metagenome (GOLD analysis project Ga0070658, IMG submission 64664) | Corn rhizosphere microbial communities from Kellogg Biological Station, Michigan, USA - KBS C1-3 metaG | ecosystem: Host-associated > Plants > Roots > Rhizosphere > Soil ... | reverse complement strand
GACCGCGTCGGCGCCTCCCTGGCACGCGTCGGTGACGAGCTCCGTCGCGTGCTGGGGATGCTCGGTCTGCACGACGGCCACCTCCGCGACGCGGCCGAGCTCCCGCTCGACCTCCTCGAGCCGCTGCGGGGTCACGTTCGTGGCGAACGGGTTGGCGATGAGAACGACGCGCACGTGGCGAGCATGCCACGCGCGCGCCGTCGTCACGTGACGGTGATTCCTCCCTTGCGCACGCGGCCGCCGTGGCTCGGGCCGCCGTTCCAGGCGATCCGGAACACGTCGCCCGTCTTGCCGTGATCGACCGCGACCGCGGCGAAGCGGACGCGCTTCCCGTTCACACGGGCGAACCCGGTGATCCGGGCCGCGATCGTGCTGAAGCGCACGGTGCCGATCGGCGCGCGCAGCACGACGTGGTGCTTGCGATCGGTGTAGACGAGCGTCTTCGCGCCGATCGTGAACGTCGCCGTCCCGAGGCGGCCGGCCGCGACGAGCCCGTGACCGCGCACGGCGTGCGCACTCTTCGAGGTCTTGTTGCTCTTGACGCCGTTGTCGATCCGCTGCGAGCCGCCGCCGCCACCACCGGAGCCGCCGGACGGCTTCGCCGTCGGCTGCGCGACCGACGCGGGCGGCGCGTTCCCGAGCGTGTAGTCGAACGCGTGCGTCGCGTCACCCTCGAGGTAGATGTCGGCGTCGCCGTTCTGCCCGTACGACAGCGCGGTGACGGAGTAGAGCCTGTCGCCGTCGATCGGCCTGCCGCTGCCGAAGCCCTTCTGCAGCGAGACGTCGATCGTGATCGTGTTACCCGACGTGCTGCCGCTCGTGAGCGTCTGCTCCGCCGGATAGAAGACGATCTTGCAGCCGCTCGACGTGTCGAGGCAGCCCGTCGGATCGTCGCCGCTGCCGGAGAAGTACGTGAGCGCGCCGCCCTCGGTCGAGCGCGCACCGACGTAGAAGATCCGGTACGCCTCGGCGCCGTTCGGCATGACGGACTTCGCCTGGAAGCGCGTCAGCCAGACGAGCTGCGGCTTGCCGGGCGGCGGCGTCGGGTTCGCGAGCCCGCCGGCCACCGTCATCTGCACGCGCAGCACGCCGTCCGACGGCTGCGAGAGCGCGAGGTTCGTGAAGTCGGCCTGCGGCAGGTTCGCGCCGGGACCCGTCGGCGAGTAGTGCGGCATCTGTGCGTCGCCGGTCGGGTCGGCCATCGGCTGCTTCGGCTCGGGCCCGGTGAGCAGCTGACGCACCTCCATCAGGTGCGCCTGCCGGTACTGCGACGACTCGTCGTCGAAGACGATGCGGATCGCACCCTTCTTGTCGACGCCGACGTCGAAGTAGTCCGCGAGGGTGCGGCCGCTCACGCAGGTGGTGCCGCTGTTGCAGACGATGCCGTAGTGCATCGGATGTTCCGTGAACCTCTGCTGCGCGACCGTCGGCTGCAGCGTGTCCGCGTGCGTGACGAGCGCGACGTAGCCGTACCACGGGTACTTGGCGGAGTCCGCCGACGTGTTCGGCGGCATGCTGTCGCTCGACTCGCCCGATGCGTTGCCGTACCAGGTGATCGCGAACTCGCCGACACCGCGCCCGGTCACCTCCGGGAACTCGTTCGTCTTCGCGTCACCCGTGTTGATCTTGAGCGCGTCCGTCCACTTCGTCCCGCCGTCGGTCGACGTCGACTCGTAGAGGTTGTGGTCCGTGCCGTCGACCCAGACGACCATCACGTTGCCGGCCGAATCGACGCCGAGCCACGGGAAGACCATCGTCGGGTCGCCGCCGCCCGGCGTCTTCGGCAGGCCGACCGTGTGGAAGGCGATGCCGGTCCGCTGGCCCGGGTCGACGTGGCCCACCGCCACCTCGATGTGGTCGCCCTGACCGCACGGCAGGTACAGGTTGCGCTTGACCGGGTCGAAGAAGAGATGGCCGCACGGCGCGCCGGACGAGATGGCGACGAGGCCGTTCGTCGACGCGGCATTCGTCCAGACGAGGCCGCCGACCGGGTCGGAGGCGCCGGTCGAGCCGGGCGACGAGAGGATCTGCGTCTCCGCCGGCGTCTGCCGGTAGACGAGGAAGATCGTGTTGTCGGTCGCGGCCGGCGTCAGCCCGTTGTCGACGGCGTACCACTGACGATCGACGCCTGTCTCCTGCGACGCGACGGCGTTCTTCTTCCACGTGTTGCCGCCGTCGTTCGAGACGGAGGTGCTGACCTGCACCAGGCCCTCGAGGTCGGAGAAGTAGACGAAGCCCTGATCGTCGGTGACGACGTCGGTGTCGCCGCCGCCGGGAGGACCGTCGGGGCGAAGGCCGACCGGGCTCGTCTCGTGGAACTCGAGACCGCCGTCCGTCGAGTGGTGCACCCACGACTGCTGGGTCGAGGTGCCGAACGGCCCGCTCTCCCAGTACGAACCGTCGGGAGCGAAGAAGTTGACCGGCTCACCCTCGGTGCGCTGCGGGTCGACGATCGTCTCGGGCGCGAACTTCAGATCGCCGGCGACATAGGTCGCGGTCGGCGTGCCGGCACTCGGCGCCGTCGGCCCTGCAGTCGGCAGGCCCGCCGGCAGCGGCAGATCCGACGTGGTGAAGACGCCGGTGTAGTTGTACGGCGGGACGTTCGTGCTGCCCGTCGGGCAGGTCTTGACCGTCCACTGGCCGGCGGGAATCGTCGAGGCGGCGTAGTGGATCGCCTCGGGGCTCGTGCCGGTGTCCTGGGTCGCGACCTGCTTGCCGCTCGGGTCGATGAGGCTGATGACGATGTCGTTCGACGGGAGCACCGCCGTGACAACGACGTCGATCGTCTGCGTGCCGGCAGGCACGGGCAACGACTGCGAGTCGCAGGTGGTTGCGCCGAAGGAGCCGCTGAACGTCGTCGGCGTCAGGTCCGCGAACTGCTGGGCGTCAGGGTCGCCCTGAGCCGCATAGAGGCCGGCCGGCTCGTAGGCGATGCCGTGCTCGCCGAAGAACTCGGTCCCGGACAGGACTGCGAGGCCCGTGAGCCCCAGAACGACGGAAAGCGCCAGCCAGCGCCGCAGCATGAGATACCCCCGAGGGTCGATTTTCCAGCGCTGTGAAAACGGCGCAGGCGCCGAAACGGTTACGGGGTCGCGTAGCCGCGCATGCCCTCGAGCAGCAGCGCGGTGAAGCGGTCGGCGAGGACGTCGGTGTCCGAGCCGGGACGGAGCCAGGTGTACGCCCAGTTGACGGCCGAGAGCGCAAGCAGCGCGGCCGTCGCGTCGTCGAGATCGGTGCGCAGGTCGCCGCGCTCGCGCCCTTCGCGGAAGAGCGCGCGCACGCGCTCCTCGTACCGCCGCCGCTCCGCAACGAACTGCTCGCGGCGCTCGCCCTGGAGGTAGCGCCACTCCCGCGTGAAGACGGTGGCGATGTCGAGCTGCTCGGCGACGACGCGCAGATGGCCGCGCAGAGCGGCGCGGATCCGCTCGAGCACCGGGCCGTCCTCCGGCACCGCGTCGAGCGCGGCATGGAAGGCCGCGGCTCCGTCGCGGGCGACCTCCCAGAGCAGGTCCGCCTTCGACTCGATGTGCGCGTAGAGCGAGCCCTTCTGGACGCCCATCGCCTCAGCGAGGTCGGCCGTCGAGGTGCCGTGGTAGCCCTTCTCGGCGAAGAGCCGGGCCGCGATCCGGGTTAGGTCGTCGCGCCGCGTGGACATCTATGCTGGGACCCTAACGATCGTTTGCCCAGGAGGCGAGATGCGCTCGGAGCAGGAGTTTCTCGAATACGTCCAGGCCGGCGGGCAGGTGGAGACGCGCGACTGGATGCCCGACGAGTACCGGGCGAAGCTCATCAAGTTCATCGAGATGCACGGCAACTCCGAGCTGATGGGCGTCCTCCCCGAGCGTGAATGGATCCTTCGCGCGCCGACGCTCCAGCGCAAGCTCGCGCTGACGGCGAAGGTGCAGGACGAGGTCGGCCACGCGCAGCTCATCTACCGCGTCGTCGAGGACCTCGGCAAGCCGCGGCAGCAATGCCTCGCGGATCTCGTCGACGGGAAGGCGAAGTTCCACAACGTCTTCCATTACCCGACGAAGACGTGGGGCGACGTCGGCGTCATCGCATGGCTCGTCGACGCAGCCGCGATCATCAGCCAGAAGGCGCTGCTCAAGTGCTCGTACGCGCCGTACGCGCGGATCATGAAGAAGATCTGCTGGGAGGAGTCGTTCCACATCCTCCACGGCCGCGACGTCATTCTCGCGATGGTCACCGGCACGCCCGCGCAGTTCGAGCTCGTGCAGGAGGCGCTCAACCGCTGGTGGGGGCCGCTGATGCAGTTCCACGGCAACCCGATCCCCGCTGACGAAGACCCGATGGTCACGTGGCGGATCAAGTCGCAGGCCAACGAGGACGCCCGGCAGCAGTTCCTCGAGGGCTACGTGCCGCAGATCCTCGAGCTGGGGCTCACCATCCCGGACCCCAACCTCCGCAAGAACGACGACGGCGTCTGGGAGTACACGGAGCCCGACTGGGACGAGCTGAAGCACGTGGTCACCGGCCACGGTCCGCGCACCGCGGAGCGGCTCGCGTTCCGCCGCCACTTCCTCGAGCAGGAGCAGTGGGTGCGCGACGTCGTGCTCGCCGCATGACCGACCTCGTCTGGGAGGTGTTCAGGCAGGACCGGCGCGGCGCGCCGTTCGAGCATGCGGGCTCGGTCGTCGCGCCCGACGCGGAGTTCGCCGAGTCCTGGGCGCGCGAGCAGTACGGCCGGCGCGGCGAGTCCGTCGCGCTCTGGCTCGTGCCGCGCGACGCGCTGCACGTCGTCGACGACTGGGCCGACGAGTTCGATCTCAAGTACCGGCGCGTCGACGGCTACTCGATCAAAGCGCGGCTGAAGGAGGCTCGTGAACGAGCAGGAACTGCTGGGTCTCGCTGACGACGAGCTGATCCTCGGCTGGCGCGACTCGGAGTGGACGGGCATCGCGCCGATGCTCGAAGAGGACGTCGCGTTCTCGTCGATCGCGCAGAACGAGATCGGTCACGCGCGCGCGGTGTACGAGCTGCTGTCGGACGACGCCGACGCGCTCGCGTTCGATCGCTCGCTCGACGAGTACCGCTGCGCGCCGTTCGTCGAGCTGAAGCTGCTCGACTGGGCGCACGCGATCGCGCGCCGCTGGTTGTACGAGGCCGCGGACGAGATCCGCATCAGCGCGCTGAAGGAGACGCTGCCGCTCGCCGCCAAGATCGACCGCGAGGAGACGTACCACCGCCTGCACGCGGAGATGTGGCACGAGCGGTTGCGCGATGCACCGCAATTCCGCGACGCGGTGCAGATGTTGTGGCCGTACGCGCTGGGCATGCTGCCGCCGTCGCAGCGCGAGGCGCTGAGCGCGCGCGTCGGGCTGCCGCTCGTCGACGCGGTCGAGCGCGACGCGCACACGGACGGGCTCGCCGAGATCCTGGACGAGATGACGATGGTGCGCCGCTCGGCACCGGCGGGCGCGCAATGGTGACGGCCGACGCCGTCTGGGCGAAGTTCGAGGAGATCCCCGATCCGGAGATCCCGGTCATCTCGCTCGTCGACCTCGGCGTCATCCGTTCGGTCGATGTCCGCGAGGGACACGTGCACGTGGAGTTCACGCCGACGTTCCTCGGCTGTCCCGCGCTCGAGGTGATGAAGCGGGCGCTGGAGGACAAGGTGCGCGAGCTCGGCGCCGAGCCGGACGTCGAGGTCGTGAACGACGACTCGTGGGGCACGGACAAGATCACGGCCGCAGGGCGCGAGAAGCTGCGCGCGGCGGGCTTCGCGCCGCCGGCGCCGCGGCTCGTCCAGTTGCAGTCGGTCGTGCACAAGTGCCCGTACTGCGGCTCGACGGACACCAAGCTGGAGAACCTCTTCGGCCCGACGCCGTGCCGCTCGCTTCGTTACTGCAACGGCTGCAGCCAACCGTTCGAGCAGTTCAAGACGATCTGAGATATCTCAGCAGGACGACCTGTTCGGACGGGTCCGCGTTGACGAGCGTGAAGTCCGCCGGCACCTCGAACAGCTTCTTCCCCGCGCCGAGCACGGTCGGGTAGAGGACGAGCCGCACCTCGTCGACGAGCTTGCGCTCGAACAGCGCCTGCACGAGCTGGTGCGAGCCGGCGACGAGAATCGTTCCCTCGAGGGACGCGACGTCGTCCAGCCCGATCACCTGCGAGTTGTTCCACTCGGGGTCGCGCAGCGTCGACGAGACGACGAACTTGCGCATCGAGTTCATCTTGTCGGCGAACCCGGCTTCGTCCTCGCGCCCCGGCCACGCCTGTGCGAAGCCCTCGTACGTCTTGCGGCCGAGCAGCTGCGCGTCGGCCTCCTGCAGCTCCTCGAGCTTGAATCGGTTGCCCGCATCGCCGCGCTCGAACTTGAACGCCCAGCCCCCGAAAGGCGTGCCCTCGGACCCGCCGGGATCTTCCATGACGCCGTCGAGCGTCACGAACTCCGTCACCACGATTCGTCTGCTCATGCTGCATTAGACCGCGCGCAGATGGAGAAGTCATCGCCATGCGCATCTATCCGGACATTCCCTCGCGCCGCGCCAACACCGCGGCCCTCGACGCAGGCGTGCTCATCGCCCTTCTCGCCTGTGCGGCGATCGGGCTGTGGGTGTTCCACGTCGTCGACAGTCTCGAGATCCTCGGCCGCGGCGTGCACGACGCCGGTGCGGCCGTGCAGAACGGCTTCGGCACCGCGGCCGACAAGGTGGACGGCATCCCGCTCGTCGGCGGCAGCCTCGCGGGCGGGCTCCGCGACGCGGGCAATGCGACCGGCGGCCCGGTCGCGGACGCCGGGACGCGCGGCGAGCATCGCGTGCACCGGCTCGCGCTCGTCCTCGGCCTGCTGATCTTCCTGCTGCCTGCGCTCGCCATCCTCATGCGGTATCTGCCCGGACGGCTGACTCTGATCCGCAAGCTGAACGACGCGGAGCAGGTGCTCGATCCACACGGCGATCCCGAACGCCGCCGGCTCGTCGCGATGCGGGCCGCCTTCGCGCTGCCGTACGCGCAGCTGCTGGCGTATACGCGGGACCCGATGGGCGATCTGATCGAGGAGCGGTACGACCGGCTGATCGCAGCGATCGCCGAAGACGCCGGCCTCCGCAGGTAGCGTTACGCCCGATGGCCGTCGAGATCTTCTATTGCCCGACCTGAAGCGGCTACGACAAACGTGCGGCGAGTCTCGTCGCAGAGCTGAAGGAGACGGGGATCGACGCGTCCGCCGCCCCCGGCAACACGAGCCAGTTCGACGTCCTCCGCGACGGCGAGGTCGTCTTCTCCAAGCACGAGGAGCACCGATTCCCAGAACCAGGCGAAGTGCTCTCGCTGTTGCAGGCCTGACGCTCGCGGTCGTCGCCGCCGGCTGCGGCGGGGGAGCGATGTCGCACAACGGCTACGTCAAGCGCGCGGACGCGATCTGCACCGCGTACCGGACGCAGACGCCGCCGATCGCGCGACCGCGCTCGTACGACGCCATCGTCCGCTGGGGCTCGAAGACGCTGCCGCTGTACGCGGGCGCGTTGCGCAAGCTCGCCGCGCTGCAGCCGCCGAAGGCGGACGCCGCGCAGGTTCAGGCGTGGCTCGCGGCCGACAGGAAGGTGCAGGCCGCCGTCCGCGATCTCGTCGCAGCTGCGCAGAAGCGCGACTTCTCGGCGGTCAGTGCCGCTGCGTCGCGCGCGCAGCTCGCAGGGAGCGACAGCCGCCGGGCGGCGCAGGCGCTCGGGCTGCAGGTCTGCGGGACGGTCGCTACGTCCCAGTGAACTTCGGTGCGCGCTTCTCGAGGAAGGCGGCGACGCCTTCGCGGAAGTCGTCGCTCTGGGTCGCCGCAGCCTGGAGCTGCGCCTCCATCTCGAGCTGCTCCTCGAGCGTCGACGTGTCGGCGTGGTCGAACAGCCGCTTCGTCATGCCGATGCCCTTCGTCGGCAGGTCGGCGTAGAAGGCGGCGAGCTCGGCTGCGCGAGCGGACAGCGCGTCCGCCTCGACGACCTCGGAGACGAGGCCCCACGCGTGGGCTTCCGCGGCCGTCAGCCGGCGGTTGGAGGTCATCCATTCGAACGCGCGCGATGCGCCGAGCAGACGGTGGATGAAGTACGAGCCGCCCGCGTCGGGGATGAGGCCGATGCCGATGAAGCCCGGGACGAACGCTGCGTTGTCGGCCGCGATGCGGATGTCGCACGCGCACGCGAGCGAGAGGCCCGCGCCGGCACACGCACCGTTGACCGCCGCGATCACCGGCTTCGCGAGCGCCCGGATCGCGAGGATGTTCGGGTGGTACGTGCCGCGTAGTGAGTCGCCGATGTCGCCGGTCTCGCTGAACTCGGTCAAGTCCTGCCCCGCGCAGAACGCGCGCCCGGCGCCGGTGATGACGACGGCGCGCACCTCCGGGTCACGCGCCTGCTTCAGCGCCTCGCGCAGCTCGCCGTGCAGCCCGCGCGTGAACGCGTTCATCTTCTCCGGGCGGTTCAGGATGATCGTCTGAACCGCGCCGTCGCGTGCGACCTCGACGTCCGCCATGCGCAGACCCTAACCCGCGTTCAAGACCGACAGCGCGTCGAAGTCGGCCGAAGTCGCCTGGTCGGCGAGATAGACCGAGTAGCCGGTCGTCCCCGCCTGCTGCAGGAGCGGGATGTAGTTCGCCGCCGGATAGTGGTGGTACACGCCGATCACCGGATGCACGCGCTCGACCGGCCAGTTCGCGCGCTTCGCGTGCGCGACCGTCAAGTCGGGCCGGTCGTCTCTCGGGAACTGGTTGTAGTACGCCTGCGGCAGCAGATCGAAGCCGTTGTCGCGCCACGCCGCGAAGTCGATCGGCAGCACCCACGGCGCGCGCGCCGCGCCGAACGTCGTCACCGCCGCGGGGAGGTTCGGCTCCCACTGCCGGAACGTCGTCGCGAAGATCCGCGAGTTGAACCAGTTCGCGGTGTGGCGCGCGCGCTCGTAGTCGTACTCCGCGTCGGCGATGTAGAAGTCCGCGCCCGCGAGCCGCACCTGAAACGCGGCGAGCTGCGCGCTCAGCCACGGCCGCGAGTCCTCCCAACCCCACAGCCCGATCTTCAGGCCGTGCGCGCGCATGACGGAGATCCATTCGGCGTTGGTCGTATACGACATGCGCGTGCCGTTGTGCACGTGGAAGGCGACCCAGCTGAAGTGGTCCCGCTGTAGCACGTCGGCGAGCGCGAACGGGCCGGGGAAGTCGCCGACGTTGTCGATGAACACGCCCGCGCCGTCGAAGGGGTTGGCGGTGTTCGCCGTCACAGGCGCAGCGCGCACCGTTCCCGCAGCGAGGAGCGCCGCACACACGGCGGCGGCGACGACTAGCTGCCGCTGAATTTCGGCTCCCGCTTCTCGATGAACGCGTTGAGGCCCTCGGTCGCGTCCTCCGAGGCGCGCGCGAGATAGAAGGCTCGCCGCTCGAAGTCGACGCCGACTGCGAGCGGCGCCTCGAACGCCTTGTCGATCGCCTCCTTCGCGAGCCGGACGGAGATCGGGCTCTTGGCGGCGATCTCGTGCGCGACGCGCTTCGCCTCGTCGAGCCACGCCTCCTGCGCGACGACGCGCGCGACGAGGCCGAAGTCGAGCGCCTCGCGGGCGGAGAGCATCCGGCCGGTGAGGATCATGTCCATCGCGACCGCCTTGCCGACGGCGCGCGTCAGGCGCTGCGTCCCGCCGGCGCCGGGGAGGACGCCGAGGTTGATCTCCGGCTGCCCGAACTTCGCCGACTCCGCGGCGACGATCAGGTCGCAGAGCATCGCCAGCTCGCAGCCGCCGCCGAGGCAGAAGCCGGAGACGGCGGCGACGATCGGCGTGCGCAGGGCGCGGATCGCGTCCCACTCGTCGATGCGCCGGCTCTCGTAGAGCGAGATCGGCGTCCCGGCTGCGAGCTCGGCGATGTCGGCGCCCGCGGCGAACGCCCGCTCGCTGCCGCCGAGCACGATCGCACGCACGTCGGCGTCCTCGTCGAGCTGCCTGAGCGCAGCCACGAGCTCGCCCATCAGCTCGCCGGAGAGCGCGTTCAGCTGCTTCGGCCGGTTCAGCAGGACGACCGCGACACGGCCGTCTCTTTCCACCAGAACGTTAGGCTCCGCCACGTGTACGACGAGTTTACGAGCCTCGAGTTCGATCGTCCGGAGCAGTGGATCCTGCGCATCACGCTGCGCAACCCCGGCAAGCTCAACGCCGTCGGGCACGAGGCGCACGCGCAGCTCGCCGCCGTCTGGCCGGCGATCGACCGCGACGCCGAGACGCGCGTCGTGATCGTGCGCGGTGCCGACGGCGCGTTCAGCTCCGGCGGCGACCTCGGCCTCGTCGAGGACATCGCGAAGGACTGGGAGACGCGGCTCCGCGTGTTCCACGAGGCGCGCGACCTCGTCTACAACCTCGTCAACTGCTCGAAGCCGGTCGTTGCCGCGATCGACGGGCCGTGTGTCGGCGCCGGGCTCGCAGTCGCGCTCCTGTCCGACATCAGCATCGCGACGCCGGGCGCGACGATCGTCGACGGTCACACGCGGCTCGGCGTCGCCGCGGGCGACCACGCCGTGATCGTCTGGCCGCTGCTCTGCGGGATGGCCAAGGCGAAGTACCACCTGCTGCTCTGCGAGCCGGTCGACGGCGTCGAGGCCGAGCGCATCGGGCTCGTCTCGCTGTGCGTGCCGGAAGACGCGCTCGAGGAACGCGCGCTCGACGTCGCGCGCAAGCTCGCCGCCGGTTCGCAACATGCGATCCGCCACACGAAGCTCGCGCTCAACAACTGGCTCCGTGCGGCGGGCCCTGCGTTCGACGCGTCGCTCGCGCTCGAGTTCCTCGACATGACCGGGCCCGACGTCGCCGAAGGCGTCGCCGCGATCCGCGAGCGGCGGAAGCCGAAGTTCGACTAGCTCAGCTCGAGGAACTCGACCGTCGGCTGTGGGAGGCCGCGCTTGTACGCGTCCTTGCCGGTCGCCATGAACTCGTCGCTGCGCGTCGCGGTCTTGAACGCGTCCTCGTCCGCGAACTCCCACTCCGCGTAGTACGCGTGCTTTGCCTCACCCATCGGCGAGCCGGTGATCCTGCCGTGGCGGAACACGGAGCCCGGGACCGCCTTGCACAGCTCGACGTGCTCTGCGTACGAGCCCGCGTCGGGCTCCTGGTCGTAGAGGACGATCACGCGGTACATGCGGCGTACACTAAGGCATGGCCAACGGAGAGATCGTCCACATCGAGTTCCCGGCGAAGAACGTCGATCGCATCGCCGGCTTCTGGAAGGGACTGTTCGGCTGGGAGTTCGGCGCGTCGGTGATGCCGGACTTCGACTACCGGATGGCGCGCCTGTCCGACACGGCCGGCGCCGCGATCATGCCCGCCGACGAGACGGGCCACGCGAACTACTACTACGACACCGACGACATCGAGTCGTCGATCGCCAAGGTGAAGGAGCTCGGCGGTGAGGCGGCGGACAAGATGCCCGTCCCGACGCACGGGTGGTTCTCGGCGTGCAAGGACACCGAGGGCAACGCCTTCTACCTCTGGCAGAACGACTCGAACGCGGCTTAACGCAGGTCGCGCACGCGCAGCGCCTTGCCCTCGCTGCGCGGGATCGACCCGGGGCGCAGGATCTCGACCTTCGCGCTGATGCCGAGCGCGCGGTCGAGCTGCGCGCGCACGACTGCGGGCCGCACGTCGCCCTCGACCTGCACCGTCAGCTCGTCGAGATGGTGCGGCCGCTCGACGACAAGCTGGTAGTGCGGCTCCAGGCCCGGGATCTCGAGCAGCACGCGCTCGACCTCGCTCGGGAAGACGTTGACGCCGCGGATGACGAGCATGTCGTCCGTCCGGCCGACGATGCGTGACATGCGCGCGAACGTGCGGCCGCACGAGCACGGCTCGCGCGTCACCGACGCAAGGTCGCCCGTCCGGTAGCGCAGGAGCGGCAGCGCCTCCTTCGTGATCGTCGTGAACACGAGCTCACCGACCTCGCCGTCCGCACGCGGCTCGCCGCTCTCCGGGTCGACGACCTCGACGAGGAAATGGTCCTCGTTGACGTGGGCGCCTCCGCGTCCCTCCAGGCACTCGGCCGACACGCCGGGGCCGATCACCTCGGACAGGCCGTAGATGTCGAGCGCCGTCACGCCGAACGCGCGCTCGATCGCCTCGCGCAGGCCTTCGGTCCACGGCTCGGCGCCGAAGACACCCGCGCGCAGCGCGAGACTGCCGGGGTCCTCGACGTAGTCGGCGATCGCGAGCGCATAGCTCGGCGTGCAGCAGAGGATCTCGGCCTGCATGTCCTCGAGCAGCTGCGCCTGGCGGGGAGTGTTGCCGCCGGACGCCGGGATGACCGTGCAGCCCAGCCGCTCGGCGCCGTAGTGCAGGCCGAGCCCGCCCGTGAAGAGGCCGTAGCCGTAGGCGACGTGCACGACCGTCCCGGGCGTTGCGCCGGCCGCCGCGAGCGCACGCGCGCAACAGTCCGCCCAGAGGGCGATGTCGTTCCGCGTGTACGCGACGATCGTGGCCTTCCCGCGCGTGCCCGACGACGCATGGATGCGGATGCACTCCGTGAGCGGCACCTTCAACATCCCGAACGGGTACGCGTCGCGCAGCTGCGCCTTCGTCGTGAAGGGCTGCTGCGCGAGCTCGTCGCGCTCGACGCCGAAGCGCGCGCGAAGCCGTTCCGCCTGCAGCTCGTCGAGCTGCGGCCGCGCCATCGTCTCCTGCTCGGGCTGGAAGATCGGCACCTGCGTAGGCTATTCACGTGGCCCCCGCCGCACTGCTCACCCTGACCGCGGGCATCGCCGGCTCGGTCCAGATCGCGCTCATGTCGCGGCTGGGCGAGCGGATCGGCGTCCTCGAGGCGCTCGGCTTCTCGGCCGGCCTCACCGCGGTGCTCGCGTTCGTCCTGCTGCTCGTCGCGCGCCAGAGCGCGGCCGGCTATGCGCGGGCGCTCCACCAGCCGTGGTGGATGCTCGGCGGCGGCGTCATGGGCCTGCTGATCGTCTTCACGGTCACGTACGCCGG
>Ga0070658_10003468_pt1 | contig 12958 bp, 5 predicted proteins | sample KBSC13metaG_FD_64664 | JGI IMG/M metagenome (GOLD analysis project Ga0070658, IMG submission 64664) | Corn rhizosphere microbial communities from Kellogg Biological Station, Michigan, USA - KBS C1-3 metaG | ecosystem: Host-associated > Plants > Roots > Rhizosphere > Soil ... | reverse complement strand
GTCACCGGCGCGGTGGTCGGGGATGCCGAGTTTGGCGACGTGAAGATTCCGAACGAACCCGGCAGCCACATCTTCTGCGCGAAGTACCACGCCGACGGCAAACTCGTGTGGGTGAAGACCGCCACGGGCAAGGCGGGCGGCGCCGGCCATGGGATCGCGGTCGATGGTCCCGGGAATATCTACATCGGAGGAATCACTTCGGGCAGCGGGCAGTTTGGTGAAAAACCGCTCGTCACCCCAAAGGGATCATCCGCCGTCGTGGTGAAACTCTCGCCGCAAGGCGATGTCCAATGGATCGCCCAGCAATTCGGGGAGCTGAGCTGCCTCTTCCACGAGATCATTTGCGACAAGGAAGGGCGGGTGTGGGCGAGCGGCATGTTCAAGGGCAAGGCCACGCTGGGTGAGGAGACTTTTACGACCACCGGGGACAAGGACAGCGACGGATTCTTCAGTCATTACGATACGAATGGTCATCATCTCTGGAGCCGCGTGGGGCAGGGGCCCGCCGTGGACTACGGCCTCGGCGTCGCCACGGATGGAAAGGGGAACAGCTTCCTGACCGGCGAGTTCACGGACGTCCTTAAGCTCGGCGGCGAGGAACTCCACAGCCGTGGCAGCACCGATATCTATGTCGCCAAGTTCGACGAGAAGGGCGCGCTGCGCTGGATCACGCAGGCCGGTGGCGACAAGGGCGACAACGCCTACACGATGGTTTGCGATGCGCAGGGAAATCTTTTCCTGGGCGGATCCTTCGGGGGCACGGCAAAATTTGACGACGTCAGCATTACCAGCGCCGGCAGCAACGACCTGTATGGCGCCAAGCTGAAGGCGAAGTGAAAGCGCCTGCGGAGACATGGTCGGTCCGGGTAGCGCGGGCCTCCGGCCTGCTGGTCGCCGCATCCTGCGGTGACGAACTTTCTCGGCTCTCGAAGTTGGGTGGCGAAAGATTGGGAAGTTCGTTTCAACAGGATGTTGAAACCAGCAGGCCGGAGGCCCGCGCTACCCGGACCGACCGCGCTACGCCCCGCTTCCCATTGCGCACGTCACATATGCCTCCGCATCGCTTCACGAAGTGCAAGACGCCGGTACGTTTGATCGGCCTGGCTTATCTCTCACTGCTCCTGAGCACCCTCATTGCGCGAGCAGAGCCCGATTACACCAAAGACATCAAGCCCCTCCTCAAGGCCCGCTGCTACGCCTGCCATGGCGCGCTCAAACAAAAATCCGGTCTGCGCCTCGATACCGTCGCCCTCATGCACAAAGGCGGCGAGTCCGGGGATATCCTCAAACCGGCCGAAGCGGTATTGGTCGATCGCATCACGGCGAAGGACAAAGACGACCGGATGCCACCGGAGGGAGCCGCGCTGACCCCGGAAGAAATCGCCCGACTAAAAGACTGGGTCAATGCGGGTGCACCGTCGCCGTCGGACGAGAAGCCGGAGCCTGATCCGCGCGCCCACTGGGCCTACCAGTCGCCCAAGGCGGCGCCCTTGGAACCGGGGCGGTCGCCGATCGACGCCCTCCTCGATGGGCGACTGAAAGCACGCGGTCTTCAGCCGCAGCCCGAAGCGGCGCCCGAGGTCTGGCTGCGTCGCGTCTACCTCGATCTCACCGGCCTGCCGCCCACCGTTGATGAAGTGCGGGGATTTCTTGCGGGCTATGCGACCGAGGCTCGTCCCGCGAACGGAGACGCCCCCGCCATCATGCAGCGTACCGTGGATCGCCTTCTCGCCTCGCCTGCCTACGGCGAGCGCTGGGGACGGCATTTCATGGATATCTGGCGCTACTCGGATTGGTATGGCCTCGGCGATCAGCTTCGTCACAGCCAGAAACACATCTGGCATTGGCGCGATTGGATTGTGGAATCGCTGAACGCCGACAAGGGGTACGACCGGATGATCGTGGAGATGCTCGCCGCGGATGAAGCCGCTCCCGAGGACCGCGACGCCTTGCGTGCCACGGGTTTCCTGTGCCGCAACTACTACCTCTTCAACCGCACGACCTGGCTCGATGAAGTCGTCGAACATACGAGCCGCGCGTTCCTCGGCGTCACGATGCAGTGCACCAAGTGCCACGATCACAAGTACGACCCGATTTCGCAGGTCGATTACTACCGCATGCGCGCGATCTTCGAGCCATATCAGGTGCGGCTCGACCCGTGGCCGGGCGAAGTAGATCTCGAGAAGGACGGCCTGCCGCGCGCTTTCGATCTGCACCTCGACCAGCCCACATATCTCCACAAACGCGGCGACGAAAAGAACGAGGACAAAACCCGGCCCCTGGCGCCTGGCATCCCCGAGGTCCTGGCCTTCGGAGAATTTCGACCGAAACCAGTCACACTGCCAGCCACCGCGAGCATCCCGGCCCTGCTGCCCTTCGTCGCCGACGATCAATTGAAGGCGGTGGCTGCCGAGATTGAGCAATTGAAGACCGCCAGCGAGCAAGCCCGACGCAAGCTCGACGACCTGCAGGCTTCCGATCCGGACAACGTCAGCGCGGTCGAGAGAGAGCAAGCCGCCATCGCCGTCGCGGAGACGGCGATCACTGCCGCGGAAGCGAAACCGGCGATGCTCCGCGCCACCCTCGCCGCGGACCGGGTGCGGATCGCTGCACCTTCTTCTCCCGAGTGCGCCGCCCTGGCGGCGGCGGCCGCAAAAGCGGAAGCCGCTTACGAATCGGCTCGCCTAGAGTCTGAATTGGCCCGGGCTCGTCAAGCCGCGCTGGTTCCTCCGAAAGGGAAGCCGACGGATGCGGAAAAGAAGATTCAGACGGCCGAGCAGGCCCTCGTGGCGGCGAAGAAGAAGGCGGAGAATCCGGGAGACAAATATATCTCCATCCGGGCGTCGCTCAAGGCGCAGGACGGGCCCGAGGACGTTAAAAACAAGGAGTTCCAACTGTATCCCTCCACAAGCACTGGGCGTCGCCTCGCCCTCGCGCAATGGATCGCCAATGAACGCAATCCATTGACCGCGCGCGTGCTCGTCAATCACGTGTGGCTGCGTCACTTCGGCGCCTCGCTTGTGCCGGAGGTCAGTGATTTCGGGCGCCGTTGTCCGCCGCCGCTGCACCAGGATGTGATGGATACGCTCGCTGTCGATTTCATGCAGCACGGCTGGAGTCTGAAACATCTCCACCGTGTGATGGTGCTCTCCGAACTGTATCGCCGGAGTTCATCCAACGCGGGCGCGGATTCAGCGACGCTCACCGCCGATCCCGACAACGCCTGCTACTGGCGCATGAACCCGCGCCGCCTCGAATCACAAGCGGTCCGGGATGCGATGCTGTCCACCGCCGGGCGGCTCGAACTCCAACAGGGCGGCCCGAGCATCGACCCCGGCAAGGAGGAGGGCAGCCTGCGCCGTGCGATCTATTTCTCCCAGACCGCGGACCTCGAGCACCGCTTCCTCGCCGCGTTCGACAATAGCAACGTCCTCGAATGTTACCGGCGCCAGGAGAGCATCGTGCCGCAGCAGGCCCTCGCGCTCGCGAACAGCAAGGTCACGCGCGAATGCGCCGATGCGATTGCCAAACGCGTCGAGACCCTGGGCGATGAGGACTTCGTTGATCACGCCTTCCTTTCGGTGCTCACCCGCCTGCCTACGGCTGAAGAGCGAGCGGCCTGCCTCGAAAGCCTCGCCGAGTTCACCCGGTTGAATGCCGCCCACGCGCGCACGCTGGTGCTCCAGGCGCTCTTGAACCATAATGACTTTGTCACCCTCCGATGACGCCCGATTCCTTCAGCCGCCAATTTCTCTCGCGCCGTGGATTCCTCGACCGCCTCGGGGGCGGGCTCGCGGGCATTGCGCTGCAAGCCATGTTTGCCCGCGAAAGCCGCGCCGTGGATGCCGCCGATTGGAAGCCGCCCACCGGCCTGCCGTTCTTCCCGCCGAAGGCGAAGCGGGTCATCTGGCTCTTCATGCGCGGCGGCGTGAGCCACATGGAGAGTTTCGACCCGAAGCCCATGCTGACGAAGTATGCCGGCAAGTCGATCGGCGAGACGCCTTACAAAGACGTGCAATCGCCGGAGAAGCTGAAGAACGTCCGCGTCGTCGTGGTGAACGACGCCAATGGCAAGCAGCGCAACGTCATCTACCCGCTCCAGGTGGGCTCGAAGCAATACGGGCAGTGCGGCGTGGAGATCAGCGACTGGTTCCCGCACATCGGCTCGTGCGCCGATGACATCTGCTTCATCCGCAGCATGTGGACGACGGACGACAATCACGGCGCACAGGTCCAATTCCACAGCGGCCGGCACATGCTCGATCCGCACGAGCCGACGCTCGGCGCGTGGGTCACCTACGGCCTCGCCTCGATGACCGACAACCTGCCGACCTTCGTCAACATGGGTCCGCGTTTCTTCGACGTGCGCGACGGTCATTACCTCGGGCCCGCCTACGACGCCGTGAACCTGCGCGTCGACCCAAAGAATCCGCTCGCCTACGCCGTGCCGGAGATCCCGCTCGACCACGCGGAACAGGCCGCCGAATTCGCGCTCGTGCACAAGCTGAACAATCTCGCCGCCGATCAGTATCCCGGCGACCAGGCGCTGCTGGCCCGCATCAAGAGCTACCAACTCGCCTTCAACATGCAGTCTGCCGTCCCCGAGACGATGGATCTCGCCGGCGAGAGCGCCGAAACCAAATCGCTCTATGGTCTCGACGACAAAGTCACTGAACCTTTCGCCAGGCAACTCCTCGTCGCCCGGCGACTGGCCGAGCGCGGCGTGCGCTTCATCCAGATCGAGCACGGCGACGGCGCGGCTGGTGCATGGGACTCCCATTCCAAGCTCAAGGAAAACCACGGCAAGCTGGCTGCGCAGGTCGACAAGCCAATCGCCGGCTTACTCACCGATCTCAAGCGGCGCGGCCTGCTGGAAGACACCATCGTCCTCTTCGCCACCGAATTCGGCCGCACCCCGGGTTCACAAGGCGCCGACGGACGTGACCACCACCCCTACGGCTTCAGCGTCTGGATGGCGGGCGGCGGCATCAAAGGCGGCCTCATCCACGGCGCGACGGATGAGATCGGCTTCCACGCCATCCAACACCCGCACTACGTCACCGACGTCCACGCCACCATCCTGCGCCAACTCGGCCTCGATTCCCGCCGGCTGGAAGTTCCAGGCCGCAAGCGCCTGGAGCGGGATCATGGTGCTGCGATTACGGAGGTTATTGCGTAGGAGTGTCGCATCTCGCAGATGGTGGATTCGAGGAAGCGTCTGAGAGGTTTGAATCCAAGTTACGGCGCTGGCGCTCGGAGCGGCCCGATATCTACGGCAGGGTCTAAAGTCGAAAGCTTCAGTCCTCATCTTTCGCCGACGTCGTCGCCCACTTGGGGAAATGTGCATCGGGGCCTTTCATCGCGCGCCAGAGGATGCCGTTGAGCACGTCTTCCGGGCAGCGGTCGGCTTCGTTGAGCGGGAGGCGGGCGGAGACGATGGCGTCTTTCCGCAAGAGGTGGTTGCTGATCTTTTTGGGATCGGGGTTGAGTTGGTCGAGCGGTTGCTGGTTGGGCACGGCGGTGAAAGGAGTAAGATCGGGCGTGGCGGTGAAGCAATCGCTCATCGGGGTGGCAGTGGCGTCCAGTTGGTTCATCGGTGGTAAGCCGAGGATGAGTTCCAGAGTGCGCATGAGGCTGGGCTGATTGTAAGGAGTGCTGATGGTCTGGGCGCGTTTGGTATAAGGACTGACGATATAGCAGGTGGTGCGGTAGCCGCTGACATGGTCCCAGCCGGCCTGGGGATCGTCCTCGATCGCCATGAGACAGGTCTCCGCCCAGAATTTGCTGTGGCTCAGCGCATCGACGACCTGGCCGAGCGCGAGGTCGTTATCCGCGATTTGGGCCGCGGGCGAGGGAGCCTTGCCGCGGGTGCCGCCGGTGTGGTCATTGGGGAGAAAGAGGATGACGAGGTTGGGGAATCCGCCTTTCTGCTCGAACTGCTTGAGTTCCCGGATGAACTCGGCGGCGCGCATCCCATCCGGCACGTTGAGGTCCCAGCCAACGGTGTTCAGGTCGCTGTGCTTGCGGAGCGATTCGATGCCGGGCTGCGAGGCGAGGAGCGTCTGGCCGGTGTGGGTGGTGAAATCGGTCCAGAAATCCTGCCAGCCGGGTTTGTCCTTGCGGGCGGCGTCCTTCCAGCCGGCGGCGGTGATCATCCACTCGCCGTAGTTCCGGAAGGTCTTTCCGTGGGCGAGCGCGTTGTCCCAGATGAATCCCGAGGATGCCCATGCGAGCCCGTCGAGGCCGTCGACGCTCTTGCCGCCGGGGTAGCTGCGCGGAAATCCCGAGGTGACCTGACGTTCCATGTAGGCGTTGACGATGGCGCTGTCGGTCCATTGATGGCCATCGGCGCTCTGCACGCCGGAGCAATAGGTGTTGTCGAGAAGCACGAACTCGCGCGAAATCTTGTGCTGATTCGGCGTGAATTTTTCCCCGAAAATGCACAGGGCCGGATCGCCATTGCCTTCCTTCATGTCGCCGAGCACCTGGTCGTAGCTACGGTTCTCCTTGATCACGTAGACGACGTGCTTGAAGACGCTCGGCTCGCCGACCCGCTCCGGAACGGGAACGGCGGGCTGATCGGGACGGGCCGGCAAATTCGCCTCCGCCAGTTTGGGGTAGCGCATATTGAGCAACGACACTTCGGTCATCGCCGCGAGTTCCTCGTCCTTCGGCATGGGGATGAGCGAGACGGTGCCGAAGAAATCCTTCGTGCTCAGCTTGATCTTGTCCTCCGGCTTGAAGATTTTCGCCGAGCCGATGCCCTTGATATTGGCGACGCAGATGGTCTTGCGGCTGTCGTCGTACTCGACCGCGCCGGGAAACCAGCCCACGGGGATCAAGCCAAGCATTTGCGACTCCCGGTCTTCCGGATCGAACTTGAACACGGCCACGGCGTTCTGGGTTCCATTGCAGACGAAGAGACGCTTGCCGCTGTGGTCGAAGGCCACGGCATTCGGTTGCGCGCCGAAGAGATCGGCCGGGGTCTGCCGTGCCCAGATCTTCTCCGCGATCTGGTCGGTCTTCGTGTCGATGACGCTGAGCGTGTCGCTACCGGTATTCGCGACCACGACGTAGCGGCCGTTCGGAGAAGCCGCGATCGCGGCGGCGTGCAGTTCGACAAGGATCTCGGATTTGACCTTTCCCGTGGAGAGATCGATGACGGTCACCGATCCCTCATTGGCAATGTAACGCACCGGATCGACACGGACCGTCGTGCCCTTCCCAGCCGGCGCCGCGAGATCGGTGCTGCCCGGCACACGCCCACCGGAGTTGCTCACATAGGCTTTGCCCGCCGCGAGGGCGACGCCAAACGGCGCCACGCCCGTGCTCCAGGAGCGCAGTAATTTGCCGGTTTCTGCGTCCAACTCGTGAAGCTTGTTGGCCAGGTTGCCGACGACGTAGAGACGCTTGCCGTCCGCCGAAAAGGTGAGGCCCGCGGGGATCTCCATTTTCCGCTTCGATGTCCTTGCCTCAGGGACGGCGAAGGTGGTGAGAGGGGTGACCTGGTGTTTGTTGTCCACGGCGAAAACCTTCACGTTGCCGGCGACATTCGAAAGGTAGATGCGCGCTCCGTTGGGTGAGAAGGCGAGGCCGGTGAAACTCAACTGCGAGCCGGGCTCGGTGCCGGGTTTCGTGGTGGGGTCCGGCGCCTCGACCACCTCCGGCGCGAACGCGATCCTTTGCAAGGCCTGGCCCGAAACTGGATCGATCGTGGCCAGGAATGGGATCTTGCCGGCGGTGACGAGCAACTTGCCGTCAGGGCTGAGGGCCAGCGCCTGTGGCCGCATGAGCGGCAGCTCGACCTGGCGGCCGGCGGGAGTGAGCACCTGGTTGGTCGGCGTGAGATAGCGATTCTTCGCAAGGCGGCCGACCGTTTCGGGTTTGGCGGCGACTTTTGGAGATTCCTTGGCGATGAGAAGTGGAGACGAGATCGCGAGGAGTGCGGCGATCGAGCGAAGTGTTGTGGTGTTCACGAAGATACGGGATGTCGGGGTTTGCTGGGAGCCTCAGCCTGACGGTAGCTGGCGCGGCAGTCACGGAAATCGCGTGGCATTTAATAACGCGGTGTGCCTTCCAACCCTCTCAAGGGTTGAACTGAATCCGTACGGCATCAGCCTACATCGCCAGAGCGATTCAATCCTTTCAGGATGGGGAGGCGATTATCACGCAGAATCCCGAGGAACTCCTCCGATTGGGCCACCGGCCTTGATGCCAAATCAATGGTGCAGCATTACGCACACGGCGTGAAACCCATTCAGGGCCCATTCAGGGTTGGCGCTTCGCGCCTGAACCCAGGGTAGCCTCGCAAGCTCGGCAACCCTGGGCTGATATATCAAACGCCTTCGGCGTAACTCAGTAGCGTGAGCGAAAAGGTGCAGCCGCTGGCTGAATTTTTTTGACGACCTGGCGCTGTTCTTCTCGGTCCCCGGGACGACGGTGGAGGTGCGGCAACAGTATGTCGGGATGCGCGTGCGCTTCCTGCAAAGATCGGCGGTCGGCAGCGAGTTCGACACGCTCTAGCTAGTCGTCGTCACCCTTCACGTTGAGATTGTACCACTTCGTGGGAAATGGTTCGCTGGGGCGCTGGGCCAGCCACACGGCCCGCGCGACGATTTTTGGGTCGGCGCGGTCGACGTCGGACCAATCGAGTTTCGCGCAGGCGAGGGCGAGTCGCTTGCTCTCGCCGCGCAGGGCGGTGGTGGGCGGATTCAGTTCGTCCAGGGGGATTCGATTGGCGAGATGCGTGAACGGTGTTTCGTCCGGCTTTTCCGCGAAGCAGGCGGTCATTGGCGTGGCCGTGCGGTCGAAGCGGTTCATGGCGGGCAGGCCCAACACCAATTCCATGGTCCGGACGAACGAGGTGTGATTGTAGATCTCGTTCACGACCGCGCCACGCCGGGTGTACCGTGATACGCAGTAGGCGATCGTGCGGTGGCCGTCCACGTGGTCCATGCCGAGTTGCGAATCGTCCTCGATGACAAGGATGAGGGTGTCCTTCCAGAAACGCGAGTGAGTCAGCGCTTCCACGATCCGGCCCAATGCGAGATCGTTGTCGGCCACGGCGGCGCGCGGGGTGGGAAAATTGGGCCGCGTGCCGGTGGTGTGATCATTGGGCAGCAGGAGGATGCTCAAGGCGGGCATTTCTCCCGATGCTTCGAAGCCTTTCAGGTCGGTCAGGTATTGATCGGCGCGCCATTGATCGGAGACGACCGTGGGGAAGCCGATATAGTTCGGGTGCAGGTACGACCTGAGGGCGGCGTTGTCCGTGCCCGCCGTGATCGCGAACTTCGATCCGCCCGCCTTGTAATCTTCCCAGAGATCCTTCCACGAGGGGCTCTTCCCGGTCGCTTTGTCGATCACCTTCGGCTTGTTCACAAACTCCCCGTAGACCCGCAGCGACTTGCCCGCCTTCACCGCGGAATTCCAGAGGAAGCCTTCCGGTGAATAGGCCAGCGGGTCGCCGCCATCGTAGGGATAGCTGCGGGAATGAGCGGCGTAGTTTTGCTCCATGTAGCCATTGGCCGCGGCGGAGACCGTCCACTGGTGGCCATCGGCGGAATTTGTGCCGCTGGTGAACGTGTTATCCAGCAGCACCCATTGGCGCGCCAGCGCGTGCTGATTGGGCGTTACCTCCTCGCCGAACATGCACAGCTTCGGTTCGCCATTGCCTTCCGTCATGTCGCCGAGCGTGCTGTCGTAGGTATGGTTCTCCTTGATGATGAAGACGACGTGTTTGAAGAGCGAAGGTTCCCCGGCGCGTTCGGGAATCGGAACGGCGGGCGTCTGCGGGCGCGGTGGCAACTCGGCTTTTCCCCAGCCGTTGTTCAGCGCTACGCGCCGGGTGTTTTCGGCCCGCGGCTGGAGCTGGGACGCATCGATGAATTGCACCGTCCCGACCGATCCGCCCACGCTGTAGGCCGCCTTTTCATTGTCCTTCTGCTTCGCAAAGCGGGAACCAATTCCCTTGCTGCTCGCGACAAAGAGACGCCCACCGCGCCCGGCGACGGCGATGGGAAACCAGCCGGCTGGAATGTAACCGGAGACTTTGCCATCGGGCAGGTCCACCATCGCCACGGCATTGGCGCCGCCGCAGGCGACGTAGAGAGTTTTGCCATCGTCCGCGATGCCCATCGCATTCGGAATCTGGCCAAAGCCCGGGTCGAGCTCGGGGCGGAGGGTGATGGCGCGCCCGAATTCGCGCTTCGCCGTGTCGAAGAGGCTCACGGTATCGTCGTCCGAGTTGGCAACGAAGAGGGTCGTGCCGTCCTGCGAACACAGCAGGCCCGACGGTTGCCGGCCGGCCTCGATCTCGGTCGCGGTAAATTTTTCCGTGTCGATGATCGAGAGGCTGCCGCGCAGGGCGGCGTCGGTGCGCGGGTCCACGCGCACCATCGTGCCGGCCGACGGAGCGCTTGCTTCGCCCGCGTGTGGAAAACGTCCGCCGCGATTCGCGCAGTAGAGCGTCTTCCCATCAGGCGAGAGCACGATCCGGTACGGCGCGACCCCCGTGGGAATCAAGGCGAGGAATTGCTTCGTGGAGAGATCGACCACCGACACAGCGTTGCTGATGCCGAGCGCGATATAGAGCCGTTGGCCATCGGGCGAAATGGCCAGACCCGCGACTTGAGGGTCACCCTTCTTTCGCGGACCGGCGGTTTCCTTGGCATCGCTCGGGGGTGACGCATCCAGCACGGTGAAGACCTTCGCCTTCTTCGCCGGATCGACCGCTGCGATGGTGGCGGACTTCCACGCGCCACCCTCCGCGGCGACGCGATAGACGAGGCCATCCTCGCCGCTGGTGAAGAGCGCATTGCCGTCCGGTTGCCACACAAGGCCGAGCGGTCCGGGTTTAACCGCCACGCTTCCTTTCAGCGAACCATCGACGGCGTAGAGCAGCACCTTTGAAGTCGTCAGCACGGCAACGATCGAGCCATCCGGTGAAACGGCCAGGTCCTTTGGCCGAACGCCTTCAATGCGCTGGACCATTCCAATGGGCGTGACGGTCTGGTTCGTCGAGACGAGGACGCCGCCGGTGGATTCGTCGCCGACGAATTTGGATTTTTTGGGAGAGGTTGGGGACTCAGCGACCGCGAGGGGGAGCCAGGCGACGCTGAGACTCAGGGTTGCGTAAATCGTGAGGGACAGTGGAAGGATGGTGCGGGGGGGCTTCATGGATTTGCTGCGCTTCGGCGGGAAAGGATGGAATATCCGGCAACGATCGCAGAGAGAGAAGGAAATTGGGCGTTGGAAGGCGTGATCCTTGGTGCGGAGAAGACGCCGCTGCGCCTGCGGCGGACCGAGCGCCGAGCATTGCTCCTTGGGGTGCTCGTGGTTCGAAGATTGCGGGCGAATCGATTGACTTCGTTCGGCCTACGCCAGGATTTCCTTGATCACCTTTCCATGCACGTCGGTCAGGCGTCGATCAATCCCGTTGGTGCGGTAGGTGAGCTTGGTGTGATCGATGCCGAGGAGGTCGAAGATGGTGGCGTGCAGGTCGTAGCCGGTGGTTTTGCCGTCGGCGGCCTGGTAGCCCCAGTCGTCGCTTTGGCCGTGGGCGATGCCGGGTTTGATGCCGGCGCCCCAGAGCCAGCTCACGAAGCTGCCGCTGTTGTGATCGCGACCTTGGGAGCCCTGGGAGAACGGAGTGCGTCCAAATTCCGTGGTCCAGATGACGAGCGTATCGTCCGCGAGGCCGCGGGCGCGGAGGTCGCGCAGCAGGGCGGCGATCGGCTTGTCGACGCTCGCGGCCATGGGTGGGAGCTGCGTGAGGATGTTGCTATGATTGTCCCAATTGTTCGTCGCGCCTTCGGGACCGCTCCAGACTTGCACGAAGCGCACCCCGCGTTCGATGAGCCGCGTGGCGAGGAGGCAGCGCTTGCCGAAGTCGGCGGTGGACTTGTCAGTGCTGTCCAGCGCGTAGGCCTGGCGGGCGGATTCCGGTTCGCGCATCACATCGAAGGCTTCGGGCGCGCTCAATTGCATCTTCGCGGCCAGTTCGTAGCCCGCTATGCGGGCGTCGAGACGGGAATCGCCGGGATGCTCGGCGGCGTGGGCGCGGTTCATCTTGTCGAGCAGCGCGAGGCCGTCGCCGTCGGCCTCCCGGGTGGCGAAGGCGAATTTTTCGCCGGCGAAAAGATCGGGAATCGGTTGTGGTGTGCCGGACTTGATCATGGTGCCCTGATGGACTGCCGGCAGGAAACCCGCGGTGAAGCACCCGCGTCCATTGTAGGGGAGGCCGCGCGCGTCGGGCAGCACGACGAAAGTGGGGAGATTGTCGGCGAGGCTGCCGAGTCCGTAGGAGATCCAGGCGCCCATGCAGGGAAAGCCCGGTAGCAGGAAGCCATTGTTCATCAGGTAGGCGCTCTGGCCGTGGACATTCGAGCGGCCCTGCATGGCCATGAGAAACGCCATCTCGTCCACGAGTTTCGCCTGTTCGGGGAAGAGGCTGCTCACCCAGCGTCCGCTCTGGCCGTGCTGCGCAAACTCGAAGGGGCTCTTCATGATCGGCCCTTGCATGGAGGTCGCTCCTTCGAGCTTCTGTGTGGAGCCCAGCTTCTGCCCATGCAACTCGGCGAGCTTCGGCTTGTAGTCGAAAAGATCCATCGGGCTCGCGCCGCCATTCATGAAGAGTTGGATCACGCGTTTGACCTTCGCGCGATGATGCAGGCCGCCGTTGAACTCAGGCCGAGGCGTGGGAAGATCGGCCGCAAGGGCGTCGCGGCCCAGGAGTTGCGAGAGTGCGAGGCCGGCGAACCCGCCGCCGATGGCGCCGAGAAACCCGCGCCGGGAAGATGGAAATGCGGGGGAACTCATACGGAGGGTTTCATCTCAGTCGACGAAGAGGAATTCGTTGCTGTTGATCAACACCCGGCACAATGCGGCCAGGCCGTGCTGCCCGGCGTATTCGGAAAAATCCCGCAATTCGTTTTCGGAGGGCTCGCGCAGGAAGATGCGG
>Ga0070658_10003466_pt1 | contig 12965 bp, 12 predicted proteins | sample KBSC13metaG_FD_64664 | JGI IMG/M metagenome (GOLD analysis project Ga0070658, IMG submission 64664) | Corn rhizosphere microbial communities from Kellogg Biological Station, Michigan, USA - KBS C1-3 metaG | ecosystem: Host-associated > Plants > Roots > Rhizosphere > Soil ... | reverse complement strand
GTCCGTACCGACGGCCAGCGGTACCAACCCGGCGGCCACCGCGGCGGCGGAGCCCGCGCTGGAGCCGCCCGCCATCCGGCGCGGGTCGTGCGGGTTGGCGCACGCGCCGTTGGCCGCGCGGTCGCCGGTCGGGCCGTAGGCGAACTCGTGCATGGTCGTCTTCCCCACGAGGACCGCTCCGGCCTCGCGCAGCCGCGTGACCACCTCGGCGTCCGCGTCGGGTACGTGGCCGGCGAAGTGCCGCGAACCCATCGTGGTGACCAGGCCGGCGGTGTCCACGAGGTCCTTCACCGCCACCGGTACCCCGTGCAACGGTCCGCGGTCCACGCCGCGCGCCAACTCGTCCCGCGCGCGTTCGGCCGCCGCGAGCGCGCCGTCGTGGTCCACGGTCACGAAGGCGTTGAGGACCGCCTGGCTCTCCTCGATAGCCGCGAGGCTGCGCCGGGTGAGCTCGACCGGGTCGGTACCGCCGGTACGCAGCCGCTCGGCGAGCGCGGCCAGCGGGACGCCGATGAAAGGCCCGGCGGGTGGGGCGTCGTTGTCGCGATCCATGCCCGGTACCGTAACGCGCCTCCGGCGCCTGGGCGGCCAACGGCCGGCGCCCGACGGGTCGAGGGCGGTAGCGTCGGGTGGGAACGCAGCGGAAGGGGGCCGTCGCCGTGTCGCGCATTGCCTTGCGCCTGGCCGCCGTCGCCGGCCTGGCCACGGCGGCGTTGCTCGGGGTCGCCACGCCGGCGCTCGCGCACACCCAGGCCACCATCGACAACCCGCAGGCCGGCGCGGGCAACGTGCTGCTGACGCTGAACGCGGAGGCCGAGTCCACCACGGCCGGCATCAAGAGCCTGGAGGTCACGCTCCCCGGGGGGATCCAGCCGGCCCAGGTCAGCCTCACCGATGGGCCGGGCGGCTGGACGTTCGCCCGTACCACGCAGGGGTTCACCGTCTCCGGTAGCGCGCTTGCCGTGGGTACCCCCGCGAAGACGTCGCTGCGCATCGCGCAGTTGCCGGCGACGGCGCAGGTGCTGGCCTTCAGGACGCTGGTTACCTACAACGACGGCAAGGTGGACCGGTGGATCGAGGTACCGTCGACCGCCGCGCCGGACCCGCCCGACCCGGCTCCCACGGTCAGCCTCAAGCCGGCCGCGGCGACCAGCGCGCCCCAGAGCAACCTGGTGTCACCGGGCGCGGTGATCCGCAACAACCCGAGCCCGGCCGCGCAGGCGCCGACGAGCAGGTCCCGCACGGCCTGGCTGTGGGCGATCGTCATCGCGGGCCTGATCCTGCTCCTGCTCATCGGCGTCCTGCTCTGGCGCCGGATGACCCGGCTGCACACCAACGACTGACCCCGGCATTCACCACGGCAGCGGGCCGTCGTCGTTGAAGAAGCCGCCGGTCGGGCCGTCCGCGTCCAGCGTCGCCAGGCGTACCGCGATCGCCGCTCCCTCGGCGGCCGACCGCCACCCCCGGTGGTCGTTCAGGTCTGTCGCGCAGTAGCCCGGGTCGGCCGCGTTGACCAGTACCCGGCCGGCCAGCTCCCGGGCGTACTGCACGGTCACCGCGTTCAGCGCGGTCTTCGACATCGGGTACGCGACGGTCGGCGGGATGACCGACAGCCGGCCGGCCGGGTCGGACTGCACGGCCAGCGAGCCGACCATGCTGGACACGTTGACGATGCGCGGCGCCGGGGAACGCAGCAGCAGCGGCAGCATGGCGTTGGTGACCCGGATCGCGCCGTACACGTTGGTGTCGAACACCTCCCGCACCGCCTCCACGGTGGTGTCGCTCGGCGGCACCGCTCCCGTCCCCGCGATCCCGGCGTTGTTGACCAGAACGTCGAGCCGCCCGAAGGCGGTCCGCACGTGGGCCGCGGCGGCCGCGACCGACGCCGGGTCGGTCACGTCCAGCGCGACCGGCTCGACGCCCAGCTCCACGGCCGCGGCCTCGCGCCGCTTCTGGTCCCGCCCGCCCAGCAGTACCGTCATTCCGCGCGCCGCGAGCTGTTCGACGATGCGGTACCCGATTCCCTTGTTGGCCCCGGTGACCAATGCGATGGTTGTCATGCCCCAACCGCATCACGGTCGGCCCCCGGCGACCAGGACCGCTTCGCCGCCGACCGATACCCTGAAGGTATGGATCAGCTGGAGACGCGGGAGCTGCGGTACTTCCTGACGGTCGCCGACGAGCTGCACATCGGGCGCGCCGCGCAGCGCCTCGGCATCGCGCAGCCGCCGCTGTCCCGGGCGATCCAGCGACTGGAACGGCGCCTCGGCGTCGCGCTGCTCGACCGCAACGCCCGCGGCGTCACGCTGACCCCGGCCGGCGAGGTGCTGCTGCACGAGGCGCGCGCCGCGCTCGACGCGGTGGAGGCGGCCGCCCGGCGTGCCCGACGGGCCGGCTCGCGCGACCCCCGGCTGGTACTGGCGATGAAGCCGGGCGGCGATGCCGGCCTGCTGCCCGACATCCTCGCCGACTACCGGACCGAGCCGGACAGCGTCGAGGTGGAACCGCTGGTGTGCGGGATCGGCGAGCAGGCGGCCGTGCTGCGCGACGGTCGGGCCGACGCGGCGTTCCTGCAGCTGCCGTACGACGACCCGGCGCGCCTGGACTACGAGGAGCTGCGCACCGAGGGGCAGGTGGCCGTCCTGCCCCGCGACCACGCCCCGGCAGACCGGCCGTTCCTCACACTGTCCAATCTGGACGGTCAGACGATGCCCCGCTGGCCGGGCATGCCGGCCGACCGGGGCGACGGGCCGCTGGTACGCGACTCCGCCCAGCTCTTCCAGCTCATCGCGCTGGGCCGGACCGTCGCGGTACTGCCCGAGTCGGCCGGCGACCGGGTGCCGGGGGACCTGGTCGCCGTACCGGTACTCGACGCGCCGTCCACGACGGTCGTCATCGCCTGGCCGCACCAGAGCCGGTCGCGTCCCCTCGCGGCGTTCGTCCGTACCGCCACCACCGTCGCGGCCTTGTCGCGGGGGCGCACACTGCAGGCATGACGTACAACATGCCCGGCAACTTCGTTCCAGAGGGCAACTCGAGCGGCTTCGCGCACCCACGCGATCCGCTACCGCCGAACCGGCCGTCCGACCAGCCTCGAAGGAAGAGGAGCCTGTCCGGCTGGATTCGCGCGCTGCGCAGGAGGTTCACCCGCTCGGCACCGTAGACTCCGCTGCGGAGCGGGAGTTCGTGGCCGGGTACGGGATCCGGCACGTCGACGTGGCGGGACTGGCCGACCCGTACGCCGTGGCCGACCAGGTCACCGCCGCCGGCGCGGCCGCATTGTGGACACATAGGTGGCCTAGTCCCAGCAGAGGCAGAACGGCTTGCCGGCCGGGTCGGCGTAGACCCGCCAGTTCTCCCCGCTGAAGGACAGCGAGGTGGCGCCGAGCTTCAGCACCGCCGCCTCGGCCACGTCGACGTCGTCGACCGTGACGTCGATGTGGAACTGCTGCGGATGCGCGGGGTCGGGCCAGCGCGGCGCGTGGTACTCCGCGATCTGCTGGAACATCAGCGGCTGCGCGCCATCCTCGCCGATCATCGCCACGCCCTCGCCCTCGTACGTGACGGGCTTGCCGAGGAGCTCCGCGTAGAAGGCGCTCAGCTCCTTGGCGTCCGGGCAGTCGAGCATCACGCCCATCAGCGTGGTCTCCTGCTTGGCCGGGTACAGGCACAGGTCGAACGGGTGCCCGGCCGGGTCGGCCAGCGTGTACCAGTTCTCGTTCTCGCGCAACAGTTCCGCGCCCAGCTCGACCGCCTTCGCCCGGCCCGCCTCGAGGTCCGGCACGCGCAGGTCGAGGTGCGCCTGTTGCGGGTACGCCGGATCGGGCCACCGCGGCGGTACGTGGTCGGGGCTGAGTTGGACGGCGACGCGCCACCCGTCACCGGTGTCCATCGCGATCCAGTCGTCCTCGGCGTACAGCTCGGTCCAGCCGCCGAGTGCGGTGTAGAACGCGGCGAGCCGCCGGGTGTCTGGTGCGTCGAGCACGACCGCGCGCAACGTGCCGATCATCGGACACTCCCTCCTGGGGTCACCGCCCATCATGCCCGGTACGGCTTGTCCTCACCCTCGGCGGCTTCGAGTCGCGCCAACAGGGCCGCCGCGGCATCCAACTCCGACTCGGCGAAGACCGGGATGCCGTGCCGGCGCAGCTCCTCCGCGGCCACGCCTCGTCCCGGCGCGGTACGGCCGGAGAACGACCCGTCGTACACGTAGCTGCTGCCGCACGTCGGGCTGCCGTCGACCAGTACGGCGAGCGCGACACCCGCCTGTATGGCCCGGTCGAGTGCGCGGCGCGCCGCGGCGCGGAACAACTCGGTGACATCGTGGCCGGAGACCTCCCGTACCTGGGCGGCGCCGTCGAGCACCTCCGCCGCCGTACCGCCGACGATTTCGGCCGCCGGTCGTGGTACCGGAAACCCGACCGCCACTTCGGGGCAGAAGTGCACCAGGCGCCCCTCGGCGGACCAGCGGCTCCAGATGGCTGAGGTCACCGGTACCGAGGTCTCATTGAACCGGATCGCGGCGGCACCCAGACAGCCGCTCACGAGGATCCTCAACACCCGTCTCACGTTAGGGTGTTCGCCGGCGCCGGGCCGACCGGGGCGTCCCAGTCGATGCGGTACCCGTACTGCCAGGCCATCTTCTCCGGCTTGGCGAGCAGCTTCATCGCCGTCGGCAGGATCAGGTCGCGCAGCACCCGGGCCACCGGGCCGGCGGCCTTGTTGCTGTTCGTACGCGCGGCGGCGGCGATGATCTTCTCTACCCGCTCGCGGCGCAGTTGCTGGTACGCGGCGAACGCCTGCTCGTGTGGCAGGTCGCGTAGGCAGCGGGCCAGTTGGACGGCGCTCTCGATGGCCAGCGACGCGCCCTGCCCGGAGCTGGGGGAGGTGGCGTGCGCCGAGTCGCCGACGAGCACCATCCGGCCGCGGCTCCAGGTCGGTACGGTCGGGATGTCCTCCATCGGGCCGACGATGAGCAGGTCCTCGGGGCGGGTACGGGCGATCATCCGGGCCGCCGGGCTGCGGTCCCCGTCGAACACGCCGGTGAGTTCGCGGATCCAGAACTCGGCGCCGGCGCGCCTGGCGTCGCTCAGGCTCTGCGCGGTCTTCTGCGGCAGGTTGACGAACCAGCCGCCGCTGGCATCGTCGAGCACCTGGTACCCGAAGAACGCGCGCTTGCCGAAGACCATGTGCATCGCGCCCCGGGTCGAGGGCTCGCCGGTATCCGCCATCCTGCCGGCGAAGCTGGCCAGGCCGGCGTAGCGCGGGCTCGGTGCGGCCGGGTCGATCAGTCCTCGTACGGTCGAGCGGATCCCGTCGGCGCCGACGAGGATGTCGGCGGTCGCCTGCGTACCGTCGGCGAAGTGCGCGGTCACCTCGTCGGCGGTACCGGTCACCCGCGCCAGCCGCCGCCCGTACTCGGTGCGGATGCCCCGGCGGGCCGCCTCCTCGTGCAGGCACCGGTAGAGCTCACCGCGCCAGACGAACTGCCCGATCGGCTCGTCCGGATCGGTACCGCCGAAGGTCGCCAGCCGCTTGCCGGTCCAGCTCTGCATCACCATCGCGGTCATCGGGATGCCGATGCGGCGCACCACGTCCTCGGCGCCGAGCACGGCGAGGGCCGCCTGGCCGTTGGGTGCGATGCTCAGCCCGCCGCCGACGGCCTCGGCGGTGCTGTCGTAGGCCTCGTACACGGTGGCTTCGATGCCGGCCTTCTCCAGGGCCATCGCGGTGGCCGGGCCGGCGATGCCGCCACCGATGACGAGTGCGGACCGGATGTCGCTCATGTCTGTTGCCTCTCCGGGTCGGGTGGTGCCTGTGCGGGGGGTGCCTGCGGGGGGAACGTCTCGCCGTGGAACTGCGCCCACATCGGGCCCCAGCCGGTCTGCGGGTCGGTGATCCTGTCGATCAGCGAGGTGACGTAGGTGGACTCGGCTTCGTCGACGGCCAGCCGGTACTGCTCCTCGATGAGGAACAGCTCCGGTACGCCCTGGGCCAGCACGGTCTCGATCTGGCGTCGGGTCTGCGCGGCGCGCTCGGCGAGCCGTTGCAGCCGATGGCGCAGCAGCGGTACCGCCTGGCTCGGTGGCAGCGCGCCGATCAGCGACAGCGCCGCCACGAAGCTCGGGTACTCCTGTTCCGGCTCGCCGAGCAGGTCGCGCAGCCAGTCGCGCAACTCCTGGCGGCCCGCGTCGGTCAGTGCGTACACGGTGCGCTCCGGTCGCTGCCCCTCGCGGTTGGTCTCCTGCGCGGTGACGTAGCCGGCCTTCTCCAGCTGCTGCACCACCATGTAGAGCGAGCCGTGGTTGAACTTGATGCTGCGGTCGTCACCGTTGTCGCGCAGCGTGCGGCTCAGCTCGTAGGGGTGCATGGATCGCTGCGAGAGGTAGGACAGCACGGCCAGCGCCAGCAGGTTGCTGACCTTCCGCTTGGTCGCCATGGAGCTTCTCCTCGGTTCGGGGTCAGGCGGTACGGGTCGGGTCGTCCACCGTCGGGTACCCGCCCTCGCGGTGTGCCCGGCGCAGCTGCGCCAGGTACTCCTTGGAGAACATCGCGGACAGCATCGCGATCCCGCCGCGGTGCACCCGGATCTCGCCGTCGCGCAGGGTGCCGCGCAGCACGATACGGCGGCCACCCGCGGCGTTCGCCCCGGTCGCGTCCTTGACCTTGCCACGGCCGGCGCGGCGCAGGTCCCAGTCGTCGATCACGGCGTCCTCGGGCAGCAGCAGCTTGACCACGCCGTGGTCGATGTCCACGGCGACCTCGATGTCGCCGTCGGGGATGCGCGGGGAGCGCAGGTCCAGTACGGCGATGCCGCGGTGGTTGCGCACCTCGAAGCGCCGCTCGGTGGTCCAGTGCCCCAGGCGCTTGGTGACGGTGTTGTTGGCCGGTACCCGGACCGGCTCGGCGACGGCCAGCTCGTTCATGGCGGTTGCTCCTTCAGTCGATGGCTCGCTTGGTCACCACCAACTATCCAGGACTGACTAGTCAGAGTCAACTAATTCTCGGCAAGATATTTCGGGGAGTCGCGTCTTACCTGGTCAGGGCGTGTGCCGAAGCCGGGCCTGGACCTGCTCCGCGTCCGGGTGGTCGAGGTTGGTGAGGATCGCCAGAGCTGCCCGCCACTGGTCACGAGCCGCTTCGGTGTCACCGCTGGCCTGGTAGGTGTCGCCGAGGTGGGCCAGCACATCGGCCTCGTCGTACCGGATGCCCATGTCGCGGAACAGGGCGAGCGCCTGCCGGTAGGCGGCGATGGCGTCGGCGTACCGGCCGAGATGGTGGTACGCGACGCCGAGGCTGTCCCGGGCGCTCGCCTCACCCCGGCGGTAGCCGAGTTCCTGGTGCAACGCGAGAGCCCGCAGACAGTGCTGCAGAGCCGTTTCGTAGTCGCCCAGCCGGGCGTGGCCCCAGCCGACCGCGTTGAGCGCATTGGCCTGCCAGACCTGCTGGCCGCTGGTCTGGAACCGGGCGAGGGCCTGCTCGGTCTGGTGCAACGCGTCCCGGTACCGGCCCTGCCGGTCCAGCGCGATACCCAGTGTGAGGTGGGCGTGTGCCTGGTTGGTGTCGTCGCCGAGTTGCCGGTACATCTCGAGGGCGTGCTCGAGCTGTACCCGGGCCTCGTCGTGCTCTCCGACCAGGCCGTAGGCCTTGCCGAGCATGCGGTGTGAGTACCCCCGGACGGCCCGGTCGTCCAGGCGTCGAGCAGCCTCCAGCGCGATGCGGTGGAGGGTGACGGCGTCGCGGAAGTCCCGGCGGTCGATAAACCGGGCCATGGACCAGACCAGCTGCCAGGCGTGCCGATCCAGGCCGGCGTCGACGGCGAGCCGGACCGCGGCCATGAGCACCTGGTGCTCGGCGGCGAACCACTCCATGGCCGCGTCCGCGGACTCGAAGGCTTCCACGCTGATGCCGGCGAGCGGTGGGACCAGCTCGATCGGGTCGCGGTCCGGGTCGCGGGCGGCGGCGTCTGCCCGGTGGGCGGAGCGCAGGTAGTGATCAAGGAGCCGGTGGATCGCCGCCCGCCGGTCGTCCTGCGCATCGACCGCCGCGGCCAGTTCGCCGGCGTAGGCGCGCAGCAGGTCGTGCAGGGCGTACCGGCCGGGTACCGGCTCGGTGACGAGGTGGGCCTGGATGAGTTCGGTCAGCAGTGGCCTTGCCTGCCCCGGTGCGGTTCCGGCGAGGCTGGCCGCGGCCGATGCGCTCAGGTCCGGGCCGGGATGGACACCGAGGAGCCGGAACAGTCGGGCGGCCGGTTCGGACAGCTGGCGGTAGGACCAGGAGAAGACCGACCGCACATCGGTACCCGGATCGCCGGTGGCCAGCGAGTCGAGCCGGTCCTGCAGGTCGGCGGCGAGCGTGGCCAGCGGCTGCTGCGGCTCGGCGGCGGCGCGGGCGGCGACGATCGCCAGGGCGAGCGGGAGCCGGGCGCACCGCTCGACGATCTCCTCGACGGCACCGGGTTCGGCGGCGGTGCGGACCATACCCAGGCGCTGGGCGAGCAGGTCGTGCGCCTCGTCCGGGCTGAGCACGTCCAGCGGCAGCGGAAGCGCGCCGGCGCTGGCGACCAGCCCGGTGAGTCGGTTGCGGCTGGTGACCAGCACCAGGCAGCTCGCCGTACCGGGCAGCAACGGCCGTACCTGGTCGGCGTCCCTCGCGTTGTCCAGCAACACGAGCATCCGCCGGTCCGCGAGCAGGCTGCGGTACAGCGCCGCCCGCGCGTCCAGACCCTCCGGTACCCGCTGTGCCGGCACGTTCAGCGCGTCGAGGAACGACCGCACCACATCCGTGGGCTTAGCCGCCGTACCGGCCGGATCGAAGCCGCGCAGGTTCACGTACAGCTGGCCGTCCGGGAACTGGTCCACGGACTGATGGGCCCAGTGCACCGCCAGCGCGGTCTTGCCCACGCCCGCGGTACCGGCGATCGCCGAGATCACCACGGTGGCCGGCCGGTCCCCGCCGTCGAGCAGTTTGGTCAGGCGACTCAACTGGTCGGCACGGCCGACGAAGCCGGGTACGTCCCCGGGCAGCTGCGCGGGAACGGGCCGACGGCGTACCGCAACCTCGGCGTCCTCCAGCGCGGACCTGCAGAAGCGATCCCGCTCGGCGCCTTCGAGCTCGAACGCGTCGGCGAGCAGCCGTACCGTCCCGGGTCGCGGACGCCCGGTCCGGCCCGCCTCCAGATTGCGGATGCCTCGCACGCTCACACCCGTACGGACGGCCAGCTCCTCCTGCGACATGCCTAGCCGCTGGCGGTGCGCCCGCACCTGCGCGCCGAACATCCCACCCTTCCCGACGGTCAACGACCAATGCCGCCATGGTGCCAACGGGCAAAGCAGCCCGCAATGGCTATCCCACCCACGCGACCCCCCAGCCGCCGACAGCCGGCCAGGTCGGGAGCCGGGCAGTTTGACCGGTCCCTACACCATTGGCACCATGGGTACTTCGGTCGGTGACTATGGGAATGGTCGGATGTTCAGTGGGCAGGTCCGGGCGCACCGCCAGCGGCTCGGCATGTCCCAGGAGGAGCTGGCCGCACGCACCGGGGTGAGCGTGCGTGGCATCCGCAATCTCGAGGCGGGCCGGACCGGGCGGCCGCGACCCGGAACGGTACGTCTGCTCGCCGACGCGTTCGAGCTTGCCGGTGTGGAGCGGGACCGCTTCTGCAGGTCCGCCCTGGAGGACGCCGTTCCCGATGTGGCGCGCGGCCGCCCCGTCCCCGCGCAGTTGCCCGCCGACGTGGCCGGCTTCGTCGGCCGTACCGACCAGTTGAGCCGGCTCGGCAAGCTGCTCGACGGGGGCGACCGGCCGGCCACCGTGGTGATCTCGGCGATCGCCGGTACCGCGGGCGTGGGCAAGACCGCGCTGGCGGTGCACTGGGCCCACACGTCCCTGGACCGGTTCCCCGATGGCCAGCTCTACGCCAACCTGCGCGGGTTCGATCCGGGCGGTACGGTCGCCATGCCGGGCGAGGTGGTGCGGTTCTTCCTCGACGCGCTGGATGTGCCGGCCCAACTGGTACCGGAGGGGCTGGACGCGCAGACCGCGTTGTACCGCAGCCTGCTCGCCGAGCGCCGGATGCTCGTGTTGCTGGACAACGCGAGGGACGCCGACCAGGTACGGCCGTTGCTGCCCGGTACGGCGAGCTGCCTGGTGCTGGTCACCAGCCGCAACCAGCTCACCGGGCTGATCGCGAGCGCCGGCGCGCTTCCGCTGCCGCTGGACGTGCTCAGCCCCGACGAGGCGCGCGACCTGCTCGCCCAGCGGCTTGGCGTGGATCGCGTCGCCGCCGAACCCGCGGCCGTCGACGAGATCGTCGAGCGGTGCGCCCGGCTCCCGCTCGCCCTGGCGGTCGTCGCTGCCCGCGCCGCCATCGACCCGGAGCTGCCACTGGCTACCCTCGCCGCCGAACTGGGAGGCCCGCATGACCCGCTCGACTCGCTGGCCACCGGCGATCCGGGTACCGATGTGCGGTCGGTCTTCTCCTGGTCCTACCGCCAACTGTCCCAACCGGCCGCCCGACTGTTCCGGCTCCTCGGATTGCATCCCGGCCCGGACCTGAGCTTGTCAGCCGCGGCCAGCCTCGCCGGCACCCCACCGACGGAGGCAGGGCAGGTACTCGGCGAACTCGTCCGCGCCCATCTGGTCACCGAGCCGGTACCCGGCCGGTACGCGCTGCACGACCTGCTGCGCGCCTACGCCGGCGAACTGGCCGCCTCCGCCGAACCGCAGGACGACCGGTACGCGGCGCTGCACCGGCTGCTGGACCACTACCTACGCTGCGCCCACCGGGCGGCCGTCGTCCTTTCACCCGCCCGCGACGTGATCGAGCCGGTCCCGCCGATGGCCGGCATCACCGTGGACGACGTCGAGTCTGCCAGCGGGGCCGCGAACTGGTTCACCGCCGAATACCAGGTACTCATGGTCACGGTTCGGCTCGCCGCCGACGCCAGCCTGTACCGCCACGCCTGGCAACTGGTCTGGTCGATAGCCAGTTTCATCGACCGCAGGGACTTTCGCGACGCCGTGACCCTCCACCAGATCGGGCTGGAGGCGGCTCGGCGCCTGAGTGACCCGGCCGCCCAGGCGTACTCGCACCGCGTGCTCGGCAGGGCCTACACGCAGCTGAGGGAGTACGACGAGGCCCAGGCACACCTCGAGCACGCCCTTGAGGGGTACCGGCAACTCGGCGACGACACCAACCAGGCACACGTCCACCTCGCGCTAGGCCACATGCTGGACCTGCAGGGCCGGTACCGGGACGCGTTGCACCATGCCGAGCAGGGCCTCGCCCGCTACCGGACCGGCGACAATCGGAACTGGCATGCCATGGCGCTCAACAACCTCGGCTGGTGCCACACCCGGCTAGGCGACTACGAGACGGCTCTGAAGCATTGTCAGCAGGCGCTCGGACTGCAACAGGAACTCGGCGACCGCCCCGGTGAGGCGTTCAGCTGGGACAGCATCGGTCTCGCGCAGCACCATCTCGGCCGGCACGCCGACGCCGACGCCGCCTACCAGCAGGCGCTCGCGCTGTTCCGGGACCTTGGCGAGCGATACTACGAGGCCGACACGCTGGTGCGCCTCGGCGAGGCCCACCGGGCCGGCGGGGACACCGATGGGGCCCGGGACACCTGGCGGGAGGCGCTGGTGATCCTCACCGACCTCGACCACCCGGACGCCGAGCAGGTCCGGGCGAGGCTGCGCGACGCGCCCTGATCCGGCACGCGTGGATTAGCACAGGTGTACGATGACCAGTCATGACCGACAGGGAAGAGGCCGCCGCCTCCTCGATCGCCGGGCTGGCCGAGCTGTACGCCCGCGGTGGCCGGCTGAGTTGGGACACGGCGATGCGCGAGATCAAGGAGCGCCTGCGGGTGTGGGAGATCCGACCCCGGCGGATCGGTGAGGTCATGTCGATGGCCGCCACCGGCTATGTGGACAGCGACGCCTGGCGGGCCCGCGTCGCGCTGCACCTGCTCCTCGACGCGGGTGCGGACGAGGACCGGGCCCGGGTCATCCGCGCCCAGGTGCCGCCCCGTCGGGTCGTCGGCCTCCGCCGGCCGGCACCGGACCGGCAGCCCGCCGGACCCGCGCCGCCCGCGTCCTCGGGCGCCGCGCGGGTCGGGCTGTCGATGCGCGCCTGATACGGTGGGCCGGTTCCCCCGAGGAGGCCGTCATGGAGCCTTCGGTGCTGGCCGACACGCTGGCGGATCCGGTGCCGTGCACCGCCGACCTGGCGCGGGTGATGGCGCTGCTGGGGTTGCCCGGCGATCCGCTCTACATCGTGAAGGACCACACGGTCGCGCGTGGGCGTGCCGAGTTGCTGGCGCACATCGCGGCCGGCGTGGTCAACCTGTTAGGGCCGGCCGAGACGAGCGCCGGGCTGGCCGTGGACGACCGGGCCGACCTGCACTGGACGGCCGACCGCGACGTCACCGGCGAGCGCCCCCTCGACCTGCAGTTGCAGCGGCTGGCCTGGGTGCAGCACGTCATCGCGCGCGGCCGGGGCCCGCGCCCCGACCTCGTCTCGGACGCGGTGGCCACCACGCTCGGCACGCTGATCCAGCTGATCGAGGCGTGGCAGGACGGGCGCACCGAGCGGCCGGACCCCGAACTGAACGACGCCCTGCTGATGGTCCGCGACGCCGCGGACCATCTCGCCGGCGTCCTGCGCTCCCACTGCTGACAACTCAATGCGAGTCGCGGGACACCTTGTCGCCGCTGGAGCCGAGCAGGAAGTCCAAATCCGCACCCGTGTCCGCGCCGCCGACCGTGTCGACGTACAGCCGCTCCCAGCCCCGTCGCGGCCGGGCCACGGCGGCCAGCAGCGCCTCGGACGGCGGTCGGGCGTCCAGCTCCGCCTGGTCGATGTCGACGTCGACCCGCCGGTTCGGCACGTCCAGCACGATCGGGTCGCCGGTACGGACGCGGTCCAGCGGGCCACCGGCCGCCGCCTCGGGAGCCAC
>Ga0070658_10003461_pt1 | contig 12978 bp, 9 predicted proteins | sample KBSC13metaG_FD_64664 | JGI IMG/M metagenome (GOLD analysis project Ga0070658, IMG submission 64664) | Corn rhizosphere microbial communities from Kellogg Biological Station, Michigan, USA - KBS C1-3 metaG | ecosystem: Host-associated > Plants > Roots > Rhizosphere > Soil ... | reverse complement strand
CGCCGGCGTGATCGACCCGACCAAGGTCGTCCGCACCGCGCTCCAGGATGCGGCCTCGGTCGCCGGCCTGCTCATCACCACCGAAGCGGCGGTGAGCGAGCTTCCGGCCGACGACAAGGCTCCTGCCGGCGGCGGCATGGGCGGCGGCATGGGCGGAATGGGCGGAATGGACTTTTAAGTCCGCCAGGGCGGCCGCGACCAGCGCAAGCTGGGAGCGGACTCGCCCCAGGACGGCCGGCGCGGTCGGCAGCTCGCTGCCGATCCCGTCCGACGAGCGCGGGCTTTGCTCGCGCGCCGTCCGAAGTCCGGAACGCCAGACAAACAGGGGCCGGGGGAGCAATCCTCCGGCCCTTTTTTGCGGGCTCGATCCACGGCAGTGCGGCCCACCCCGCGATCCGCACCCGACCCGGCAGAATCCCCACGCTCCCAATAGTTTAACCGCGCCTGACGCACGCGGCCACACCGCGTTCAGCCGATCTCCCGCAAGGGCAGGAACGCGCCGCTATCGGCGCTCCGCTCCCCGTAACGGGGAGCCTGTCTTACGGGGATGTGAAGCATGAAAGGTCGCACTGCTCAAAGACTTGCGCTGCTGGCTGTCGGCACTTGCCTGATCGCCGCGCCCGCAATGGCCCGGGACATCATCGTCCAGATGAAGACCCAGGGTGCCGGCGGAATGATGGTGTTCGAGCCGAGCTATGTCAGCGCGGCGGTGGGCGACAAGGTCCATTTCGTGCCGACCGACCCCGGGCATAATGCCGGGCCGATCGCGGGCATGGTCCCCGCCGGCATCGACACCACCCCCGGCGCGATGAGCAAGGAATATGTGCTGACCGTGTCCAGGCCCGGCCTCTACGGCATCAAATGCACGCCGCATTACACGATGGGCATGGTCGCGCTGGTGAAGGCGGGCAAGGGCGCCGCCCCCAACGCCGCCGCGGCCGCCGCCGTGGCGCTGCCCCCGCTCGCCGCCAAGCGCATGGCGCCGCTGCTCGCGAGCGCGCACTGAGGCAACAGCACGCGCGCAGCCGTCCTTCCGACGCTTCGGGGCGTCGAAGTCATCCCCTTCAGTCTGAAACGGAGCCCTCTCCCCACCGGGAGGGGGATTTCGTCACCATTTCGGCTCCCGGAAGTCGGGCCCGCCTCCAAGCCCCGTTCGTCCCCTTCGACCGCCTGCAAGGCAGGCGCTCAGGATAAACTGCGGCCTTCGGCTGCAGTCGAAGGACGCATCCCCCCCGGGGTCAGCGCCACAACCTCCTAATCTCCGCCAGGTCATTCCGCATCGTCGTCGCCGCGACCCCGCCTTCGCCCATTGCGTGGCTGATCTGGTCGAGCCCCTTCACCACGTCGCCCGCGGCATAAAGCCCCTTCACGCTCGTGCGCTGGTGCGCGTCGACCAGCAGGCAGCCTTCCGACGACGTCTCCGCCCCCAGCGCGACCGCCAGCTCCGATCGCACCGCCGATCCCAAAGCCGGATAGAGGCTGGCGAAGGTCAGCACGCCGCCTGCGCTGTCCATCCTGATCCGGTCGGTGCCGAGCTCGAACCCGCCGGTCGGCCCGTCCACGATCCGCACCCCCGCCTCCGCCAGCGCCCCACGCTCGGCCGCGCCAAGATCATGCGCCGCGCCCGGCGCGATCAGCGTCACGTCGGCCGTATAGGTGCGCAGGAACAGGGCCTCGCGCATGCCGTGCGCGCCGGTGCCGATCACCCCCACCGGCTGATCGGTCACCTCATAGCCGTCGCAGATCGGGCAATAGCGGATCAGCCCGCGCGCCAGCGCCTCGTCGTGCAGCGCCTCGGGCATGTCCGGCCGGTTGTTGATCACCCCCGTCGCCAGCAGCACCGCGCGCGCCGTCGCCTCGCCAAAGCCGCCGATCGCGCGAAGGCCGTCGCCTTCGGGCAGCAGGGCATCGACATTGCCCTCCGCCACCCGCGCGCCATGGATGCGTGCCTGCTGGCTCATCCGGCGGATCAGGTTGGGGCCGGTAATGCCTTCGGGAAAGCCGGCATGGTTGCGCGTCTTGGGGATCAGCATCGCCCGGCTGTTGCCGCCGTCGATCACCAGCACCTCCAGGTGGAAGCGCGCGAGGTAGATGGCGGCGGTAAGACCCGCGGGCCCGCCGCCCACGATCAGGCAATCAATCATCGCGCGGGCGGCTCCCTCTGTCAGACGCGCCTTGAACGCTCCCGCGCGCCGGAGGAAGCCCAAACCTCAGCGCGGTACCGGCAGCGAGATCGGCACCGGCACCGCCGGCGGATCATCATTGTCATTGTCCGCGGGCTTGTGCGGCGCGTCCGCCGGGTGAGCCATGCGAAGCGGGGTCACCGCACCAGCCGGATCGCGTCCCCATGCGTATCGCGGCGCGGCTGATCGAATATCTCGCACGCCGGCCCGTCGCGGATTTCGTTCACCGGATTGAGCTGCAGCATCGCCAGCGCGGGGCCGCGTGCGGGTTCGGGAATAGGGGTTGCGGGTTCCTCGGGACGCATGATGATCCTCCAGTTCAAAGCCATGATATCGGTCGTGCGAGCAGTTCAGCGCTTGCCGATCGCCCAATCCGCCCCGGGCCGTTTCTCCATCTGCGCGCCGCAGATCGTGCATTCGGTGACGAAGCGCCCCTCCTGCCAGCGGCTGACCTTGAGATCGGGCCGATGGCGGTTGAGCCAGGCATGGAGGCTCACGGCGTGAAGCCCCCTTCGTTCGCCCAGCAGGCGAGCTCCTCGCGTCCCTCGCTTCGCGACGCGGGAGCCGGCTCCGCCAGGATCGCATAGGCCTTTCTGAGCTGACGATGCGCCAGCCGCGCGCCTCGTCCCGCAGCCGCGCGCATCGCGATCCGCGATTGCTCGGCACGCCGTGTGAAATAAAGCCGTTCGATCGTCTGGGGCATAGCGTCTCTCCCTGTCCAAGCGGGAGCGCATAGCCTCTCTCAGCCGCCCCCTGCTCAGTGAAGAGGAGCGATCCTTCCCATATGGTGCGCGGGGCCCCCGCTTACAATCGCCCGGCCCCCGTCACCTTGAGCCGCAAAGTGGCGCGGCAATCCTCACCCCCACCAGTCATCCCGGCCAAAGCTGGGATCCATCTCCCCACCACTACCCCCCGTCATTCCCGCGCAGGCGGGAATCGATACTCCCCGAACCATCAGGCTCTTGCCGCACCGACACAGCTTATGGATTCCCGCCTTCGCGGGAATGACGAAGGAGAATGCGCCCGCACCCCTCCCGCGTCATTGCGAGCCGCAAAGCGGCGCGGCAATCCATCTCCCACCCGCCACACACCACCCACCCCGCCCCAAAAATCCCCAACCCACCCCACAACTTAACCGATTTGCACTTGCACCCATGCTGCGCAGCGCCCACTTTGATGCACTGCAGCATAGGCGCCTGCACGACTGCCCTTCCCGCAGCCCGTGCACCCCGCCCAAAGCAAGGGCCCGTCCATGCCAAGCCTCTCCGAAACAATCGCCCGCCTCTCCAAAATCCGCGCCCTCGCCGGAACCGGCGCCCCCTTCGCCACCCCCGACCGCCTCAGCGACCTCCCCAATTTCGGCTCCAACCCCGGCCAGCTCCGCGCCCGAACCTACATCCCCGAAGGCCTGCCAACCGGCGCCTCCCTCGTCGTCGTGCTGCACGGCTGCACCCAGAATGCTGCGGCTTATGATGCGGGATCGGGCTGGTCCCAGCTCGCCAATCGCCACGGCTTCGCGCTTCTGTTCCCCGAACAGACCCGCGCCAACAATCCCAACCTCTGCTTCAACTGGTTCCAGCCCGAGGACGTGCGCCGCGACGCGGGCGAGCCGCTCTCGATCCGCCAGATGATCGAAGCGATCGTCGCCGCCCACCAAATCGACCCGCAGCGCATCTTCGTCACCGGCCTCTCCGCGGGCGGCGCGATGACCTCGGTCATGCTCGCCACCTATCCCGAAGTCTTCGCCGGCGGCGCGATCATCGCCGGCCTGCCCTACGGCACCGCGGGCAGCATGCCCGAGGCGTTCGATCGCATGCGCGGCCATGGCGGGGCGAAGGGCGAGGCGCTCGCCGCGCTCGTCCGCGCCGCCTCCGGCCACTCCGGCCCATGGCCGACCATCTCGATCTGGCACGGCACCGCCGATCAGACGGTGAGCCGCGCCAATGCCGAAGCCATAATCGCCCAATGGCGCCCGCTCCACGGCCTCGGCACCGAGCCGACACGGCAGGACTTGGTCGACACCTACCCCCACCGCATCTGGTGCGACGCCAGCGGCCGCGCGCTGATCGAGGATTACGAAATCACCGGCCTCGCCCACGGCACGCCACTCGCGACGCGCGGCGAGGGCGCCGTCGGCGAGGCGATGCCGCACATGCTGGAGGCGGGCATATCCTCGACGCGGCATATTGCGGCGTCCTGGGGGATTGCGGGGGAGGTTGAGGCGGAAGCTGCCTTGCCGGCTGTGCGTCCCGAGATGCCGACGCAGTTCACGCGACCTTCGCCAACCCGCGCCGCTCCTTCAGCCACCCCTGCGGGCGTAGGCAAGATCATCGAAGACGCCTTACGGTCTGCCGGGTTGATGCGCTGATCCACGCCAGAGCCGTTCCGCCAGCGCGCGGCCAGCAAGCCCCTTCCTCCGCACGTGTTTTGCTCCTATAATACAGTTCGATGTTCGAGTCCCCCTTCGATGACGCGCGCGATGAGAGCGCGGCCAAGGGCGGGGCTCCGCAGAACCCGCTTGTCGAGCCCACCCAACCGCCGGCGCCGCCAACCCGCGCGCGCCGGTTCGGCCGGTGGAGGATCGCACGCTGGATCCTCGCTTGCCTGTTGCTGCTCTGTCTGATCGCCGTGACCTGGCTCGCGATCGTCGCCCCGCCGTCGCGAACCCTGCGGCCGATCGCGCCGCCCAGCGTCACCTTGCTGGCCTCGAACGGGAGCCTGATCTCCAGGCGTGGCGCGGTGAGCGACAGCCCGGTCGACGTCCACCAGCTGCCCGCTTATGTCAGCGAGGCCTTCCTCGCGATCGAGGACCGGCGCTTCTACCATCATATCGGGGTGGATCCGCGCGGCATCGGGCGCGCGGCCTGGCATGATCTGCGCGCCGGCCGGATGCAGGAGGGCGGCAGCACCATCACCCAGCAGCTGGCGAAACTGGTCTATCTCAGTTCCGACCGCACCGCCGCGCGCAAGCTGCGCGAGGCGCTGATCGCGATGTGGCTGGAGGCATGGCTGACCAAGGATCAGATCCTCTCGCGCTATCTGTCGGACGTCTATTTCGGCGACAATGTCTATGGCCTGCGCGCCGCCGCGCGCCATTATTTCAGCAAGCGGCCGGAGACGCTGACGGTCGGCGAGGCGGCGTTGCTGGCGGGCCTGATGAAGGCGCCCTCGCGTCTGGCGCCGAGCGCCAATCTGGCGGGCGCGCGCCAACGCGCCGCCCTGGTCGTGGCGGCGATGGCGGAGGCGGGTTTCCTCACCCCGGCCGAGGCGGCACGCGCATCGCCCGCCAATCTGCGGCTCAGGCCTGCGCCCGAACCGACCCAGGCAACCTATTTCAGCGATTGGGTGATGCCCGCCGTCCGCGCCGACGCGAACGATCTTTTTGCCGCGACGACCGTCCGCACCACGCTCGACGCGCGGCTGCAGCGGCTCGCGGAGCATGCGGTCGGGCAGGTCCGCCTGGCGGGCGCGGAGGTCGCTCTGGTCGCCATGCGGCCCGACGGGCGCGTGGTCGCGATGGTCGGCGGGCGCAATTATGCGAAGAGCAGCTTCAACCGCGCGGTGCAGGCGCGGCGCCAGCCGGGATCGACCTTCAAATTGTTCGTCTATCTGGCGGCGCTGCGCGCGGGGCTAACGCCCGACGACATGGTCGAGGATCGGCCGATCACGATCGGCAATTGGTCGCCGCGCAACAGCGACGGGCATTATCGCGGCAGGATCACCTTGCGCGAAGCCTTCGCGCATTCCAGCAACGTCGCCGCGGTGCGGCTGGCGCAGCAGGTCGGGCCGGCGGAGGTCGCGCGCGCCGCGACCGACCTGGGGATACAGAGCCCGCTCCAGATCGAGCCCGCCATCGCGTTGGGCACGTCGGGCACCAGCCTGCTCGAGCTGACCAGCGCTTATGCCGCGGTCGCGGGCGGCCTCTATCCGGTGCGGCCTTATGGCTTGCCCGAACAGGCGGGCCATCGGCCGCCGGCCGATGCGCCGCACCGCATGGACGATCGCGAACGGGCGATGCTGCTGGATCTTCTGTCGACCGTGGTGAACAGCGGCACGGGGCGCGGCGCCGCGCTCAACACGCATACCTATGGCAAGACCGGCACCTCGCAGGACAATCGCGACGCTTTGTTCGTGGGCTTTGCGGGCGGGCTGGTGACTGCGGTGTGGATCGGCCGCGACGACAATCAGCCGCTGCCCGGCGTGGCCGGCGGCGGGCTGCCCGCGAACATATGGCGCCGCTTCACCGCCGACGCGATCGGCGCCCGCCCGGCGCGGATCGAGGTGCCGCGCACCGTCGATCCGGATGCGGGCCTGGGCGGCTTCCTGCGGTCGATGCTCCATCGCATCAAGATCGACATCCACCTCTGAACCGGAAGGGCGCGGGTGCGAACAGGTCGGCTGGTGCGGTCGGCCGCCCTGCGAAATTGGCCGGCCGCAAGAGCGGCAAGCATCAGCGCCAGGATCGGCGCGCCCAGGAATGCGGCCGCGCGCTGATCGAGGATTACCAAATCACCGGCCTAGCCCACGGCACCCCGCTCGCCACGCGCGGCGATGGCGCGGTCGGCGCGGCAGGACCGCACATGCTGGAGGCGGGGATATCCTCGACGCGGCATATTGCGGCGTCTTGGGGGATTGCGGGGGAGGCGGAGGCGGGGACTGGGTTGGCGGCTGTGCGGTCTGAGTTGCCGACGCAGTTCACTCCGCCTTCGCCTGCGCCCGCTGCCGTTTCAGGCGCGCCTGCGGGAGTAGGCAAGATGATCGATAACGCTTTGCGCGCTGCGGGGTTGATGTTCTGATCTCAACCAGAGAGGATCGCCATCAGGCTGATGTGACCAGGCTTGCCGACGGCAAGGCACACAAAGGGCGGCCTCCCTCGCGGAGTTTCCGGTGGGCCGCAGAGACAGTGTAGAGCGCGCTTGCGGCCGAGCGCGCTGCATTCCTGCGGGCTTGGCCGCAGCCTCCTGTCCCCGCTCAAGTGGCAAACCGGGCCGAGGCAGCAATCGAGGAAACCATTTCGCCGTTATACCGGTATATTCCCTCGGGCTTCCTCGACAATTAATAAGGATCAAGAACGCTTTAGCTTCCTTGAAATGCCGCTCCAGACCTGAGTCTGCTGTATATAATCTGTGCAGCTTGCCGGACCTCTGGGTTTACGTCGGCCAATGTGTCTTCTGACCTGACATAAGCCATGAAGGCGGCATATACTGGTGCGTATCGGTCCGAAAAGCCGCTGCCTTCGAGCCATTCCAAAAGGCGATCCCCGTACCCTTTCCGGTGTGCCAGCTTGAACAACCGTTCTATGTCGTCCGAAAAGTCGATCGGCAGCGCAGTAAGATCTTCTTGCAGAGCCTTTGCAATATACTCCACTGCCGACCCGAAGTTCTCTCGCGAAATTTCTACCGCAGCCTTGATGAGGAACCACCCGGGTCGCGGCAACCCGTCCAAGGTCTCAATGGCACGGTCTGCTTCCTGGGCCCTATCCGACAAAAGATAGACCCAAGCAAGATTCGCCTCAGCGCAAAGCGGCTCGATCTCTTTAGCCTCACGGAACAACTTCTCCGCCAGTTCAGTATCGCCGCTTCTGTCCAGCACCAAATTAGCCAGCCTAATTCGCACATTAGCTACGAGCCGTACGATCTCCTCCGAACCGGTACTAATGTTCGTTCCCGGAAGTCCCTCATATCCGCCTGCGGAGACGGCGGGATCATCTTCACGTCCAGAGCGCCGACCAGGAACGTGAGTCGAGGCAAGCCTATCTCCTATCAGAGATTGTCCATGCCCGGCGTAACGCTCAATGATATCCGCATACGTGGCCATCTCCACTTCGGCGTTCCCCTGTTTGCCCAGTGTCACTGCTTTGTGAAATAGTGCTTGCGCAACTGCCATCTGCACAGAAGCATTACCCGAGTTGAGGAAGCGGTCGACAAGCAAACCATATGCATCAAGCTCATCTTGCGGCCTATTCAAAATACTGAGCGTTATACCACGATACAGCATGGCAAACGCAACGTGCTCCCCAATGTTGGGCTGTTCAGATTTACCGAATCGATCCAGCAGCTCGTCGTAGGCCGCTAGTTCATCATGGCGCTTACCCAATTTTCCAAGAGACACACCCTTATTGATTAATGCTTTGGCAACTTGCTCCAGCATGGCAGGAGCCTTATCATTACCAATAAAAGAAACAACACTGTCGCAAATAGCGAGCGCACCTTCATTGTCCTGGATTGTATCTAAGGCGCCCGCTTTGTTTATCATGGCTCTGGCAACCTCGACGCGCAATGATGGCGCATCGCTACTGCCAAACATGCCGATAAGCTGATCGTATGCAGCAATCTCGGACTTGTGATCATCGATCCGGTCGAAGGCGAGGCCCTTGCTCATTAGAGCGCTCGCCACCACTTCCTTGCCCGGGAGCGCCGGGGACCGTGCAAATAGCCGCACCACCGCATCATACTGCTGAATCGCGGCTCTAAGGTCGCCCAGCTGTCCCAGCGTAATCCCCTTGTTCAGATGCGCCTTTGCTGCCCGCATCTGCAAGGCGGGTTCAGGATCACCTTGAAAGCGGCTAATAAGATCGTCGTAAGTTTCGATTTCACGTACGTGGTCGCCAAGCTCGTCGAGCATCATGGCTTTGTGGAATATCACGCTTCCGAGATATCCTCGGATCGCGACTCTGTCGTCAGATCCGAAACGGCTTACCACATCATCGCAAGCCGCGATCGAAGCCTCCTGACGGCCCATTTTCCCGAGTAGAACGGCTCGACTGGCCATCGCTCTGGCGAGCCTCTCGCGATCAGCGTCCCCGTCAAGATGCGTGAGGCGCGAAATCGCATCGTTGTACGCGGCAAGCGCAGCGGCATCATCGTCGGACGCCTCATACGACAAACCAAGATTGATGAGAGCATTGGCAACTTGCTCGAGAACAGCGAGATCTTTCGCGTCTGCGAACCGACTGACGACCTCGCGATACGCGGACATCTCGCCGCTCGCGTCGCCACGCCGTCCGAGCGCCGCGCCTTTATTTACGAGAGTAGCGGCGACTTGATCCTGCAGGTCGACTAACGGCCCATACTGACCCAATATCACATCATATGCCGCGAGCTCGCCTTCATTGTCTCCGAGCCTGCCAAGTGTTATTGCCTTATTGAACATAGCTTCGACGTATATGCGTCGGAATTCTGGCCTGGAACTTCTTTTGAGTTTGCTTATCAACTCTTCAAGTTTTATCAAGCACTCCGAATAGTGTTCAGTTTTCCAGAGGGCGTAAGCCTCTGTGCCTAAAGAATAGACGCTTGGGTTCTGCTTCGTCTTAAGCCGGCCGATTCGGTCCGCCTGTCGCTGTTTCAGCCGCGCTGCAGTTTGCGCGGAAGGCTCTGTGTGACCGTACCGTTCGCGACGGGCAATGTCCCGCCCGTTACAGGCCAATGCTTCTTCAAAGGCCGACGCGTAGTCAACGTGCCAATTCTTGGTAAGCCCATTGGCATTAGCGCGGCGCGCAATCTCGCTCAGCTCATTGGAAGAAAAGAAACTCGTAAGAAAGGCAACCAGCCATCGCATCTTCTGCTTCGTCCGCCGCGTACCATGTCGCATAAGATACCAGATGTTGAAGAACCTCTCGACAATCTGATGGGCGGCATATGACCCGGACGATTGTACCGACTCAATGAGCCCGTCCTTGCGTAACTTGATTAGCAACGGTGAGAGGGTAGTCGTGGGGATGCTGGTTACCCGAGACAAAGCTCTCGTGGTAATAGGATCCCAGTTGAGCGCTATCGCATCGATCACTGCGCGCTGGTGCGGTGTCTGGTATTCTTCGACTCGCGATTTGTAATACGGAGTTACTTGGTCGAGCAGAATCTCGAGATCCGCCATGGCTGCGTCCGACTCCGCGGTCTCAAGCAGCTTGTATATTAGGGTAAGAACACGTGGATTTCCCCCGGTCAGAGCGTGAAGGGTCTTGAGTCGCTCTGGCTGGCTATCTAGCACCTGCACCACATGCTCACCGTACTCCGCTCGGTGAGAGGCATAGGCGCGCATGCAGTCCTCTGTTTCCTGTTCGTTGAGCGGTTCCAAGTATATTGGCTGAAAAAATTCGTAAAAGGCTGCTGACCGGTTCGCGCTCTCCTGCAGAGGCTGAGTAGCAGCTCCAATTAGGACGGGGCCGTTGTCCTCCTGCAATGCCCGGCGGAGCACCCATTTATCTGCGCTTGAGAGATTATCCAATATAAGATCTATATTGTCGACCAGCAGGATCGCCCGGCGGTTCAACTGGTGTATCTCCAGTTTGAAGCTTTCCGCCGGTGCTTCATTGCCTGCCCAGGAGGCGGATGAAAGTGCCGCATCTAAGCGCTGCGCAAGGTCAAGCCGTCCGCTCTGCTCCGCCCATTCGGCCAATGCTTCTCCGCAGTTCCGCCAGAAATCTCCCAAGGTGAGAACGTTATATTGCTCTTCACGGAAATTAAGAGGCACATACCTTTCGGAAAGATTCGCGGCGCGGCCGATAGCGATTGCTACGCGCCTAAGTAGAGACGTCTTGCCCATACCCCTGGCGCCGATCAGAACATGATCAAGGCGATCCCTGCCGGATTCAGAGGCCTGTAATCGGCGTAATATCGATGCCAGAACGCTCTGGCGGGCAACGAAGTTGGCGATGAAATCATCATCGCACAAAATGCCTTGGTTGTAGAGCGATGGTGTCGGCATCATGGCTATTGAGCCTCGTATTCTTGCCAATATCGGCGCACCAGTCCGGACCTAAAACTATAGCGGTCGGTGGGCTTATGGAGGAGCCCGTCGTTTACCAGGATCGCCAGGACTTCTTTCAATTGACGCAAAGCCACGGAAGGTCTTACACGCGACACTTCCGCATACAGCGTGTCTTGTGTTTCTCCGGAGCTTGCTTTTGACAGAGAGCCCAAGACTAGTTCTGCAATCTCGCGATCCCCCACCGGGAGATTCTTGCGGATGTGCTCGCGCCATACCGCGAATTCCGAACGCCGACTTGGCTGTAGTAGCTTGTCGAAAGCAGCCTCGAAGTCAGTACTGCAAGCCACGGATGCCGCCCCGGGTGCGCCAACCGTGCAGGGGCGAACCTCGTTTGCTACCAGTTTGAGGTAATATGGAGCCAGCCACCCGAGCTCTTCGAACATTCCGTTGAAGTCGGCATCGGATGCATCGAAGACGTGGTTGAGTTGCTGTTGGACGCTCGGGTCCCTCATGTATGACCGGGCTTCATCCTCTGTGAATGGAGCGAGAAGGAATGTCTCGAAGTCGACGAACGCCCCCTCTAGATCATACCGACGTGCAACGGCATCCAAGCCGATTGATCCAGTTATGAGCCAACGCACGTTTTTATAGCGTTGTTGTATCGCGCGGATCTTATATGCGAAGGCATGTGCATCTCTCGGAGATTGCTCTGCCAGAGCTAGGAAAAAGTAGGAGATTTCGTCGATTATTATCGCCGTTTTCTCTCCGGCCTCGTTCAGAGAGGCGATTAGCGTTTCGGCGAATTCTATCGGATCGACTCGGCCGATGGCATCTAGCGGCTTGTCGCCCCATTCACCTCCCAACAGATTTCCAAGTCGTTGGAATATGTGCGCTTTGATCCTGTCTTTAAATGAACTCTGCGCTTCAACCCGCACGCACAAGTCTCTTGCGAATTCTTGCGGCGTGCTCATTCCTTCGACGTCCATTTCGACTACGACCCACCCTACATCGCGCAGGTCCTTCGCGAGGCGATTTATGGTCCATGTTTTGCCGATCCGGCGCGGTGCGGGCATGTGGATGCTGATCCCGCTCTCCAATTTTCTTTTTAGCTGATCACGCTCTTTCTCGCGCCGATGCATGGCCGCTCCGTTCGCAGGGATTTATTCAGATGCGAATTTATTCGGTTTTAAATAAATGTCAAATGGTGCTGTGTGACCCTTTTTGGGAGAGCGGCTGATCCAGCTTGGATCCCGCCCCCTCTTGGCCTCCCCATCAAACCCCTTAAGGATGGCCAAAACATAGCCGAGAGGATGAGCATGATGCCGCGCCCCACACATGCCCTGATGGGGCTGCTCGCCTGCATCGCGAGCGCCCCGCTCACCGCCGCCACGCCGAAGGGCGATGCGCCGGCCTGGGTGGCCGCCTGGTCCTACGTCGCCTCGCCCCTCCCGCCCGGGCAGGCACCGTCCGGCCCCTCCTTCGGCCCGCCCGCACTTCCGCTTGGGCCCGCCGCTCGCCCTGCCCCTGTGTTCCCCGGGCCCAGGCTGATCGACAATCCCGGCCATATCCCGTTCGATACCGGCACAGCCGATCTGGCCGACGTCACCATTCGTCAGATCGTGCGCGTCTCCGCCGCCGGATCGGCCGTCCGCCTGCGCCTCACCAATGAAAACGGAACGGATACGTTGGCGATCGGCGCGGCGCATGTCGGGCTGGCGGGGCCGGACGGCACGATCCTGCCCGGCACCGATCATGTCGTCACCTTCGGCGGCACGCCCGGCACCAACATCCCCGCCGGCGCGCCCCTGCTGAGCGATCCAATAGCACTTCCGGTGAAGGCGCTCGATCGCCTCGCCGTCTCGCTCTACGCGCCCGGCCGGCTCGCCATGCGCAATGCCCGCACTTTGTGGGATTATGTGGCGCCGGGGGACAATAGCGCCGCGGCGGCTTTGGCCCAGGTACACCTTGCCCGCGCGCCCGCGATCGTCAGCGCGGTCGAGGTCGCGGCGAACGATCCGACCGACGTCGTCGTCGCGCTCGGCGATTCGATCACCGAAGGCGCTTTATCCACCAACAATGGCTTCAAGGG
>Ga0070658_10003458_pt1 | contig 12983 bp, 9 predicted proteins | sample KBSC13metaG_FD_64664 | JGI IMG/M metagenome (GOLD analysis project Ga0070658, IMG submission 64664) | Corn rhizosphere microbial communities from Kellogg Biological Station, Michigan, USA - KBS C1-3 metaG | ecosystem: Host-associated > Plants > Roots > Rhizosphere > Soil ... | reverse complement strand
CGCGCTCAGCGACGGGAACACCGTCTGCAGCAGGGTGTCGCAGCTCATGGCCGTGAACTGGTCCTTGCACATCTGCGCCTTGTCGCCGTGGTACGTCTGGGTGGCGCCACACTGGAAGCCGGTGGTGCCGCACGACGTGACGATCGAGGCCTGGCAGGCATCCTGCGTGCCGAACAGCGACGTCGCGATCGCCTGCTGACAGCTATAGATCTTGGTGCAGGCGGCCTTCGACGCCTGGTTGCAGGCGTCGGCCTGGGGCAGGCTGGACGGACCACCGCTATCGCCGCAGGCGCTGGCGGTCAACGAGGCGAGAAAAATCCAGGCGAAAATCTTCATCAGGGGCTCCTCGGGTGAAGAGCCGACTATCGCACGCCGGCCTTCACCTGAACAACGCGCTGGCGCCGCGCGGGCGCAGGCCCAGGGCGGCGCGCTCGGCCAGCAGCCTGGGGTTGACGAACGGCTTGATCAGGATCAGGCCCGCCGCGAAACCGCCGATGTGCGCCCAGACGGCCACCCCGGCCGAGACGTCGGGCCGCATCGTGGAGAGCTGCGGCAGCCCCGTGAGGAGCTGCAGCCCGATCCACCACAGCAACGTGACCCACGCCGGGACCGAGATGATGCGCACGAAGATGAACAGAAACAGCAGGATGTTCACCCGAACCCGGGGATAGAGCAGCAGGTACGCGCCCAGCACGCCCGAGATGGCCCCCGAGGCGCCCACCATCGGCACAGGCGAGGCGGGGTCGATCAGGATCTGCGCGGCGGCGGCGATCAGCCCGCACACCAGATAGAAGATCAGGAAGCGGAACCGGCCCATCACGTCCTCGACGTTGTTGCCGAAGATCCACAGGAACAGCCCGTTGCCCAGGATGTGGCCCCAGCTGCCGTGCAGGAACATGGAGGTGATGGGGGTCAGGATGTTGCGTGGATCGTTGTCGACCACGCACACCGAACCCTGCCCCAGCGGCACGCCCAGGCCCAGCCTGGCCCGGTGGGTGATCTCCCCGGGGACCATGCCCCAGTTGCAGGTGGTGGCCGCCAGCGCCGCGGAGTCGAGACCGCCCTTCTGGAAGAAGATCCAGACGGCGCCCATGATCACCAGTAACGCGATGGTGACGACAGGGAAACGTAAGGTCGGGTTGTCATCGCTGATCGGAATCATCGGGCGGCTCCGGCGCTGACAGCAGCAAAGGCCAGGCCCACCGCCTCGATCGCGCTGGAGGCGCGAGAGACGTTCGGGACCACCCCCTCGATCTCGAAGCGCCAGGAGCCCACCAGCACCACGGGCTTCTGCGCCTTCAGGCCCAGCGCGATCTCGGACAGCGTCCCGAAGCCGCCGCCGATGGCGATGAGGGCGTCGCTGGCGCAGATGTTCACCCAGTTTCGGCCCTCGCCCAGGCCGGTGAACAGCGCGATGTCGATGTGCGGATTGGGCGGCGATTCGCGCTGGCTGGTGCCGGGCAGGACGCCGATTGTCAACCCTCCCGCGTCCTTCGCCCCCTGGGCGGCCGCCTCCATGACCCCGCCCCGCCCCCCGCACAGCAGCACCGCGCCGCGCTCGGCGATGGCGCGCCCCACGCCCCGGGCCAGGACGGCCGTATCGGGGTCGCAGGCCGCCGGCCCCATCACCCCGATGACGATTCTATGTGTGCGCGCCGCCATCTGCCGATTCCCTCGCTGCTGGGTGAACGGCAGCATACCAGCCTCCGAAATGGAAAACGGGGCCGTGGTCGACGTTCGACCGCGGCCCCGCAGTTCACCCTCGCAAGAGAAGGCGCCTAGAAGAAGATGGCCTGGGCGCCCAGCTGCACCGAGTTGGCGGTGACCGAATCAGCCAGGTACGTGTGGTTGTAGTTCACCAGCACGCGCAGGGCAGGCCCCTTGATCAGGTACGACAGGGCGGCGTCGATGTTCCAGGGGCTGGTGCCGGTGCCGTCCTTCACGTGCGCCCACTGATACCGGACCATGGGCTGGATGTTCCCCACGCCGACGGTCGGGGTCGCGTACGCCAGCAATCCGTACGCCGACTCGTTCACCCCGCCGGAGGCCACGTTGTAATAGTAAAACGCGCCCTCGGCCGTGAAGAAGCCGCCACCAGGGATCTTCTTTTCCAGCAGCGCGTCGACGTTGAACTCGCCGTACGCCTTGTCCTCCAGCGCCGTGGCGCTGCCGTGGGCCTGGTACTGGCCGCCCACGCCGATGGACAGCAGATCCTTGTCGCCGAAGTAGCTGCCGTTCCCCCAGAAGCCGGGCTCCGGATCGAGCAGGGCCAGGCGCAGGCGGCCCGAATAAAGAGGGCTGGACGAGACGTTGCCGTTGTCGAACACACCGGCCAGGTAGGTCAACCGGCCGCCCGCGATGTCGCCCCAGATCACCGCGCCGTTGTTGCGGCCGGAAGGTCCCTCGTGCGGCGCCGCGACCAGCGTAGTGCCGCCGACCGAGAGGAAGCCGGGATAGTTCCAGGGGATCATGAAGAACGGGCCGGAGGCGTTGGAGCGATCGACCGGGACCAGCAGGTGGCCGGCCCACAGATGGAACTCGTCCTGGAAGTCGAAGGAGATGATCGCGTCCTCGACGGCGACGGTGGCGCCGATCTGGTTGGCGGCGCTGCCGGTCGAGTCGGCCCCGCCGAAGTTCGTCATGTTGGCGTTCAGGTTCAGCGTCACGCCAACCTTCTTGTGGATCTTGCCGCCGGCGTGGAGCTCGACGTAGGCGTTGTCGAAGTGAAAGTCATTCAGCTTCTTGGGATCGCTGGCGCCCTGAAACGACCCGCTGGTGCGCAGCCAGGCCCCCACGTCGATCGGGGGCAGCACCTCGGGGCGGGTGGCCGCCATGGTCTCGGTGTTGGTGGGCGGCTTGGGCGTCGCCTCGACGGCTGACGGAGCGGCCATGGGCGCGGGGGGCGGCGGCGGGGCCGCGGGCGGCGGCTCGGGCGCGGCCGGGGGCGGCGCGTCCATCGGCGCCGGCGGGGGCGCGTCCGTCTGTGCGAAGACGGTCGCCGAGGGGACCAGGAGGAGCAGCGCCAGACCGACCGCCGACGGCAGGACGTTGCGCTTGCGGAAGAGCGATCGCGTGACCGAAGACTTTTCTACTTTGCTGCGTGCGTCGTGGCGTGGAAGAGACTCAGTCAGTGACTCGCGCATCGGACCTCCTATTTTGGGACACGTTTCCATTGACAACACGACGCGCCGGGCTGGCAACCGGCATTTCCCGCCGCAATTCGACGTCGTTACGACAGCACTACAAACAACGTCCGGTTGCCGTTATTGCAGACGGGAACTTTGTCGGTCAACAACCGACAACAACGACGACGATCAATTTACAGCGCGGAAATATCGGATACCGCCAATTGGGTACTCATCGGACCCAATGCTTCCGATGCCATGCCCGCGCTGTTTCCGCGCCATCAACGGATTGCTTCGTAAATGTTTCGCGCACAATTCCCGCTGGAAACATGGTCGCGTTCAAACTGCGGGCTCGATCATGGCCATCACCGGCACGTTGCTGGCGCAATGCCATTCCGGCAACGAGCGCCGCCGGTGACTGCGCGGCGTCGTCAGGCGGATGCGACCCCAGCGAAAAGTCTGCCGGTCATGCGTAACCCGATCCCAGCCAGCCGCGTAGGTACGGCATGCGAAACCGTCGCCTGTTCCTGGCGCTGATCGTCGCCCTGGCCTGCGCCCCGGTGGCGCACGCGGCGCCCCCGCGCCCGGTGCTGGTCGAGCTGTTCACGTCCCAGGGCTGCAGCTCGTGCCCGGCCGCCGACGCCTTCGTGGCCGACCTGCCGCGCCTGGGCTTCGGGCGCGACCGGGTGATCCCGCTGACGTTCCACGTCGACTACTGGGACGACCTGGGCTGGAAGGACCCCTTCGCGTCCCCGCGCTTCACCGAGCGCCAGCGCGCCTACGCCCGGGCCGGCAGGCTGCGCTCGCCCGACGGAGAGGACGGCCTGCACGGCGTGTACACGCCCCAGATGGTGGTGGGGGGACGCGTTCACTTCTCGGGCGGGCGTCGCGACGTGGCGCTGTCCGAGATTCAGCGTGCCGCCAGCGCGCCCGAGGAGGCCCAGCTGGCAATCCAGGCCGCGCTGGATGGCCCCGGCCAGAACGTCGTGGTGACCGCCCGGCTGACGGCCTCGGCGGCGGCGGCCCGCCATCAGGACTGGCGGCTGTTCGTGGCGCTGGCCCAGAAGCGCGCCCGCACCCCGGTGGCGCATGGCGAGAACGCCGGGGAGACCCTGAGCGAGGCTGCCATCGCCCGCTGGCTGTCCGCGCCGCTCGCCATGCCGGCGGATGGCTCCCCGCTGCACGTGTCCGCGCCGAGGCCGGCCGGCGTTCCCGCGCGTGAGCTCGAGCTGGTCGCGTTCGTTCAGGCGCAGTCCACCGACCAGATCGTCAGCGTGCGATCGGTCGACCTGGCCCACCTGCCGGCAACCGATTGAGCTCCCCGACCGTTGCGCTTCGGGCGTGGCAGTGCGACAAGACGACGGTCCATGACCAAGAAGCCCCCCCGGCCCCGGGCCGCGCGCCGGGCGGCCGCCCAGGTGAACCGTCGCGCGGTCGAGCGGATCGAGAAGCTGGGCACGCAGCTGCCCGGCGGCGCGCCTGAACAGCCGCTGCGCGTGACGTCAGCCTCCGTGGTTGAGGTGCGGGCGCGCGCCACCCGGTGCCTGGTGTGCGACGGCGAGCTGGAGCTGCGCGCGCACGTGTCCGAGGCCGAGGGCCCCGGTGATCTGAGGCGTGTCGAGCTGGCGTGCCGCGCCTGCGGGCGGCCACGCCGGTTGTGGTTCCGGGTCGAGCCGACGCTGGGCAACTGACGCGCGCACGGCGCCAGCCGTCCTGTCCATGGACGGCACCAGCCGTCCTGTCCATGACGAGAGCGAACCGACGGCGCGGCTGAAAAGGCCGCGCCGTCCCGGACGCGAGTTCAGCCGAGGCGGCGGCGCCGCACCATCATCAGCCCCGCCACCAGCAGCAACGACAGCGCCTGCGCCGGCGCGCCCTCGCCGGCCGTCTCACAGGAACAGCCCGAGCTGCCGCTCCCCGTCTCGCCAGGCCCCGCACCGCTGCCGCCGGACGCGGCGGCCACGCCCCCGCTGCCCACCACGCCGCCCGAGCCGCTGGCAGACGTGCCGCCCGTCCCGAAACCAAGCGTGCCGCCGGTCTGCGCCCCGCCCGTGCCGCTGACGCCACCGGTCCCCGCCCCGCCCCCGCTGCCGGCGGTCAGGCCCCCTCCACCGCCCGAGCCCGTCGCAACGGCGCCGCCGGTCCCCGTTCCACCGGTTCCGCCGCCGGCAGCGCCGCCCGAGCCCGACGTCGCCGACGCGGTCGTGCAATCGGCGTTGCAGCTGGCTCCGTCCGCGCCGTTCTGGGCGCCGAGATCGCACTGCTCGCCGGCGTCCATCGCGCCGTTGCCACAGACGGTCTTCCAGCCGATGTCCCGGAACGCTGCCAGCTCCATCCGCTGATCATGCGGAGCCTTGCTGGCGATCTGCGGCTCCATCAACAGGTCGGGGCGGGCCAGCGGGTCCCAGTGGGACAGCGTGGAGGCCCCCAGCACCGGAGCGGACGCGAACAGATTGGTCCGTCCCATGGCGTCGGCACCGACCCGCTGATCGGCCACCGCGCCCAGAGTCAGCATGGTGGTGCCGCTGGCCGCCGACAGCACCCCCAGATCGTGGCTGGACACGCTGGCGACGGGGATCTTCACCGGGCCGTAGTTCTGCACGGACGGCAGCACCGACACCGCGAACGGCGGATCGGTCCCCACCGGATCCTCGAACAGGGCCCCCACCGCGCCCGCCTGCTGCGCCATGGCCGCGATCTGCACGGGCGGACACAGGTTGGTGGCCGCGAACAGCGCGATGGCGTTCGTCAGCGAGCCGCTCATGTTGCACGGCGAGGTCACCTTGCCTACCTTCAGCGCCGCTGACACCGGCTTCACCGCCGGGTAGGGGCCAAACTCGCCCTCCGTGACGTGGCCGGTCAGCCCCGAAGGTGACGGCGTCGCCGTCAGCGTGGGCGAGCCCATGGCCAGCACCTGCGGCATCTGGCGCAGCACGTTCTGGCCGCTCCACACCAGGTGCCGGGCGTTCTGCGCCGAGGTGGCGCGCTGCGCGTCCGTCATGTCGGTCCACGCCTTGTTGGTGCCGTTGTCGTAGACGTTCGCCGTGAACACGTCGAGCAGCCCGCTTGGGGCCACGCCGTCGGCCGGATCCAGCACGCTGGCGAAGCCCAGGCCGTGTCCGAACTCGTGCAGCACCACCGACAGCAGATCGATGTCGTCGCCGGCCATCCCATCGAGGCCGTAGTACCAGTTCTGCAGGTTCATCGAGCACTGAGACAGTCCGCCGTTGAACATGGCGTCGATCTCCTCGTCGGCGCCGTTCAGGTCGGTGCCCGCCAGCGCGTTGGCCAGCGCGATGGGGACCCACATGTTTGGCGGCGAGCCCGGCGCGCCCTCGCGCGAGGTGGTGAACGCCGCCTGCCCCAGCATGATCTGGTTCGTGCTGCAGGAGAGCGGCGCGAAGCTGGCCGCGACGACGATGGCCGGGACGCTGATCAGGGCGTCACCCCATAGCTGCGCCGCCTTCTTGAACACGTTCATCCGCTGCTCGCCCAGCGTGGTGCCCATGTTCCCGCCCACGGGCGTGGCCGGGCTGGTGTCGTTGAACCCTTCGCCGGCGCTGTCGACGCTCTTGATGGTGATGGTGGCGGCGTGGGCGGCCAGCGGCGCGACCAGAACCAGCGCGGCCAGCAGCGACGGGGCCGGGCGCCACCGCCCGCGCGCGCAGGGGCGGCTCATCGCGCCCCCCGCATGACCCGCATCTTGGCCTGGATCATGTCGCGCATGTCGGGCTCGGGCGCGCCGCATACCCGCTGGAACGAACCGTCGGGCATCCGGCGCAGCATGGCGACGTCGCCCACCCGCGGCCCCAGCACCGCAGAACCGTCGGGCATCAGGGTGACGCCGGGACCGGGAAGAAGCTTCACGGGGGCGGGCGCCGCCGGCGGCGCGGCGGCGGGCGGGCCACCGGGGGCCGCGCTGGTGACCTGCGACGTCGTCGCGGCGACCGGCGCCGGATCTCCCCCGCAGCTGGCGAGGGTGAAGCCGAGCGGACAGATCGTGAGTAGCATCGGTAACCATCTGGCCATGAGGGCGTCCTTCCGTTGGGGCCGTACCCGTCCTTCTTCGGGAGTTTGGCCAAAGCCAAGTAGAAACTTTCGAAATAGGGTAAGCGAGGCGGCCCAGCCAAGGCAAGGCAGAGCCCCGGTCACGTAACGAAAACGTGACATCGCGCACGGGGCGTGCGACCGACGCGAGCCGGGCCGCTATCTCAGGACGGCGACCCGGTCACCGAACAGCTGGTCGATGCGCGCCAGCAGCTCGTCGTTAGGGGCGACCTTGTGGTCGTCTCCCAGGTCCAGGATGGTCTCGCTGCGCTGCGGGATCTTCAGGCGCAACAGCGTCCGGCAAGACCCCGGGTGATCGAGGATCAACCGCTTGAAGGTCACCAGCGAATCCGGCGTCAGGCTGTCGGCGTTCAGCTGCACGTCCAGCGTGGTGCTCTTCTCGGCCCGCACGGCGGTCAGCAGCCGCGCGTCGTTGAAGCGCAGCCGCTCGCGCGCGGTCTCGCCGTCGCCGAACGGTGCGTCGACCATGGCGGTGACCAGCAGCGGATCTTCGCGCGTCAGCACGTCGCGGAACAGCTCCAGCTTCTTCGAGCCGACCATCAGGTCGATCTGACCGTGCTGATCCTCCAGCTTGAAGAAGGCGTACTTCCCGCTGCCCGACTTCGCGGTCCGCTCCTGGTAGTCGACCACCACGCCCGCCAGCGTCACCTCGGCGCGCACCCCCTTCTCCATGCAGTTGGCGGTGGTGGCGGTGGTGAAGCGACGGATCTCGTTCGCGAAGCGATCCAGCGGATGCCCGCTGATGTAAAAGCCCAGGCTCTCCTTCTCGAAGGCCAGGACCTCGCGCGGCAGCCACTCTTCGGCCTCGGGATAGGCGTCCTCGGCCGGAGCGGAGTTTCCGCTGCCGCCCCCGCCGCCCCCGAAGAGGGCCAGCAGGCTGGTCTGGCCGCTCTCCTTGTCCCGCTGGGCCGAGGCGGCGCGATCGCTCGCCGGCCCGATGGCGGCGAACAGGCGGGCCCGGCTGATGTTCGCGTCCGCGGCCAGCCCGTCGAAGGCGCCCGACTTCACCAGCGCCTCGAGCACCTTGCGGTTCACCTTGCGCCCGTCGACGCGCTTGCAGAAATCGAACAGCGACGTGAACGGTCCGGCGACGTCACGCGCGGCGCGGATGACCTCGACCGCCCCCTCGCCCACCCCCTTCACCGCGCCCAGACCGAAGCGGATCGCCCCCTCGGTCTCGGGCGGGTCCGCCGCCACGGCGCCCTCCTTCAGCAGCTTCGGCAACCGCACCACGTTGAAGTCGGTGTCGCTCTCGTTGATGTCGGGGCGCAGCACGCGGATGTTGCTGCCCTTCGCCTCGGCGATGAACTTGACGATGGCGTCGGTGTCGTCCTTGTCGCAGGTCAGCAGCGCCGCGAAGAACTCGACCGGGTAGTAATGCTTCAGGTACGCCGTCTGGTACGTCAGCAGGCCGTACGCGGCCGAGTGGCTGCGGTTGAAGCCGTAGCCGGCGAACTTCTCCATCAGGTCGAAGACGCGCTCGGCGATCTTCGGGTCGATGCTCTTTTCCTTGGCGCCGTCCAGGAAGCCGGCCTTCTCCTTGGCCATGACCTCCGCCTTCTTCTTGCCCATGGCGCGGCGAAGAAGGTCGGCGCGGCCCAGCGAGTACCCCGCCAGCGCCGAGGAGATCTGCATGACCTGCTCCTGGTACACGATGACGCCGTACGTGTCCTTCAGGATGGGCTCGAGCAGCGGGTGGTCGTACTCCACCCTCTTGCGGCCGTGCTTGCGGTCGATGAAGTCGTCGACCATGCCGCCCTCCAGCGGCCCGGGCCGATACAGCGCGCCCGCGGCGACGATGTCCTCGAAGCAGTCGGGCTTCAGCTTCTTCAGCAGCTCGCGAAAGCCGCTGGACTCCAGCTGGAACACGCCGGTGACGTCGGCGGCCGAGATCATCTTGTAGACTCGGGCGTCGTCGTCGGGCAGCAGGGCCAGGTCCAGCTCGGGCTCGCCGGCCGCGAGCTTGTCGCGGTTGATCAGATCCAGCGCCGTCTGGATCACCGTCAGCGTCTTCAGGCCCAGGAAGTCGAACTTCACCAGGCCGACCTTCTCGACCCGGTCCTTGTCGTACTGGGTGACGATCCCTTCCTCGCCGGCGGGGCGGAAGCAGGGGACGTACTCCCACAGCGGCTTCTCGCCGATGACGATGCCGGCGGCGTGCTTGCCGGCGTGGCGGTTCAGCCCCTCCAGCGACTTCGCCACGTCCAGCAGCTCGCGGTAGACGGGACTCTCGTCGTACAGCGCCTTCAGGCGCGGCTCTTGCTCGATGGCCTCGGCGATGGGCGGAGACTTGCCCTGCACCGGCTCGGGCACGAACTTCGCGACCCGGTCGGCGTCGGCGAACGGCAGGGCCATGGCGCGGGCGATGTCCCGCACCCCGCTGCGCGCCTTGATCTGGTGCATGGTGATGATCTGGCCGACGTTGTTCTTGCCGTACTTCTCGGTGACGTACGAGATCACCTGGTCGCGCCGGTTCATGCAGAAGTCGACGTCGAAGTCCGGCATGCTGACGCGCTCGGGGTTCAAGAAGCGCTCGAACAGCAGCTTGTTGTGGATGGGATCGATGTCCGTGATGCGCAGGCAGTACGCCACCAGGCTGCCGGCGCCCGAGCCGCGGCCCGGCCCGACGGGGATGCGGTGGTCCTTGGCGTAGCGAATGAAGTCCCACACGATCAGGAAGTAGCCCGAGAACTGCATCTTCCGGATCACGCCCAGCTCCAGCGCCAGACGGGCGGCGTAGGCGTCACCGTCGATCTTCTGGCCGCGCCGGTGCGCCTCCTCGATGCGCGCCTTCAGCCCGTCCTCGGCCAGGTGGCCCACGTAGCTGTCGGCGTCGAAGCCGTCGGGGACCTTGAACTTGGGCAGGAACGTCTTCCCCAGATCGAAGGTGACGTTGCACAGCTCGCCCAGGCGGGCGGCGTTCTCCATCGCCTCGGGGATGTGCTTGAAGTAGGCGTCCATCTCGGCGGGCGTCTTGACGAAGAACGCCTCGTTGCGGTGGTGCAGCCGCTTGTCGTCGTGGATGGTCTTCTTCTGCTGCACGCACATCAGGATCTCGTGCGCGCGCGCGTCCTGCTTGTTCAGGTAGTGACAGTCGTTGGTGGCGACCAGCGGGATGCCGGTGCGCTTCGACATCTCGATCAGGTGGCCGTTCACCTCCTCCTGCTCGTCCAGGCCGTTCGGCTGCACCTCCAGGAAGAAGTTGCCCTTGCCGAAGATGTCCTCGAACTCGCGCGCCGCCGTCTCGGCCGCCTCGGGGCCGCGCCGCATGCAGGTCTGCGCCACCTCGCCGCCCAGGCAGGCCGACAGGCCGATCAGCCCCTGGCTGTGCTGGCGCAGCAGCGCCTTGTCGATGCGAGGGTTGTAATAGAACCCCTCCAGGTACCCCATCGAGTTGAGGTACGACAGGTTCTGCCAGCCGACGTTGTCCTTGGCGAGCAGGATCAGGTGGTTGCTCTTGCGCTCGGTGCGGTCGTGGCGATCGGGCGCGATGTAGGTCTCACAGCCGAAGATCGGCTTCACGCCGTGCTTCTTGGCCGTCTCGTAGAAGTCCAGCGCCCCGAACAGGTTCCCGTGATCGGTGATGGCGACCGACTTCATCCCTCGGGCCAACACCTGAGGGAACAGGTCGTCCAGCCGGATTGCCCCGTCGAGCAGGCTGTACTGCGTGTGCAGGTGCAGGTGACTGAACTCGGCCACGTTACCAGCGACAACTGATAGCAGGGAAATGGACGGGCGCGCAGGCGAAAGATTGATGGTGTCGTAAGCGACTGTCCCCCCAACACGATCGCTTGGCCCTCCACAGGTTTCCCACAGGCGGATGTGCGAGATGGTGCGCAACAAACCCCGTTGACAGCGCGCCTGGCGTCGGGCCTGATCGTTCTCCGATGAGGGGCTGTCGGTCCGCTGGTGGCGGGGCGTCTCGCCGCCCCGTCTCGTTCCTGGTCCTGCTGCTGTTCGCGGCGGCCGGCTGCTCGCTGAACACCGCCGGTCTGAACGGGGGCGACGCCGCGCCGTCCCCGTCACCGGACGGCGGTCCCAGCGACGCCACCACGGATCTGGCGCGCGACGCGATCCTCGCCGGCACGGGCGGCGTGGCAGCGCCGGGTGGCCACAACGGCACGGGCGGGGGCATCGGCAGCGCGGGACGCAGCGGCCAGGGCGGCCACGCGGCCAGCGGTACGGGCGGCACGCCGGCCAGCAGCGGCGGCAGCGGCAGCGGCAGCGCGGGGGATAGCGGGGCCGGGGGGCGCAGCGCCAGCGGGACGGGTGGCAGCGCCGACACCGGCGGCAGCGGTGACGTGGGCGGCAGCGGCGTCACGTCCAGCGGTGGCAGCGGCGGCGCCGACGTCGGCGGCCAGATCGGCAGCGGCGGGACCGCGGGCCAGACCGCCGGCCTTGGTGGCCGCTTAGGCGGGCGCGGCGGGCGCGGGGGAGCGGTCGGCGCGGGCGGGCAGTCCGCCGGCACGGGGGGCGCCGGCGGCGCCGCCGTGACAGCCTGCCGGACCTGCCTGGCGAACGGCGGCACGTCCTGCGATGCGCAGATGGGTTGCGTCTTCGACTGCAACGCGTCCGGCGCGTGCGCGTCCGACGTGGTCTGCCCGAAGGGAATCCCCTGCTTCGTCATGTGCGGCGAGAAGAGCTGCCAGGGGGCCGTCGACTGCTCGAAGGGGACGAACTGCGACATCTCGTGTCTGCTGGCGGGTTCGTGCGCGGGGCCGGTCCATTGCGGGACGGGCCAGCAGTGCCACATCCGCTGCGTGGGCGACCAGAGCTGCGGAGACGCCGTGGTGGGTGGCGGCGTCACCGAGCAGATCACCTGCGACGGCCTGCGAAGCTGCGCCGGCCCCGTCAGCTGTCACGGTGACCAGTGCACCGCCACCTGCAGCGGCGCTTCGTCCTGCGGCTCGGGCGTCAACAGCGACGCCGCGACCGGAACGATCGATTGCAGCGGCCCCGCCAGCTGCGACGGCGACGTCAACTGCTCCGGGGACATGTGCACGCTCTCGTGCATGGGGATGGGAAGCTGCAGCCAGAGCGTCTGCTGCTCGGCGGCGACCTGCCGTTACACGCCGCTCATGCTGCGTAACCGCTGCTGACCGACCCGGTCCGGCGCCGGCTACTGGTAGAACGCGACGTCGTCGATCCAGATGTCGAACACCGGCGCGGCGGGCGGGATGGTGATCTCGAACGTCATCACGTTGCTGCTGTCCAGGCCCGGCCGCGGTAGGCCGAACGCCTGCTGCTGAAGCTGCCCGAAGTCGATGCTGAAGCGCTGCCAGGTCGTGGTCAGCGTGAACGAGGCCCCGAACGTGTCGTAACAGGCGTTCGGGCCGCTGCTGGGGCTGGTGGTGCAGACGCCCCCGTCGGGACGCGACCACTTGTCACCCACCGCCACGCGGACGGTACCGATGGACGTGTCGCCCACGCGCCCCCAGAAGGTGAAGCCCCTGAAGCGGCTGGCGTCGTAGGGCAGCTCCATGGCCGTGCCGGCGTCGCCCGTGCCGTAGCGAAGCGCGAAGCCGAAGCCGGCGCCGAAGTCGGAGAAACCGCTGCCGGTCACCCGCATGGCCTTGGCGCTGGTTCCGCAGCGCAGCCCCGGGATCGACTCCATCACCGGCGTCGTCCCCTGGTCGGGGTTCAGGGTACCCTCGGTGGCGTCGTGGTACGTGTACCACTGGCCGACGCGCCCATCGCGGCCGAGGATCCGGGCGTCGCCGTCCTCCATGTCGTCCAGGTAGTCCAGCGCGCCCGGCGGGGAGTCGCTGCAGCCCACGGCCAGCGCGGCCG
>Ga0070658_10003456_pt1 | contig 12989 bp, 12 predicted proteins | sample KBSC13metaG_FD_64664 | JGI IMG/M metagenome (GOLD analysis project Ga0070658, IMG submission 64664) | Corn rhizosphere microbial communities from Kellogg Biological Station, Michigan, USA - KBS C1-3 metaG | ecosystem: Host-associated > Plants > Roots > Rhizosphere > Soil ... | reverse complement strand
CCAGACCTTCGGCCTGGGGGCCCCCGACATGGCGCGGCTGTTCGATCCGGCAGGCAACCTGGTGGACTCGTACGGCTGGACGGCCCACGCCACGGGCACGTACGGCCGCTGCCCTGACGGCACCGGGGCCTTCGTCGACTCGACCGCGACGCCCGCCGCGACGAACGCCTGCGGGGGCGGCACCGGCGGCGCCGCTGGCGGCGGTGGGGCGGGCGGCGCCGGCGGCAGCGGCATGGCCGCGAACGAGCTCGCCTGGCCCGGCACCGACACCGTGGTCACCGTCGACGATCTGGGCGCCTTCGCGTCGAACCTGTCGGGGCTGCACTACCAGCCCGCGACGGCGACCGAGCCGGCCGCGATGTGGGCCATCCAGAACGGTCCGTCGAAGCTGTATCGCCTGCTGTGGAACGGTACGACGTGGGAGTCGGACATGGCGAACGGCTGGGGCGCCGGCAAGACGATCCACTATCCGGCCGGAACGGGCGATCCGGACTCCGAAGGCGTCAGCAAGGCCGAGTTCGCCGACACGGCGATCTACGTCTCGACCGAGCGGGACAACGACGACAACCAGGTCAACCGCTTCAGCGTCCTGCGCTACGACACGAACGACGCCGGCAGCGATCTGACGGCCACGAACGAGTGGAACCTGACCGCCGACCTCCCCGCCACGGGCGTCAACCTTGGCCTCGAGGCCATCACCTACGTCCCCGACACGGCGCTGGTCGCCGGCGGCTTCTTCGACGAGTCGGCCAGCGGGCCTTACGATCCGTCACGGTACCCGAACCACGGCACGGGCCTGTTCTTCGTGGGGCTCGAATCGAACGGCTTCATCTACGCGTACGCGCTGAACCACGCCGACGACACCTTCACGCGGGTGGCCACGTTCTCGAGCGGCCAGGTCGCCATCATGGACCTGTCCTACGATCGCGAGGTCGGCTACCTGTGGGCCCAGTGCGACAACACCTGCAACAACAAGGCGACCGTGTTCAGGCTGGACACCACCGCGGCCTCGCCCACGCTGGGCCGCTTCGAGATCGGCCGGGTCTTCGATCGACCGGCGTCGCTGCCGAACTCGAACTTCGAGGGTATCGGCATCGCGCCCGAATCCCAGTGCGTGGCCGGGCAGAAGGCCTTCTTCTGGTCCGACGACAGCGCGCTGGACATGCACTCGCTCCGCCGCGGGTCCATCCCCTGCGGTCAGTTCTTCTAGGGCGAGGGCGCGGCGCCCTACACGATCCCGAAGATCCCGCGCAGCAGCGGGAACAGATCCTTCTGCCGATCGCTGCCCGCCACGCCCAGGCGGATGGACACCTTCGAGCCGTCGCCCCAGGGCCACCACATGGCGAACGGGGTCATGCCGGCGACGGGAGAGCCCGTGAACAGCGCCTGGCCGGGGCGCAGCTCGCCGCAGCGCTCGGCCAGGGCGCGGATGTCCGCGGGCGCCGTGGCGAACGAGGCGGCGTCCCACTCGGACGGAGTGGCGGCCAGCAGGGTGGTCTTGGCGGACGTCGCCGCGTCACCCGGGATCGCCGAGGTGGCGCACTTGAACCGGTGATCCCAGGTCCACTCGCGGGCGGGCCAGGCCGCTCGTAGCTGGGTGAACGCATCCAGGATCGGCTGCCACGGCTCGACAGGGGTCGCCATGTGATGATCGTATCACGCGCGCCGCCGGGCGGTCACTTGTAGTCGCGCAGGTGCCGGCGGCCGCTCGGCTGCTTGGGGCCGTCCTTCGCCTGCTGGCACTCCACGCACAGCTCGACGTACGGCATCAGCTCCAGGCGCTTCGGCGAGATGGGCTCCTCGCACTCGGCGCACAGCCCGTAGCTGTCGGGATCGTGCTCCAGGCGCGCCAGCGCGCGCTGGATGTTCGCCAGCTCGCCCGCGCGGGCCCGGTTGCGGGTGGAGGCGATGGTCTGCGACATCTCCGCCAGCGGCTGCTCGTCCTCGTCGGTGCCCACGGCGGCGGGGTCGGTGCGACCCGGCTCGATGGCCAGGTCGCCCTCGCTGACGATCTCGTCCCGAAGCTCGACCAGGCGCTTGCGATGTCGGCGAATGCTTGCGGCGTCCACGCCCGAAAGTGTAGCGAGAAAATCGCCGCCAGCGACGGGGCAGTTAGTGCGAAACGGCGCTGCCCTGACGCTGCAGCAGGTAGTCGCGCAGGTGCGGAACGATGGGCAGGCTCAGCACCTCTTCCGGCGTGGCGAAGCGGGCCGCCTCGACCTCGCGGTTATCGATGTAGATGGTGGGACGGGTGGGAAGCGTCACCTCGACGATGGTCACGTCGTCGCGCCGCCCCTCGAACAGGTGCTCGCCCCGGTAGACCTCGCGGACCTGCTCGGGTGGGACGACCACGCGACACTCCTCGGCCAGCTCGCGCGTGCCGGTCTGCGCCGGCGTCTCGCCAGCCCGCGGATAGCCGCCCGGCAACGTGTACTGCTTCCGGTAGGTGTTCTTCACCAGCAGGATCTGGCCGTCGTTCCAGATAGCCACCAGCGTGCCGCCCTTCAGGGGCTTGGTGATGCTCCAGTAGGCGCGCAACATGCGGTGCGCCACCTTGAAGGCGACTTGGTAGGCCAGGTCTATGGCGGTGGGCGCAGATTCCATGACGATCCCTCTATTACTTGCCTCGATCGACGAAAAGGCAAGGAACTGAACCGCCGGCTGAACGTCTGTCTAGATGGGCCGGGCCCCGGCGCCTGTCACTTCAGCAGCTCTTCCAGCTCGCCCCAGCGCGCATACAGCAGGTCCACGTCGCGCTGGCGCTCGGCCACGCTGGCCAGCAGGGCCACCAGCCGGGTGGGGTGGCTGGCGTTCTCGGGGACCTCGCTCTCCGCCACGGCCTTCCGCAGCGCCTCCTCGGCCTCGGCGATCTTCGCCTCGATGGCGTCGTAGTCGCGCTGGTCGCGGTAGCTCAGCTTCTTGCGGGAGGCCTTGGCGCCGCCGGTCGAGGCCAGGGACGCTGCGGCCATCGCCTGGCGGCGGGCGGCCTCCTCGGCGGCCGCGCGCTCCGCGCGCCACCGCTCCCACTGCTCCAGGCTGGCGAACGGCGCGATGTCGGCGCCCTCGTTCCGCTGGCCGGCGCTGCCCGACAGCTTGGGGGCGAAGGCCAGCAGCTGGGTGGCCACGCGATCGACGAAGCGGCGATCGTGCGACACCAGCAGCACGGCGCCGCCGTGCTCGACCAGCGCGTCTTCCAGGACAGCCAGCGTGCTGAGGTCGAGATCGTTCGTTGGCTCGTCCAGAACCAGCACGTCCGCGGGACGCAGCATCAGCTGCGCCAGCAACAAGCGGCTCTGCTCGCCGCCCGACAGCTTTCCCACCGCCAGGTTCGCCTGATCGGTCGTGAACAGGAACCGCTCCAGATAGCCGCGGACGTGGACGCGCGCGCCCCGGAACGACACGTAGTCACCGTCGGGACAGACGGTGTCCGCCACCGAGAGCTCGGGGTCCAGCGCCCCGCGATCCTGCGCGAAGTACGCCACGCGCAGTCCGTCGGCGCGCTTCACGGTGCCGGCGCTGGCCGGCTCGTCGCCCAGCAGCACGCGGATCAGCGTCGACTTGCCGCAGCCGTTCGGGCCCATCAGCGCCACCCGCGACCCTGGCGCCAGCAGCAGGTTCGCGCCCTCGAAGATGGCGCGGTCGCCGTAGCGCTTCGCCAGGCCCTTCGCCTCGATCAGGCGCTTGGCCCGCGTCTCGCCGCCCTGAAAGTCCAGCACGCTCTCGCGCACGACGTTGCGCGAGCCCAGGCCGGCCACCTCTTCGCGCAGGTCGCCGGCGCGCTGGATGCGCGCCTGCTGCTTGGTGGAGCGCGCCTGCGCGCCCCGATTCAGCCACTCCGTCTCGCGGCGGAGCGTGTTGCGCAGGACGACCTCGCGCTGCTCCTGCGCCTCCATGTTGGCGGTCTTCACGCGCACGTACGCCTCGAAGTTGCCGTCCACCGCCAGCAGGCCCCCGGCGTTGCGGCGGTCCAGCTCCAGGATGCGCGTCGCCACCCGCTGCAAGAAGACACGATCGTGGGTGACGGTGACGGTGGCGTAGCGCGCCCGCGCCAGCAACCGCTCCAGCCACTCGATGCTCTCGACGTCCAGGTGGTTGGTGGGCTCGTCCAGCAACAGCAGCTCGGGCTGGCGGCCCAGCTCGCGCGCCAGCGCCACCCGCTTCTGCCAGCCGCCCGACAAGGTCGCCACCGGCGTGGCCTCGTCGATGTCGGGCCGATCGGCGGCGCCGGTGAACCCCAGCGCCACCATGACCTGCCGCGCCTGCTCCTCGCGTTCCCAGTCCGGGTGCTCGGCGTCGCCGCCGTCGCCCGCCCCGGGCGACACGCGCAGCGCCTCGCCCAGTCCGCCCGCCAGGCCCTCGCGCACCACCGACGCGATGGTGGCGTCCGGCGCGAAGCGCGGCACCTGCTCGAGGTAACCGACACGCAGCCCGCGCCGCCGCGACACGGCGCCGCCGATGCGCTGCTCGGCGGCGGCGTCGGCCAGCAACCGCAACAGCGTCGACTTGCCGGCGCCGTTCGGCCCGATCAAGCCGACGCGATCACCGTCCTCGATGGTGAAGCTGACCTCCGCGAACAGCGTGCGAGCGCCGTAAGCGGCCGTCAGCCCCTGCGCAGACAGCAGAATTCCCACGTCAATGTTCCTGGGGCGACCGTAGCACGGCGCTCACGACCCGAAGGGAGGCCCGTCCCAACGGGCCGGCCCGAGGGCCGGCGCCGCCGGGGAGGCGCCAGGCGTTCCCTCGCGCTGCCGCCCCGCCTCCGCCAGTCGTGGGCCCGTGCCCGTCGGCTTTACGCGCGCGCCTGCATTCCGCCGTCGCGCCGCCCGCGGCCGCCGCCGTGCCGCTGGGGCCGGCCTTGCGGACGCCCTGGGCGTCGACCGTCGCCGTCGTCACCGCGCGAAGGGGCGCCGGTGGCCGGGTACGGGTGATCGCTGACCACCGCCAGCTTGCCCTTGGTCAGCCGCTCGATGTCGCGCAGGTACGAACGCTCCTCGCCGTCGCAGAAAGACAGCGCCACGCCGCCCGCGCCGGCACGCGCCGTGCGGCCGATGCGGTGCACGTAGCTCTCCGGCTCGTTCGGCAGCTCGAAGTTGATGACGTGGCTGACGCCGTCGATGTCGATGCCGCGCGCGGCGATGTCCGTCGCCACCAGCACGCGGATGCGGCCGTCGCGGAAGGCGGACAGCGCCTTCTGCCGCGCCCCTTGTGACTTGTTGCCGTGAATCGCCTCGGCGCGCACCTCGGCCTTGTCCAGGTCGCGCGTCACGCGATCAGCGCCGTGCTTGGTGCGGGTGAAGACCAGCACGCGCTTCATGGCCGGATCGCGCAGCACCTCGCGCAGCAGCGAGCGCTTGTTGTCCTTGTCGACGAACAGCACCCACTGGGCGATGGCCGGCGCCGTGCTGGCGACGGGGTTCACCGCCACCTTGGCCGGGTTGCGCAGGATCTGATCGGCCAGCTGCGCGATGTCGGGCGGCATGGTGGCCGAGAACAGCAGGTTCTGCCGCTGCGCCGGCAGCTTGGCGATGATCTGGCGAATCGGCTTGATGAAGCCCATGTCCAGCATGCGATCCGCCTCGTCCAGCACCAGCGTCTGGACGTTGCCCAGGTGCACGTGCCCCTGATCCATGAGATCGATCAGGCGGCCCGGCGTGGCCACGATGATGTCGGTGCCGCGACGTAGGGCATCGACCTGCGGGCCCTGTCCGACGCCGCCGAACACGGTGGCGCGCGACAGGCGCAGGTGACGGCCGTAGGTGCCGAAGCTGTCGGCGACCTGCACCGCCAGCTCGCGCGTGGGGACCAGGATCAGCGCGCGGATGCCGCGACGGGTGCCGGGCGCGCCGGGCTGCGCCTGGGACAGCCGCTGCAACATCGGCAGCGCGAACGCCGCGGTCTTGCCGGTGCCGGTCTGCGCGCAACCCAGCAGGTCGCGGCCGGCCAGCACGTACGGGATGGCCTGCTGCTGAATGGGCGTGGGCCGGTCGTACTTCTCTTCGCCGAGGGCGCGCAGCAACGGCGCGGCCAGTCCCAGGCTGGCGAAGTCAGGCGTCACCTCCGGCGCGGCCGCCGGCGACACAGGCGCGGCAGAGACCGGGGCGGGAGAAGAAGAAGGGGACGAGGGGGACGAAGAAGACAAGGAACTGGAATGCATCGAATACGGGTCGCTTTCGTTGGGGCCCCCCTTCTTCGACCTCGCGCCTCCGTCATCAGTGACGGTCGGGTCGATTGAAGGGTGAGCGTGATGAACGTCTGTCCGTGCAAAACCGTTCAGACAGCGTTCGATCGAAAGCCCGCTAACCGGTTCCGGCGCGCTTGGCCCGCTTCGTTTCGAGGGCCAAGGCAAGGACGTGATTTGTCCGTGGGTATAGATGAGGGCTAACCGGCCCAAAGTCAAGGATGGGCCGGTGCGGCCCCTGAACCGACCCTGTCAGCGCCGGGGGTTCCCGGGAGCCGTCGAGTCGTCGTGCCGGGCCGTTTGCCTCATGCCCGAACGGGGCCGCCGCCCAGGCGCAGCGCCTTTCGCACGGCCGTGGGCGTCAGGCCGACCCGCGCCGCGATCGCCTCGGGCGATGGTCGCTGACCGGTCTCGGTGATCATCGCGCGCACGGCTTCCAGCACGCGCACCAGCTCCGCGGGACGCGCCGCCGCGCTCGTCGTGGCCAGGTCGAAGCCGGCGTCCTCCAGGGCGCCGATGAGCTCGTCGATGTCGGCATAGGTCACCGACTTCGACGCCAGCTCTTCGCTCAGCTCGTCCAGCGTCAAGCCGTCCGGGTGAGAGGTCCGGATCGCCTCGAACAGCTCCTGCAGATGGGGCGATAGCGCCAACGGTCGTTCCAGAAACACGGCACGGGCGCGGCGGCGCGCCGCCGCTACCGTGAAGCCAACTCCGGCGTCTACTCCACGCCTTCGGGCGGCGGCTGCGGTCCGGGGACGATGCCGGCGATGTCGGGGTCCTCGCCGTCGGCGGTCACCCGCTCGGCGCGCTCCCGCTCCCTGCTGTCCTTCCGCTCCGCTTTCTGCTTCTGGCGCTCCTTGCGCGCCAGTTCTTTACGTCGCTTCTCGAAGGGATCGATCCGAGGCCGCATCGGCGGGAGTCTACCTCACGATGCCCGTGCCTGGCACGCCCGTTTGGCGTTCCCGGCCCGCTTTTTATGGGCGCCGCGGCATGCCTCGGGTCACAGGGGCTTGACCGCGCGGCCCACCAGCATCAGACCCAGCGGCGTCTGGTGGCGGCTGCCCTCGATGGCGCGATCCACGCTGGCCAGCGCCTTCGCGATCTGCGGCCCGATGCCCAGCTTGCCGACCTTCAGGTAGTCCAGCGCCGTCGCCACCAGGGGCGCGATGGTGTCGACCGTCCTCACCTCCGTCACGGACAGTCCGCTCGACCCCAGCAGATCGCGATACTCGTCGATCCGGAAGGCCTTGTGGTCCTTCGTGAACAGGTTGTCGTTGCGACGCAGGAACTTCTTCAGCATCTCCAGCGGCGTCACGTAGCGCGGATCGTAGCAGATGAACACGCCGCCCGGCTTCAGCACGCGCGCGATCTCGACCATGGCGCGATACGGATCGGGAAAGTGGTGCAAGGCGTTGGACGTCAGCACCGCCGAGAACGACCCGCTCTTGAACGGCAGGTGGTGCACGTCGGCCTCGGCCAGCCCCGCATAGCCGACCGTCACGCGCGCCAGCAGCTCGCCCTGGAAGTCGGTGCCGATCAGGCCGATGTCGCGCCGCCCCATCCGGTCCAGCGTTTGCCCCAGGTGACCCACGCCGCAGCCGGCGTCCAGCACCGCCCCGGTCAGGTCGTCCAGCTGGCTGAGGATGTGAGGCATCACCTGCTCCTCCTCCCAGCGGTTCATGATGATGATGGGGTTCGCGTAGTGCGGCCCGGCGTTCGACTGCGCCTCCCATTCCGCCTTCAGCCGCTCGTCCTGGTCCTTCAACCCGTCGGAGAAGCGCGGCACGCCGTCGCGGATCGGGTAGCGCGTGTGGCAGGTGGTGCAGGCCAGCGCGCCGTCGGCCTCGGCGAGGGGACCGTTGCAGGTGGGGCAGGCGAGAACGGAAGCAAGCGTGGCGTCCAAAGCGCCGGGCACTTTACTCAAGCGGCCGGGGCGGCGCCAGGCACGGCCCTCACGCTAATCGGCGCCGCCTGCCGCCGGTGGGCGCGGCGCCGATTCGCTTCGTGGCGCGCGCTGGCTGCGCCCGTCAAAGGTGGACGTCGAAGCTGCCGCGCACGCCCAGCACCAGCCATTCGTGCAGCGACTTGCTGACGATGTCCTGGTCCGCCGATGATCCCCCCCCGCTGAGCGAAAGGGTACGGTACTCCCCCAGTGAGAAGCTGACGAACGGCCCCAGCGCGAACGCGGGCGCCACGGCGAAGTCGACGCCCGCCTGGAAGTTAGCGAACTCGAAGCCGCTGCCGGTGGCATCGCCCGAGACGTTGCCCTCCGAGACGGACAGCCGCAGCCATTCGTAGCCGACGCCGAAGCCCAGCCACAGGTCCGCAGGCTGCGTGGGGGTCACGTGATAGATGAAGTTCGCGCCCAGGCGCATGTCGCTGACCGAACAGCTGACCCCCGAACCACATTGGTCGCTGGGCACGAGGCCGAACGCATATTGAAAGGACAGCCCCAGGTACATCCTGGGATCGAAGCGGTACCCGAGATCCAACCACAGGGGAATCTCGCCTTTGATCGAGCTGCTGAGCGCGTCGTCGCTGGTGTCCCCCGCGGCCCTCCCCGTATGGCCCAGTGGGATCCCGTAGCCGGTGCGCAGCCCGAACTCGATGGCGCCGCCCGCCGCGCGCGGAGCCGCCGTGGTCGGTACGGCCCGGCCTGGATCTTCCTCCTGCGCGCGGGCGACCGGACCTAGCGACAGCACCGTCAGGGCGAAGCAGAAAGCAAGGGACCTTTTCTTCGACATCGCGACCTCCACACAGGGGTTTAAGGACTGCGCTCCTGCCGCTGGGGACAGTTCGCCGTCCCCGTCAGGGTCGGATCCTATGTGTGGCTGCGCCCCCACCACAACAAATGGAGCGAAGTGCAGGCTGGCGGAACATCCAGGCGACCCAGATGTCGCGCGCGTCACATGGTGAAGGTGGCGCGCACCACCGCCCAGCCGGCGGTGCGGCCAGCGCCCGGATCGGCGGCGGCCTGGCGCAGCGTGTACGCGGCCTGGATGCGCACGCGGTGGGAGGCGCTGTAGAACGTCGCGCCCAGCGCGGCGCCCCAGGCGTCGGCAGGGGTCGTCGGTCCGAGATCGTCGTTCATCCATTCGGCGCGCGCCACCAGCTCCAGCCGATCGGCGACGACGAAGACACCGGGCTCCAGCGTGAAGCCGAGGCGGTCGATCGAGGTGCTGTGGCTCCACAGCACCTCGCCCGTGAACAGGAAGCGCGCCCACTGGAACTGGCCGTCACCGCCCAGCCCCGTCTCGTTGGTGCCGGGCAGGGAGGCGTGGAACGCCGACACGCCGACGGAGAAACGCCACCAGCCGTACCAGGGATCGGTGGTGCGGCGCAGCTGGGGCGCCAGACCCAGCGGGCCGATGGTCTCCGCGTTCAGGCGCAGCACCAGCAGCGTTCCCCCGTCGCGAAAGCCGGCGCCGAACGAGGGCGATGCGCTGTACCCGCCCAGCGCGTACTGCAGGAGTCCCAGGTCCCCGCTGGCCGCCGCGCCCATGCGGAAGTCGGGCGTGAGGCGGGTGATGACGCGTGCCCGCTCGGGCAGTCGCAGGTCCCCCTCGTCGATCTGGCGCGACAGGCCGATGGGCACGCGCAGCGCGCCGGCGGCCAGCGCGAAGGCCTTGTGCGGGGCGAACGAGACGTACGCCTCGGTGGGGCGCGGCTGTCCGCGGTCGAGCTCGCCGGCCAGCGGATCCAGCGCGGCGTCGGCGACCTCGCTGCGCGCGGTCGCCTCGAAGATCAGGCGCGCGCGCCACAGGCCGTCGACGGCGTCCAGTCCGATGCGCGCCCGGCGCAGGTAGAACCCGGGGTGGATGGTGCCGTCCTCGATGGCGGGCAGGCTGGGGCCGTGGTGGGCAACCAGCATGTCGGACTGCAACAGCAGGCGCGGCGTGATCGCCGCCGGCCCGTCGCCCGTCGCTGCCGGCGGTGGGGTCGCCGGCGCCATGGGCGCTGCGGACGCCGGGCTTCCTGCCGGCCCCGCGGGCGGTGGGACTGCCAGCGGCGGCAACGATGCCGGCGGCGGCGCGACCGCGGGTGGTGGGCCCGCCGGCGGCGGTGGAGACGACTGCGCGCGCGCCGGCGCGGCCAGCGCCAGCGCCACCACCGCCAGCGCCGGAACCGCGCGCGCGGCGCGTCCGGCGCGCGCCAGGGCTCTCACCCGATCTTTCGCTCCAGCGCCTCGATGACCCGCTGCTCGTACTCGGTGTCGTCCAGCGCGTTCGCCTCCATGATGCCGGTCGGGCTGGTGACGTTGATCTCGGTCAGGTACTCGCCGATCACGTCCAGCCCCACGAAGAAGTGGCCCGCCTCGCGCAGCTTCGGTCCCACCGTGGCGATGATCTCGCGGTCGCGCTCGGTGATCTTCGCCGGCATGGCGCGCGCGCCCACGTGCAGGTTGCCCCGCGCGTCGTCCGGGGCCGGCACGCGCAGCACCGCGCACAGCAGCTCGCCGTCGACCAGCAGGATCCGCTTGTCGCCGTCGCGCACGGCGGGCAGGTACTGCTGCGCCATGGTCCAGCGGCGGCCCAGGTTGGTGGCCTGCTCCAGGATGGCGCCCGTGTTCGTGTCCCCCTTGCGGACGTGGAACACGCCGAACCCGCCCGAGGCGTCGAGCGGCTTCACCACCATCTCGCCGCCGTGCTCGGCCAGGAAGCTGCGCAGGCGGACACTCTCCCGCGTCACGATGGTGGGGGGGGCCAGCTTGGGGTGGTTCAGGATGGCCAGCTTCTCGTTGCACTCGCGCAGGCCGCGCGGATCGTTGATGATCAGCGTCTTGTCGCGCGCGCGCTCCAGCAGCAGCGTCGCGAAGTAGTAGTCCAGATCGATGGGCGGATCCTTGCGCATGAAGACGGCGTGGCACTGACCCAGCGGCAGCGTGGTCTGCACGCCCAGCAGGTAGTGATCACCTTCGACGCGGCGGACAGTGACCGGCCAGGCCTGGGCGATGGGCTCGTCGTGCTCCAGGCCCAGGTGGCGCGGCTCGCAGAACCAGATCTCGTGGCGGCGGCTCTGCGCCGCCAGCATCATCGCGAACGTGGAGTCACCCGCGATCTGTATGCGGGCCAATGGATCCATGACGAACAGCAACTTCATGATGCGCCTCGCTCTCCGCCGGCGGGCTCACCCCCTTCCAGGGCGGGCCCGGGCGATTCTTTCATGGGTAACAGGTGCTCCAGGCCGTGCTTCCGCAGCCGGTAGTACAGCGTGGAGCGGTTGATGCCCAGGCGTCGCGCCGCGTGCGCGATGTTGCCCTGGGACTGGTCGATGGCGGCGACGATCTCCGCACGCTCTTGTTCTGACAGACGTTCCTGCAGCGGGCGACCCCGCTCTGCCGGGGCGACGGTGACGGGCGACGGCAAGACGGTGCCCGCTCGCTTCGTGAACTCGAGGTCGGCGGCCGTGACGTCCGGGCCGCGCGTCAGGATCAGCGCGCGCTCGATGACGTTCTCCAGCTCGCGCACGTTCCCGGGCCACGCGTAGCCCGACAGCGCCGACGCGGCGCTGCCGTCCAGGCCCCGCACCGCCTTGCCGAAGCTGCGGGCGTACTTCTGTACGAAGTGCTCCGCCAGCAGCGTGATGTCGCCGGCCCGGTCGCGCAGCGGCGGCAGCAGGATCGGGAAGACGTTCAGCCGGTAGTACAGGTCCTCGCGGAACGTTCCCTCGCTGATCTGCCGCTCCAGATCGCGGTGCGTGGCGGAGACCACGCGCACGTCGACCTTGACCGTCTCGGTGCCGCCCACGCGCTCGAACTCGCGCTCCTGCAGCACGCGCAGCAGCTTCACCTGCACGTCCAGGGGCACGTCGCCGATCTCGTCGAGGAACAGGGTGCCCCCGTCGGCCAGCTCGAAGCGGCCGGGCCGTCGCCCCACGGCGCCCGTGAACGAGCCCTTCTCGTGGCCGAACAGCTCGGACTCGAGCACGCCCGCGGCCAGGGCCGCGCAGTTCACCTTGATGAAGGGCTTGGCCTCGCGCGCGCTGTTGATGTGGATGGCGCGCGCCACCATCTCCTTGCCGGTGCCCGTCTCGCCCCGCAGCAGCACGGTGGCGGTCGTCTGCGCCACCTGCTCCACGCGCGCCAGCACGTCGCGCAGGGCCGGTGACTCGCCCACGATGGCGCCGAAGTCGAACGCGCCGTGCGCCTCGCTGGCCAGCATGCCCGCGTACTCGGCCAGCTGCTCGGACAGGCGCTGGTTCTCGCGGCCCAGGTGGAAGCGCTCGATGGCCTGGCTCAGGATGCCGCGCATCTCCTTCGAGTCCCAGGGCTTCGTCACGTAACGATAGATGCGGCCCAGGTTGATGGCCTCGATCAGCACCTCGGTGTCCGTGAACGCGGTGACGATGATGCCGATGGCGTCGGGGCGCGCGTCCCGCACGGCGCGCAGCAGCTCGAGCCCGGTCATGCGCGGCATGCGCTGATCCGTCACCACGGCGGCCACGTCGTTCGCCCGCGCCAGCTCCAGCGCCTGCTCGCCGCTGGACGCATACAGCAGCCTGAAGCTCTTGCCGAAGTTGAACCGAAACGCGTCCAGGTTGTCCTGCTCGTCATCGACGACCAGCACCGGATACTTCGACATTTCGACGGGGGGCGGCGCCATGGGAGAAGAGCTAAACCGTATCACAGCCCCTCCCGGGCCGGGCGCCCCACTGGGCCCCGCTGATGGCGGCGCCCACTTGAGCAGGCGAGGGCGCCCGCCTCCTCAGTCGCGGGACCGAAGGCGAAGCAAGGCTCCGCCGCCCGCTCGCCGAGCGGCGGAGCGGTGCCGTTGTCAGACCCCCGTGCTGCCGCTGCAGTCGCTGCCGTCGC
>Ga0070658_10003453_pt1 | contig 12994 bp, 9 predicted proteins | sample KBSC13metaG_FD_64664 | JGI IMG/M metagenome (GOLD analysis project Ga0070658, IMG submission 64664) | Corn rhizosphere microbial communities from Kellogg Biological Station, Michigan, USA - KBS C1-3 metaG | ecosystem: Host-associated > Plants > Roots > Rhizosphere > Soil ... | reverse complement strand
AAGGATCAACAATTCTAATATTTTGAGGTACAGTAAAGGAGCCAATAAGCATTTTTCTCGTTCTTGGATGTATGGGAAAAATGATTTGGTCCTCCAATTTGCCTAACTGCTGCAATATGTATTCAAGTACTTGCTCATTATCAACATTGTAATTTCTGTGAAGCGTCAGTAGATGGAAAGTCTTATTTTCGAGTTGTAATGCAGAAATAATATCAGATTTTTTGAGAGCTATATTTAAATTATTTTTCATCGTATCGACCATAATATCGCCTGTTAAAAATGTGCGTTTTTTGAGTCCCTCATTCTTTAGAATTTTTATAGCATTTTGAGTTGGAGCAAACAGATACTGGGATAGATGATCAGCGGTAATACGGTTAATTTCCTCAGGCATGGTTTTGTTATAACTTCTTAGTCCCGCCTCTATGTGCACAATCGGTATATTAAGTTTCGCGGCCGCTAACACTCCTGCTAGTGTCGAATTTGTATCTCCAAAAACGATAACGATGTCTGGTCTTTTTTCAATCATTGCCTCTTCTAGTTTTAACATCATTTCTCCTGTTTGTTTCGCATGGGACCCCGGACCAGTTTCCAAATGGACATCCGGTTTTCTTATTTCAAGGTCACTAAAAATTTTTTCAGACATTAAGTAATCGTAATGTTGTCCTGTATGTACTATAAATTGCTCGTGTTTATCGCCAAGTGCTTTTGAAAGAGGCGCTAATTTTATGAATTGTGGTCTAGCGCCTACAATTGAAAATATTTTCATAGTTAGTATTTCGTTATTTAATTTTAATGTCAACAGTTTTAAGATTAGAAGAAAGTGTTTTTGAAAATTCTGCCATAGGCATAAGATCAAAATTTCGCTTTAAAGTCTTTATGGCGATTTCAAAAATCTTCAATTTCCGTTCACTTTTAATATTCATGCCTGGGAAAAAAGAGAGTGCTGGGACATAATCTTTTCCAATGAGATCTAAAGGATGAAGCAGGTAACTGGGAGATGTTTTAGTGATTTTGCATAAGAAAATTGAAAACCATAAATAGGCTTTCATTAATCCAATGGAAATGTTACTTATATATAATAAATAACTTTGATGAAAAGGTATTTTCAATATAGGCATAGTAGTTACCGGAATCTCCAATAATGATCTTTCATTTTCTAATTTCCACTGATAAGGCTTAAGAGGATAGAATCCCTCTTTAAACGATCCGAATAATTCTTTTCTACTTTCTTTTTCTTCTTTTGAAAGTTTAGAATTCCAGAAATAATATTGTCTCATTAATGGCGAAATGTAAGTGGGGAGAATAGAGGCGTCAAATATATAGTTTCTTTTTTGTAAAACATGAAGCAGATCGCTGCTCCAGCTAAATCCTGGCCCTCTGAACATGTTCGTTCTTTTGCCAGTGGCTGAAAATATCGCTTCTTCTGCCCGCACAATTTCTTCCTCGATCTTTTCTTTTGAATACGTTTTCAGCCAAGACTCATGATGAAAGGAATGGTTTCCTATCTCATGTCCTTGATCAATAATACTGTGTAACGCCTTTCGGTTTCTCTCAATTGCAGCATCCTGTCCCACAATAAAAAAAGTAATTTTAACATCCAATTTATTCAGTATATCCAATACTACTGGCAATACTACGTCTAGATAGGATGGAAAAGTTTCCCAACCCTCGTCGCCATGTACTTTCATATAAGTCCATTGGTCATCCAGATCTAGAGAAATACTAGCAGGTAATTTTTTCTTTTTCATCTAAATTTTATCATTTAAAATTTCATCAAGCTTGGTTTCAGCTACTCTCACGGTTTCGTTTACATTTAGCGTCCCGTCTTTGATGTGAGATGTGTTTATAATGTAAACGCCTGGAATTGAAGTGGTAACATCCGGCAAGGTCTCGGAGTAATTCAATTTTGCCACAGTAATAACATGTTTTGCCTTGGCAACACCTGAGAACTTTATATCGCTATCTTTAAGAGATGGATACATTTTTTTAAAATTATATAAAAAATAATCTTTGATCTGTTCATCCGATTTATTAAAGAGGGGATCTTTAGCTAGAACGTATTTAGGTAAGTATACTAGCGCTTTTCCATTTAAATGTTTTTTATTAACGAGGGCTGACATTTCAATGACACCTGTAAATGGTATTTGGGAGTCAGTTATATTGGTAATATAAAAATTGCTGAGGGATTTATCCAGTAACACGGCAACACAGATGACGCCTAAATATTCAATATCGTTAAGTTTTTGTTTTTCTTCTAACGAGAGTTGGGGACAAAGTTTGCAAGAGATTGATGAAGGTAACGTTATAACAACTTTGTCAAATTCTCTTTTTTGATCAGCCGCAAATAAAATATTCGTCTTTCCGTTTCCAGATGTTTTGACCTCTTTAGCTGTATGATTGGTTTTTATTTCAACTCCTTCCAGTAATAGAGTTTGTTTAAATGCCTCGATTACAGTTTTATACCCACCTGGAATAAAACCAAACATTTCTTTTTTCAGCCCGCTGCGCCTTGCTCCATACAAACGTTGAATAGTTGCCCAAATAAATACGGCTGAGGTTTTATTATAGCTTTCCCCAAGTTTTGCCCGCAATAGCGGCAACCATATTTTTTTATAGGTTCTTGTTCCCGACCAACGCCTCAGCCATTTTGTAACTGGGATTTTTTCCAGTCTGTTCCAGTCCTTTATTCTTGAGGCGACTAATATGGTAAGGCCCAGTCGGAATTTGTCAATTAAGTTTAAGGTAGGGAATTTCAAAAATTCGATTGTGTTGGACATCGAATGCAGCTTGCCGTTGATATAAAAGCCTGTTTTCGTTTCCACCCATTCTATCTTGTCTTCTAAACCAATCTCTTTCAGTATAGCTCTAGTTCGGGAATCAGATAGAAGAATTACGTGATAAAACTTATCCCATTCTACATCGTCCATTGTCCATGGACTTACTAAACCACCCAATTCTGGTGCAGCCTCATAAATCGTTACCTTGTGCCCTTGTTGGGATAATCTGTGGGCTAATGTCATACCCATAATTCCACCTCCCACTATTCCCCAATTTTTAATCTCCATTTAAATAATTCTTTGCTATATATACTTATACAATAAAATTTTTTTGCCAGTCAATTGCTTCCAACATTCCTTTTTCAAGGTCCCAATGGGGTTGAAAATCGAGTGTACTACAAAGTTTCGATATATCAGGAACTCTCCTCATAACATCTTCATAATTCCCAAAGGTCGAATACGGAATATAATTGAGCATAGGCTCGGAATTTTTACCATTAACTAGCTTCCATATCATTATCGCCAGATCTTTTATTGAAATTTCACCACCTTCTTTACTTCCAGTGTTAAATATCTCATTGTCAGATTTATTGTTTTCTACGCAGGCAACGAGCGCATTTACGGTATCATCCACGTATGTAAAGGTTCTGGTTTGAGATCCATCACCGTGTATATCTATTGGAATCTTTTTAAATGCCTTTTCAATAAAAACTGATTGGGGACCACCCCACCAAGTGAGATTTTGATGTGGACCATAAGACCCAAAAAATCTCGTTATTGTGTACCTCAATCCATATTCATCGTGGTTGGCAATAATATATTGTTCACCATACATCTTAGAAAGTGCATAAGCCCAGCGTTTGACAGTGGTAGGCCCCATCACAAGATCTGATTTTTCAGAGAAGGGGATATTTGGATTTTTACCGTAAACATCAGATGTTGAGGCAAAAATGATTTTTGCTTTATCGTGTATGCATTTTTGCACGACATTTCTAAGCATCAAATAATTTTCTTCTAACGTTCTTAAAGCATTGGTATAGCGAGGTATTTTTTGTGAGGCTAGATGAATAACGATATCCGCTTTCACGCTATTTAATATAAGCGGATTGGCTATATCCCCCATGATAAATTGGAAGTTTTTTTGATCTTTAGCGAATTCTATATTTCGCATAAAACCGTAATTAAGATTGTCTACTCCAATTACTTTGTGATCTCTTTCTAATAATCGCTTGGCGAGATTAGACCCTATAAATCCGGCTACTCCTGTAATTAATATTTGCATCTATATATAATTTATTATCAATAGTATATTAAGCTTATTCTTAAAAGTGCAGAAATTTGAAAATTTTTCAAAAGGCATTCTTATCTCCTTTAAAAATATAGTATAATGTCAAAAAAATTATTTGCAAATCCAGCCACAAATTCCAATTTTCCAAGTACCAAAGATCTTTATTCACCCTCATTTTTATTTGTTCAGGATTTGCAATTTCCCCCCTGTAACCATTAATTTGCGCCCATCCGGTAATACCAGGTTTTATGAATTGACGGACCATATAATCTTGAACCAGCAGGGAGTAGTCTGAGGTATGCTTAACCATATGCGGTCGCGGTCCAACAATGCTCATTTCGCCACGAAGTACATTTATAAATTGGGGAAATTCATCTAAGCTTGTTTTTCTAATAAATCGGCCAATCTTGGTTATGCGCAAATCATTTTGAGTTGCTTGTTTTATGTGAGCTTCTGTGTTTGCTCTCATGCTTCTGAATTTTAGACAATAAAAAGTTTTTTTGTCTTTTCCAGTTCTCAATTGTTTAAAAAATATCGGACCCTTGGATTCTAAAATTATCAACAAACCCAATATTGGGATTAACCAACTCAAAATAAACACAATAGCGATTGTACTTATCAGAATGTCTAAACATCTTTTTTTAATTCTGTTACCAACATCGTCAAGCGGTTCACTTCTTAATGAAAGAATTGGAAGTTCCCCGAAATATTCAATGTGAACTTCTCGCGTGATAAAGACTGAAAGATTTGGCACTATTTTAAATCGTATACACTCCCTCTCTGATTGATACATTAAGCTATAAATATCTTTATTTTGTTCTGGAGTAATTGTTGAAAAAATTTCTTGTATATTTAATTGTTTCGCTATCTGTAATGTATCATTAATACCCACTAATACGGGATAGTGAGAGAGTTCGTGTACGTTTTCCTCGTTGTCGATATATCCAATTAATTGAGTATTTAATCTATCTTCTTCAAAATGTTTCGCTAGCTTTTTCGCGGTTTCATTATATCCAAGTATAATCACCTTATTAATCAGATAGCCACTATTTTTGAAATATTTATTTAGGCCCAGATATATAAATCTATTTATCAACAAGCCAGCGCAGAAAACAATAAAAGTTGAAACAATAAATAAACGTGACACATTTAATTCTCTTGAAAAATACAGATAAAACATTATGACAATTATCCAAAGTAAATAGGCCTGTATTGTTCTTTTTGTAAATATTTCAAAACTCAGAATTACTTTATACGTATACGTTCTAAGAAAAAAAGAGATAAACAACCAAAACGAATTTGAGATGATTGAATAAAGGATATAAGCATTTAAGGAAGATGAGGTGCGATGTTTTAATATTAAAGCCTGGCAAAGAAAATATGCGCAATTCAATATAAAGATATCCAGGATTACCAATGTGATCTGAAGATATCGTTTAAATTGTTGATTCATTTTTAAACTATGAAGGGTTATAATTATTAAATTTTATTTACGCAATTTTAAGCGTAAGAATTATTTCGTATATCTACCACAAGAAAATATAACAGACGGCCGCATTATCAAACCTTTTCGATACTTGCAGGCTTAAAGTATATAACGGCTCTTAAGTGTAAATATTTCATAATAGTTTATTATTATATTTATCCAATTTTTTACGCCTTATGATATTTTCTTTGATTACAAGCCAGATAAATTTGGAGTTGCCAACTAGATATCTATACCACATTCGTCTTGGTTCTTGGATAAAGCGATAAAACCATTCCATACCAATTTTTTGTACCCAATGAGGAGCCCGTTTTGAAACGCCGGCAATTATATTAAATGCACCACCCACGCCGACCGCAAATTTACACTTCAAAATGTCCTTATTATCATATAAAAAATATTCCTTTGCAGGAGTTCCCAGCGCTACAAAAAGTACATCTGCCTCCTTCTTGTTAATGTCATCAATTACATCTAAAAGCTCGTTCTTTTTGAAAAACCCATTTCTCCAGCCAACGATATTCATATTATACTTGGTTCTATAATGGTTGACAGTTTTTGAAACCACATCTTCCGTAGAACCTAAAAAATAATATTTATATTCTGGATATTTACTGGCTAATCCATCCATATAATCTAATCCCCCGAGTCTATCTGTAGGTTTTCGAAACAGTAATTGAATAATTATTTTAATAGGCATGCCATCGGCGTTCAAAATATCAGCATTATTTATAATTTTAAGTAATTTCTCATCTTTTTGCGCTTCAACAACTTTGCCTGCATTTAAAGATATTTGATAATGATACTTGTTACCTTTGACGTAATTTTCTACATTTTTTATAGATTCTTTTAGAGTACTTGGGTATATTTTTATGTTGGCAAAAGTTACCATATATGATTTTGTTGAGTATTATTAAAGGATTTAAAATGTAAGAATATTACTAAGAAACATAAAACTTCGTATCAGAAATTATTCGCCAAAACTTAACGAAGCTGCTAAGTTGCAAAGTTGCATTTCTATAATTCATATCTTGGTTAATAGCATAATAGGTTAATTTAATAATTTGAAGACTACTCCAAGCTTATAATAATCTTGATGACGTTTTTTTAATTATTTTTGGTCAGAAAATATATCTAGGAAATAATAAATACTTAATAATAAAAAAATCTGCTTTTCTTTATTAAAGCCATTAGCATTTTGAGTAATTATTGTCTCAACGTACTTAGTATTAAATATATTTGCGAATATGCTTTTCTCGGATAAAAGAATGTCTTTGATGGTATTTGACTCATGCTTAAACCACAAATGGGTTGGAGTTTGAAAGCCTTTCTTCTTTCTGTATATTATATCATTAGGAAGTATCTTTTTGGCAAATCGTTTATGAACAATCTTTCCTTGTTTTAAATTCAGCTTTTGAGAAGTTGGCAAAGATTGTATAAAATTAACTAATTCAATATCCAGCATTGGCACCCGACATTCGAGGCTGTGATACATAGTTATTTTGTCTGCACAGTTTAACAAATCGTCAGACAGATTTAAATGTAAATCGAGAGCCATCATTCGTTCAACCGGATGCTTTATTGCTTTGCAATTTAGTAGCTCATAAAAATATGTGATTCGCTTTTTGCTGAGGCAGTCTCTTGTGTTTGTTAACTCATAAATCTCTTCTTCTGTAAAAATCTCGTAGCTCGCTAAAAAGCGATCGATGGTATCATCTAAATTCATTGCTTTTACTCCTCTCCCTATTTGCTCATTTGCGAATTTTATTCTTTTTAAGAAAGGAAAGAACGTTTGTGGTATTATGTTAGGCATTTTATTTCTCAGCAATTCGAGTTTATACCGGTAATATCCTCCTAACGGCTCATCTGCGCCTTGCCCGGTCAGTACCACTTTTACCTTGCTCGCTACCAATTCGGATAAGTAATATAATGGTATGACAGATGTGGTGCCAAGCGGTTCTTCTATAATTTCGGAGCATTTCTTTATCATACCTAAGAAATCGGTAAACGAAATTCTTTTATAATAATGCTCCAGACCAAGCACTGCAGCGGTAGATGCAGCATCTTCAATTTCGTCTTCGTCATGCGAGCCTTCAAATCCTATGGTAAACGCCTTTAATTTATGAGGATAGTGTTTTTGCGCAATAGCGGCTATCATCGCTGAATCGACCCCACCACTTAATAATACGCCCACTTCAACATCTGACAATAATTGCCTTTTCACCGCAGCATCTAACTGAGTACCATAGTCTGCCGCTACTGCCGAATTAGTGTCTTTTTTATGCGCATGGTTCCTTGCAACGATAAAGGGAGCATTTTGAAATTCTAAAGCTTCCAGGCCAAGGTTAACTTTTAATAAATGGCCAGGCCTTAGTTTAAGGACTCCTCTGTAAAGAGTGTCAGGTGACGGGTTAAACCTCATCCTTAGCAAGGTTGAAAGAGCCTCTTTATTTAATTCAGGTGTACCAATCAAAGAAAGTATTGGCTTTATTAGAGAAGAAAATAAAAGTATATTGTTTTCCCCCAAAAAAAGATATAATGGCTTCACCCCAAAATGGTCTCTAGCGAGAAGGAGGGTATTTTCTTTCATATTTAAAAATGCGAAGGCAAAAATTCCATTAAAGTTGCATATGCCGGATGGGCCGTGGTTTATTAGGTAATAGAGTATTGTTTCAGTATCAGAATGACCCTGATACACGATATCAGCAGGTAACTTCTGCCGTAATTGTTCGTGGTTATATATTTCTCCATTAAATATAATGGCATAGTTGCCACAGGCGGAGACCATAGGCTGGTGTCCTGCCGGTGATACATCTAAGATAGACAATCTTCTATGTCCAAATTCAACTATATTTCCGTTTACGGAATAGCTGTTCATTCCGGAATCGTCCGGACCTCTACGCTTTAAAAAATCCAATTCCTTTTGACCAAATGAATAATTCACCGATCCTAAAATGCCGCACATATATTTACTGTTGGTGACTAGTTAGTGATTTCGTAATTTTTATTTATAAAACTCATAATTTGTAATTTTATTACTCACAATTCAAAAAATTCGTTTGGCGATAAAAGTTATTTCAATTAAAGATTTTTTAAGAAAATATTCGATAGGTCGGCTGTACTTTATACTTGGCAAGTGCAGGCGATTTTTGAGTTTATCTTAATTCTTGTTGAGAGTTGAAGAAACTGCATTATTAAATTTATGAAGGAAATTATTCTAACTGGATCGAATTCATTTAAGTGATAAATTTGTTGTTGGAGCGCAAGATAAGGCATAAATGTAAGGCATTACTGCCCAACGTAGCATATTTCTATTTCTCTTTACATTAAAAATATCTATGATGCTATATATGTCATTATTCTTTACAAAATTTTTTCTGATTTTTTCATTTAACAATGTACACAGGGTGTGGTCTGATTTTAAGACAGCAAGATGCATTGCCTCGGCATTATCATAGAGGTCAAATTTTACAGGATTGAATTTATCCGTTGTTGAAAATCGTTTAAATAGACCAACTTCTTGGTTATAGAAATTACTTATTAAGTAGTCGTATCCCTTGTCAACAACACTGTCGACTCCCGGAAGATCTATATGATTTGAGGCTTTTATGAGATTTTTTAAAATAAAACAAGTGTGAAAACAATCTATAAAATTCCCTTTATTGCTGTCTGCGTAATACCACCATGAACCATTACTATTTTGGTTGGTAGTTATAAACTTGTATAATCTTAAGATGTTGTTTCTGATTATTTCAGATTTTTCTATAATTAAGGGTTGAAGTAAACTCAAGGCGTAAAGAGCATAAGAATTAGCGTTAATTACAATTCTGGATTCCTGGATCGGCGAATAAGAAAGGCACAAAGTATCTTCCGTATCCAAGTGTTTATATAAATCTATGTTGATAAAGTCGAAGATGGAGGTAATAACGTGCTGGTAAATATTAGTATTTGTAAGTTTTTGATAGCGTAGCAGTCCCTCTAAAATGTATGGAGTGTTTGTAATGAACGGTGTGTTTGGCTCATAATTTCCATTTTTCGAAGCCCATGGCATATTCGCTCCCCAGCAAAATCCCGAATAGCCTTTTGAGTAATTTTTTAGCAGCCATTCCAAATGTTCTTTTGCCAAATTTAGATAGAATTCCTCTCGAGAAGTTTCATATAAATTCAATAAGCTGCTCGCAGCAAGTGCTCGTACAATGGGGAATTCCTGTTTTTTATATCCAATTCTCCAACGATTGTTAATAAAGGTATCCCACATTGAAAGAAAAAGTGCTGGCAGAAATCCTGCTAAACGATTTTTATAAAACACGCTTTTAGCCTTCATGCCAATTTTCGTTTTCCAAATATCATAAGGGTCGTATGAACTTAAATCGCCGGCGAGGTAGGTGATATAGAATTCATGCGGCAGTGCAGTGCTTCGTTGCAGATTTTTCAATTTTGTAATATCATCTTTAATCTTCGTCATTGCCATTTTAATCTTTAACCATCCTTGAGAAAATATTTATATACTCAATTGCATTTTTTTCGGTTCTAAAACGCTGGGACGCAATTATATTATTATCTCTCATATTTTGTACTAGTTTTTTATCGGAAATAAGCCTCATCATGCTTTCCGCAATCTGTTGATGATTAACCGGATCTACCCATAACAGATTATCCGGGTCCTTCAAATAGTCTGCCGCCGCTCTGATGCGAGTAGTTATTATGCAAATGCCTGCTGCCAAGGATTGAAAAACTACCATCGGAAAACCCTCCTGATGACGTGTTGGAAACACGAGTGCATCTGCGCTTGAATAAAAATCCCTGGTCTGCTTTTCGGAAATAAACCCTGTTAAGGTAACATGATTATTTAAAAACTGTTCCTTTATAAAATTTTTAGCCTTCGGCATTTCGGGACCATCACCAATGCAAAATAAATGGATGTTCTTATACGTTGACAATACTATTTTAAAAGCTTCAAGAACTTCCAGTAAACCTTTAGTACGTATAAACCGACTACAAAAAATAAATATAAAAGTTGAATTATCTAAATTAAGTGTTGATCTAAAAGTTTTATTGGTACGATATAGATCAGGATTAATAGGATTTTTGACTGTCAAGATTTTGTTTGCTGGATAACCTGTTTGAATAAATGAATTTCTTTCTTCGCTAGACAACACGCCCATAATCTGGACCTTTTTTATGATGTAATTAAACATTAGCCGCTGATATGCTCTAAGTTTAGATAGCAATTGCAAATCCGTGCCATGCGTTTTTAGAAAAATTTTTGTTGTTGTGTCTCCAAGTATCAATAGAGTTATCCAATCACGGAGGATTGCAGTAGGGTCGAATGCAGTGTTTAAGAAAAGTATGTCATACTCTTTTGATTTTAGCGCCTTCTTAATTAGAATAGCGTTTTTTACAGTTCGGATAAGTTTGTTTAAATAATTTTTTTTTAACTGTGATGGACCATAATTAATAGTATCGCAATTTACATTAAAGGATTTAATTCCTTCTATTTCCAAGTTTGCTAATTCCCGATGAGTTTTATCAGGTACTCCAAAAAGGATTTTCATTCAATTGATTTGTTTTATAAATAGGGATAAGTGCGACTGTTTACGGATTATGCCATAAACCATTCACAAAGAATTTAAAATTTTGAAAATTTGAAGCGACATTTTGTTAGAATCAAAATATTTTTCTGCAGTTAATTTCGCTCTTGTACCCATCGCTTTTATTTGTTCCGGATTTTCGATAACAAATGTTATGGCATTTATTATTTCATCTACAGAGGATGCATTTATTAATAAGGCATTTTTTTTATTTTGAATGTACTTAGACACATCGCCAACGTTAGTTGCAATTACCGCTTTTCCTGTTGCAAGATATTCCCCAAGTTTAAATGGAAAGCCTGCATTTGCAAATTTAGAATCAATTCTCGTCATACAGAATATATCACAAGAATTCAATTGCCGGTAATATTCGTCGCTTGAAAGATAACCCATAAAATTAATTTTTTCTTTTGCAGTCGATTTATCTATTAAGCTGCTATAATAGGCCATGTTCTCGTCAGCGCCTTTGCCAGTTAATACCAGTTTTGTATTTTGAAATAAGGCATTTATTTTTTCGAATGCCTTTAATAAATATTCAACACCATCTTTTTCTGCAAAAGAGCCGCCGTAAAAGATCCTAAATTCCTGTGGAATATTGTATTCTTTTGGTTGAAATTTACCCAAATCTACGGTAATTGGAATAAGATGGACGGGCAGTTTTCCCTTGCCTATCATTTGCATGTGGCTATAAAGATGTTCTGAAATTGCCAGAACGCAATTGGCGTAGGAGGTCATATGATTAAGAAAAAAGATAGAACTTTTAATTTTGAATTTCGTAAGGATACGAGTAAAATTTGTATAAAGCCTATTATCTTCAATTATATCCAGGCAAATTTTATATCCAATCAGCTTTGCATAAAATATAAAAAATATACTTCTAATGTCAGGCTGATCGTAGTGATATAAAATATTTTTTTGTGAATACGATTTATTTCTTTTTATAAACGCAAGGCCACGCCAATAAAATGAGAATACAGAAAACGGGTTAGACCTACTAAAGCCGATGATACGAAAATTTACTTTATTTATTTTCCCTTCTTTTTCTGTTAACGAAATTGCATCTTTTTCATAAATGAGATTGTGGGCAATTGCATGATTTTCATCTATCAAAGGATACAGTAAGTTTTTTACTCTCGTGGAGCCGGCCATTCCGTTAAAACAGGACACCCCCACTACCATGATATTAAGTTTTGAATTCAATTTTCTGTGATAAATTTTATGGAATTATATATTATTTGAAAAATAATTTTCGTTAGTTAAGGAACAGATTCTTTGGCGAAAATGATCTACTACCACTTTAGAATCGTGATTCTTTTTTGCAAGATTCTTTGCATTAAATGCTAGTGTCTCTCTTTCACCCTTACTAATTATTAATGATTTTATTGAAGTTGCTAACTCTGAAGAACTATTTTTAGTAATAACTTTTGCCCAATTAAATTTCGTCGCATAATCTACAATAGCTGTTTCCGCCGGCGCAAAAACCAGAATTGGTGTTCCGCAAATCATATATTCCGGGGCCTTTGTTGGCATAGAATATTTAATAAAAGTTATTGAATCATCTGAAAAGTCGTATGGCAATATCAAAAAGTCAACCTCGGAAAATTTTTTTGGCAATTCGTTATATTTAACAAAAGGCTGGTGAATTACAAAGCTATATTTGTTAAGCCAGGGAAGCATCTCCTGCGTCTGCAAAACAAATTTCATTGAAATATCCAGTTCTTTATTAATTATAGCTATCGATTCTGCAATAGTTTTTAAGGATTCTTCTATCGCTATACCAATTCTCCCAGCATATAATAACGAGGGAGACTTATTCAAATCATAAATATTCTTTTGATATTTTTCCCAGAACTCA
>Ga0070658_10003451_pt1 | contig 12995 bp, 10 predicted proteins | sample KBSC13metaG_FD_64664 | JGI IMG/M metagenome (GOLD analysis project Ga0070658, IMG submission 64664) | Corn rhizosphere microbial communities from Kellogg Biological Station, Michigan, USA - KBS C1-3 metaG | ecosystem: Host-associated > Plants > Roots > Rhizosphere > Soil ... | reverse complement strand
TGCTGTCGCCCGGGCCGAGCACGCCCCAGCGCGCCGGCATCTGCATGCGGCTGATCAGCGAGTACGCCGGAAAGCTGCCGATCTTCGGGGTGTGCCTCGGGCACCAGGCGTTCGGCGCGGCGTACGGGGCGACGGTCACCCGGGCGCCGGAGTTGTTGCACGGCAAGACGTCCGAGGTGGTACACGACGGGGACGGCGTACTGGCCGGGCTGCCCAGCCCGTTCACGGCCACCCGGTACCACTCGCTCGCGGTGGTGGAGTCGACGCTGCCGGACGAGATCGAGATCACCGGACGTACCGATTCGGGCGTGGTGATGGCGATGCGCCACCGCACCCTGCCGATCGAGGGCGTGCAGTTCCACCCGGAGTCCGTGCTCACCCAGTCCGGGCACCTGATCCTCGCCAACTGGCTGGCGGCGTGCGGGGCGCCGGAGGCGCTGGACCGCGCCCCGACGCTGGTCGCCGAGGTGGAGGCGCGCCGGCTGGCCGCCTTCGCCGCCTGACCGACGAGCCGGGTCAGCCGAGCCTGGTCAGCCGCCGGATGTCGGCGACGTCGACGGAGTCGGCGATGCCGGCGGAGTAGGCGACGCCTGGGTCCGGCCGATGAACACCGTGAAGCTGTCGGTGAGGAACTTCGTGGTGCCGCTCGACACGGTCTGGCCGGTCACCTTGCCCACCTGGTCCGGCGCGCTGTCGCGAGGGACGAATGCCACCTTGGTGAAGCCGAGGTCGTTCAGCTTGGTCTGGGCCTGGTCCTGGCTGAGCCCGGTGAGGTCGGGCACCACGTTCTGGTCGCCGAGCGAGATGCTCAGGGTGACCGTGCTCCCCTCGGGCACGTTGGTCCCCTCCTTCGGGTTGACCGAGCCGGCCACCACCTTGCCCTTGCTGTCGACCAGGCCGTGCGCGTCCTGGAAGGTGGCCTTCAGCTTGGCCCCTTTCAGCGCCTGCTCCGCGGCGGCCTTGCTCAGCCCGGCCAGCTGCGGTACCGACGTGGACTGCGGCCCGCCGCACACCTGGTAACTGACGGCGCTGCCCTGGGTGATCTTGCTGTTCGGCTTGGCGTCCTGCGACACCACCTGATCCTTGGTGCAACTGGAGTTGAACACCGGGGTCGGCGCGCCCGTCAGCTTCGCCTGGGACAGCAGGGTGTTGGCGTCGGCCTGGTTGTGCCCGACCAACGACGGAACCGTCGACTGCTGTGTGCGGTTGGCCAGGTACAGGCCGATGAACAGGGCACCCAGCGCGACCACACCGACGACCAGCAGCACCACCGGCCACGGTGACGAACGGCGCTGCTGGGGCGGCCCGACCCGGGAGAACTGTCCGGTACTGCGGGAGCCGGCGACCCGGGGCGGCGGCGCCGCGACCGGCATCCGCTCGTCCTGCCGCATCACCGGGGTGGCCAGTACCGGCCGGCCGGCGGCGGCGCGCAGCAGGTCGCCGCGCATCTCGGCGGCGCTCTGGTACCTGTTCATCCGGTTCTTCGCGAGCGCCTTGAGGACCACCGCGTCGATGTCCGGCGGCACGTCCCGGTTGTGCTCGCTGGGCGGCACCGGATCCTCGCGGACGTGCTGGTAGGCGACGGAGACCGGGTTGTCCCCGACGAACGGCGGGTGGCCGGTGAGCAGCTCGTACAGGACGCAGCCGGTCGCGTACACGTCGGATCGCGCGTCGACGGCCTCACCGCGGGCCTGCTCCGGGGACAGGTACTGCGCGGTACCGATGACCGCGCTGGTCTGCGTCATCGTGGTCGCGCCGCTGGCCAGCGCCCGGGCGATGCCGAAGTCCATCACCTTGACCTGGCCGGTCTGGGTGAGCATCACGTTGCCCGGCTTGATGTCCCGGTGGATGATCCCGTGCCGGTGGCTGAACTCCAGCGCGGCGCAGATGTCCGCGGTGATCTCCAGAGCCCGGCGCGGCATGAGCCGACCCTCGGCCGCGAGGACCTCCTTGAGCGTGCGGCCGTTCACGAACTCCATGACGATGAACGGGATCGTCTCCCCGGTCTGGGCCAGCTCCTCGCCGGTGTCGTAGACCGCGACGATCGCCGGGTGGTTGAGCGACGCCGCGTTCTGCGCCTCGCGCCGGAACCGCTCCTGGAAGGTACGGTCCCGCGCCAGGTCGGTACGCAGCATCTTGATCGCGACATCGCGACCGAGCCGCAGATCGCGTCCGCGGTGCACCTCGGCCATGCCGCCATAGCCCAGCAGCTCGCCGACCTGGTACCTGCCCCCGAGCAGGTGGCCCGCAGTCATCTCGTCCGTCGTCCCTCAGTCATCGATGTTCATCCGTGTCCTGGTCATTGCTATCCGATCAGTGCCCATACGGAACACCGTCCGTGGTGGGCATCGGACTCGGCCGTCCGATGCGGCCGGGCGATACGGACACCGTGATGGTGTCACCCCGACGAGCCTGGCACGGGCTCAGGTCGACCACGTCGCCCAGGGGCTTCCCGGCGTCGCCCGCATCCGTCCGGTCCACCTGGAACCCGTTGTCCTTCAGCGACTTCAACACCGTCGCGTACGGTTTGCCGCGCAGCTTGCCGCAGCCGACGTCGACGAGCTGGATCCCGGCGCTCGTCGCCGGTACCGTGGCCGGCCCGCCCCGGCCCTGCGCGCTATTCTGCTGCGAGGCCAGGTTGTAGGCGATCACCGCGGCCGCGATCAGCAACAGGATGAACAGCCCGACGAGCACCCCGATCAGCACGGCGCGACCGGTGCTCGGCTGCGCGGGCGGGGCCGGGCGGTACTGCTGCGGGCGCATCGGTGCCGGGTTGACCGGGGCCGGTGCGGCGCCGCGGTACCCGCCGGGGCTGGTCGGCCGGTTGCTGCCGGGCGGAGCCGAGTTGGGCCGCCCGGCCAGACCCGCCGGGTAGGCGGCGCCGGCCGGCGGCCGGGGCACGGTGGCGGCGGGCGTCTTGGTGGCCGCAGGCGAGGTCTGCACCGGTACCGGCGACACGGGCGCCGGGGTACCGGTGCCGGCCAGCCCGGCCGCGGCGCGCCGGGCGACCTGGCCCAGCGCCGAGGCGGTGGGGAAGCGGGCCGCCGGATCCTTGGCCATCGCCCGTTCCACGATCGCCCGTACCGGCGGCGGAATGTCGGCCGGCAGCGGCGGCGGCTGCTCGCGGACGTGCTTCATCGCGATCTCGAGCGGGTTGTCGCCCTCGAACGGCCGGCGCCCTGCCAGGCACTGGTACGCGACGACACCCAGCGCGTACACGTCGGACAGCGGGGTGGCCACCGAGCCCGAGGCCTGCTCGGGCGAGATGTACGAGGCGGTACCGAGCACCGAGCCGGCCGCGGTCAACTGCCCCACGATCGCCGACCGGGCGATGCCGAAGTCGGTGAGCACCAGCGTGCCGTTCGGCCGTACCAGCAGGTTGCCCGGCTTCACGTCGCGGTGCACGATGCCCTTGTCGTGCGCGGCCTGCAGGGCGTCGGCGGCCTGCGCGACCAGCGCCATGGTGCGGCCTGTGGTGAGCCGCCCGACCCGGCTGAGAGTGCGCGACAGCGCGTCGCCCTCGACGTACTCCATGACCAGGTAGGCGCCGACCGCCGGGTCCGAGCCGTAGTCGTAGACGTCCACGACGCCCGGGTGGTTGATGGTCGCCATGGTGCGCGCCTCGCCGCGGAACCGCTCGGCGAAGCCGGGATCGTCAAGCAGCGCGGGCAGCAGGATCTTCACGGCAACGGTACGGCCGAGCACGTCGTCGGTACCGCGCCAGACGTCGCCCATGCCGCCGCCGGCGATCCGCTCGTCCAGCCGGTACCGCCCGCCGAGAACCGTCCCCTGGTTGACCATCAGCGGATGCCCTGCTCCGAGATGACCGTCTTCATCAGGTCGCCCGCGATCCGCGTCGCCTCGCCGCTACCGCCGGTGCCGGCGTGCTCGAGGAACACCGCGACCGCGGCGATCGGCTGGTTGTCCTTCATCACGAACCCGATGAACCAACCGTGGTCGCCGTCGTCCGCGGCGTTCTGCGCCGTACCGGTCTTGCCGCCGACCTGGAAGCCACTGATCTGGGCGTTCTTGCCGGTACCGTTCTGGACGACGCTCTCCATCATCTGCTGGAGCTGACCGGCCACCTCGCCACTGATCGGGGTACGCAGCTGCTTGGGCGTCGCCGTGTAGGCGTTGGTGAGGTCCGGTGCCTGGGCGCGGTCCACCAGGTACGGGCGCATCTGCACACCGTTGTTGGCGACCGTGGCGGCGATCAGCGCGCCCTCCATCGGGGTCATCCGCACGGAGGCCTGGCCGATGCTGGACTGGGCCACGGCGTTGGGGTCGTCGTTGCCGTTGGAGTTGGTCATGTTGCCGGTGTGGCTGGCCGCCACGGCGAGCGCGCTCGGCGAGCTGGCGCTGTCCCGGGCGAGGGTCAGGCTGTCGTCCTCGAACCCGAACGCCTTGGCCATCGACTGGATCTTATCGCTGCCCAGCTTCACCCCGAGCTGCGCGAAGCCGGTGTTGCACGACACGGTCAGCGCGTCGAGCAGCGTGATCGTCGGATCCGGGCAGATGCTCGGCTCGGCGTTGCCCATGGTGAAGTTGCCGTTGCCCGGCACCGGTTGGTAGCTCGACCCGGCAGGGATCACCGTCTGCGGGGTGTACCCGTTGCTCAGCGCCGCCGCCGAGATGAGCACCTTCATCGTCGAGCCGGGCGGGAAGTTGTCCTGGGTGGCCAGGTTGAGCAGCGGCGGCTTGGACGGGTCGCCGAGCTTGTCGAAGGCGTCCCCCGCCGCGCCCGTGTCGTGGCTCACCAGCGGGTTCGGGTCGAAGCTCGGCGTGGAGGCCAGGGCCAGCACGGCTCCGGTGTGCGGATCGAGCACCACCGCCGCCCCGTTCTGCGCGTGCCTGCGGTTGTTCAGCAGGTCGTTGTACGCGCGCTCCTGCACGGTCTTGTTGATCGTCAGCAGGATGTTGCCGCCGCTCGCCTTGTGCCCGGTGAACATCTCCTTGAGACGATCGGCGAACAGCTCCGGGGCGTTACCGGTGAGGAAGTCGTTCTCGGCGCGCTCCACGCCCGTGGCCAGCCCGCTGACCGGCACGTACCCGACGATCGGCTCGTAGGCGGCGCCCAGCGGGTAGGTGCGCTGGTACTTGAGCTCGTCATCGGTCGGCACGCTCTGCGCCACGATGACCTGCCCCTTGGAGACCGCGATGGAGCCGCGCTGGCGCTGGTACTCGGACAGCTGCACGCGGGCGTTGTGCGGATCGGTCCGGTACGACTGGGCCTTGTAGCCCTGCACCCAGTTGAGGTTGACGAAGAGCAACCCGAACAGGATCAGCACGACGACGCCTGCTCGGCGCAGCGGGGCGTTCATCGGACGATCTCCGTGGTCATGCCGGCCAGCTTGACCGGCTGTCCGGACGAGATGGACGCCCCGACCGGCCGGCGGGCCGCGTCGGAGATCCGCAGCAGCAGCACGATGAGCAGCCAGTTGGCCATCAGCGAGGAGCCGCCCGCGGACAGGAAGGGCGTGGTCTGGCCGGTCAGCGGGATCAGCTTGGTGACCCCGCCGACGATCACGAACACCTGCAGGCCCAGCGTGAACGCCAGGCCACCGGCCAGCAGCTTGCCGAACGAGTCGCGCACCGCGATGGCCGCGCGCAGCCCGCGCTCCACGATGATCAGGTACACGGCGAGCAGCGCGGTGAGCCCGAACAGGCCGATCTCCTCGCCGAGGCCGGCGAAGATGAAGTCGTTCTCGACCTCGGGAAGGATGAACCGGTGCAGCTGCGAGATGTACGGCGTACCGAGCCCCGGACCGGTACCGAACAGTCCGCCGGTACCGAGGCCGAGTAGCGACTGCACGAGCTGGAAGCCGGTGCCGTTGGCGTCCGCGAAGGGGTCCAGCCAGATGTCGACCCGCTCGTGGAAGTTGGCGAACGGCCCGCCGACGGTGGCCCCGAGCGTGTACGCGACGAACGCCCCACCGCTGAACAGCAGCAGACCGATGATCAGCCAGCTGACCCGCTCGGTCGCGACGTACAGCGTCACCACGAACATGCCGAAGTACAGCAGCGCGGTGCCCAGGTCCTTCTCGAACACCAGAACCATGAGGCTCAGCGCCCACACCAGGAGTACCGGACCGAGGTCGCGCCCGCGCGGGAAGTCGATGCCGAGGAACCGGCGGCTGGCCAGCGAGAGCACCTCGCGCTTGCGGACCAGGTAGTACGCGAAGAAGGCGAGCAGGGCCAGCTTGGCGAACTCACCGGGCTGGATCTGGAAGAAGCCGCCGAACCGGATCCACAGCTTCGCGCCGTTGACCGTGGAGAACCGGGCCGGCAGTACCGCCGGGATCAGCACCAGCACGATGCCGATCAGACCGAGGGTGTACGCGTAGCTGGACAGTGTCCGGTGGTCCCTGACCAGAGCGAGCGCCACCGAGGCCACGACCAGCGCCACCATGGTCCACAGCAGCTGGCGGAAGCCGAGGCCCGCGAAGATCGAGTAGCCGGCCCGCTTCGCCGGGTCCAGCGAGCCCAGGTCCAGGCGGCGCAGGAACACCACGCCGAGCCCGTTGAGGAAGGCGACGCAGGGCAGGATCACCGGGTCCGCGTGCGGTACCAGGATCCGCGCCACCACGTGCATGCCCACGAACAGGATCCCCAGCAGCGCCGGTACCACCCAGACGTCCCCGGTGACCCGGCCCACCAGCCCGTACTCGGCCGACGCGGAGTAGGCCAGCACGAGCACCATCGCGACGATGATCAGCGCCAGCTCCGTGCCGCGCCGGGTGGGCACGCGCGAGCCCGCCGCCACGCTGGGCGTGCGCGGCGCGGCGGGCGCGTTCGGCGCAGTCACGTTCGGTGCAACCCCTTGTCTCGTACCGCGGTCAGCAGCCGCTGGACAGGCTCGGCGTTGGGACCGGTGAGCCGGTCCCGGAAGGTTCGACGGACGGTCCGCTGGTCTCGGTTCCCTGTGGCGTGGTCGGCGACGGGCTGGGACCCGCATCCGGCGACGCGGTGGCCGTCGGACTCGGCGTGACGGACGGGGACGAGGACACCGACGCGGTCGCCGACGGGCAGTTGACCACGACGTTGCCGTTGGCCGGGTCGATCAGGTCGGCCAGCTTGCGCCGGGCGTCGGCCTCGTTGTCGGCCGTGATGCCCTGCTTGACCTTGTCCTGAGCCACCTTGGTCAGGTCACCGACGTGCATCTCGCTCGACTCGTGCACCCGGGACAGGTGGACCCCGGCGATCTGCCCCGGTATCCCCTGGTAGACCGCGACGAGGCCGTCCGGCGTGGCGCCGACGTAGTACTGCTGCTGGCTCCAGGCCCAGCCGCCCCAGAGCAGGCCGCCGAGGATCGCCAGCAGGACCACCAGCAGGACGGTGGTACGCATCGGGTGCCGCTTGGGTCGGGCGTTGTCCTCCTCCTGCGGCGGTTCGGGAGCGGCCGGCCGGGGAGCGTTGAGGGCCGAGGCCCGCGACGCCGGCGTCGAGCCCTCGACGCTGGGCGACATCCCACGGTCCCGGGCGGCGGCGCCGCCGACCATGGGGCGCTGCTCGCGAATGTCCCCGCTGTCGGTGACGTCGGCGATGATGACCGTGATGTTGTCCGGCCCGCCGCCGCGCAGGGCCAACTGGATGAGCCGCTCGACGCACTGCGCCGGGTCGCTGTACTCCCGCATGGTCTGCGCGATCGTCTCCGCGTGCACGACCGCGGTCAGGCCGTCGCTGCACAGCAGGTACCGGTCGCCGGCCACGGCCTGGCGTACCGAATACTCCGGGTCGATGTCCCGGCCGTCCAGTGCCCGGGTCAGCAGGGAGCGCTGCGGATGGCTGCTCGCCTCCTCCGCGCTGATGCGGCCCTCGTCGACGAGCATCTGCACGTACGTGTCGTCCTTGGTGACCTGGACGAACTCGCCGTCGCGCAGCAGGTACGCGCGGGAGTCCCCGACGTGCACCATGGCGAACTTGCTGCCCGAGAAGAGCATCGCGGTCAGCGTGGTACCCATGCCCTCCAGCGAGGGATTGGCGTCCACCACGTCGCGCAGTTGCTGGTTGGCCGTGTCCACCGCGGAGCGCAGCGCGTCGACGAGGGCGTCGCCCTGGACGTCCTCGTCGAGCGGCGCCATGGCGCCGATGGTGATGTTGCTGGCGACGTCACCGGCGGCCATGCCGCCCATGCCGTCGGCCACGGCGAGCAGCCGGGGACCCGCGTAGACGGAGTCCTGGTTTCCGTCCCGGATCAGGCCGCGGTCGCTACGCGCGGCGTAGCGCAGGGTCAGAGTCATGGAGCGCACCGCGCTCGCCTGCAGGGGGTGGGAGCGCTCGGCGCTCGCCTGAAGAGGGTCATGGTCGCAACTCGAGAGCCGTGCGGCCGATCCGGATCGGCACGCCGAGGGGTACAGGGGTGGGGCCGGTGACTTTATCGCGGTCGAGGTAGGTCCCGTTAGTGGAGCCCAGGTCCTCCAGGAGCCACTGCCCGTCTCGAGGAAGGAGGCGAGCGTGCCGGGCCGACGCGTAGTCGTCGGTGATCACCAGCGTGGAGTCCTCGGCCCGGCCGATCGTTATCGACTGTTCGCCGAGCGTGATCCTGGTACCGGCGAGAGCACCGGCGGTCACCACCAACTGGCGCGCGGCCCGACCGCGCTTGGTCTTGGCCGGCCGGCCGCCGGCCGCCGAGACGCCAACCCCCCGGGGCGCCGCGACGAGTCTTGTACGGGAACCCGCGAACAGGTCGCGCCGGACCACCCCGACAACCGTGAACACGAAGATCCACAGAAGGACGAGGAAGCCGATCCGGGCGACCGTGAGGACAAGTTCCTGAGGCAAGGTCTAGCCGTCCACGCGGAACGTCAGCGTCGTGGTACCGAGCTGGATCATGTCGCCCGGGTTGAGGGCGACCGCGGACACCCGCTGGCCGTTGACCATCGTGCCGTTCGTCGAGCCGAGATCGGTCAGCACGACCTGGGCACCGTCGTAGTCGAGCCGGGCGTGCCGGCGGGAGATGCCGACGTCGGGCAGGCGCAGGTTGGCCTGGTCGCCGCGGCCGATGACGGTCGAGCCGATGGACAGCGGGTAGGTGCGCCCGTCGTTGGCCACCAGCCGTACGGTGCGTCCGCCGGGCGGGCCGCTGACCGGCCGGCCCTGCTGTTGCTGGTACGGGTGCTGCTGGTCGTACGGCGGGTACTGGGGAGGAGGAGGCTGCTCGTAGGACTGCATGGGCGGCACGTCCCCGCCGGTGTAGACCTCGGCGGTCACCCGGAACATCCCGGTGTCCAGACCGTCGCCGCGCTCGATCTCGACGATCACGTCCCCGTACACCGTCCAGCCCTGCTCGCCGATGAACTCCGCCTGCGACTGGGCCAACTCCTGGGCCAGCGCGGCGGCGTACGGCGCGAGGCGGCTGTGGTCGTACGGCGACAGGTCTATGACGTAGCGGTTCGGCACGAGTGTGCGCCCGCCGGCGAGGATCGCCTTGTGCGCCTCCGCCTCCCGCTGCATGGCGTTAAGGATCTCCACAGGGTGGACCACACCCTTGAAGACCTTGGCAAAGGCCCCCTCAACCAGGCCCTCTAGACGCTTCTCGAAGCGTTGCAGCACACTCACCGGCTCCTCCTCGGGTTCCGAGGTCTGATGGTATCCGGACGCCGCACGCGCGCACGCGCACCGATCGGTTTGACTCGTGCTACAGTTTCCCCCGCCGCTGGACAGTAGCGCTGCAAGCGCCTCACCAGCACCGCGGGGAAGTGGCGGAATGGCAGACGCGCACGGTTCAGGTCCGTGTGCCCGAAAGGGCGTGAGGGTTCAACTCCCTCCTTCCCCACCAGCAACGGCCGGCTCGGGCGAGCCGGCCGTTTGTCTGCGCGCTGGAAGAATCACTAGCTGACGACGCTATGCTCCCTGGGGCCAGGAACCACCCAGAGAACAGGAGCTTCCCAGGTGAGTGTCGCGCTGGTGACCGGATCGGCCGGTCTGATCGGCTCCGAGGCGGTCCGCCACTTCGCCGGTCTGGGCCTGGACGTCGTGGGCATCGACAACGACATGCGGGCCCGGTTCTTCGGACCGGAGGCGTCCACCGCCTGGAACGTGCTGCGGCTGTCCAACGAGCTGGGCAACGCGTACACCCATCACGACGTGGACATCCGGAACCGGGACGCGCTATCGGGCATCTTTCGCCGGTATCTGGGGAACATCGCGGTGGTGATCCACACCGCCGCGCAGCCGTCCCACGACTGGGCCCTGCGAGACCCGTACACCGATTTCGACGTCAACGCCGGTGGCACCCTGAACGTGCTGCAGAACGTCCGGGAGTACTGCATCGACGCCCCGGTGATCCACTGCTCGACCAACAAGGTGTACGGCGACCGCCCCAACTACCTGCCCTACGTCGAGCTGGAAAGTCGCTGGGAGATCGAGCCCGGCCACCCGTACGAGCAGGGCATCCGCGAGGACATGTCGATCGACGCCTGCCTGCACTCCGTGTTCGGGGCCTCAAAGGTTGCCGCCGACGTCATGGTGCAGGAGTATGGCCGCTACTTTGGCATGAAGACGGCGTGCTTCCGTGGTGGGACCCTCACCGGCCCCGCACACTCAGCCACGGAGCTACACGGCTTCCTCGGCTACGTGATGCGGTGCAACATGGAGCGTCGTACTTACAAGATTTTTGGGTACAAGGGGAAGATGGTGCGCGACGCGATCCACAGCCACGACGTGGTCGGCGCGTTCGAGGCTTTCTTCCGCAACCCGCGCAGCGCGGCGGTCTACAACCTCGGCGGCGGCCGGCACTCCAACTGTTCACACCTCGAGGCATTCAAGATCGCCGAACAGATCACCGGGCAGCCGATGATCACCGAGTACCATGAAGCGAACCGGGTAGGCGACCACATCTGGTGGATCGGCTCCAACGCCGCCTTCCAGGCGGACTACCCGGAGTGGAAACAGGTCTATGACGTACCGATGATCCTTGCCGAGATCTACCAGGCCAACGTGGATAAATGGATACCAGCATCGTGAAGTACAGCGTGCTGGGCGTGCTCGTCGACCCGACCAGCTACGCCGAGGCCACTGACGCGGTGCTGAACGCTGCCCGGGAGGGTCGGCCGTTCGCACTCACCGCGCTCGCCGTACACGGCGTGATGACCGGCGTCCATGACCACGCGTACAACGCCCGGCTCAACGCCTTCGACCTGGTGACCCCGGACGGGCAGCCGGTGCGCTGGGCGCTCAACCTGCTGTACCACACCGGGCTGAGCGACCGGGTCTACGGCCCGACGCTGACCCTGAAGGTGCTGGAGCGGGCCGCGGCCGAGGGGCTTCCGGTGTACCTGTACGGCTCCACCGAGCAGACGCTCGACCGGCTCGTGACTCGGCTGCAGGAGCGGTACCCGGCGCTGAAGATCGCCGGTCGCGAGGCGTCCAAGTTCCGGTCCGCCCAGCCGGGCGAGGCGGAGGAGATCGCGGCCCGGATCGTCGGCTCCGGCGCTCGGATCGTACTGGTCGGCCTCGGCTGCCCACGGCAGGAGACGTTCGCCTACGCTATGCGCTCGCGGCTGCCGATGCCGCTGCTCGCGGTCGGCGCCGCCTTCGACTACCACGCCGGATCCCTGCGTACCCCGCCCGCCTGGATGCAGCGGCGCGGGCTGGAGTGGCTGTGGCGCCTGGGCCTGGAGCCGAGCCGGCTGTGGCGGCGGTACCTGCTGCTGAACCCCAGCTATGTGGTGCGGCTGGCCGCTCAGCGGCTGCGCATCTACTCGGCGACTCCGCCCGCCGCGGCGACGACCCGCCCGGAGAGCTTCCCGGTCTGAGCTACTCGCCGGCGCGGGCCGTGCGGCGACGGTGCAGCGCGGTGTCGACCGGTACCAGCATGAGCGCCATCGCCATCGCGAAGTACCACCTGCCAAGCACGGTCAGGCCGGCGACGTTCATCACCACGCCGAGCGCGTACAGCCCGATCAGCCAGGTGACCCGGCGGGCACCCCGGTTCTCACCGTTGAAGGCGTCCAGCAGACCGAAGGCTCCGATCACCATCGCCAACGTGCCGAACCCGCTCAGGTAGAACACGATCATCTCGGTCGTGGACATGGGTACCCTCCGTCCCCCGGCGAATTTCGCGACGACTCTACCCGGTCATCCACAAACCATCGAGACGCCGGCGGGTCTCCTCATCGCACAGCGCACCGGTGACCCCGGCGGCGAACGCCTCGGCCGGCGTGACCCCGAGCCCGGCCGCGAGCTCGTACTCCCGGCCCAGGTCGGTACCGAACATCGCCGGGTCGTCCGTGTTGATGGTGCACAGCGCGCCGGCCGCGCGCAGGGCCGGCAGCGGGTGCTCGTCCAGCGTCCGGACGACGCCGGTGCGCAGGTTCGAGGTCGGGCACACGTCCAGCACGATGTTGCGGGCGACGATCTCGGCGAGCAGCGCACGGTCCTCGACCGCGCGGAACCCGTGCCGGATCCGGGCAGGATTCAACGCCAGTACCTCGCGGATCGAGTCCGGGCCGGCCGCCTCGCCCGCGTGCGGTACCAGCCCCAGCCCGCCGTCCCGGGCGATGTCGAAGGCCTTCCGGTACGGCGCGGCCGGCCGGCTCTCGATGCCGCCCAGGCCGAGGCCGACCACACCCCGTTCGGCGTAACGCACCGACATCCGGGCGGCCTCCTCGGCCAGCTCCGGATCCAGGCCGCGGGTCAGGTCGGGGGTGAACCGCACCGTCACGCGGTGCCGCTCGTACGCCTCGACGGCTCCGTCGCAGTACCCGCCGAAGATCTGGTCCCAGCCGACGCCGCGCTGTACCCGCTCGCACGGCGAGAAGATGCCCTCCAGGTACACCGCGCCGAACGAGGCGGCCTCGGCGGCGTAGTCGACCACCACGCGCCGGAAGTCGTCGCCGGTACGCAGGCAGTTGGTGGTCAGGATCCAGACCTCGACGAAGTGGCTGAAGTCGGTGAACTCGTAGAGCTTCTCCAGGCCGTCCACCGAGTCGGCGGGCAACGATTCGCCGTTGCGGCGGGCGAGCTCCAGCAGGGTGGCGGGCCGGATCGACCCT
>Ga0070658_10003450_pt1 | contig 12997 bp, 12 predicted proteins | sample KBSC13metaG_FD_64664 | JGI IMG/M metagenome (GOLD analysis project Ga0070658, IMG submission 64664) | Corn rhizosphere microbial communities from Kellogg Biological Station, Michigan, USA - KBS C1-3 metaG | ecosystem: Host-associated > Plants > Roots > Rhizosphere > Soil ... | reverse complement strand
GGGACGATTCTCGACGTGCGCATCGACTCCGTCGAGGACGACTACGATTTCGCGGCGACCGAGATGCGTGTCGTCTCGGCGCCGGTGATGGTCGAGCGCCGGATCGGGCGTGCGCTCCCGATGCTGGCGACGACGATCGGGAGCTTCGGCCGTTGACGGGTCGCTCGGCGGCGATCATGCGCCGGGCGCGGTCGCTCTTCCCGGGCGGGGTCAACTCGCCGGTGCGCGCCTTCCGCGGCGTCGACGGCGATCCGTTCGTCGTCGAACACGGTGCCGGGGCACGGATCTGGGACGCCGACGGCAACGAGTACATCGATTACGTGCTGTCGTGGGGACCGCTCGTGCTCGGCCACGCGCATCGGGCGGTGCTCGACGCGTTAGGCCAGACGATGCGGAACGGGACCAGCTTCGGGATCCCGACCGAGCTCGAAGTGATGCTCGGCGAGGCGGTGCGCGAGCGGATGCCGCACGTCGAGATGATGCGCTTCGTCTCGAGCGGAACCGAGGCGACGATGAGCGCGGTCCGGCTCGCCCGCGCGGCGACGGGGCGCGACGCGATCCTCAAGTTCGACGGCTGCTATCACGGTCACGCCGATTCATTCCTGGTGAAGGCCGGGTCGGGAGTGGCGACGCTCGGGCTTCCCAATTCGCCCGGCGTGCCCGACGCGCTGGCGGCGCTCACGCTGACGGTCGGCTTCAACGATCTGGCTGCGGTGCAGGCGCTGTTCGCCGCGCGCGGGACCGAGATCGCGGCGATCATCGTCGAGCCGGTGGTGGGCAACGCCGGCTTGATCCTGCCCGACCCCGGATTTCTCGACGGGCTGCGGGAGGCGGCGACTGCCGCGGGTGCGCTGCTGATCTTCGACGAGGTGATGACCGGGTTCCGCATCGCGTACGGCGGGGCGACCGAGCGCTACGGGGTGACGCCCGATCTCGTCACGTTAGGCAAGGTGATCGGCGGCGGGCTTCCGGCCGCCGCGTACGGCGGGCGTCGCGATCTGATGGAAGCGGTGGCGCCGACCGGCCCGGTCTACCAGGCGGGGACGCTCTCCGGCAATCCGCTGGCGATGGCCGCCGGGCTGGCGACGCTGGCCCAGCTCACCCCCGGTCTGCAGGCGGCGATGGAGGCCAGGACCGCGCGGCTGACCCGTGGTCTCGCCGAAATCGCACTCCGCCGCGGCGTGCCGCTCACGGTCGCGCAGGCGGGGACGATGTGGGGATTCTTCTTTCGCGCCGAGCCGGTGCGATCGTTCGCCGATGCGAAGCAATCCGACGTCGCGCGGTTCAAGCGATTCTTCCACGCCGCGCTCGAACGCGGAGTCTACCTGGCACCGTCGGCGTTCGAGGCGGCGTTCATGTCGGCCGCGCACGACGACGGGATCATCGACCTGACCCTCGACCGGCTCGATGCGGCGCTGGCGGCGACGGCGTAGCGTCGCCGCCGCGGCGATCGCCACCGCGCTCGCCTTCGCCGGCTGCCGGGGGACGCTGAACCGGACGCCGGAACCGGTCATCCACGCCGACCGGCTTCCGGTCGATACCGTTAGGCAGGACACCGTCGTTGGCGACACGGCCTTCCCGATGATGCCCGGGCCGCGGCGCAGCTTCGTCGACAGCCCGATCCGCGTGCTCATCGCCAGCGCGAGTGCGAGCGCCGACGTCGGGGCGAGCGGGCGGTGGGCGATCGTCGATCGCGACGGCAGCGAGCGCGCGGCCGGCACGGGCGATGGCGCGTGGACGGCGTCGATGCGCGGAGGGCGCGTCCGGCTCGTCAGCGACGACGGTGGCCGCGTCTCGTCGATCGACAGCCCGGTCGCGATCCGCGCGCTCGACGCCGACGCGCGGGTCCTCATCAACGGCCGGCCCTATCGGGGTGAGGCCGTCGTCGTCGCCAGCGGCGACGAAGTGATCGTGATCAACCGCGTCCCGATCGAGGAGTACCTCCGCGGCGTCGTCCCGCTGGAGATCGGCGACCGTCAGGCGGCCGAGCATGCGGCGGTCGAAGCGCAGGCGATCGCCGCCCGGAGCTACGCCTGGGCGCACCTCGCGCCGTCGCAGCGGTTCGATGTCCGCGCCACCGTCGACGATCAGGTGTACGGTGGCGCGCGGGCGGAGCGCGCGGTCGCCGACGCGGCGGTCGGGGCCACGGCCGGTGAAGTGCTCCGCTATGCCGGACGGATCGCCGACGCGCCGTATCATTCGACCTGCGGTGGCATGACCGCCGAACCTGGGGAAGTGTGGACCGGCGAGGCTGGCGCTCCCTACCTCCGGCGCGTCGATGATCACATTCCCGGGAGCTCGCGCGCCTACTGCGACATCTCGCCGCGCTACGAATGGCAGCGTGACATGACCGCGGAGCAGGTCGGCGCGGCGGTCACGCGCTATCTCCGCTCGCGCGGCAGCCCGGAGACGATCGGCGACGCGAGAGCGCTGCGCGTCGAGTCGCGCACGCCGTCGGGGCGGGTCGGCGCGCTGTCGGTCACCGGTAGCGACGGCGAGACGACGCTTCGCGGCAATGCGATCCGCTATGCGCTGCGAAGTGCGGGTGGCGAGCTTCTCAACAGCACGTATTTTTCGGTGGAGTCTTCGGGCTCGGGCACTTCAGGACGGCGGTTCACGATCCGCGGTCGCGGCTACGGTCACGGCATCGGGATGTGCCAGTGGGGCGCGATCGGGCGCGCGCGCGCGGGACAGGATGCTGTTACAATCCTGCAGACCTATTACCCAGGAACGAGTGTCGGCATCGTCAGGTAGGGCGCGTTGCGTCGTGATGGCCCTGGCGGTGATGGCGGCACTCGCGGGTGGAGCGAGGGTCGTGTCCGCGCAGGATGAACCCGGGCTCTTCGAGCGGCTCAACCTCGACAAGCTGAAGCTGACCGCGTTCGGGACGTCGATGGGACCCGTCGCGCCGACGAGCATCGTTCCGACGGTCTCGGTCTCGCTGCACGCCGACTATGGCGAGATCGCACCACGCTGGCGCGTCGTGTTCAGCGCGACGTACTGGGGCTCGCGCTATCGCGACGACGTCGTCGACCGGCTCGAGAGCAAGCTGCGCGAGCGGATCGTCGACACCACCCGCACCGCCCGGTTCGCGCTCGGCGGGATCCGCGTCTCCGACATCGCGGTCGGTGGCGACCTGCGATGGAGCCCGCGCACCGGCGGGCTTCGCCCCTACGTCGGCGGTGGCGTGCTCGCGCACGTGATCAACGCGGAAGGGAAGGCGATTCAGGGGACGCTGATCGAGAACGCGCTCGACAACATCGCGCTGGGATTCGGCGCCGTAACGGGGGTGGACGTGACATTCGCGCGTCATCTTGGGATCGGACTGCAGGGCCGTTATGACCTGACCAGCGGTGTGCGCTACGGATCGCTGCGCGCGGTCGGGACGTACTACTTCGACACCGCGCCCGGGCGCACCGGGGTCGAGCCATGAGCGATGCCCGACTCGCTGTCGTCGGGGCGGGCGCGATCGCCCAGCTCGCGCACCTGCCGGCGATCTCGCGCGCGCGCGGCGTGCAGCTGGTCGCGCTCTGCGACAACGACCGGGCGAAGGCGCGGTCGCTGGCCGACCGCTTCGACATCCCCGACGTCTTCACCGACATCGACGAGCTGCTCGAGACCGACGAGCTGGATGCGGTGGTCGTCGCGACGCCGAACCACCTGCACGAGCCCCACGTCCTCCGCGCGCTGGCGGCCAAGGTGCACGTGCTCTGCGAGCGCCCGCTCGCGCTCACGTCGCGCGGGGTCGAGCGTATCCTCGCGGCGGCGCAGCGCGCCGACCGGAAGGTCGTCGTCGCCAACAACCACCGATTCCGCACCGACGTCCAGGCGCTCGATCGCTTCCTCCGCGGCGGAGAGCTCGGCCGCCTGACGGCGTTCCGCGCTGGCTCCTACCAGCTCAAGCGCGCGCCGGAGCCGTGGCGGACGCGACGCGCCGAAGCCGGGGGCGGCGTGTTCATGGAGCACGGCATCCCGCTGCTCGACCTCGCCCTCTGGCTGGCCGACCATCCCGAGCCGACGCGCGTCACCGCGCACATGGAACGTGCACGCGGCGCGACCGCGGTCGAGGATGCGATGCTCGTCCATCTCGAGTGCGGCCCGCACCTGTCGATCTCGCTCGACCTGAATTCGGCGTACGTCGGCGAGGACGACCGTTGGTGGTTCGAAACGATCTCGACGCGGGGGAGCACGCGCCTCGCGCCGCTCCGCGTCGTCAAGGAACTGAGCGGGCGGCCGGTGGACATCTCGCCGACCGGGGCGGCAGCGCGGGAGAGCGCGTTCGTGCAGTCGTACCGGGCCGAGCTCGCGCACTTCCTGTCGGTGATCGGCGGGGAATCGAAGTACGAGGCGCCGACCGACCAGGTGGTGCTGCACCGGATCGCCGAAGCCATCTACAAGGCGGCGGACGAGGAGAAAGAGATCCGCCTGTGACCGACGTCCGGGCGCGGCGGCGCTTCATCCCGCCTCTTGCCGTCGTCGTACCCACGGCGGCGTCGGCGATCCTGTTCCTGCTCGCGTTTCCGCCGCTCCCGCCGCTGACCGTCTTCTTCTGCCTCGTCCCGGTCGGGCTGGCGGCGGCGGCGATCGGCGACGGGGTCGCACCGTTAGGCAGCGGGATCCGGCTCGGCTGGTGGTTCGGGGTGTTCGGCTTCGGCGCGACGCTCTACTGGATCGCGATCGCGCTCTCGATCTACACCAAGCTCGCGATCGCCGGCTACTTCGGCGCGCTGTTCGTCATGGCGGCGCTGGCCGCCGGGGCAGTCGGGACGGTGGTCGCCGCCCGCCGGGCCACCGGCGCGCCGATGGCGATCCTGCTCCCGGTCGCCTGGGTTGCGTGGGAAAAGGTCACCGAGGTCCTGCCGCAGCTGGGCTTTCCCTGGCTGCCGTTAGGCCTGGGTGTGGCGAAGGCGACGGTGCTGGCGCAGAGCGCCGACCTGAGCGGCGTGCACGGTGCGTCGCTCTGGATCGCCGCCATCAACGGACTGCTCGTCGACGCGGTCATCGCCCAGCGGCGCGGCGCCGGCGCGGTGCGGGCGTGGCTGCCGCGCGGGGCGGCCGCGCTGGCGATCCTCGCGGCAGCGTTCGGCTACGGCGAATGGCGCGAGCGGTCGCTGGTGCTGCGCGAGGTGGCGCCGATCGGGATCGTCCAGCCTAACGTCCCGCAGGAGGACAAGTGGCAGGAGTCGAACCGCGACCGGATCGTCGGGATGAACTCGGCCGGCACCCGGGCGGTGCTCGCGCTCGGCCGCCCGAAGCTGATCGCCTGGCCCGAGGTCGCGCTTCCCGGCTACCTGCTCGATCATCCCGAATGGCGCGACACCCTCGAAGCGTTAGGCGCGGCCGGCCACGTGCCGATCCTCTTCGGCGTGATCGACATCCGGTTCAATTCGCCGCCGGTCGCCGGGGCGCCGGCCGACTACGACTACTTCAACGCCGCGCTGCTGACCGACTCGCTGGGAAGGATCGGCGAATATCCGCCGACGCGGAAGCAGTACCTCGTGCCGGTGGTCGAGCGTGTCCCGTTCCTCAATCCGAAGTGGTTCGGCGGGCTGCGGTACTTCGGGGGGTATGGCGTCGGGGAAGGGGCGACCGTCTATCACGAGCCGTGGGGCGGCTTCGGTGTGCTGATCTGCTACGAGTCGATCTTCCCGTCGCAGGCGCGCGCGCTCCGGCGCAACGGCGCCGACATCCTGCTCAACATCACCAACGACGCCTGGTTCGGCCGCAGCGTCGCGCCCTGGCAGCACGAGGCGCACATGATGCTCCGCGCGATCGAGACGCGGTCAGGAGTCGTGCGATCGGCGAACACCGGGATCTCGGTCTACATCGACCCGCTCGGCCGGACCCATGGCGCGACCGGGCTGTTCGTGCCGGCCGCCCGGATCTACCGCGCCCAGACGAGCGACGCGCGGACGCTCTTCGTCGCGTCAGGCGACTGGGTCGGCTGGGGGTGCATCGCCGCCTCGCTCGTGCTGGTGGTGCTGGCGGTGCGCCGGCAGCGCGCGTCGCGCGTCCGCCCTCAGGCGGCCAGCACCGACTCGTAGACCCTGGCTTCGACGAACGTCGCCAGCAGGTCGCGGTCGAGCAGCCCGTCGCGGGATTCGGCGTGCAGGATGTCGAGCGCCTGCGTCACGCTCACCGCGCGCTTGTAGGGCCGGTCGCTCGCCGTCAACGCGTCGTAGATGTCGGCGATCGTCATCATCCGCGTCTGGACCGGGATCTCGCTCGCGCCGACCTGCCGCGGATAGCCCTGCCCGTTGAGCTTCTCGTGGTGGCCGTAGGCGATGGCTGGAATGCCGCGCAGTTCGCGCGTCCACGGGATCTGCTGCAGGAAGCGGAAGGTGTGGATGACGTGCGACTCGATCTCGCGCCGCTCGGAGTCGTCGAGGTTGCCCTTGCTGATCGAGAGGAAGCGCAACTCGCGCTCGGTGAGGAGGGGCTTCTCTTCGCCGTTCTGGTCGAGGTAGGTCTCGCGCCCGAGCCGCTGCAGCTCGGCGAACGAGCCCTCGGCGAGGATCGTCGGCTCGTTGGCGCGGAGGATCGCCTGACGATAGCGCTCGAGCTCCACGCGGCGCGCGCAGAGCCGAGCCTCGAGCGCGCGCACCGTCTCGTCATAACGCTCGCGGCCACGCTCGAGCAGGTGCGCGGCGCGCATCCGCTCGAACTCGAGCTCCGCATTCTGGATCAGCAGCGCGAAGCGATGCTCGATGAGCGCGAGGTCGGGCGGATAGAGCTTCTTCTCCTTGACCAGCACTTCCTCGCGGACGCCGACCTTGCCGAAGTCGTGGAGGAGCCCCGCGTAGCGCAGCTCGCGCAGCTGCGCGCGCGAGAAGCGCACCGACGAATAGGGGCCGCCTCCGGCGCGATCCACCGCCTCGGCCAACCCGACCGACATGGTCGCCACCCGTCCCGAGTGACCGTGCGTCGTCGGATCTCGCGATTCGATCGCCGTCACCGCCGCGGTGACGAATCCCTCGAACAGCCGCTCGATGTCCTCGTAGAGCAGCGAGTTCTCGATCGCGACGGCCGCCTGCGAGGCGAGCGCCGTCACCAGCTCGACGCTGCGTTGGTCGAACGAGATGACCTCCCACATCACCTTGTCCGGTCCACCGAGCCTCGTTTCCGAGTTCCGCTTGCGGTTGATGAGCTGCAGCACGCCGACGATCTCGTCGCGATGCGACTTCATCGGGATGACGAGCATCGACTTGGTGCGGTAGCCGAACTTGTCGTCGAAGCTGCGGTTCTGCTTGAACGATGAATCGTCAGGCAGCAGGTACACGTCGGGAATCACGAGCGGCTCGCCGGTCGCCGCGGCGTAGCCGGCGAGGCTGGTATGATCGACCTTCACGCTGAATTCGCTGAACGGGAGGTTCGGCAGCGAGTGGTTCTGCGACAGCTTGAACGTCAGCGAGGTCGGCTCGTGGTTGTCACCGCGTTCGACGAGGTAGATCGAGCCGGCATCGCTCGACGTCAGGCGCCGCGCCTGACTGAGGATCATGTCGAGCAGCGTGAGGAGGTCGCGCTCCGTGGAGAGGGCGACGCCGACGCGCGTCAGCTCGGTCAGCTCGTGGTATCGCTCGGTCTCGGCGATGCGCGCGCTGCGCGCGGCGACGAGGGCCGCGGCGTGGCGGAAGGCGCCACGCAGCGCCGTTATGACGGCGCCCGGAGAAGCGCCCCCGGGAATGAACCCCGTGAGCAGGTCGGCCGGGAACTCACTGGTCGGTGCGTCCTCGCCGACGTCTCCCCAGCCGACCAGCGCGGCGATCGCGGCCAGCTCGTCGAGCACGCGACGCTCGTCGCCGGTGCTGGCGAGCAGGGTGCGATCGAGGAGGATGACGGTCGGTCGCGATGGATCGAGGCCGCCGGCGCGCGGAAGGACCGGCACGCGGCGCACTTCGACATCGTCCTCGCGACGGCCGAGGGGCGCGGCGGTCAACGCGCGCCCGATACAGGCGATGAGGAGCGGCTTCACGCTGTGCATGCTTCCGGAGACGCAACCCGCGCCCGCATCGTCACGGGCGCGGGATCGTCAGGCGTCGTCGTCAGTCGCCCGACTTCGGCGCAGCGAGCCGGTCGAGGGCCTTCTTCGCCGGCGCGTAGTCGGGGAACTTGTCGAGCGCGGCGCGATAGAGCTTCACGGCCTCGTCGCGCCGCCCGCCGTTCTCCTCGGCGATCGCGCGCGAATAGAGCATCACGACCGGGAAGGGGGGCCTGGCCGGCGCCGCCGCGGCCTGTGCCGGCATCGCCGGAAGCTTGAGCCCCGAGTTCAGCTTCGACGCCAGCGCCGTGATCAGGTCGGAGAAGTCATCGAGCTTTCCGGACACGGTCTCGACGTGCTCGATCTCGCCCGTCTCGACGTTCACCGCGCGGGCATCGAAGCGCACGCGATCCTTCCGGTCGCTGACGTAGCTTCCGAAGATCATGTGATGGACGCCGAGCAGCTTGCCGACGCGCACGGCGGTCGCGCGATCGACGCTGCCGCTGGTCGCGAGATTCTGCTCGCTGGCGATCCTGTCGAGCTGATCGCGCTCGACGACGCGGATGCCGGGGTTGGCCGACAGCTCGCTGGTGAGGATGTCGGCGATCCCGCCGCGGAGCGGGTCGAGCTCCTCGTGCGCCTTTCCGATCGCGCCGTTGTTGAAGTGCATCACGGCGACGGTCGGACGCGTGTCCGGCGCGCCGGCCGCGTCCTGCGCCGGCAGCGACGATGCGGCCAGGACGCAAGCGGCGAAGGCGCCTAACGCGCGGATACCAGGTCGAATCATCGTGCTCCTCCAGGAGCTAAACGGTCAGCGTCAATCCTTCCGCGGCAGCGACGACCGTCAGCTCCCGGCCGCGCCTCGTCACGATGGAACGGCACTGCTCCATCCGCCGATCCACTTCGTCGTCCGTGCGCTCAGGCTTGTGGTGGAAGAGCACGAGCTGCTCGACCTCCGCATCGAGCGCCAGCTCGACCGCGTCCTCGTACGTCGAGTGTCCCCAGCCGCGATGGTGGTCGTACTCCTCGCGGGTGTACATCGTATCGTGAATCAGCACCCGGGCGCCGCGGACCCACTTGACCAGCCGCGAGCGCCAGTCGCGCGGGACGTCGTATTTCGCCGTCGGGTTCAGCTCGTTGTCGCTGATGTAGACGATCGCGCCGTTCCCTTCGTTACCGCCGGAGAAGCGGTAGCCGAGCGCGCCGCCGGGATGCCGCACCGGGAACGCACTCACCTGATACCCCGACCCGGCCGATTCGCCCGGCGCGAGCTCACGGAAGTCGATCACGGCGTCGAGCTGCTCGAAGGTGACCGGGAACACGACCGGCGACATCTGGTCGCGCACGACGCGGTCGATGCTCGTCTCGAGCGACTTCGAGCCCCAGATCGTGAAGTGATTTCCGCGCTGGAAGATCGGGCCGAAGAACGGAAGCCCCTGGATGTGGTCCCAGTGGGCGTGGGTGAGGAAGATGTCGCCGGCGATCGGGGCGCCATTGGCTCGTTCGATCAACGAGCGACCGAGCTCGCGAATCCCGGTCCCCGCGTCGAGAATGATGAGCCATCCGTCGTCGGTGCGCAGCTCGACGCAGGGGGTGTTGCCGCCGTATCGGACCGTCATCGGCCCGGGGCTGGGGATGGAACCACGCGTTCCCCAGAATTGTACGCGGAGACTCATTGCCTCGTGGGCGAAGGAGAATCGGCCAAGCTCTACTGAGGGGCGGTCGGCTGCCGCACCGCGCCGCACCAAAGGCGCGTGACCGAGGTCACGTCGCCGTTAGGCCGTCGGCCGGACGCTCGCGCGCTGCTCGAGTGCGGGACGGTCGGCGATCGTGATCTGACGGCGCTCGACCGAGATCCAGTTCGCCTCCTGGAAGTCCTTCATCGCGCGGGAGACCGTCTCGCGGCTCGCGCCGATCATCTGGGCGATGGTCTGGTGCGTGAGCGGCTTCTCGATCCGGTCGCCCTCGCCCGTGTTGGCGGCGTCGAGGAGGAGCCGGGCGATGCGCCCCGGGACGTCGAGGAGGACGAGGCCGCCGATCTTGTCGTCGGCTCGCCGGAGGCGGCGCGACAGCCCCTGCAGCAGCGCCCAGGCGACGGCGGGCGAGCGCTCGACCCGGGCGCGGAAGTCCTCGCGCCGGAGCACGAGCATCGTCGCGTCTTCCATCGCGATGACGTGGGCGGAGCGCGGCTGCTCGTCGATCAGCGACAGCTCCCCGAAGTGCTCGCCGACGCCGAGCACGCCGAGGATCACCTCCCGTCCATCCTCGCCGACGAGGACGACCTTGACGCGCCCCTGCCTAACGACGAACAGCGAATCGCCCGGGTCGTCCTCGAACAGGATGACGCTCCCCTTCGGATAGGTCTTCTCCCTCGTGATGCTGGCGAACTCCTGCAGGGCGTCGCGCTCGAGGCTGGCGAACAGCGGCACCGTGGCGAGGAAGTCCAGGGTATCCATGATGGGGTCAGTGCAGGGGATCGGGCCGGCCGGCGGGGCTTGCTCGGCGCGTCTGCGAACCAAACGACACGCTCGGGCGTTCATGGCGTAGAACCTGTCAATGTTACCGGGGCCGGGTCCTGCTGTCAAACCCGCAACGCGTTGCGCGCTTGTCTTTTAGGGCCGGTTTCCGCTAGATTATCAGGCTGACCGTTTCACGCTCCCGACTGAGGCTCGCCATGAAGACCGACATCCATCCCGTGTACGCCACGGCGACCGTCAAGTGCGGTTGCGGCAACACGTTCCAGACGCGCTCCACGGTTCCGGAAGTTCACACCGACGTCTGCTCCGAGTGCCACCCGTTCTACACGGGCAAGCAGAAGTTCATCGACACCGCGGGGCGCATCGACCGCTTCCGCCAGAAGTTCGGGAAGAAGACCACCTGAGCCAGCAGACCGACAGCCTCCTGCGCGATCGGCTTTCCGACGCGCTGGAGCGCGCGGCGTCGGTCGAGCGAGAGCTGTCCCAACCGTCGACGGCACGGGACAACGCGAAGCTGGCCGAACTCGGCAGGGAGCACCGGCGACTGTCCACCGTCGTCGAGCTGGCCGAGAAGCTGCGCCGGACCGAGAACGAGCTCGCAGATGCCCGCGAGCTCGTTTCTGTTGATGACCCCGAGATGGCCGCCGAGGCGCGCGCGGAAGTCGAGCGCCTCGAGGAGGCGATCCCGGAGATGGAGCGTGCGCTCAAGCCGCTGCTCATCCCGCGCGACCCGCTCGAGGATCGCAACGCGATCGTCGAGATCCGCGCCGGCGCCGGCGGCGACGAGGCGGCACTGTTCGCCGCCGACCTCTATCGCATGTACAGCCGCTATGCGTCGACGCGCGGCTGGCGCCAGGAAGTGATCTCGCTCTCCGACGGAACGTTAGGCGGGCTCAAGGAAGCGATCTTCAAGCTCACCGGCGAGGGCGCCTACGGCTCGATGCGCTGGGAGTCCGGCGTCCATCGCGTGCAGCGCGTCCCGGCAACCGAGGCGCAGGGACGCATCCATACCTCGGCCGCGACCGTCGCGGTGCTGCCCGAAGCGGAAGAGGTGGACGTGAAGATCGAGGACAAGGATCTCCGCATCGACGTCTTCCGCTCGTCCGGCCCTGGCGGCCAGAGCGTGAACACCACCGATTCGGCGGTGCGCATCACCCACATCCCGACCGGGCTGGTGGTGAGCCAGCAGGACCAGAAATCGCAGCTCCAGAACAAGCTCAAGGCGATGGAAGTGCTGCGCGCCCGGCTGCTCGACCTGCGCGTGTCGGAGCAGGAAGCCGAGCGGTCGCGGATGCGGAAGACGCAGGTCGGCACCGGCGACCGGTCGGCGAAGATCCGCACCTACAACTTCCCGCAGAACCGGGTGACCGACCACCGGATCAACGTCACGCTGCACGAGCTCACCCGCGTGCTCGGTGGCGATGTCGGGCCGCTGATCGAGGCGCTGCGGCTGGCCGACGTCGAGGAGCGACTCCGTGGCGGCTGAGATGGCGGTGGCGCAGGCGCTGGCGACGATCGAGGCGACGCTGGCCGGCGCGTCGCGCGCGGCCCCTCGCGCCGATGACGGCGAGCTCGAATCGCCTGGGGCGGAGGCGCGCGCGCTGCTCGTGTCGCTGCTCGACGTGAAGCGATCGTGGCCCGTCCATCATGCCGACGACCTCCTCCCGCCGGCGACGATCGACGCGCTCGCGCGCGCGGCCGCCAGGCGCGCGCGCGGAGCGCCGATCCAGTATGCGACCGGTCGCGCCGCCTTCCGTCACCTCACGCTCGCTGTCGACGAACGCGTGCTGATCCCGCGGCCGGAGACCGAGCTGCTCGTGGAGCTCGCGCTCGCGCGCGCCAGCGGCGGGACGGTGGTCGACGTCGGCACGGGGTCGGGGTGCATCGCGCTCTCGCTGGCCAGCGAGGGCCGGTTCGACCGGGTGATCGCCACAGACGTCTCGGCCGACGCGCTTTCTGTCGCGCGCGAGAACGCCGCGCGGCTCGGCGCAATGCTCGCCTCGCCGGTCGAGTTCAGGCAAGGCTCGCTGCTGGCGCCGCTCCACGGCGAGCGCGTGCAGATGATCGTGTCGAATCCGCCGTACATCGCTCACGCCGAGGCGGCGGCGCTGCCGGCGCTGGTGCGCGACTGGGAGCCCGCGATCGCGCTCTTCTCCCCCGACGCGGGGATCGCGCACATTTCGGCGCTGGCGCGCGAAGCGGGGCCGCTGCTCGACGCGGGCGGATGGCTGCTGCTCGAGGTCGACGCACGCCGCGCCGAGGGCGCGGCGGAAACAGTTCGTCGCGCCGGGTGGTACGACGAGGTGGCGGTCCATCGCGACCTCGCCGGGCGCGACCGGTTCGTCGCGGCGCGCCGCGGCTCGATGGAGCGCGCGGTGCCTAACGTTCACGCGCCCGGCGGGGCGCAATCGGGAGCACGATGATCGACGACAAGGCGAAGGAGCTCGGCCGGCTGATCGGGCAGAGCAGCGAATACCAGGCGGTGAAGCGGGCCAACGACGCGCTCACCGGCGACAAGGAAGCGGTCGAGCTGCTGCGGCAG
>Ga0070658_10003449_pt1 | contig 12997 bp, 12 predicted proteins | sample KBSC13metaG_FD_64664 | JGI IMG/M metagenome (GOLD analysis project Ga0070658, IMG submission 64664) | Corn rhizosphere microbial communities from Kellogg Biological Station, Michigan, USA - KBS C1-3 metaG | ecosystem: Host-associated > Plants > Roots > Rhizosphere > Soil ... | reverse complement strand
GCTTGCCGAAGTCGGTGAGGTCGCCCGTGAAAAGGATCGCGTCCGGCGTTTGCGGCATCTTCATCACCTGCGCCACGCAGCGCGCGAGGCTGGTCTCCGTGTCCACGACCCGATAGGAGAGCTTGCCGCCCGCCTTGATGTGCATGTCGCTCACCTGCGCGAGGAGGAAGCGGCTCATGGCGCCTGTGCCGGAATGTCGAGCGCGAGATGCACGCGCTCGCCCCGCGGCCACGTGCGGCGTTGCGTGGTCTCGACGATCAGCGGGGCGCCTTCCCCCGCATCGAGCACCAGGCGCGTGCGATCGCCGAGGAAGAACGAGGAGATCACGGTGCACTCCACGTCGTGCGCGCCCGCGTCCACGAGGCGCGCATGCTCGGGCCGGAACATGAGCTCGCGGCCATCACGCGTGAGGCGGTTCATCGTGCCGATGAAGTCGGCCACGAAGGCATTGGCGGGCTCGTGATAGATCTGCTGCGGCGTGCCGGCCTGCGCGATGCGGCCGCGCTCCATCACGATGATGCGGTCGCCCAGCGACATCGCCTCGGCCTGGTCGTGCGTCACGTAGACGGCGGTGATGGCGAGGGTGCGCAGCAGCCGGTCGATCTCCACGCGCAGCTGCTCGCGCAGCTTCGCATCCAGTGCCGTCAGCGGCTCGTCCAGCAGCAGCACGCGCGGCTGGATGGCGAGCGCGCGCGCCAGGGCCACGCGCTGGCGCTGCCCGCCGGAGAGCTGGTCCACGCGTCGCGGGCCGAAGGCGGTGAGGTCGACCAGCTCCAGCATCTCGCGCACGCGTTTCTCACGGGCATCGCCCGCGATGCCGCGCACGCGCAGGCCATAGCCCACGTTCTGCGCGACCGTCATGTTGGGGAAGAGCGCGTAGCTCTGGAACACCATGCCCACGCCGCGCTTCTCGATCGGCAGGGGGGTCACGTCCTCGTTGTCGAACAGCACGCGGCCACCGGCGTCCGGCGACTCGAGGCCGGCGATGAGGCGCAGCGTCGTGGTCTTGCCGCAGCCCGACGGGCCGAGGAGGACCACGGTCTCGCCCGCGGCGATGTCCAGCGTGAGTGGCTCGAGTGCCCGCGTGCCGTCCGCGAAGGTCTTGGCGCAGCGCTCGAGGTGGATCGCGACCGCCATGCGTCAGCGGCTCGCGGCGTCGAGCTGCGAGAGCGCCTCGCGATCCAGCTTCAACGTGGCGGCGCGCGCGATCTCGTCCAGCTGCGCCACGGAGGTCGTGCTCACGATGGGGGCCGCGATCGAGGGCTGGGCCATGATCCACGCGAGCGAGACCTGCGCGGGCGTCGCATCGACGCGTTTGGCGACCGCGTCGAGCGCGGCGAGGACCTTCATCCCGCGCTCGCCCTCGAAATATTTCTTCAGGCCCGCCGCACGCGGACGGCCTTCGATGTCCGCGGCCTTGCGGTACTTGCCCGAGAGGAACCCCTTCGCGAGCCCGAAGAACGGGATGACCGCGAGGTTGTATTCGAGCGCCACCGGCTGCAGGTCGCGCTCGAAGCCGGCGCGGTCGTACAGGTTGAATTCCGGCTGCAGGGTGTCGTAGCGCGGGATGCCCAGGCGCTTGCTCGCCTCCATCGACTCGCGCAGCCGCGCCGGGTCGTACTGAGAGGCGCCGATCGCGCGCACCTTGCCGGCGCGCACCAGCTTCGCGAGGGCCTCGAGCGTTTCCTCCACGGGCGTGCCGGGATCGTCCTTGTGCGTCTGGTAGAGGTCGATGCGATCGGTCTGCAGGCGTTTCAGCGAGCCTTCGACGTGGCGCTCGATCTGCGCGGGCTTCAATCCCGGCGTGTCGCCGAGCGCTGCCATCCCGACTTTCGTGGCGAGGACGACCCTGTCGCGTTTTCCGCTCGCCTTCAGCCACTTGCCGATGAGCGTTTCCGATTCCCCGCCCTGGTGGCCGGGCACCCAGGTCGAGTAGCTGTTCGCCGTGTCGACGAGGCTGAAGCCGGAATCGACGAAGCGATCGAGGATGGCGAACGACGTGGCTTCGTCGGCCGTCCAGCCGAACACGTTGCCGCCGAGTGCGAGGGGTGCCACCTGCAGCCCCGAGTTACCGAGTGCGCGTCTTTCCATGGTTGGAGGCCCACTGCATCGCGATGAGCAGCGGGACGATCATGATGAGGAAGATGAGTGTATATGCCGAGCCGATCTCCAGGCGCATCGAGGCATAGCTGTCCGCGAGGCCGACCGGCAGCGTCTTCGTGAGCGGCGTGTGCAGCATCCACGTGAGGTTGAATTCGCCCATGGAAAGCGTCACCACCATGAGCGCGCCCGCGAGGACCCCGGGCATCACGTTGGGGAGCACCACGTTGAAGAAGCGGTGCGCGAAGCCGCCGCCCAGGCTCGCTGCCGCCTCCTCGAGCGTGCGCAGGTCCACGGCCAGCATCACCGCGAGCACGGAGCGCACCATGAACGGCAGCGTGAAGAGCACGTGCCCCGCGAGGATGAAGAGCCAGCTCGCGCGGAAATCGCGCCATCCGCCGTAGAGCAGGATCAACGCGAGGGCGGTGGCGAGGCCCGGCACGGCGATGGGCAACGTGAGCAGCTCCTCGATCCATCGCGTCCATCGGCTCTGCGCGCGGGCGAGCGCATAAGCCGCGGGAATGCCCAGAACCAGCGTGCAGCCGAGGCAGACGATGGCGATCCCGATCGAGCGCCAGATCGTCTCGCTGTAGAGCGACCACACCTCGCCGACCCACCGCAACGTGAGGCCGCTTCGCAATCCGATGAAGAAGTTCTCCGTGATCCCCGCGAGAATGGACATCACCACCGGCACGACGAGGAAGGCGCAGACGGCGAGCGTGAAGACGAGCTGCAGCCAGTATCGCGGCGCCTTGCTCATCCGGCCGCCGCCACGCCGGCCCCCGCGAGCGAGCGCGCGAAGGCGAGCGCCGCCCACGTGATGAGACCCAGCACGATGGACAGCGACGCGGCCATCGAGAAGTTCGCGTAGTTGGTGAACTCGTTGTAGATCGTGAGCGGCAGCACGTTGATCTGCGTGGCGAGCGTGAACGCCGTGCCGAAGGCGCCCATCGACGTGGCGAAGCAGATCGCGCCCGAGGAGATGATCGCCGGCCCCAGCGCGGGCAGCACGACGTCGCGCGTGACCTGCCACGTGGATGCGCCGAGCGACCGGGCCGCTTCCTCGAGCGCGGGGTCGAGCTTCTCCACCGACGCCATGATCGTGAGGATCACGCGCGGGATCGAGAAGTAGAGGTAGCCCATGAAGAGGCCCGCCATGCCATACGCGAAGACGAGCTTGCCGTCGAAGAGCCGGGAGGTGACCTCACCGATGAGGCCCTGGCGCCCCGCGAGCAGGATGACCATGAAGCCCACGACGACGCCGGGAAAGGCGAGCGGCAGCGTCATGAGGGAGACCAGCACGCCGCGGCCCGGAAAGCGGTTGCGCTGCAGGAAGATGCCCGCGACCAGCGAGATGACGAGGGTCGCCGCCGTGACGCCCGCGGAGAGCAGCACGGTGGACACGAGGCTGCGGAAATACTGCGGGTTCGTCACCACGGCGAGGTACGCCTTCGCGCCCTCGGGCCCGCTCGCGCCGACCTGCACGAGACGCGCCATCGGAAGGAGCCAGAAGGCGGCGAACACGGCCAATGCCGGCGCCGCCATCCACAGCGCGCGCCTCAGCTCGCCCCCTCGGTGAAAAGGGACCCGTGCCGCGCGTCGCGCCTCATTGCACTTCCTTCAGGTAGCGCTCGCTGAAGGCCTTCTGCACGTCGGCCATCTTGCCGTAGTCGATCGCCTTGGCGCGCGCGTAATCCGAGGCGGGAAGGAATTTGGACTCGGCCTCCTTGGACATGGCCGAAGCACGCACCGGCCTCAGGTACGCGTTCGCCCAGACGGCCTGGCCTTCATCGGACATGAGGAAGTCGAGCACCTTCTTCGCGTTCGCCGGGTTCGGGTCGTTCTTCACGAGCGCCATCACGTACGGAACGATCACGGTGCCTTCCGCGGGAATCACGAACTGGATGTTCGCCTTGTCCTTGTACTTCGCGCGATAGGCGTTGAAGTCGTAGTCGAGCAGGATGGGGATCTCGCCCGAGAGCACGCGTGCGTACGACGTCTGCTTCGGCACGATCGGGTCGTTCTTCTTCATCTCCTTGAACCACGCGATCGCACGGTCGAAGTTGTCCATGGAGCCGCCCATCGCCTGGTTCACCGCGACGGCGCCCACGTAGCCTACGAAGGCGCTCGCCGGGTCGAGGTATCCGACCATGCCCTTGTACTCGGGCTTGGTGAGGTCCTTCCACGATTTCGGCACGGGCTTGCCCTTCAACGCGTCGACGTTCACGAAGAAGCCGAGCGTGCCCGAGTGGATCGTGAACCAGGAGCCGTCCGGATCCTTCAGGCCCGCGGGAATCTCGTCGAAATGCGCGGGCTTGTACGGCTGGATCACGCCTTCCTTCTTCGCCTGCACGCCGAAGGTCACGCCGAGGTAGGTGATGTCGGCGACCGGGCTTCCCTTCTCCGCCACGAGCTGCGCGAGCGACTGGCCGCTGTTCTTGTTGTCCTGCGGGACGGTCACGCCGGTCTTTTCCTTGATCTTCTTCAGCTGCGTGCCCCAGTCGGCCCACTCGGGCGGGCAGTTGTAGCAGATGGCGGTCTGGGCAAGCGTGGCGCCGCTGAAGGCGAGGGCCGCGAGCGTGGCGGCGAGGCGGGCGAATCGCATGGTTCTTCTCTCCCCGGAATTGGAAGCGCGATTCTAGCCGGGGGAAACCTACCGCGTGCGCACGCCCCCGATGTCGCCCTTGACCTCGCAGAGGAAGCCGGTCGCGGCGAAGCGGGCGGAGAAGCCGCCTGTCGTGCGCTCGATGTTCGAGAGCGACATCGTTCCGGTGCCGCTGATCGTCGCGGCGTCCACCGGTTGCGCGGGATCGCAAGCGTACGTGCCGGTGGCCTCGCTGGAGCGGCCGGTCGGGTGAAACTCTCCGGTGAACGTGCAGAAGCGTCCCCGCCCCGCGGTGTATCGCAACGACATTTTGGTGCCGTCGAAGCTCGCCGAGAACGTGGTCGGTTGGGTGAGCACGCTTCGCGATAGCGATTGGCACGCGCCCACGTCGAGCGCGAGGCCGCCGGTATAGGTCGCCGCGCCCGTCAGCGGCCGCCATGTCTGGCGCACCAGCGAGCGCTTCACGATCGTCGTGCCGTCGACGGAATACTCGAGCAACAACGTGCCGTCGCCGGGCGCGGACACGATCATGCCGCCCACGGGCTGCACCCCCACCGCGGCCGGGTCGAACGCCGCGCGATCGAACGCGGGCCCGGTCGTGCGATATAGCACGCCGCGAAATGCCGGGGGCGTGACACCTTCGACCGATCGCAGGTCGGGTGCGACGAGCCATTGCGACTTGCCCTGCGCGTCGTACGCGAAGAGGTTGGCGAAGGCGGTGTCGCCCTGCTGGTGCAGCGAGAGGCTCCACCCGCTTTCATCGGGCCGGTACCAGAGGTCGGAGAGATCCTCGAGCCCGCGAGGCGCCGCGGCGCCGACGGTCACCTGCACCTGCGTGGCATACGGGATGAACGGGCGGCCGGGAGTCGATGCGCGGATGAGGTACTCGCCCGCGGGTAGAGCCGGCATCCGCACGCGGAACTGGTTGGGGCCTGCGCCGGGACAGAGGAAGCCGCAATCTCCCGTGAGGACCACATCGACCGTGTTTCCCGTGATCGTGATCGCGTCGGCGATGAGGATGATCACCGAGAAATCGCCCGACACGACCAGGTCGAAGGGCTTGCCGGCCTCCGGCTGCGCGGGCGAGGTCGACAGATCGAAGGCGGCCGGCGCGCTGAGCGAGGCCATCGCCAGCACGAGCGCGGCCATTGCGCGGCGCAGTAGGCGATCAACGCGCATGGACGCCTCCCATCTCCCCGGACACGTTGCAAGGCCCGGCGCCCTGGAAGCGCAGGCTGAATGCGCGAGCCGAGCGGCGAATGTCGGACAACGTCATCGCACCCTGCTCGTCACGCAGCACGGCGCCCGCGTATGCGGGGGCCGCGCCTGGCACGCATCGATACTGGCCGGTGGAGCTGCCGCGTTGTCCGCGCAACGTGAAGTCTCCGTCGTACGAGCACGAGCTGCCGTTCACGTCGAAGCGAAGCTTTACGACGGAGGCCTCCAGGTCGAGCGTGATGACCGCCGGTAACGTTAGGGGAGTCGCGCGCCCCTCCGCGCCGCATGCGCCCGGCCTCGCCTCGACGGCGCCGCGATAGGTCGCCGAGCCCGCGTCCAGCCGCCACGTCTGGCGTTGCAACCCCTTCTTCGAGACCGAGGCGCCGTCCACCGTGTACGCGATGTCCGCGGTGCCGTCCGCATTCGCCGCGAAGCTGAAGGTGCCCACGGCCGTGGTCTGCACGCGCGCCGGATCGAACTGCGCAAGGGAGACGGGACCCGTGGTGCGATACAAGGTGCCGCTGAAGCGATCGGATGGCGCGTTCGCATCGCGGCCCGCGTCGGGAGCGACGAACCAGCGCGGTGCACCGTCGCTTCCGTATGCGAAGATCACCGCGAACATCACGCTCTCCTGCTGGAACACGCTCACGCCCCAGCCCGATTCGGACGGGAGGTACCAGAGGTCCGAATAATCCTCGATCGTGGAAGGCGCGGCCCGACCCACGACAAGCGGGTAGCGCGTCACGGGCAAGCCGAAGGGGAAGCTATCGGCGGCGAGGGCCACGCCCAGCGTGTACTCGCCCGCGGCGAGCGGGGGCATGCGCACGGTGAGGGTTCGCAGGCTCGAGGGGCCGCATGCGAGATCGCAGCCGAGCTTCAATCTCACATCGACGGCGGTGCCGTGGACCTCCACCAGCGGCGTGAAGTCCGCGTCGGGCAGCAGCGTGCCCGTGATCACGAGGTCGAACGCGGTACCCGCGGGCGGGATGGCCGGCACGGGGCGGATGCCGAAATCGACGGCGAATGCGGTGCTGGCCCACATTGCGATCGCGCAGATACCGGCCAGGAGGCGAAGCCGCATGGCGCGGATTTTACGTGAGCGCCTCGTCGACGGAAACCCGCACGTTGTCGCTGCCCAGCCGTGCCAGGAAGCCGGATCGCTCGAGCAGCGAGCGCGGCTGCTCGTTCGGCGCGACCAGCACGAGGCGACCGCTACGGCGCTCGAGATGCTTGTGGAGCGCTTCCAGCGCATCGAGGCCGGTGGTGTCGAGGTTGATGAGCTGGTGCAGGTCGAGGATCACCATGTCGGGCAGCGGCTTGCCCGGATCGAGCAGGGCCTCGAGCTTGGTGACGGACCCGAAGAAGATCGAGCCGAAGATGCTCCAGGCCGCGACGCGCCGTCCGTCGGGCAGGCGGTCGCTGGCGAGGGCGATGGGCTGCACGCGCGTGATCGACGAGATGCGATAGATGAAGAACAGGCTCGAGAGCACGAGACCCGCCTGCACGGCCACGGTGAGGTCGAACACGACGGTGAGCGTGAACGTGGCCAGCACGATCGCGCGGTAGAACCACGAGTACTTCGGCAGCTCGCGGAACTCGCGCCACTCCATCATGTTGAACGCGACCCACAGCAGGATCGACGCGAGCGCGGCGAGCGGGATGAACTCGGCGAGCGGCGCCAGCAGCAGCACCACCAGGAAGAGCGTCACCGAGTGCACGATGCCGGCGACCGGTGTGCGCGCGCCGCTGCGCACGTTCGTCATCGTGCGCGCGATGGTGCCGGTCGCGGCGACGCCGCCGAAGAGCGGCGCGGCGACGTTCGCGATGCCTTGCGCCATCAGCTCCTGGTTCGGGTCGTGGCGGTCCGCGATGAGCCCGTCGGCCACGCGCGCGCACAGCAGCGACTCGATCGCTCCCAGCAGCGCGATCGAAACCGCGGGGCCGAGCAGGTACTGGACCGTCGACCAGTCGAAGGCCGGCGGGTGCGGTGCGGGCAGTCCCCGCGGCAGCCCGCCGAAGCGGCTGCCGAGGGTCTCGACCGGAAGGTGGAAAAGCCACACGGCGGCGGCCGAAGCGACGAGCACCACGATCGTGCCGGGCAGCTTCGCGGTGATGTAGCGCCAGTTGCCCGGGTGTGCGTCGGTCGCGGAAGGCCACACCACGATCACCGCGATCGAGACCAGCGCGATGCCGAGCGCCACCAGGTTGAGGGTGGGCATCGCGTGGCTGATGGCGGCGAGCTGCGAGAAGAAGTTCGACGGCATGCGCGGGATCGCGAGGCCCAGCAGGTCGCGCACCTGCGAGAGCGCGATGATGACCGCGATGCCGGAGGTGAAGCCGATCACGATCGAGACGGGAACGAAGCGGATCAGCGTGCCCAGGCGAAGGGCGCCCATCGCGAACAGGATCACCCCCGCCATCATCGTCGCGACGAGGAGGTTCGCCACGCCGTAGCGGTCCGCGATCGCGTAGAGAAGTCCCACGAAGGCGCCCGCGGGTCCGCCGATCTGGACGCGGGACCCGCCGAGCGCCGCGATGATCGCGCCGGCGACGATCGAGGTCACGATGCCCTGCTCGGGACGCACCCCGGAGGCGATGGCGAAGGCCATGGCGAGCGGAAGCGCCACGACCGCGACCGTGATGCCCGCGGCGACGTCGGCGGCGAGGTCCGCGCGCGAGTACGTGCGAAGCGAATCCGCGAGGCGCGGGCGGAAGCGGAAGGAGAAGGCCATCTCAGGAAGCCGCTTGCGAGGCCATCCAGCGGGCGGCCACGTCGAGCAGCTCGTGCATCACCTCGGCGTCCGACCGGCCGCTGCGCGCAGGGACATGGAATGAATGATCGGCATGCTCGAAAGTATGGAGGGTGGCGCGATCGCCGAGCTTGCGCACCACGGGGGCGAGCAGCTCGGGCTCCGCGAGTGTATCCCGGGTGCCCTGCAGGAAGAGCATGGGGATTTTGACGTCGAACAAATGATTCGCACGTTCCACCGACGGTTTGCCCGCGGGATGCAGCGGGAACCCCACGAACACGAGGCCGCGGACACCGGGCATGGGCTCGGCCGCCTGCGCTTGCGAGGTCATCCGGCCGCCGAAGGACTTGCCGCCCGCGAAGAGCGGCACGCCGGGAAGCGCCTTTGCCGCCTGCGCTACCGCATCGCGCACCGCCGCGTGCGCGATCCTCGGCGGATCGGGGCGCTTCGATCCCTGCTCCATGTACGGGAACTGGTAACGCAGCGTCGCGACACCGCGCTCGGCGAGCCCCGCGGCGACCGCCGCCATGAAGGGGTGCGCCATGCCGGCGCCCGCGCCGTGCGCGAAGACGTAAACGGCGCGCGGGTTGCCGGGCGCGTCGAGGAGGGTGTTCACGCCGCGCCCGCGTAGCGCATGAGCGTTTGCGCATACGCAGGGGCGGTGGGCTCGTGCATGAAATACACGAAGGCATTCTTCCAGCCGGTCGCGGCGAGGCGTGTGGCCCAGCGCTCGAGATCTTCCTCGCCGTACTGCTCCAGCCGCAGGCGCACATATCCCCACGGCGCCGTCTCGATCAACGCGGGCGGCGCGCCGTCCTCGCGCTCGGAGAAGCAAAGCGACGCACCCGCTTTCGCGAGCAGCGCGTACACGTCGTCGGAGAACCAGGAATCGTTGCGGAATTCGAACGCCGCGCGGTGGTCCGCCGGCAGCATCGCGAGAAAGCCTTCGAGGCGCGCCGTGTCCTTCTTCGCGAGCGGCGGCAGCTGGAAGAGCACCGGGCCGCGCTTGTCACCGAGGGACTCGAGCGCCTTGTAGAGGAAGTCGACCGAATCGCCGACGCTCTCGGGCTTCAGGCGCGCGAGGTGCGTGATGCGCCGCGGCGACTTGATGGCGAAGCGAAAGCCCGCGGGCGTGCATTTCACCCAGTCCTCCAGCATCGAGGTGCGCGGCATCCGGTAGAAGGTGTTGTTGATCTCCACCGTCGGCAGGCGCTGCGCGTAGAAGGGCAGCATCTCCTCCGGCTTCATCTTCTCCGGATAGAACGTGCCCTTCCATTCCTTGAACGAGTAGCCGCTAGCCCCGGCGAGAAGGCGTGGTGTGTCCATCCACGGGATTATCCTTCAGCCCGGCACGAATCGTCCCGATGCTCGAGCCCAGCAGCAATTCCGGCAGCCGCTGCTCGATCTCCGGGCCGAAACCGCAACGATCGGGCGCTTCGCGCGGGTTCTCGAACGTGCCGAACAGGAGATCCCACAGCGGCAGGTCGGAGAAGTTTCCCGTGTGCCGCCCGCGTTGGTGGTGCACGCAGTGGCTCTCGGGGCGCTGGAAGACAAAGCCCATCCAGTAGGGCGTCTTCACATTCCAGTGATAGAACAGCTCGCCCAGCCCCGCGAACGTGACCGCCAGCGCCGCAGGCCCGGGCTCGAGCCCGAGGAGGACATACAGCAGCAGCGAGGAGAGCACGCCGTTCACCGCGATCTCGATCGGATGCTTGTAGAAGCTGGTGAGCACCTCGATGCGCGTTGCGCTGTGATGCACCTGGTGCATCCACCGCCAGAGCACCGGCACTTCGTGGCGCGCACGATGCCACCAGTAGTACACGAACGTTATCGTCACATATCCGGCAAGCGCATCGATGACGATGCCGTGGCCACCCGCGCTCCACACGCGCCAGCCGGGCATCCAGCGATCCCATGTCGAGGCGGCGATGAACGAGATGCCCGCCTGCACCAGCGTGAGCGCGACCGCCCGCGGCAACCAGCCGGGCACCTTCGAAAAGGCGCGACCGGGGCGACGCAACTCCACGAGCAACATGGCGAGACCCGCGGCAAGGACCAGCAGAACCGTATGCATGGCTTCTCCTCGAAGTGGTAACGAGGCCAATCTAGAATGGCGTATCGCGGTTGAATACGATTTCCTTGAAAGTCGTGCGCGGCCGGCTGTAAAGTATTGAAAACCGATACTTGGTCCCCGGACATGGCGCAGACCGCAGCGATCGTCGATGCGTTGAAGACCGTCCTTCGCGCGCGGGGGATCACCTATGCGCGGCTGGCAAAGGGCCTCGGGCTGAGCGAGGCCAGCGTGAAGCGTGTGTTCGCTGCGCGCAGCTTCACGCTCGAGCGGCTGGACCAGGTCTGCGCATTCCTCTCCATCGAGATCAGCGACCTCGCAAAGATGGTCGCGCACGAAGGCGCCCATCCCGAGCGGCTGACCTTCGAGCAGGAGAAGCAGCTGGTCTCCGATCCCAAGCTCCTGCTCGCAGCGGTGCACGCGCTCAACCATTGGTCGCTCGCCGACATGGTGGAGACATACACGCTGCCGCGCGCCGAATGGATCCGGCTGCTGGCTCGCCTGGACCGGATCGGCATCATCGACCTCATGCCGCACAACAAGATCCGCGTTCGCGTGGCGCGCACGTTCTCGTGGCTGCCCGACGGGCCGATCCAGCAGTACTTCCGCCACCAGGTCCAGGCGGACTTCTTCCGTTCGCGCTTCGACGGCAACGGCGAGCTGATGGTCTTCGTGAGCGGCATGCTGTCGCGCACCGGCAACGCGGCGATCCAGTCGCGCATGAAACGGCTCGGCGCGGAGTTCTCCGAGATGCATGGCCAGGATCTCGAGCTGCCGCTCGATGAGCGATTCGGCACGAGCCTGCTGCTGGCGCTGCGGCCGTGGATCCCGGAGGAGTTCAAGAAATACCGCCGCAAGCCGAATTCCCGCAAGCTGTGAGGCGATGGCCCGCGACCTGCTGAGCGAATACGCCGAGAAGCGCGCGTTCGACACGACGCCCGAGCCGCGTGCCGCGATCGCCGCGGCGCGACACGGCCCGCTGCTCTTCGTGATCCAGCAGCACGCGGCGAGTCGGCTGCATTACGACCTGCGGCTCGAATGCGACGGGGTGCTGAAGTCATGGGCGGTGCCGAAGGGGCCTTCGCTCGATCCCGCCGACAAGCGCCTCGCCATGCAGACCGAAGACCATCCCTACGAGTACGCGTCCTTCGAAGGGATCATCCCGAAGGGGCAGTACGGCGCGGGAGAGATGATCGTCTGGGACTGCGGCGTGTACTCGCCCGATGAGCCGGACGTGGACTTCGCGGATCGAGAAGCCGCGCAGGCGCGCGTGCGCGACGGGTTGGCCCAAGGCAAGCTCTCATTCCAGCTTCGCGGCGAGAAGGTGAAGGGCTCGTTCGCGCTGGTGAAGACGAAGGGCGAAGGGCAGTGGCTCCTCATCAAGCACAAGGACCGCTTCGTCTCCAGGTCCGACGTGACGGCGAAGGACCGTTCCGTGCTGTCGGGTGCCACCGTGCGCGAGCAGAAGGTCGTCCCCGCGCATCGCATCGCCGCCGCGACGCTCGTCCCCGCGGGCAAACGCTCGCCGATGCCGAAAAAGCTGGAGCCCATGCTCGCCGAGACGGCCGAGGCGCCGTTCAACAAGCCCGAGTGGATGTGGGAGCCCAAGCTGGACGGCTACCGCGTGCTGGCGTTCGTGGACGCGAAAGGCGTGTCCCTGCGTTCGCGGCGCGGGCTCGAGATGGGCGAGAACTTTCCGGGCATCGTGGCGGAGCTCGCGCGGCAGGGCTCCTGCGGAATGATCCTCGACGCGGAGCTCATCGCCTTCGACGCGCAAGGCCGCGCGTCCTTCAATGCGATGCAGAACGCGAGCCCGGACACACCGGCGGCGCTGGTGTGCTTCGACTTGCTCTACTTCGCCGGCATCGACGTGCGCGACGCGCCCTACGCGCAGCGGCGCCGCTATCTCTCGCAGTGCCTCATGCCATCGCCGCTGGTGCAGCTCATGCACGCGCTGGAAGACGGCGTGGCGCTGCACGCCGCGGCGATCGCGAGCGGCTTCGAAGGCGTCGTCGGCAAGCGCCGGGACAGCCGCTACGAGGCGGGCAAGCGCTCGAAGTGCTGGCTCAAGGTGAAGCCCAAGGACAGCGGCGAATTCGTGATCGGCGGCTATACGCGCAGCAAACGCTCGCGCGACCTTGGCGCCTTGCTGGTGGGCCACTGGGAGGACGGCAAGCTGCGCTTCGCGTCCCACGTGGGATCCGGTTTCGACGAGCCCACGCTGCGCGAGCTGAAGGCGAAGCTCGATGCGCT